>Ga0116159_1002765_pt1 | contig 16407 bp, 10 predicted proteins | sample AD_JPNAS1_MetaG_FD_89878 | JGI IMG/M metagenome (GOLD analysis project Ga0116159, IMG submission 89878) | Active sludge microbial communities of municipal wastewater-treating anaerobic digesters from Japan - AD_JPNAS1_MetaG | ecosystem: Engineered > Bioreactor > Anaerobic > Digestate | place...
CCTCGCCTGAACCTACCGCGTCGGTTCTCGCAACGACCGACGATGCCGGCGATGAGGATGAGCCGGAGGAGACGCCGGTGCCGGTACCGACCCTGGAGCGGGAGGCCCCCCCGAGGCCGAATGCGACGATGGCAAGATCACACCAGTCCCACGACCGTCCGCTGGCCCAGGGCGACCACCAGCTCGTCCGTCCCGCATCCCCGTTCACCCCCAGGGAGAACGAGACCGGGGCACCGCCTGAGGTTGCCGCGCCGCGCGAGGGCCTCTTCGTCAGGGGTGTCGGGGTGCTCCTCTCCCGGACCCCCGCAGACGTCGCCCTCACCCGGAGCGGGATGGAGATAGCGAACCTCGACTGGCTGCTTGACGGGGCCATGCGTCTTGGCGGCCGGCACCCGCGGGTGGCGATGGAGGGAGAGACGTTCACCGTCACGGTGACGGTCGAGGCGCGGAACCTGACGCTCACGGAAGGTGAACCGGCTTACGTCGTCCTGGTGCCGCCGCCGGGCGAGATCGCCGTCTACGAGATCACGCGGACCAAAGAACCCCGGAGCCTCCGGGCCGGTGAGCGCGGCGTCTGGGAGTTCTCGGTCACCACCCGGACCGGCCGGCTGACGCTCGAGAACCTCACGCTCCCCGAGGAGCGGCTTGTCACCAACCTGACATCGTATCCCGATGCCTTCGCGTTCCGCGCCTATGCCCTCGCCGGCAGCCAGGAGATCCCCTCATCGGGGCTCTCCGACCCGGTGCTCGCCGTCCGGCCCGGCGGGAGCACGAACGCGACCGTGGAGTCCCCCCTCCCTGCTCTCTACGCGCTTGTCGGGGTTCAGGACTCGCTCCTCCGCCCGTCGGAGACGATGACCGATGCATGGCGGCGGGGCGTCGACTATGACGCGATCACCGCCGGGGCGGGGGAGCACCTCGCCGCCCTCGGGAGCCTCGGGAAGGAGGAGGTAGCGGCCGTCTATGCCAGGGAGGGGAAGGCCGGGGGGGCGGCGGCGGCCGGATCCTCTTCGTCACCGTTCGACCTGATCGCGGGGTTCTTCCGCGGCATCTTCGGGTGGTTCGGGGGGACGGCCGGCTAAACGGCAGGAGTGTAAGGACCGCGAGAGCCGCGAAGGGGCGTTACTCACAACCCACCTGGTCTTCGCGCTTCGCACCCCGTGAACCACCCGGCAGGGGCGGTATGACTCCGCCGGGTTCTCTTCTTTTGGGACCTTTCTCCTCCGGCCCGCCCTCACCCCTCCCGGAGCTGCTTCCAGAGGTACATAAGCCCGAAGCACCCCGAGAGCATCATATCCCCGAAGGGCGCCGCCTGGCAGGCCCCCGGGAGCAGCCGGAGCCGGTTCGGCCCCGTGACGGCCACGGCATTGGTGACGAGGGGTTTCCTGACCGCAGCCCCGTGGCCGCCGTCGTCGAAGACCTCTTCCGACGTCAGCGTGCCGTCGGCGAGCCGCCGGATGTAGTGCTGGAGTTTCGCCGGGGTGAGGGCGCCGGTATGGTGCTCGAAGATCCCGTAGATCTTCCGTCCTTTCAGGGCGAAGCAGAGGGTATGCCCGTTCCCGGCGTTGACGAGGATGACCCCCTCCTTTGCCTGCTGCCGGACCCGCGGATCGCAGAGCGCCCCGATGAGCGCGACCGGCCCGGTATCGGTGACGAGCGCGCCCGGCGCCTGCCTCCGGACCGCCTGCATCCTTGTCATATCGGCAAGCGGGGGGTCAGCGACGAGCGAGAGGAGGTCCCAGTCCCCGGCATCCAGCCGCTCCCGCATCAGTTCGAACCGGTGGATGCGGTTGCTCCGGTGCGGGGAGTAGCCGTGGTCCTGGACCGCGACCGCGACGTTTTCCGGGTACCCGACACAAAAGAGGGAGAGCGCGTTTTTGAGCTCCGGCTCCATGTAGTCGGTGGTATGGATGATCACCGCGTCCTCCGGGGGGTCGGCCCGGATATCGATCCCCATCGATCGGACCTTCTCAAGATCGTCGTGCAGGGTCCCGGCAGCCTCGGGGGTGGCGGAGATGGGGAGGCCTGCTGCCAGGTGCTCCCGTACTGCGCCGGTGTTCGCGCCGCCGCCCATCAGGAACCCGTCGAGGAAGACCGGGCGACCGGCCCCGGTCGCCTGCCGGATCTTCTTCGCCGTCACCACCGTCGGCGAGGGGAGGACCAGTTTGATGCTGTTCTCGATAGTCCGGCCGGGCTCGTAGACCAGGATGTCCTGGGTGCCCCTGCCGACGTCGATCGCAAGAAGCGGAGTGTTGAGATCGATCATGAATATCCTCACGAACCGACGCGGCCTTATGGAGCGCGGCTCCTATATCGAGTTTCCCCGCGAAGTCAAAAAAGGATGCTTTGTGCAATGCATCCCCTCATAACCTTCCCTTCGCGTCTTTCGCGTGAGGCGTAGTATAGGAGCAGCAACATGGTCTCACGCGAAGCCGCGAAGAACGCGAAGGGCGGCTCAAGCACCGTCAGGTACGGAGGAGAGTTGCCGACAATCGCACGACCTGTATGGGCAGGGGAGGAGCGGCTCTGGAGTTCCGGAGCGCAACGATTCCTAATTACCGGCGCTCTCAACGGAGGAGATCAGCGTTCTTGTTTCGCACTGCCCGAGTATCCCCACGATCCACTCTACGGAGAGATCCCGGAGGGGAACCGGATACGGCTTTCCACCGGATATCGCAAGCACTGCCCGCCACCGGGTGGGGGCGGGGGAGGAGCGCGAAGCGCGGGCGGGGCGGGGGGACGGAGGGGAACGCTCCGTGGGGGATGGGACCAAGACCAGATAGGGTCTGTTATTTTGGGATCGATGCAGGAGGGATAATTCGCGCAACGTCCGGTGCCGGTGGGGTTACCCTCTGTGCCCTCCGGCGGGAGGTCGCCACGGTTCAAAAAAGGTGTGAGACCGGTCAGGCGTCCGCCCGGTCCGCCGCCGGGGAGAGGCCGGCGGCCTTCCCCGGGCCGGGGTGCGCCGGTTTCAACTCCCGGTACTCCTTCAAGGAGACCGTCAGGTCCCGGGTGAAGGCGAAGTACCCGATCTGGGTCGTCCGGCAGAGGTTCATCGCCATCTCCATCAGCCCCCGGGGATCGGGGCGCGCCTCCCCGAGCCATACGTGGAATATGTTCCCGCCGTCCACGATGGGGAAGAAGATGTGCTCGATCTCGATCCTCTTCGTGAGCGGGACCGGGGCCGCCGGGGTGACGTGGGTGCCGTTCGTGTAGTAGATGGGGAGGTCGAGCGTCGTGCCGAGCATATCGACTGCTTTCTCCACGTCGCCCTTGACGACGTTAAGCGCGTGCTCCCGGAACCGCTCGTCGAGGAGGTCGGCGACCGCGAACCGCTGGCCAGTCGTCTCCGCGGGGGTGCGGGCGAGGGCGATCGTCATGTTGTGCTTCGCCGAGAGCTCGCGGGCATATATCTCGAGTTCGGTCATGGCCCGGACAGCGAGGCGGAACGCCTCCTTTGACTCGTGGAGCTGGTGCCCCGTGAAGTGCTGCACCATCTCGTTGACGCCGACCACGCCGATGGTGTAGACGAGGCCTTCGAGGTCCACGGCGACCGCACCGCGTTCGCCGGTGTTCGGGTCCTTCGGGCGCTGCATCGCAAAGGGCATCCGCCCGTTCGCCCGGATCAGCGACATCCAGCGGCGCTTGATCCGGTAGAGGTCGACCGCGGTGTCCATGAGCGCCTTCAGCTCGGCAAAGAGCCGTTCCTGGCTGCCTTCCGCCTTGTACGCCGCCCGCGGGCAGTTGATGGACATCACCTGCCAGGAGCCCATCGAGAAGTGCTTCCCCTCCCGGAAGTAGAGTTTGTCCTCGAACTCGTCGTCCCCGTCGGCAAGCGATGAGAACTGGTAGGCGCAGCAGTTCCCCGTCACGACGCCGAGCGCGTTTGCGAAGGTGTGGGTGCCGGCGACGTCGACAAGGTCGTAGACGTAGCCGTCGCCGGCCACCGGCTCGATCGAGCGGATGCGGAGCGGGTGGATGTCGCTCCGGGCGAGCCGGCTCATCCCGGCCGGTCGGGTGACGGGCGGGAGGAAGAGCGAGACCTGGATCCCCTCCACCCCGCCGGCGCTGTATCTGCCGGCGCAGGCGAGGGCGGTGTACCCGGGAGAGCACCCCCCCTCCGGGAGGCGGGTGAAGGCCCCGCCGGTCTCTCTCCCGAGAGGCACCTCCGCACAGCACCCGGTCGCCGCGGAGAACCGGTCGATCTGGTCCTGGGCCGTGATGCTGCAGGTGTAGGTCTTCTCTGGGGCCGTCTCGTCCCCGGGCCGGCGGACTCTCGGTTCCCGCTCGGCGTAATTCATCTGGACGCCGATCTGCCCGGCGAGCCAGACCAGCTTCCGGGCGGCGTCCCGGGAGACCACCTTCAACCTGATGCTCCGGGCACGGCGCCCGGAGGCTCCCCTCCCGGCGGCGCAGAAGGCCGCGCCGAGGTAGCCGCCGACCAGGGTGCGGTCGAGGTTGAAGAGCAGGTCGGGCACCGATCTCTCGGCAGCAGAGGAGCCGCACCCGAGGGCGTCGACCAGGAGGTAGACAAGTTTGCTCCTGACGACAACGTCGGTCCCCGTCGCCGACCTCTGGATCTGCGGCTCGTACCCGAGGGCGGCGCGGATACAGGCGGCGGCGTCCGCCGCAAGATCGGCATCACGCCCCTCAAAGGCGAGCCGGACCGTATAGTGCCGTCCGGCGCGGTCGCTCGACCCTGCCGCAAGGTAGTAGCCGAGGAACGCCGCGAGTTCGGGGGTCGCCGGGAGGGTGCGGGGCAGGCCGGGGTGCCGGGTGCCGGGGACCGTCACCGCTTCCTGGGTGGCGCGGATCGCACCGGCGTGGCCCGCGTTCGTGAGGGCCTCTGCAACGTCGATCTCCGCAACCGTGCCCTCGCAGAACCCTTCCGCCGTGAGCACCGGCAGGTAGTCGCCGATATCGAGGTCTCCCGCCGCCTCCCTGGCGAATCCGCCTCCGTTCAGAACGTAGACCGGGTGGTCGGGGGTGACGGTGATCTGCCGGCCCGACTCGAGGGTGATCCGGAGGAGGTCGCCGGTATACCGCCGGCGCATCACGCCGCGGAACGGGCGAAGCGACGCCTCCAGGGTCGTGAAGTCGACGCTCGGGGTCTTCCCGTCGTAGTAGGCGAGCTCCGTGCCGAGCGGGTCGACCCGTCTCCCGTTCTTCGCCGCGGCGTCAAAGAGGCCCCGGATCGATCTCACGGCGATCCTGCCGCCGCTGTCGGCCACCGGGACCAGTTCGTCGCCCGCGAGACACTGGTAGCACGATATCCCTTCCCCGGCGCCCCGGTAGGCCGGGATCTGGTTGTCGTAGTAGGGGGTGCCGAACTTGGAGGCGAGCTCGAACGTCATCAGGTAGAGGTCGTGGTAGGTCGGGAGATCCGGGTGCTGCCGGTTATACGCCTCGTTCTCGGTCAGGAAGTCGGGTTCGATGCTGATCTCGGGCTTCGGGAAGGAGAAGGGTTTGCCCCAGTAGTCTCCCTCGAGCATCACCTCCATCAGCGCCTTGAAGAGGAGCCGGACTTCCCGCTCGAACTCGCCGTAGGTCCGGAGCGGCGCCTGGTTGCCGTCCCAGACCTTGCCGCGGTAGACGCAGGGCTTGTCCCTCCAGAGGGTCGGGACGCCCGGGGAGAGCTGGACCGACGAGAAGACCACCTGGCCGCCCCGGGCGACCATCATCTGGGTCATCTCGTAGACGAACATCTGCATCAGCTGCTTGATCCCGCCGTAGTCCATCCCCTCGAAGAAGGGTGCCATGAACGTCAGGAAGTTGTAGTAGCCCTGGCCGCCGGCGAAGTTCGTCTGTGCGGAGCCGAGCGCCTTGACGGCGTGGAGGACCGCCACCTCGGCCCTCTTTGCGGGGCCGGCGACCGACGCCTTCGTCCCGTTGCCGTCGGGCATCAGGCCGTAGTAGAAGAAGTAGCGCAGGTCCCAATCCTGGCAGTTGTGAATGAGCAGGCCGTCGGAGGCATAGAACGTATGGCTCTCCTCGCTCCCGTCTCCGTCGATGAAGAGGTCGTAGACGTATTCACCGGTCGGTTCCGCCGGAGCGACCTCGACGACGGTCTCTTCCCGCTCGGTGGTCCGTATCCCCTTCACCGCGGAGAGGAAACCGTCGATATGGTCCTGCCGCGAATCAAGGAACGTCGCATACCGGGCGAACGTCTCGACGTTCTTCCTCCCGTTGATCTGGAGGCGGTAGAGCGTCCGGCGTTCTGTATCGTCTCCATAGAGTTCGACGACTTGCGGGGTCATACCAAGCGAGGTGAGCAGGAGAGCGAGTTCCTGCCGGAGCGCCGGTGAAGCGGTCGTGTAGTTGACGGTGCAGTCCGATTTCTCCGGGCGGTAGGATGCCGAGCCGTCTCCGGTGAAGAGGGCGGAGAGGAACTCGTGGAGGAGCACGTCGTCGAGGTGGTAGACGATCCAGGGGAGACGTTTCTCCGCCGCTCCTCCCTCCGGGATGCCGAAGACGTAACGGAAGAGGAGATACGCCAGTTTCCCGCCGAAGGAGACCTGCAGGGCGCGGTTGTGCTCCACCCGGGCCCCGTAGATGGTCGTGGTATCGGGTGGCACGCCCGCGATCGTTGCATAGGTGTTCAGGACGGCGCGAGCCGTGGCCCCTATGGCGGGAGCCAGAGCGTTCCCGGTGATCGCGAGGTTGTACTGCCCGATCTGTGGGGCGGCGTTATAGTTGCCCTCCGCAACGAAGAACCCGAGAAGCCGGACGAGTTCCGGTGTAAGTTCAAGGAGAGCGGGCAGTTCGTGTTCGCTTCCCGCGACCTCTACGGTGACCCCGGCATACTCCTCGATGCCGTAGCGGCGAGAGAACGCGTTGAAGAGAGCAACGGGCATGGTCCCGCGCGTGTACCACTGTTTCTGGTGCTCGACGCCGAGTGTGCGCGATATATCGGCGTAGGAGGCGGCCCGCCCGCTCCGCACTGCATCTGCAAAGATATCCTGAGCGCCGCGGACGTAGACATCTCGAAGGAGATGGGCCGGCACCGATGCCGGGAGTTCCCGAACAAGGTCGATCGCCTCGATCGCCTCCCCGCGGACGGCATCGGTCCCGGAGATCCGGTAGAGGGCGTCCCCGGCACGCACCTCACCGGCGCGGCGGACGACCATCCCGTCAGTGGTCCGCACCGGGATCCGGTGCTCGCCGGTGACCGAGAGCGACCGTCCGCCCGATGTCCGGATCCGGAGCATCTCGCCGGGATTCACCCGCCGGCGGGTCACCTTCGTAACGCGCCTCCAGCCCTTCGGCGTGAGCGCGGAGAGGTCCTCCGGGCGCCATTCGTCCCCCTCGATCGGGAACTCGACGGGGAGGATGCTCTGGATCCGGTTGTCCATCCGCACGGGTATGGCCGTGCCCCCGTCGATACAGAACGGCCTTGTCCCGAAGTATTCCAGGTCATGGATGTGGAGGTCGCCGCGGAGGTGGTGGTCCGCGAGATCGGGAGGGAGCTGCAGGAGGTACTGCTCCTTGCTGATCTTGTCCGCCTTCTTCTTGTGCGACGTCTCGGCGTTCTCCTGGAGGTTCGCGTTGTCGTGAGCCTCAAACCCCCTCCCGACGTCGATGAGGTGCGCATCAAAGACCGGGGTCCCGACCCTCGTGCAGACGTTGCGGTAGGAGATCAGGCCGCGCTCAAGGAGCGTCATGTTGACGATCTCGCGGATCAGGGGGCCGGAGAGCGACTGCAGGCCGAGCATCTGGATCTTCTTCTCGACCCGGCAGGCGATATCCTTCGCCGTCTCCTCGTCGGCCCCTTCGTAGCCGTAGAAGACCCCGACGAGGCGGGTCTCCTCCACGATCTGCCGGATGATCCGGTTCCTGTCCCAGTCGAGGAGGTAGCCCCGCGATGTCCGGACCTTCGGGAAGGTGGGGACGAACTCCCCGAATATGGTCGTCTGAGTCGATTTTCGTGCCAACCTCATGCCTCCGTGATCAGGTCACCGACGAGGTCTTTCTGGAACGTCCCGCCGGTAAAGAGATCGGCGGACGTGTAGAACGCTTCGCCCTTCTGCAGCACCGGCGCCTCCCGGACGAATATGCCGTTCATGCGAAGTTCCGTCAGCGCCTCGGCGGACGCCATGTCGCACTCGACGAAGGGAACCTCCCTGGAGGCGAGGAACTCTTTGAGAATTTCGCAATTCGGGCAAAGTTCAAGTGTATATACGATGAATTGCGCTGTATCCGATATGATAATACCCCCGGAGTCGGTCGTTATGTTTTGGCTCCGGACGGATATATCCTCTGCCATTTGGTGCAGGCAGCGTCTGTTATCGGGCGCGCATTCCCGCATCCCGGTGCCGGCCACGGCGAAAAAAATCCCGCAGGACTCGCTTCTCCGCCGCCGCCCGCCCCGTTTTGCCACTTACGCCTCCGCCGCACAATCACCATTTTGTAGGGAGAGGCACGATAGTACGGTAGTATGGTCAGGACGTTCGTTGCAATCGATCTGCCCGAAGAGATCCGCGAGAGGGCGCGTGCGTCCCAGGCGGTCCTGGCACGGTCCGAAGGAAGGCTTGCCATCGTCGATCCCGCAAACCTCCACATCACGGTGAAGTTCCTCGGGGAGGTCGATCCGGCGCTGATCGGGCCGATTGGCGGGGCGCTCCGGGCTGTCACGGCCGACCCCTTCGACCTGACGGTCGGGCGTGCGGCCTGCAACCCCCCGCGGAGGCCGCGGGTGATCTGGTGTGACGTCACCGATACCGGGGAGAGCGCCGCCCTCGCCCGGCAGGTGGATGACCTCCTTTCGCCGCTCGGGTTCCCCCGGGAGAACCGCCCCTTCCGCCCGCACGTGACTCTTGCGCGGGTCAAGGAGTTCCACCCCTCGCAATGCCGGGAGGCGGCCTCCCTGCCTCCCGAACCGCTCGGAAGGGCCAGGGTGGAGGCGATCAAACTCAAGAAGAGCACGCTCACGCCGCGGGGCTCCGTCTACGAGGACCTTCTGGAGGTCCCGCTTTGACCCGGTGCCCCTGCGAGGAGGAGGTGCTCAGGCGGATCCGCCCGACACCCGAAGAGCGGGCCTATGTCCGGGCGATGGGAGAGCGCCTGATCGAGGCGGTGGAGCGATCGGGGATGGCAAAGGCGATGATGGTGGGGTCGGTCGCCCGCGACACCTTCGTCCGGGGTGACCGGGACCTCGATATCTTCATGCTCTTTGACCCCGCTCTCCCCCGTGAAGACCTGCAGGAGAAGGGGCTCGCTCTGGCACGCCGGGTCGCGGAGGAGTTCGGCGCGGCCTGGCGCGAGAAGTACGCCGAGCATCCCTACGTCAACGCGACGATCGACTCGCTGGATATCGATCTCGTCCCCTGCTACGCCGTCCCGAGCGCCACTGAGATCAAGAGCGCCGTGGACCGGACACCGTTTCATACCCGCTACATCCGCGCCCACATCGACGGCTACGCAGACGACGTCCTCCTCGTAAAGCAGTTCGCGAAGGCGGGCGGAGTCTACGGGTCGGACCACATGACCGAGGGGTTCTCCGGCTACCTCTGCGAGATCCTGACGATCTACTACGGCGGGTTTCACGCGCTCATCGAGGCCGCCGCCCGCTGGAGGCCGGGAGAGGTGATCGATATCGAGGGGCACGGGAGAAAGCAGTTCGAGGAACCGCTCGTCGTCATCGATCCGGTCGACCCGGAGAGGAACGTGGCGGCGGCGCTCTCGCTCTCGCGGATGTTCGAGTTTGCGGAACTCGCCCGCGGCTACCTCAGAGAACCGTCGGAGACGTTCTTCTGCCGGTCATCCTCCCCGCCGCTCACCCGCGAGGTCTTTGCCCGCCTCCTCTCCACCCGGGGGACGCACCTCTTCTCCCTTGCGTTTGCAACGCCGGACTACACGCCCGACACGGTGGTCCCCCAGCTCCGGAAGTCCGCCGAATCGATCCGGGAACTCCTTGAGCGGAGCGGGTTTCCGGCAAACCGCATCGACACCTGCATGGGAGAGGAGCGGTGCTTGCTCCTCTTTGAGCTGATGGCGGGCGAAGTCCCGGCGATGCGCCGGCATATCGGGCCGCCGGTCTGGTCAAGGGAGAACGCGGAGAAGTTCCTCCTGAAGTATGTCGGCGAGGAGGTCTTCGCCGGCCCCTACATCGAGGACGGCCGCTACATCGTGGAGGTGCCCCGGCCGTTCACCCGGGCCGTCGACCTCCTGCGGTCGAAGGCCCTCTTTGAGGTCGCGCTCGGGAAGCACGTCCGCCGCTCGATGAAGCAGGGATGGGCGGTGAAGGTGGGTGCGGAGTGCTGGGACGATGAGTTTGCCGGGTTCCTCTCGGAGTTCCTCGGGCGTTCGTCGCCGCTTGCGAGGATCAAGAGGATGACGGGAAGGTAGGGGGCCCCGGCCCCCCGGGTGACGGTTGGAAAGCTCTGCCCGGCCTGTGTCGTTCGCCGGGTTCCCCGCTCCGGCGCCGCGGTCGGCCCGGACTTCCGATACCCTTGCCGCTCTCTGTTCTGGGTCTCTCCCGAGACCGGCACCCGGCGGGCCCGGGGTGAGAACCGGCTACAGTTGCTCCCAGATCAGGGCATATATGGCGCCGATGAGGGGAAAGCCCACAGCCCCGAAGAGGAGGTTTTCAAAGTAGAACCCGGCCGGGTAGTCCATCGACGTGAAGGTTATGAAGACGCTGGGCACCGTGTAGATCAGGAAGAGTGCCGCACCGAAGACTGCCCCCTTGCTGCCCGGCGGGCCATGCAATGCGTCTTTCACCAGATCGAATATGATGGCCGCTGCAAACGACAGAACGAACGGGTAGGCGAAGAAGAACAGCACCAGCGGATCTTCCGCCGGGCGCATGCCGCCCAGGGTGAGGGCATCGTAGGGGGCGACAAGCATTATGAATGCCGAGATGACGAAGTTCACGATGAGGAGGGTTATACCGCCGATGAACCCCCCGGCAAGGATCTTTTTTGCATTCATGGATGTTCACGAGACGTATCTCTCCGTGGCGATATCAAAAACGTTTCCTTTATCCGGCGATGTTGCGCGATACGCTTAAATCTACGCGAGCCGGTTGCTCTCCTCCTATCGGTTCGATGGGAAAACGGCGCGGAATACCCGGAGATCGCAGCAGAAGACGGCGTTCTCGGGCTCACGAAGCAGGTGGCGATGACCGCGGGGCCGGCAAACGGACCATCCTCACCCGGCGGCTGGAGAGCGCCGCCCCTCCCTCCTGGTGCATTCCCGGTCGATATCAGCACTGGCGTATCCTCCCCCTCCTCTCAACCTGCGCCTTCAGGATGGAGAGTTGGACGAGGACGTCTTTTTCCTCGTGCTGCAGGTAGGCCTCCCGGTCAACGAGCGCACGGGGGACCTGCCATCGGCATCAGGGAATCCCGCGCAAAAAAAGTATTATTCTTCCCGCCGCTCTGCTTTCTTCGCCGCCAGGCGCTCGACGGCGGCGACATCAACGCTCCCGCCGGTCGCAAGTTTTCCCTGCCAGACCGCCCGGTCGACGAACCCCTTGCCGATATCGTTCCTGATCACAAGCGTCGTGTAACCGTCCGGCGATCCGACGGCCCCGGCCGAGACGTCCGCCTCCACGGCCGTAAAGTCGGTGCAGACCCGGCACCCGGGCCGGACCGACTCCTCGAGGTCGGTAAGCGGGATGGATATACGCCGCTCGTCCTGCAGGTAGACGTCAAGCTTCCCCTTGATGTCCAGGCGCTGGATCTCCCAGGGCTCGATCCGGCGCTCGGCCTGCAGTTTCCCCTCGACCAGTTTCGCGTAATCGAACGTCTCCGTGCAGAAGAGGCCGACGACGAGCCGGATCGCCTTCGCGTACGGCCGGAGGAGTTCGTGGTCGCTCGCCCGGATCGCCTGCGTCGCCCGTGCCACGCAGGGCACACCCACGACGGCGATCCGCCGGTACTTCCGGGTGACCACCGCTTCCTTCAAGGAGGCAAGGAGCGGCACCCACCAGGAGTAGCGGCTCCCGGCGTGCTGGATGAGCGCATCCGACGATGTGATCACTGCCGATGAGGGTTTCAGCGTCCAGGGGTCCCTCGTCACCGTGACGACCGCATCGATCAGCCCCTCATCGAGGGCGTTGACGAGGATCGCCGTCACCGCGCCGCCGCTCTGCTTGCGCTCCACCGGGAATACCGACCGGGCCGCAACGATCTCCCGGTGCGACCCGAGCATCCGCCCCTGCCCCGCGAGGTCGACTCTCGGGCAGGCCGCGTAGCAGGCCCCGCAGGGCACGCTGTCGTTCTCGGCCTTGCAGTAGCCGATGTTCACCGGTGCATCGGTGTCCCCCGGAGCAAACCGGAGGGCGTCCGCCGGGCAGACCGCCACGCACGCACCGCACCCGGAGCAGAGGTCCGTAGCCCAGACCGCGGCTTGCAGGTCTTTGAATGTCTTCGTCTCCATCCCAATCACTCCCACGTATACTTCCCGGCAAAGGGCCGTGCGCTCGCGGGCACAATCCGGGTGTAGTCCGCGTTCAGGAGCGGTTCCGGGTCGAGCCCGAAGTCGCCCGCAAACTCGCGGATCACCGGGGCGATCCTTTTCCGGTCTTCATCGGTGAGCGGCACCTTCTTTGCCCCGGCGGCAAGGCAGGCGTCGTCCACATTGCCCCGGATGATGATCTCCCCGCCGTGGATCCCGCTCCCGATACCGCGGGCGTCCATGGCGCCGTCGAGACCGAGGACGACGAGAAGGCCGCCCGCCATGTACTCGCCGAGGAACGTCCGGGCGGACCCCCCGACGACCAGTATCGGGCGCTGTGCCTCGTACTGCTTCATGTGGATCCCGCCCCGGTAGCCGATGCTCCCGCGGACGAAGACCTTGCCGCCCCGCATGCTGTGCGCCACCGCGTCCCCGGCGCTCCCGTGGATCACCACCTTCCCGGAATCCATCGTGTTGCCGGGCGCGTGCTCGGCGTTCCCGTGGACGATAACGGTCGGCCCGCTCATGAACATGGCAAGGTCGCCGCCCGCGACGCCGTAGACGTGGATGGTGGCGTTCCCGCGGAGGCCGTCGCCGATGAACCGCTGCCCGAGGACGTTCTGGACGACGACCTCGTCGGCGCCGTCCTCCACGGCCTTCCTGATCTGCTGGTTTAAGGGCGTGTAGTGCATTCCCTTCGCATCGATCGTGACTTGTTTTGCCATCATGCTCACGCTCCCACCGGCTCGACGTCAAGGACGTTGAGTATGTTCTCGTCCAGCATGTATCCCCGGAGCCGGTCGCGGTTGCCCCGCAGGCTCTCGATGCTGTTGATCCCCGCCGCCCCCATCAGTTCGGTGATCTCGAGCGTCCATGCGTGGATGAGGTTTGCGACCTGTTTCGATGCCACGTCGGGGTCCAGGCGCTCGACCAGGTCCGGGCGCTGGGTGGCAATCCCCCAGGGGCAGAGACCCTGGTAGCAGTTCCCGCAGACCCGGCAGCCCATCGCCGCGAGCGCTGCGGTCCCGATGTAGACCGCATCCGCGCCGAGGGCGATCGCCTTCACGACATCCGCGCTCTCGCGTATGCTGCCGCAGGCGATGAGGGAGACCTCGTTCCTGAGCCCCTGCCTCCGGAGTTCCCGGTCGGCGCTCGCGACGGCGACCTCGATCGGTATGCCGACGTGGTCGCGGAAGACCCGCGGCGCCGCGCCGGTGCCGCCCCGGAACCCGTCGATGACGACGGCGTCCACCGAGGACCGGGCAACGGCCGCCACGTTCTCGGCTGTATTGTTGACGGCTGCGACCTTGGCAAAGACCGGTTTCTTCCACTCCGTCGCCTCCTTGATGGCCCGGACGAGCTGGGAGAGGTCCTCGATGCCATAGATGTCGTGGTGCGGCGCAGGGCTGATGGCGTCGCTCCCCTCCGGGATCATCCGGGTGCGGGAGACGTCCTTGCTGACCTTCTCGCCCGTGAGGTGGCCGCCGATGCCCGGTTTTGCGCCCTGCCCGAGTTTGATCTCGATGGCGGCGCCGCGCTCCAGGTAATCGATGTTCACGCCGAACCTTCCTGAGGCGACCTGGACGATCATGCGGTCCTGGTAGGGGTAGAGGCCGGCGTGGAGCCCGCCCTCCCCGGTGCCCATGTAGGTGCCGGTCTCCTTCGCGGCCCGGGCCATGGATACCTGGGCGTTGAGGCTGATCGCCCCGTAACTCATGTGGCCGAGCATGACCGGGGTCTCGACCATGAGGTTCGGGGCGAGTTCCGTGGCGAGTTCCACGTCACCGTTCGAATTCCGGCAGAGATCCAGGTGCGACGGCTTCTTCCCGAGGTAGGTCCGGAGTTCGACGGGTTCGCGGAGCGGGTCGGTGGGCGGCGTGGTGACCTGGCAGGCGTCCAGCATCAGGTGGTCGAAGATGACCGGGAGGTTTGCGACGCTGCCCATCCCGGCGAGGATGATCTTTCCCGTCCGGGCCTGGTTGTAGATCGCCTCCCGGGTTGCCCTGGTCCATACCGGGTGGCTCCGGTAGTCACAGGGCTGCTCTTCGAGCATGATGGCGTCCCGGGGGCAGTAGGCGAGGCACCGGTGGCAGGCGGTGCACTTCCGGGAGTTGATCAGGATCCGGTCGCCGTCCCGCCGGAAGACGCCGTAGGAACAGTTGTTGATGCACCGTTCGCACTCCATGCACTGCTCGCGGTCGATCGTGACCCGGTACCGCAGCGGCATGCTGCCGAGGTTGCTGCTCACGGGGCAACCCTCCCGATCACCGGCTCGCCTGCAGCCGGCATGGTGATCGATTCGACCTTCGGTTCCATGGCCCGGATCGCCGCCTCTTCGCTTGAGATGTAGAGGCGGTCCGCGCACTCGCCGACGACCATCGGCCGGAGTTTGCCCCGGTCGGTGAACCCGACCATCATATCGGGGTTCGCGGCCACGACGGTGAACGGCCCGTTCATCGTCGCGGGGCCGTAGGCGAACCGGAGGGCGCGGTTCAATTTCTGCTTGCTTTCGGGCATCCGGTCGATCTCATCCCAGTAGGGCGGGGCGAGCGCCCGGATGGCGAGGTCGATGTCGAGGCCGTGCCGCCGCACCAGGAGGTCGATCAGGCAGGTGATGACCTCGCTGTCGGTAGAGTTCGAGCACGTGTAGCCGAAACTCTCGATGTAGCGCCGGTTGGTCCCGTAGGTGGTGATCTTCCCGTTCTCCACGACGCTCCAATCGTGCAGGTTGAACGGGTCGGGCCGTTCCCACTTCCCGGGGCTCGCAGTCGCGTAGCGGTTGTGCGCGAGCCAGATGTAGCCCTCGTAGTCCTCGATCCGGTAGAAGTCCGCCACGGTCTCCGGCCGGCTCCCGGCTCCTCCGGCCTTGAAGACCCCGACGTTCTTTCCGGACGAGACGATCTCGGCCCCGTTCTGGCATGCGTTGATCTGCATCACAAGGGTTGTAATGATATCCTTCTCAGGCGTCGCGCTCCCGGGCGCGAGGGAGGGGTCCGGCCTGAAGAAGTAGCGCCAGGGAGTGCAGGCTGCCCGGAAGTTCGGCTGGTCGTAGGTCGGGATCGCCTCATCGTGCTCGATCGTCCCCCACTGCTCCAGCGTTGCGTCGACGACCGCTTTGCTCTCGCAGGCGTTGTCGAGGAAGACGTGGAGCGCATAACAGTCCCGGTAGTCGGGGTATATGCCGTAAGCCGCGTATCCCGCCCCCTCGCCGCTGCCGCGCTCGTTCATTATGGAGAGGGCCTGCCGGATGCCGGAACCATCCATCATCCGGCGCCTCTTATCCATTACACCAAAAATGCCGCACATGATAACCTCGGTGAATAACGTTGTATTGCCGTTTCCTATAGTTCTGCTTGGGTATATTTGTGTCAATAGGTATTTATTCCATCGGATAGAAGTAGACTTCCACATGTCCCGCGACGCCACTTCTGTGATGCTTGAGCGCATCGAACAGGATAATGTCCGATTCCTTCACCTGCAGTTCACCGACCTCCTTGGTATGCCAAAGAACGTCGCCATCCCGGTGAAGCAGGCGGAGAAGGCGCTGACCGGGGGTATCGGGTTTGACGGGTCGTCGATCGAGGGGTTCGTCCGTATCGAGGAGTCCGACATGGTCCTGAAACCTGACCTCTCCACCTACACCCTCCTGCCCTGGCGGCCCCAGGAGTACACGGTGGCGCGCTTTATGTGCGACGTCTACAAGGCAAACGGCAAGCCCTTCGAGGGCGACCCGCGCTACGTCCTTCGCACAGCCATGGAGGACGCGGCGCGGGACGGGTATACCTTCAACACCGGCCCGGAACTCGAGTTCTTCCTCTTCCGGATGGTCGACGGCAGACCGACCACGCTCTTCCAGGACGTCGGCGGCTACTTCGACCTCGCCCCCACCGACCTCGCGGAGGACGTCCGGCGCGAGATCATCATCGCCCTCACCGAGATGGGGTTCGAGATCGAGGCGTCCCACCACGAGGTCGCGGAGAGCCAGCACGAGATCGACTTCAAGTACAG
>Ga0116159_1002771_pt1 | contig 16387 bp, 13 predicted proteins | sample AD_JPNAS1_MetaG_FD_89878 | JGI IMG/M metagenome (GOLD analysis project Ga0116159, IMG submission 89878) | Active sludge microbial communities of municipal wastewater-treating anaerobic digesters from Japan - AD_JPNAS1_MetaG | ecosystem: Engineered > Bioreactor > Anaerobic > Digestate | place...
CGGCTCCGCCGCGTCCCGGCCGGTCATTCGCTGAGGATCAGCTCAATCTGCGGCTTCGCCTTGCGCACGGCCTCTTCCACCGAGACTTTGCCCAGCCACACTCCGTCCAGTTCCAGGCCGAGGACCGAGCTGTATTCGCCGAAGCGCGGGCCGAACGGCGGCGAGACCGTGTTGGGATCGGTGGCCGTCGCCAGGATCGCCTCCGCATTGGCCGGCATCCCCTCGTTCCCGGCGCGGATCATCTCCGCGGCGATCCGCTTCTGGGCCGGGATCAGGTAAACGACCTCGCGCGCGGGCTCGTCCAGCGTCAGGTATTTGATCAGTTCCCACGCTTCCTCGGGATGCTCGGTCTCGCGATTGATCGCGAAGCTGTGCACATGGACGACGTTGCCGGTCGTGCGCCGGCGGGGAAGCTCCGCCACATCCCAGCGGAACGGCGCGCCCTGAAGTTCGCGCACGCCCCAGTAACCGAAACTTCCCATCGCGATCCGCCCCGAGGCGAACATGTCGATGCTCAGTTGCGATTGCAGCGCCTGGCGCCCCGGCGCCACGCGGTAGCGGAAGATCAGATCCTGAATGAATTGCAGCGCTTCGATGGCGCGCGGGTCGTCCATCGTGAACCGGCGGAAATCGTCGTCGAACATGTTGCTCTCGTTCTGCAGCATGAACGGCAGAAAGCCGGGGATCCAGGTCCAGACGTAACAGCCCCAGATGTCGGTGCGGCCGTCGCCGTCGGTATCCTGTGTCAGGCGCCGGGCTTTCTCCAGATAGTCGTCCCAGGTCCAGCCGGGTTCGGGATAGGGCACCCCGTAGCGATCGAAGATATCCTGATTGTAGAAGAGCATCTCGACGTTGATGGCCTCGGGCAGGGCGTAGGTCGCGCCGTCCCACTGGATGCCGCTGAGCGCCGAATCGAAGAACTGCCCCATGTCGATGCCATCGCGCGCGATCAGGTCGTCCAGCGGCAGCAGCGTGCCCTTGTCCGCGAATTCAAACAGGAACCAGTTGCCGGCATAGAGGACGTCGGGGGCGTCGCCGCCGGCCAGGCGCATCGAGAAGGCGACGGTGACGTCGCCGGCGACCGGCTCGATCTCGACGCGCACGTTGGGATGCAGTCGCATGAAATCCCGGGCGAAGCGGCGCTGATTCTGGACCGCTTCGGGCGTTCCCCACAGGCCCCAGCGCAGTTCGATCCGCCGGTCTTCGTCTTCGCCCCCGCAGGCCGCCACAAGCAGAACGGCGACTCCGGCGAGGAGTCGCGCGACGACCCCGGCCAAACAGCGGCCGGCGGGTCGATGAGGCGATTGTCGCCGAGGGTCCCGATGGTTCATGGCGTCGTTCATCCCCCGGGCGCTATCCCTTGATGCCCGTCATCGTGATCCCCTCGACGAAGAACCGCTGGGAGAACAGAAACGCCAGCAGAATGGGGAGCGTGACGATCACCGTCGCGGCCATCAGCAGGTGCCAGTCGGTGGCGTAGTAACCCTGAAACGTGGCCAGGCCGAGCGTAAGGGTCTGTTTCTTGATCGAATACAAATAGATCAGGGGGCCGAAGAAATCATTCCAGGCCCCCATGAAGCTGATCAGCCCGATCGTGGCGAGAGCCGGTTTGCCGAGCGGGAGAATCACCCGCCAGTAGATGCCGAAGGCGCTGCAGCCGTCCATCACCGCCGCTTCGTCGAGGTCGCGGGGAATGCGCATGAAGAACTGGCGGAGCAGGAAGACCGGAAACGCGCCGCCGAAGAACGCCGGGACCACGAGCGGCAGGAAGGTATTGGTCCATTCGAGCCGGCGCATGATCGCGAAAATCGGCACAAGCGTGACCGGCGCCGGAATGATCATCGTGGCCAGCAGAATATAGAAGACCAGGTCGCGGCCGCGGAAGCGCAGCCGGCTGAGGGCGAAGGCGGTCAGTGAACACGAGAGGAGGACGCCGAACGTGACGAGCCCGGCGATCGTCGCCGTGTTGAGCAGAAACCGGAAGAACGGGAGCCGGTCGAAGACTTCGGCGTAATTCTCGAACCGGAAGTCCTCCGGAATCCAGATCGGCGGAAGCATGAAGGTCTCGTGCGGCGCCTTGAGCGAGGTCGAGACCATCCAGAGGAACGGCGCGACCATGACGACGGCGCCGGCCGTGAGCACGGCGTAGAGCAGGAGCAGAAACAGCCGCCGGCTGAGTTTATGCGATCCGCGCCGCATGCGATTCCTTCCTGGTCTGAGCGAAGCGACAGAACGGACGTCATGGATGGAAGGGCGATGAGGGACCCGAATCAAGTCGGGTTCTGTCTGCTCAACCTTCCGAGCCCGTCGTTCCTGTTCTCCGCCGTTAAGCCCCTTCGTGCCGTTTTGTGTTTTTCGAAATCAAGAGTTCCTATTGGTAATGCACCCAGCGCTGCGTCAGCCGGATCGAGAAATGCGTGAAGCCGCCAAGCAGGACGAACAGAACGTAGGCGATGGCGCAGGCGTTGCCGAACTTGTAGAAGACAAAGGCATTTTCGAACAGATAGAACGCGATCGTCCGCGTGCTGCCCATCGGGCCGCCCGAGGTCATCATGTAGATCTGATCGAAGGTCTGAAAGCAGCCGATGACGGAGGTGACGACGACGAACAGGATGATCGGGGAGAGCTGCGGCAGCGTGACGTGGAGGAACTGGCGGCGGCGATCGGCGCCGTCGATCTCCGCCGCCTCGTAGTAGACGGCCGGGATGTCGTGCAGCCCGGCCAGAAAGATGATCATCGGAAAGCCGACCCCTTTCCAGACGCTCATCAGAATGACGGCGGGCATCGCGAAGCGGGTATCGTTGAGCCAGTCGGGGGCCGAGATGCCGATGCGCTCCAGATAGAGATTGAGCAGGCCGAAATCGCCGCTGAACAGCCAGCGCCACAGCGCCGCAATCGCCGTCATCGAGCAGATCACCGGCAGGAAATAGATCGACTTGAACAGCGTCTGGCCGAACGACACCTGGTGCACGGCGGCGGCCAGCAGCAGCGCCAGCGTCGTCCCCAGCGTCACGGTCCCCGCCGTGAAGTAGGCGGTGTTGAACAGGGTCGCCCACATCCGGCGGTCGTGAAAGAGCAGGTTGATGTAGTTACGCAGCCCGACGAACTCGGGCCGGCCGAACAGGTCCCAGTGGGTGAAGCTCAGCGCGAAGGCCGCCAGCATCGGGATGCCGAGCCACAGCACCAGCCCCAGCAACTGCGGCGCCAGGAAGAGGTAACCCTCGATCTCGTTCCGGTAGTGCTTCCGGGCCATGGTGGTTGCCCCCGCCGCGCGCCGTGCCGGACCGGCCGTCATTCATATTGCGCCAGTTGCGCCAGGCTGGTGACGCCGGAGCGGTTTTCTTCCAGATATTGGTCGTAAAGCGCCATGGCGTAAAGGTAGGCGCCGTCGTGCTTGATGAACGTCTCGCCGCTGCGCCATTCGCGCGTGCTGTAGTACCAGTCCCCGTCGTCGATGCACAGCCCGTTGACGATCGAGAGGTACTCGATCTCGGGCTGCTCCCAGCCCCAGTAGGTCCAGGTCCTAATGTGGCGCGCGCCGGGGAGATTCATGATGAGGGCCGCGGCGGTCAACCGCCGGCCGGTCGCCGCCGGCAGCGTGCTGTTGCGCGGCACGCCCGGGTGCAGGCCGGTGATCCAGTTCAGGCAGCCGGTCGCCATCCGTTCGAGCGAATCGTCGCCGGTGATCCGCGCCAGCAGGATCGCGTCGGTCGCCATCGTGCCGAACTGCGTGGAGGCGTAGAAGTTGTAGGGCGGGTAGATTTCCGGCGGCACATCCTCGGTGTTGTCCCACTCGCGCGCCCCTCCCTGCGGCAGGATGTGAAACGCGTTGCGCTGCATCATCTCCTGATACCACTGCTGGTTGAAATCGCGGGCGAGCGACTCCCACCGCGACCGGTCGGGATGGTCCGGGAAGGTTCGCAGGCAGTACCACAGGCCCTCGAAGTAGGGGATGCAGCGGCCGCAACTCCGCCCCCACTGGCGCGGGTTGAATTCCCTCAGAAAGTCGTTGAGCGTCCTGAACAGTGTTTCCTGGACCGGGTAGGTCGGCTGGTATTGATGGATCAGCGCCATGAACGCGCTGGCCTGGTCGGGATAGTAGATCCCCTGATTGCCCAGCCACTGATACGATTTGCGCGAGCGATTGAAGGCGTCGAGCGCGCGCGCCGGCTCCAGATCCTTGAACACCACGGCGTAATTGAGCAGGCCCCAGATCCCCTCGAACGTGTTGTGCGGACCGTCGCCGCTCTCCGCCCCCTGCACGCGGTTGGGATGCTGGCAGATGATCTCGCCCGTCTGGGCGTTGTGCAGCAGCATCAGGTAATCGGCGGCGCGATTGGCCGCCTCGCGCAGACGATCGCGGTCCGTCAGCGTCAGATCATCGGCGAAACGCTGATACGCTTTGGACAGCCCCGCGAGGAACGCCCCGTGCGAATACGCCTCGCCCATCGCCGAGTTGCAGTCATAATAGCCGCCGCCGACATCCTCCGTCGCGCGCCGCGCCTCGGCGTTCAACAGCGCGATCCCCTCGAACGTCCGCTGGTAATGCAGCCGCGGCTCGATCAGGAAGGGTTCGGACACGAGCGGCGCCAGCTCTCCCGCGTCGCGGTCGACCAGCGTCACCTCCAGCGAGTATGTCCCGGGCGTGGTCCACGAACTGAATTCGGCCTCCCACAGCAGGCAGCCGAAGGTCTTGGGCAGCGGCATCAGGGGTCCGCTGAGCACGGGCTCGCCTTCCTGATTGAGCAACCGCCAGGAGCTTGCTTCCGCGTCGAGCGATTCGGCGTCGGAACGGGTATGCAACCGCACCAGCGCGCGCTTGGAGGCGCGGCTGTCGTAGCCGAGCGTGCTGTAGAGCAGCATGAAATCCTCCACGACAAAGGGATTACGCAGGGCGGCCAGTTCGAAATCGTCGAGCTGCACCGGCGCACCGCCCTCGGTCACGACGGCCACGCTCAAGCGGACATCCGCCGCCAGCGGGCCCGCATCGAAATCCAGCTTTCGTTCCTGATTGACCAGCAGCCGGCCGCGCAGCGGATCGCGCGGCGTGCCCGTTCCGGCCAGATCGAGCTGCAGCAGGAGTTCATCCCGCGCAGCGGCGGCGATCGGCAGCGTGATCGGCGAAGGCCGATCGCCCGCCGGTTCGGCAGCAGCGGGGCCGGCCGCCTCGGCGTCGCCCGGGACCAGATGAATTTCGCGGCCGACGGTCGCTTCGGCATCCGTCAACGCGACGATAATGCGGTCCGACCCACCCCAGCCGGCGGCCGAGGGAGGCGCCATGCGCCAGCGCGCCCGCAGCCCATGGCCGGCGTCCGCCGCGAGCGGCAGCGGACGGGTCAGCACTTGCCCCGGCAGGGCGTCTTTCGCGGCGAGGGGCTCCCCTTCAGAGAAGCCGGCTTCGGCCAGGGGCGCCTCGCTCGGCGGCGGAGCCACGACCAGCGAGAGTCGCTCTTCGGCGCGGTGTTCGCCATCGAACGCGGAGAACCCCAGCGTGTAAAGCCCGGGCGCCGCAAAGGTAACTCGCGTCGTCGTCCGGCCGCTGTCGGAGAAAGTTGCCGCGGCCGGTCCGTCAATCATCTCCCAGCCCAGGCGCAACCGGTCGGTCGGACCGTCGTCGCAGACAAACGCCGTCAGTTCCAGCTCCGGCATCGCGACCGGCAGCAGCACCGGCGCGATCGCCACCCGCGGCGCCGGGTTGAACACGGGCGCTTCGAGCCGCTCCAGCTTCACGTTGTCCACCAGGCCGGGCGCGGCGCCCTCTTTCGGGCTCGACTGCGTCACCAGCCCGATGTAGCGCCCGCCCCGGAAGAGATCCGGGATCACGAACGAGCCGCGTTCACGGCCGTTGAGCAGCAGACGCCCCACCAGCGGGTGCGCCGCCGTTCCCCGGCCGCTGAATTCAATCCGCGTCGGGATGACGCCCGCGGCGTTGTAATCCTCCGCGACGATGTCGCCGATCAGCGCCGGGTCGTCGAAGTAATTTCCCTCCTCGCGCTGATACACCAGCGTGAAGCGATTGGGGTCCTTGCCGCTCGGATCGGGTCCCTGGATGCGCAGCACGACGCCGCTGGCCATCATGCCCGTATCCTTGCGCGAGAGAATCACCAGCCCCGAGTGGGGGTTCCAGGGAGTCGGCTGCAAAACGCCGCCGGGCGGGCGCAGCTCCAGTTCGAAGGCGTAGGCCTCGTCCGGATCGAGCTCATAGTCGATGAGGGTCTTGAAGTGATCCCAGCCGCCCGGGGCAATCTCGCCGCGGCCCCCCTGTTCATCCGCTCCCGCATGGGCGAGTCCCTTGGGGTCCCACCAGGTCGCCGCGACCTGGCCGCCCAGCCCGTTGTTGAGCGGCGTCCCGTGCAATGCCTCCCCGGCGGGGCGGCCTTCAAAGTCCTCGCTGAACAGGACCGGTTGCCCGGCGCGCGCCGTCGCGGCGGCGAACAGAATGAGCAGCGCGCACCCGATCCGGTGGCTCGCGCGCATCCGCGGCTTGCTGTGTCTCATGATGAACTCCCTGTGCTGGAAATCGTCTAAATACGTTTCTCGTCGCTCGTCCTCGTTTCGAGCAGTTCTACCGTCCCTGATTTCCCGCCACCGAAGCAGCGGGCTGAAGTCTGCCGTCCCTGACGGGACGGGCCGTGGATTCGTCAAGGCCGCGGCCGTTGGAAGGGGTCAGCTAAGGCCCCCGCTTGTTATCTCTCCCAATTCGTCCCTCTTCCTCGTCCTCGTGTTCGCTCCCGAGGGCCTGCCCCATCTTGTCCCCTCGTTGTGAACCCTCGGTCCCGAGCAGCTCGTGATCGGCCCGAACGCCCCGCCCCACAATTTGGCGCTCGTCCCTGGCTATTGAATACCTCCTAAACTTAGTCCTTTATTGTAACCCATAGGTTCAAAAGCAACTCATGAACGTCCCCGGAGGCCGACCGACATTCATCCCTTGCTCAGGCATGCCGCTTCCTCCCGCTGCGCCGCGTCGGCCCGCTCGCGGCATGCCTGGCAGCACGCTTCGGCCGAATCGGTGGCCGTCAGGTTCAGCACCGACTCGCGCTCGACGAGCATCGGCGCGACGGCGATCGAACGCGGCTGGAACGCGCTGCCCTGATTCATCTGGCGCAGCAGCATCCGCGCGACCCCCTCGCCGATGCCGCGCGCGTTCAGGCGCACCGTCGTCAACGACGGGCCGAGCACGGCGGCCAGGCCGATATCGTCGCAGCCGATCACGCTGACCTGATCGGGGATGCGCAGGCGATGCACATAGGCCGCCTTGTAGACCCCGCCGGCGACGTAGTCATTATTGCAGATGAAGAGCGAGGGACAGCGGCGAGCGCCGCTGAAAAATTCGCTGGCGGCGTGGAATCCACCCTCCCAGCGCCAGCCGACATGCTGCACCGTGCACTCGGCCGGATCGAGGCCCTGCTCGCGCAGGCAGGCCTTGAACCCGGCCACGCGCTCGTCGTCCCGGGCATCGTCGCGCGGCGGGCCGGCCAGCATGCAGATGGCGCGGTGGCCCAGGCGGATGGCGTATTCGGTCGTCATCCGGCCGATGTCGAAATTCCTGAACTCGACATAACTGCATTCGATCCCCGGCAGCCGGTCCAGCGAGACCAGCGCGCCGCCGCGCTCGACCCAGTCGCCAAGATGATCGGCCGCGCGCTCCGGTTGCACCGGAGCAATGATCAGTCCGTCGGCGCGATAGCCCGCCAGCGTCCGCAGCGCGTGGATCTCCTTGTCGATGTCGTGGCGCGTGTTGAACGTGATGACCCGCAGATCCTTCAGGACATGGTCCATGTGCTTGAGGAACTGATCGTAGAACGGATTGGCGAGGTCGCGGATGACGACGCCGACGAGGCCGGACTTCTTGCGGGCGAGGCTCTTGGCAATCGGGCAGGGTGAGTAATCGAACCGCGCGACCGCATCCAGGACTTTCGCCCGCGTCCGGGCCGAGACGCCCGGCTTGCCCTTGAGCACCGCGTGGACCGTCGAGCGGGCGACGCCGCAAATGCGCGCAATATCGGCCATGGTCAGGTTCGTGCGGCTCACCGGGGGCCTCCCGTCAAAGCCCACCGGGGACGATGGGCCTGGCGCGGCGGCAACCGGAGCCAGCAGCGCGGCGCGCCCCGGGCTTGCCGAATTGGGCCGTTGCAGTGATCAGGAGTCATGTGTCCGAAGATCCGCTCCACGAGCTGAACGAGTCCTGACAATACGCGCTTTTTGGACGCCGCGTCAAGGCTTTATCCAGGATTCCTGCGTTCGCCGTCTCCCCGAGCACGTTCCAAGATCATTATAAATGCAATATTTTCAATTATTCATGATCGAATGGCCACCATCTGGAGGTCGCTCTCCGATCTCCCGCGAGCGGCCGCGAAAAAAAACTTGACTACACGCGTAGTATGAACCATACTGCCCACCATAGCAGGACCCGTCCCCCCAGTTCGCGCGCACAAAAGGATACTCAGATTGGTTGATCGAAACCGCCGGCTTGGCCACCCGACCCGGCTTTGACATCAAATAGGATGCAAGTGTCTTCTAAAAGGAGCCGTCATATGCTGAGGCGACCACCGCGCACCGGCTTTACGCTGATCGAGCTGCTGATCGTCGTGGCGATCATCGCGATTCTGGCCGCGATCGCCGTCCCCAACTTCCTCGAGGCCCAGGTCCGCGCCAAGGTCACCCGGGTTCACGCCGACTTCCGCACCCTGGCCACCGCCCTGGAGGCCTATCAGGTTGATAACGCCCATTATCCCCCCGATCGTGATGAGATGACACTGGCCGGCGTGCCCGTGCCCAACGGCTACGCGTTCAACTTCCTGACGACGCCGGTCGCCTACCTGTCCTCGATCCCGACCGACAAGTTCTTCGACGTCGAGATGTGGCCGACCGAGCCGCCGCGCTACTGGTATCAGGGCGAGGGCTGGCGGAATCATCCGGTCGTCAAGGCCCGGGCGATCCACGGCTTCCGCGGCAAATGGATCGCCAGCTCCCACGGCCCGGACCTGTTCTGCGATTTCGGCGAAACCGCTCTCCTCGCCGGCGAGGTGCCGTTTATGACCGTCGCCACCAACGGGACGACCGTGATCCGGCGCTACCCCGAAATGATCTACGACCCGACGAACGGGACGGTCAGCAGCGGCGACCTTGTCCGCTGGGGACCGTAAGGAGCTGCCATCATGACGCAACCCTCGCGCACCGGCTTTACGCTGATCGAGCTGCTGATCGTCGTGGCGATCATCGCGATTCTGGCCGCGATCGCCGTTCCCAACTTCCTGGAAGCCCAGGTTCGCGCCAAGGTGACCCGGGTTCACGCCGACTTCCGCACCCTGGCCACCGCCCTGGAGGCCTATCAGGTTGAATAGAACTGGTTTCATAACTGATTGACGAGCATCATGATGAATCCAATGAGAATGAAGGCACGGTAGATCTGGACATTATGATCCCAACGCACCACCAATCTGCGATACTTGCCCAGCCAGGCGAATACGCGTTCGACTTTCCAGCGGCGTTTGTAGCGCCGAAGTGCGCGCCCGTCTTGCGTGGGGGTCTTCTTGCGGCCTTTGCGATGCGGTGCGATCAGTTCGATGCCCATCTCGGCCAGCCGCGCGCGCAAGGGATCGCTGTCGTAGGCGCGGTCACCGATCAGGCGCCGGGGTCGTCCGTGCGTCGCCGCGAGCGTCGCTTCGACGAGCCGGGACTCGTGGGGTGAAGCCGAACATACGTGGATTCCCACTGGAAGACCCTGACCGTCCGCCACCACCACCATCTTTGTTCCCTTGCCGCGCTTGGTCTTGCCGACGCCGAGGCCCCTTTTTTTGCCGGCGCGAAGCTGGCGTCGATGAAGGTTTCATCCCACTTGAGTTGTTCTCGCTCATCTAGTTGGTGGACGAACTGGGCAAAGGCGCGCTCCCAAGTGCCGTCTTCCAGCCAGCCCTTGAGCCGCCGCCAACACGTCGCGGGGCTGGGATATTGCTTGGGCAACGCGCGCCATTGGGCGCCGGTCCAAAGGATCCACAGGATGCCCTCGAAACAGCGGCGATTGGGAATGAAGTTGGGCCCTCCTTTCGACGAACGTTTCGGCTCGGGCAGGAGCGGGGAGATCTTCTCCCACTGGTCATCAGTCAGCAAGTTGAGCGTAGTAGCCATTGTCGGATACCTCCGACAGTTTACTACGCTATGAAAGCTCAAGGTACAAGTAAAATATGTCAAGCAGTCTCAAGCATTTGCAGTTATGAAACGAGTTCTACGCCCACTATCCCCCCGATCGCGATGAGCTGACACTGGCCGGCATGCCCGTGCCCAACGGCTACGCGTTCAACTTCCTGACGACGCCGATCGCGTTCCTGTCCTCGATCCCGACCGACAAGTTCTTCGACGTCAAGATGTGGCCGGTTGAGCCGCCGCGCTACTGGTATCAGGGAGCCGGGTTCCAGAATCACCCGGTCGTCAAGGCGCGGGCGATCTACGGCTTCCGCGGCAAATGGATCGCCAGCTCCCACGGTCCGGACCTGTTCTGCGATTTCGGCGAGGCTGCCATCCTCGCCGGCGAACTGACGCACATGACCGTCGCCACCAACGGCACGATCGTGATCCGGCGCTGGCCCGACATGATTTACGACCCGACCAACGGGACGGTCAGCAGCGGCGACTTGGTCCGCTGGGGACCGTGACGTGACGTTCGCGGACGCGCCGGCGGGGCGGGCGGCGCGGGTTTCAGGCTGTACCACTTTTCGCCGAAAGGAGGGCGGCACCACTCAATCACGCGCGCGGACAGGTTGAGTCCCCCTGATTCAACCCATCGAATCTCAGGTGTCCTATTTATGATGGAGGAGAGAGCTATCATGCGGCATTCGAGAATCATTCGTCTCTTGACGGTTCTCGCCTTTCTCTCCGTATCGGTCATATCGATTCATGCAGCCGAGACCATCGTCGTGAGCGATACGTTTGAGAACGGCACCATCGGCGATTCCGTCCATGAACAGCCGCTGGATAACGCCTTGGGCGGTTCCGCCTCAGCCACCTGGCTGGATCCGCTTGGCATCGCGACCTATCAGGTCGACGGCGCCAGCCAGGTGATGAGCGTGGCGCGTCCGGCCGGAGGCTGGTCCAAGTTCAAGACGCTGTGTTCATACCCGACCGACCCCAACAAGTCGTATGTGCTGGAGTTCCGGCAGAAACGGCCGACGGGGGTCCTCGACGGCGACAACTGGACGGCGCACGGCGGCGCGACGGTCCTGTCGACCGACAACATTGAGATGGACGGCGGCATGGGCGGCAGCGGCATCATCCTGCGGCTGCAATCGGCGGCCGTCCCCGGGGCCAATGACCCCGATTGGTATTCGGTCTTCGCCAACCGCGGCGGCAACATGTTCAGCCACCACATGATGTCGGGGCCCATCACTGCGGAGGATGTGGCCGGCGACGGCTATATCCCGGTCCGGATTCTGTTCTCCGGCGCCGGCACCGCCGAGTCGCCCGCCACGTTCAAGCTGTATCTGAACGGCAACGAAAAGGGTTCCTTCACCGTCGACAACCTGGCCAACCCCGGCAACCTGGTCGGCGTGATCAACCAGACGAGCACGCTGCCGGACTACGACCCGGGAATGGTCGATGACTTCAAACTCGCCGAGATCACCGGCGTCGACCCCACGGTCACGATTGCGCAGAAAGACCGCTACCCGGTCTATCTGCCGACCGACACCGTGCTGGTCAGCGGCAGCGGGGTCAAGGACGGCTTCGTCCCGATGACGAGCGGACTGACCTGGAGCACCGAGAGCGGACCGGCCGAGGCCATCTTCGCTGATCCCAACGCGGCGACCACCGAGGTCACGTTCCCGCAGCCGGGGACCTACGTGCTGAAGCTGACGCTCGACACCGGATCGGCCACCGCCACCGACACGATCACGTTCGTCGTGCGGGCCGGCATCCTGACGGCGACGCCGATCCTGAGCGACGACTTTGAGGGAGCCGACGACGGCGACCCGCTCAACGGCCGCGTGCTGAACAACGCCCTGGGCGGCGCGGAGACCGCCACCTGGAGCGACGATCTCGGGCTGGCCTGGCTGGCCGACAGCAGCGGCGACGTGATTTGCAAGCTCGGCCCCAACGCTGGCTGGCCGAATACGAAGATCACGTGCGACTACGAGATCGACCCGACCCGCAGCTACCGGCTCGAAGCGCTGCTGAAGCTGCCGACCGGGATCGACGGAACGGCGCCGGCGTGGAACCGGCCGGCCGGGCCGGGCCTCCTGTCGGAGGCCGACCAGGGGATCGACCATTGCGGCGTGATCTTCCGCTTCACCAGCGATTCGCCCAATGAGGGCCTTCCCAACACGGTCAACGTGATCGACGTCAACGGCCGGCTGACCGGCGGGTGGAGCTGGAACTCGCTGCGCGTCGGCGGCTGGGGCCAGATCGATCCGGCGACCGACCTGGACGCGAATGGCTGGCTGCCGGTGTGCATCGAGTTCACCGGTGATGGAACGCCCGCCAACCCGCTCCGTGGACGGATTCTCCTGAACGGCAATTACCGGGGAGAGTTCACCACCTCGGACCTGGGCGCCCACGGCTACCGGATCAGCTTCTCAACGACGCAGTTCAGCCAGGACGATCCACTGCAAATCGCGCAGTTCGTGCTGAGCGAGCTGGAGTGGGAAGTTCCGGCCGAACTCTCGGAGTTCATGGTGGAATAGCCTGACCACGATGCCGGGAGGGACCGGACGGCCGGCTTCCCTCCCGGCCTTTCCCTTGAATCTGCAAGGAGGAGAGAGAGCATCATGAAATCAATCTTCGCTCTGTTCGTCTCGGTGGCGCTGTTCCTGAGCGCCACGGCGCCGCGCGCCCTGGATGTTGTGCTTCTGAGTGATACGTTCGACGACGGCACGGTCGGTGCCTACCTCGACGGTCAACCCCTCAATAACGGCCTCGGAGGCAGCGTGAGCGCCACCTGGGAGGACCCCGGGAAGTACGCCACTTACCGCCAGATCGGCACCAACATGGTGGCCGACGTCAGCCGCGGCCCGTGGGATGTGTACAACTTCCTGACGTCGTATGAAGTCGATCCGACGAAGACCTACGCCGTCGAGTTCGTGCAGTATCTGCCCGAAGGGACGCTCGATCCCGACTACTGGAACCCTCACGGCGGCGTGGTCGTCATGGCCCGGGACCAGCACATGGCTGGCGGCGGCCTGGTGATCCGGCTGCAGGGTCTGGATGCCTCGGGATGGGATCCGGCCTACTTCAGCCTCGTTTATTACAACGGCGAGCGCTTTTTCCCGAATCCGCCGATCTTCACCGGCAACTTCGAGCTGGAGGACTTCAACTCGGACGGCGCGCTCCCGGTGCGGCTGGAGTTCACCGGCGCCGGCACGCCGGAGTCGCCGCTCAACGGCCGGCTGTTCCTCAACGGCAACTTTAAGGGTTCCTTCTCGATCGATGACATGGTCAACGCCGGCCGCAAGGTCGGGTTCGTCACGCAGACCGGCCAGCGCCCGCCCGGGGCCGACCACGGCTGGACGGACAACTTCGTCCTGTCGGAAGTGGTGCTGCCGCCCACGGTCGAGATCCTGGCGGGGACCTTCCCTTACTTCCTGCCCCATAACCAGGTGCCGCTCGACGCGATCGTGCTCAAGGCGGGGCTGACCGAGGACCCGTCGCTCGAAGTCACCTGGAGCCAGGTCAGCGGTCCCGCGACGGTCACCTTCGGCGACATCCATGCGATCCAGACCGACGTGACCCTGCCCGCCGTGGGGTATTACACGCTCAAACTGGAGGCCAGGGACGGCACGCTAATCGGCTCCGATACGGTGGAGCTGGTGCTGGCTGAAGCGCCCGGTGAAACCGTGATCCTCAGCGACAACTTCGACGGCGGCACGGCCGGCAACAATATCGGCGGCCGCACGCTGAACAACGCGCTGGGCGGCTCGCTCTCCGCCACCTGGGCCGACACGCTCGCGATGGCGAAGTACGGCCTGGACGGCAGCGATCTGGTCTGCCACCTGGGCCCCGTCACCACGTGGGATGAGGTCAAGTTCACCTGCACCTTCGAGGCCGACCCGAACAAGCTGTATGCGCTGGAAACCCGGATCAAGCCGGCCACGGGGGTCGACGGGATCTACAACCGCGCCTGCGGTCCGGTCCTCTACTCGCAGAATGACCAGCGGTTCCAGCAGAGCGGCCTGAACTTCCGCTTCTCCGGCCCCGCCGACAATGAAGAGGCGCCCAATTCGGTCAACCTGGTGGACATCAACGGCACGCGCGTGACCGGGTGGACGTGGAGCAGCCTGGTCGTGGGCGCCGACGATCCGCGCATCGACCCGCTGAATGACTACGACGACAACGGCTATCTGCCGATCCGGATCGAGTTCACCGGCACCGGCACGCCGGATAACCCGGCCGAGGGTCGCGTCTACATCAACGGCAACTGGAAATGCGACTTCGTCGCGGACGATCTGGGCAACCCGGGCCGCCGCTTCGGTTACCAGACGACGCAGCTCAGCTCGAGCAACCCGCTGGTCATCGGCGACGTCGTCGTCAGTGAGTTGAACGTCGATCTGCCCAACGCCGCGCGCCACTGGAGCGTGCTGCAGTAGGTCGGCGGACGACCGGCAATGGAGTGATTCCTGGCCGGCTCGCGGGGGCTCAACCCGCGCGAGCCGGCTTTTTCATTGCGGCTAAAGAAATCCGCCGGATCGGTCTGATCGGATCGATCCGGCGGCTTTCTCTTTGCTCTGCGCGCAACGGCGGATCACGTCGGCACCGGCGTGATCTCCTCGCGTTGCTCGCGGTCGATCTGGCGGATCAGCTCGCTCATCCGATCCACAACTTCCTCGAACGGCACCTGCGTCTGGATCAGCCGGCCGGAGCGATAGATCTTGGCCGTCTTGCCGCTGGCGACGACGCCCAGGTCGGCATCGGCCGCCTCGCCGGGCCCGTTGACGTAGCAACCCATCACGGCCAGTTTGATCGGCCGCGTCAGATGGGAATTGAGCTCCTCGAGCTGCAGTGCGATCCGGGTCGTGTCGAACCCCTGGTCCTCGCGCCCGCAGGTCGGGCAACTGACGACCTCGACGCCGAACCGCCGCAGGCCGAGCGCCTGCAGGATCTTGTAGCCCGTGCGTACTTCCTCAATCTTCTCCTCGGTGGCGCGGGCGGCGATCGAAACCCGCAGCGTGTCGCCGATCCCATCGAGCAGCAGGGCGCCGATCCCGATCGATGATTTGATGTTGCTGTTGTCCTTCGTCCCCGCCTCGGTCACGCCCAGGTGGAGCGGATAGTCGCATGCCTCGGCCAGCAGCCGGTAGGCCCGCACCATCAGCGGCACATTGGACGACTTGACCGAAATAATGATGCGCTCGAAGCCGAAGCCTTCAAGGATCTCGACATTGCGCAGCGCCGATTCGACCAGCGCCTCGGCCGGGTAGCCCTCCTCCGGCGGCAGCAGGACGTTATCCAGCAGATGCGCGCCGTATTTCAGCCCGATCTCGCGCTCGAGCGAGCCCTGGTTGACGCCGATGCGGATCGGCAGATCGAACTCGTTGGCGCGCGCGACGACCGCCTTCACGTTCTCCAGCGCCCCGATGTTGCCGGGATTGATCCGGATCTTGTCGACGTAAGGGGCGGCTTCGAGCGCGAGGCGGTGGTTGTAATGGATGTCGGCGACCAGGGGGACGGCCGTCCGCCGGCGGATGTCGGGCAGGGCGCGGGCGGCCTTAGGCGTGTCGACGGTCAGGCGGACGATTTCGCAACCGGCCTCGGCCAGAGCATTGATCTGTTCGACGGTCGCATCCGGATCGGCCGTGTCGGTGGCAGTCATCGACTGCACGCGAATCGGCTGGTCGCCCCCAAGGATCAGGGGGCCGAGCTTGACTTCGCGGGCCCGGCGGCGCGGCGCCGGCAGGGGCTGGGGATTCATGATTTTCATTTCCTTGCGGGTGGGACGACGCCCGCGGCTGGCTCGGCCTTCCTGAGTATCATGCTCGGGGCCGGAGCCGCCCCTCCATTCTAGCCATGGTCGGGCCGGAATCACGAGGAAAACGAGATCGGGAAAAACAGCAGGCGCGTGTCGGATTTGTTCGCTTTCCATGATAGCCGGTGGGCGGAACCGACGCCGGATGCGCTAGAATGACCTTGGAGTTGATTTGATGCTGCCCCGGCTGCTCCCCATCGAGTTGATCTGCGCCTGCCTGGTTCCGACGGCGCTTGCGACGCCGCAGCAGGTCGCCGCCCAGGCCGAGATGGCGACGCTGGCCGAAGGCTTGACCCAGTGCGCCGTGGACACGTCGTGGTATGTTTCGCTGGAAACGTTGAATGACGTCGCGGCGGCGAACCTCGAGCCACACTATGATTCGCTGAATGACGCGGGCGGCGTGTGGGTCTTGCGGCCGGGGCGCGGGCTGTTCCATCC
>Ga0116159_1002778_pt1 | contig 16361 bp, 10 predicted proteins | sample AD_JPNAS1_MetaG_FD_89878 | JGI IMG/M metagenome (GOLD analysis project Ga0116159, IMG submission 89878) | Active sludge microbial communities of municipal wastewater-treating anaerobic digesters from Japan - AD_JPNAS1_MetaG | ecosystem: Engineered > Bioreactor > Anaerobic > Digestate | place...
CGGCTCCATGGCATTGAGCGCCGCTTGCAGATGCTCATAGGTGGCCGGGCTCGGATCCATGGGCCCCAGGTGCTCCTTGATGAGCTCCAGCAGAACCGTGGCGTGGGCCAGGACGTCCAGGTCCTCCCGGATGCCGAGGTGTGCATCGATGAGCTGGGCGGATTCTATCCGGTGAAGATCTCCCTCCCGCTTGACAAAGATCTCCATGGAAACCTCGCAGAAGGGCTCCAGGGTTCCGGGAAAGCGTTTCTTGCTCCTTTTGGCCCCCTTCGCGATCGCATGGACGATCCCTTTGTCCCTGGTCAGCGCGCAGATGACCTTGTCCGATTCAAGGAAATCGATGCTGTTCAGGATAATGGCGTCTGTGGAGAGCCGGTTCATGGAGATCAGAAGATGAGCGCCACCGCAATCCCAAGGTACGCCGCGACGCCCATGATGTCCATGGCGGTTGTCACGAAGGGGCCGGAGGCAACGGCGGGGTCTTTGTTGAGCTTATAGAACAGAATGGGCAGGAGTGTGCCCGTAAACGATGCAAGCGACATTGAGATCAGGATGGACAGCGCCACTACGACAGAGATGCGCAGTTCGTCGGGATAGAGGAAAAAGGCGATGGCTCCGAGCATGGCCCCGAACATGGCCCCGAGCAGGATGCCAACTCCGATCTGCTTGATCACGATGCTCTTGAAGTTCGTGGTCGATGACGCTCCGGTCGCGATGCCCCGGACGATCAGCGCCACAGCCTGAGAGGCGACGTTGCCTCCCATGCCGAGAATGATGGGCATGAAGGCTGCCAGCCCGACCACCTTGCTGATCGTGGTCTCGAACCCTCTGATGAGAAATGTGGCGAGCACTCCTCCCACCCAGCTGACGAAGAGCCAGGGGATTCTGGTTGAGGCGTTGCGGATTACCGACGAACTCAGCAGGTCCTCCTCGGCTCCGGCGAGCATGAACATGTCTTCCGTTGCCTCTTCTTCCATGATATCCACGACATCGTCGACCGTTATGCGCCCGAGCAGGATGCCTTGCTCGTCGACCACCGGCATGACCATGGAGTCGTAGCGCTTGAAGAGGTTCGCCACCTGCTCCTGGTCCATGTCCACGGGAACCGTCATGGGGTCGAAATCCATGATCTGGGCCATGGTGGCGTCAGGCTTGGAGAGAATGAGGTTCACCAGAGGCACGGTGCCCACGAGCATGCGACGGTTGTCCACCACGTACACCATGTGGATGTTCTGGATTTCCGTGTGGAGGCGTCGTATCTCGGCGATCACCTCGTCCACGGTGGCGTTGGGAAGCGCGGATATCAGCTCCCGCTGCATGATGCCGCCGGCCGTATCCTCCGGATACTTGAGCAGGGCTTTGATGTCGAATGAGTCTTCGGGGCTGAGCTCGGCAAGGACCCGCTCGGCTCGCTCGGCGTGGAGATCGCCCACCAGGTCGGCGGCGTCGTCAGAATCCATGTCCTGGACGATCCTTGCCAGGTCCTTATCGGACATGCCGTCGATGATGTCTTCCCGGGATTCTGAGGAAAGCTCGGCAATCACCTCGGAAGCGGTATCGACATCCAGGAGAACAAAGAACTTGCCCCTGGATTCTTCGTCAAGGGCTTCGATGAGCTCGGCGATCTCCACGGGCTTGAGGTCGTGGAGCATATCGATGATATGGAACTCCCACCCCTTTTCGATATAATCTTGCAGCTGTTTTACATCAGAAGCTTTTACCGGCATACCAGACCCCTCACGAGGAACTCGGCTGACTCTCTATTCAGATTCAAGAAATCTATGACCCGGCTTCAACCGTGTCCGGGGCGTTCCCGGGAACCTCGAGCGAATATACGCCTGCGGCCCTCTTCTGATCGGGGCCTTTACAGGTTTTCATGGAAAATCCAAAGATGACGATCAGCAGGAAGATCACGACAAAGGCGATCACGATCCGCTGAAGGGTGAAGCTTTCCACATGGGTGTTTTTTATGAACCTGCTGCGGATTTCTTCCTTTTTCCCATGGGCTGCCAGGGTTTCATCGAGATGGCTGACGAGATCCTCCTCGTTCATGTCGAACTCCTTGCTGATAACCTGGAGGAACCCGCGTAAGAAGGCTCTCGGAGGGAGTACGTCCACCTGATCTTCTTCGAGGAATTTCAGAGTCTGGGCGGGGATTTTGGTCTTCTGCTCGATTTCCTTGAGAGAAATGCCTCGTTCTTCCCGTTCTCTCTTGAAATACTGTCCCAGTGTGAGTTTCTCGTCAGACATAACCACCCCTCCTCACTTTCACAATTTCCTTATCATGACAATCCCCATCAGGCAAGAAATATGACCGGCCATCATCTATTTGACTATTGTTCACATATGAGGTTAGCGTATGGTGAATGAATATCTCGAAAGGATGAAAGGACAGTCCTGAAGGCCGAAAGGGTCTGCATCCGCAGCCCTTTCAGTCGCGGGAAGAGATATGCACATGAACCCAGTCGATTACAGGACCCTCCAGTCGGTCGCCAAACCCGGCCGCTATATCGGCGGAGAGATCAATGAGGTCGTCAAGCCCGACCACGAGGTCCATACGCGGTTTGCCCTTGCGTTTCCTGACACCTATGAAATAGGCATGTCTCATGCGGGGATCAAAATCCTCTATCATACCCTCAATTCCATACCCGGGGTATGGGCGCAGCGGGTCTTCGCCCCCTGGCACGATATGGCAGACGCACTCCTCGAGGGCGGGATCGGGCTCTACAGTCTCGAAGAAAAGCGGCCGTTGCGCCTCTTCGACGTGGTGGGGTTTTCCCTTCTCTACGAGCTCTCCTACACCACGGTGCTGAGGATGCTGAAGCTCGGCGGGATCCCTCTGCACGCTGCAGAGCGGAAATCCGGCGATCCCATCGTTGTCGCGGGAGGCACCTGCACGGTCAATCCATCTCCGATCCTCGACTTCTTCGATCTCATCGTCATCGGTGAGGGAGAAGAGGTCGTGGAGGAAATGGCGGCCGTATGCACGAAAACTAGAGACCGCAGCGAGCGTATCGCCGCCATGGCGGAGATAGAGGGCGTATACCGCCCCGGCGCCGATACAAGACCGAGACGCCGGATCCTGAAAAATCTGGACTCCCGGCCCTTCCCGTCCAGACTCGTCCTCCCCCACGTCTCTATCGTACACGACCGGATCGGGATCGAAGTGGCCCGCGGGTGCACCCGGGGATGCAGATTCTGCCAGGCGGGCATGATTTACCGCCCGTACCGGGAGAGATCGTTCGAATCGGTGATGGAAACCCTGGGCGACGCCATTGCCGCCACCGGATACGACACCATTGCCATGCTCGCTCTCTCCATCACCGATCTCAGCTACATCAACACGATCATGGAATCGATCTCCTGCCCTTCACGGGAAGTGTCCATCGGCATCCCTTCCCTGCGGGCCGAGGGCATTACCAAGAAAGTGGCGGACTTCATCTCCTCGGTCAGAAAGCCCGGCTTCACCATGGCTCCGGAGGCCGCCACGACGCGGCTGAGGGAGGTGATCAACAAGGGCAACACCGAGGAGGATCTCTTCAGGAGCCTGTCCATCATCAAGGAAATGGGGTGGAAGTCGTTGAAGCTCTACTTCATGACCGGCCTCCCCACGGAACGGGATGAGGATGTGGAGGCCATCTGCACGCTTTCCCGGGCTATCGCCGCCCAGTTCAGGGGGAATCTCACCATCAGCGTGTCGGGATTCATTCCCAAGCCCTTCACTCCGTTCCAGTGGCAGGAGCAGATCGCGCCACGCGCGCATGAAGAGGTGATAAAGTATCTGCAGGCCAATCTGCGGCATCGAAACATAACGCTAAGATGGCAGGACCCCTCTCTTACGTTTTTGGAAGGGATTTTCGCCAGGGGAGATGAAAAGCTCTCCCGCGTCGCCGAGGCGGCCGAAAGCGCCGGTGCCTATCTCGACGGGTGGGGAGACTCATTCAATGCCCGCGCATGGAAAGATGCGTTCGAAAAAACCGGCATCGAGCCGTTGAGCTATCTCGCCGGGCGCAGCCGCGACTACCCGCTCCCCTGGGAGTTCATCGATTCGAGGGTCGAGAGATCTTTCCTCCTCGGGGAAGAGCAGCGCGCGATGCATGGATCTCCCACTTCAGACTGCAGGTCGGACGGATGCACGGGCTGCGGCGTCTGCACCGGCGATATCTCCAACATCGTCTATCAGGAATCGGCGCCTCAGCCCCTGTTTCATGCATCGCCTGGTCTGGAGCCCGCTCCGTATGTCGTGGGACTTACCAAGGAAGACGAGCTGCGGTTCATCTCTCCCCGGGATTACCTGGAGATGGTCAAGCGGGCGATCCGGCGTTCGGGCCTGAAAGCGGTGTACACCCGAGGGTACAGCCCCGCCATGAAGCTGAGCATGACTCCGCCTCCGGCATTCGGCATCGCTTCGCTCAGCGAGTATGTCCAGCTCGATCTCAGAGAACCGCTCGAACCCGCGGAGGTTCTTCAGAGACTCGGCCGCTGTCTTCCAAAGGGGATCAGGGCCGTATCGTGTGTTCAGGCAAGGCTCGGAAGACCCTATGCCTTTGTGTACCGTACTCAGAGGCCGTTCTCCCTGAATATCGAGCCGGGGCAGACCATCGAAAAGGGCGGGAAAGATCTCCTTGTAAGCGACTACCTGGCCTACTACGACGACAGCACGATGACGATCCTCATCCGGGACGGCAGGACCATTTCCCCTGTCGCCATTCTCGACGCCTTCTCCGGAGACGCTCTGTCCGCATGGGAAGTGACGAAGGTGGAAACCCTGTTTGGAAAGTAGCCGTCCCCATGCCGCCCGTGAACAACGAGGCCGATTTTTTCTACTCTTGATACAGTTCCCGGCAAACCTTACTAAAAGAAATACCCTACGGCTTCCGGTGCTGATGCCGGGAAAAGAAAGGACACGATCATGAATCACTCGGACGAGAGAAAAACCTGCTGTGGAGCAGGGTCCGGAGCACCAGGGAAATACCGCGACCCGGTCTGTGGCATGGTGACGACGGACCCGGATGCATACATCAGGTTCGAGCACCAGGGAAAGACCTACTACTTCTGCAGCACGCACTGCCTGGAGAAATTCCGGAAAAATCCCGGGCAGTATCTCCACGATGAAGCGGGGACCACACCCCAGGCGGCTGCGGGACACCGAGACCACTGCTGCCCGATGCACCCCGAGGAGCTCAGTATCGGCCCGGCGGCATGCACCAAGTGCGGCATGGCCCTCGAGCCCGCCGTCTCGGGAGCGTATCCGGCGAGCGCGCAATGGACCTGTCCCATGCATCCAGAGGTCATCCGGGATAAACCCGGCAGCTGTCCCCTCTGCGGGATGGCCCTGGAGCCTGTAACTCCCGCGGAGCCGACCGAAGAGGAAAACACCGAATATGTCTATATGAAAAACCGCTTCCTGGTGAGTGTGGTTCTGACCGTTCCCATCCTCCTTATCGCCATGCGCTCGATGATCCCGGGCGGATCACTTATCGATGCGCTGGCCCCGGCAGGCACCCTGAGATGGATCGAGCTCATACTCGCCACCCCGGTCGTCCTCTGGGGGGCCTGGCCGTTCTTCGTTCGGGCCTGGCAGTCCCTGGTCTACAGGAGCCTGAACATGTTCACCCTCATCGGACTGGGGGTTGCCGTAAGCTACGGATACAGCCTCGTAGCCACCCTGTTTCCCGGTATATTCCCTCATTCCTTCAGGGGCATGGACGGCACGATCGGGGTGTACTTCGAGGCGGCGGCCGTGATCACCACCCTCGTACTGCTGGGGCAGGTCCTGGAGCTCAAGGCCCGGAGCAAAACCGGTGAAGCCATACGATCGCTTTTGAGCCTCGCTCCCAAGACGGCCCGGAAGATCCGCGAAGACGGCGGCGAAGAGGATGTGCCGCTCGCGCTCGTCTACCCGGGAGACAGGCTCAGAGTACTTCCGGGTGAAAAGGTGCCCACCGACGGCGTAGTCCTTGAAGGCAGCAGCAACGTCGATGAGTCGATGATCACCGGCGAGCCCGTGCCTGTGAAAAAAACCGCTGGCGAGCCCGTGATCGGGGGGACGATCAACGGCAACGGATCTCTGGTGATAGAGGCGAAGAAGGTGGGGGCGGACACCCTTCTTGCCCAGATTGTATCGCTGACCGCCCAGGCTCAGCGGTCCCGCGCACCCATTCAGCGGCTGGCGGATGTGGTGTCTGGGTATTTCGTTCCCGCCATCGTCATCATCTCGCTCATCACGTTCGGCCTGTGGGTCTGGGTCGGTCCGGAGCCGCGATTCGCCTATGCCATCATCGCGGCTGTCTCTGTCCTCATCGTGGCGTGCCCCTGCGCCCTGGGGCTCGCAACGCCCGTATCCATCATGGTCGCCACGGGAAAAGGAGCGACCATGGGCCTGCTCTTCCGGAATGCGGAGGCCGTCGAGACCTTGGGCCGAATCGACACCCTCGTGGTCGACAAAACAGGCACCATCACCAGGGGGAAGCCGGTACTGACACACGTCGGGGCGTTATCCGGATGGGATGAGAAGACCCTCCTGTCGTATGCCGCCGGCATCGAGAAGGCGAGCGGACACCCCCTTGCCCAGGCTGTGATCAACGGCGCCTTGGAGCGGGGAGCACCGGTCGCGGAGGTTCGCGACTTCATCTCTATTCCCGGAAAAGGTGTGCGCGGAACCATCTCCGGCCGGCAGGTGATCCTGGGAAACCAGGTGTTTTTCCAGGAAGAGGGCATCTCTTCAGGAGTGTTTGCCGGTGAGGCGGATATCCTGCGTGAAAGAGGACATACCATCATGCTCGTTGCGGTGGATGGAAAGCCCGCGGGATTCCTGGCGGTGTCCGACCCCATCAAGGAAACATCGTTCGAGGCGATCAAGGCGCTTCACCGCCAGGACATAAGAATCGTCATGCTCACAGGCGACCACACATCCACCGCACGTGCCGTGGCCGGTCAGCTGGGGATAGATGAAGTCGTGGCAGAGGTCCTGCCTGCGGACAAGGAATCAGTTATCCAGAGGCTCCAGAATGAAGGCCGGATAGTGGCCATGGCGGGCGACGGCATCAACGACGCCCCGTCACTGGCGCGCGCCCACGTGGGCATCGCCATGGGGGACGGCTCGGACATCGCCATGGAAAGCGCCCAGGTGACCCTTGTCAAGGGCGACCTCAAGGGGATTGTCTCTGCTCTCATCCTGAGCCGGGCCACCATGCGAAACATCAAGCAGAACCTGTTCTTCGCTTTCGTCTATAACGCCCTGAGCGTGCCGATAGCCGCGGGAGCCCTCTATCCATTTTTCGGAATAGTCCTCTCTCCCATGATAGCGGCGGCGGCCATGAGCGTGAGCTCTGTTTCCGTTATCAGCAATGCATTGCGCCTGAAAGGGACGGCCGTTTCGGCTTGAGTGCAAAACGTTGTTGCGAAGAGCTGAAAAAGAAGATATTGGTCAGAGAGTGCCGGGAGAGAACTGGCGAATGACTGCATATCCCTTCACGTGAAATGTCGTGGAATTGGGGCATGACCTGGGGTTCATCCGGAATCATGCCTGTCGGGAGCGATGGACTCATCAACCGAGGAGCACCCGTTTGCACATTCAGGAAGGGACTTGGAAAGGTCCCGGGGTTGTTATTTGATAGCCCCTCTCTGTGACATGATATAAGCCGCTGAGCAGGGGGCATGGACATGAAGCCTTCCACAGGCGGCGGACATGGAGGAACGTTCTCGCAACCGGTAGAGAAAAGGCTTGCAGCCGGAACAGGCACGGATGCGCACAGGATCACCCACCAGGAAGGGAATGAAGATGGATGACGGTGCCGGAGGATACACCGTTCCTCCGGCGGCAGGGTTCAGGAATCGACAGGCTGACGCAGGACACGGAAGCGGCATACGGAATCTGACCATCGCCGGTCTGCTCTTCGCGCTCGTCCTCGTTATATGGCTCAACGAATTCATCGATATGCCCCGCCTCTTCTTCGGAGTCGCGCCGACCCCGGTCAACTGGCAGGAGGCGATGCTGGAAACGTTCATCGTTCTTCTGGCGGCGGGGGTCGTGTGGCGCTTCGCCTCCGGCGTGAGCGGGCAGACGGAGAAAGAGAAGCAACTCCTGGAGCACCAGAAGTTTTTTTCAGAGGTTCTCATCCGCGAGTCTCCCACTTACTGCCTGGCGGTGAAGCCGGACGGAAGCATCATCACTGCGAACAACGCGCTGCTGAACAAGACCGGGTATAGCTTTGATGAGGTGGTGGGCGGGAACTGTCTCACCCTGTTCATCCCTCCCCGCGAGCGCGAAACCATAGCCCGGGATCTGGCCGACATCGTCCTGTCGGGAAAGCCCAGGACACGTGTATCCAACATCGTGACCAGAACAGGGGAAGAATGCGTTGTCCAATGGGAAGCCGCGGCGGCCTGCCGTCCGAGCGGCGAATTGGACTTCATCTATGCCGCCGGGATCGACATAACGGAGCAGAAAAAGACGGAGCGCGCACTGAAGCTCAGCGAGGAACGATACCGCTCTTTTGTCCAGAACCTTCAGGGCGTCGCATACCAGCTGGATATGAACCTGAGGCCGGTTTTCCTCCACGGCGATATTCAAAAGCTCACCGGTTACTCGAAAGAGGAGATCCTTTCCGGATCGGTGGTCTGGGAAGATATCATCGCTCCGGAGGACGTTTCAGCCGTTCGAATCGAGTCACACAAGGCCCGCAGCATCCCGAACTATGCAGGCGAGGTCATCTACCGCATCATCAGAAAAGACGGCGGCCTGCGCTGGGTGCAGGAGTATTTCAGAAATATCTGCGACGAAAACGCAGCGCCTTCGGCCGTCCAGGGTATAGTATACGACATCACGGCCGCCAAGGAAGCCGAAGAGTCTCTGCGCAGAAGCGAGGAACGCTACCGGCTGCTGGCTGACAATATGAAGGACGTGATCTGGGCCTTTGATCGGAACATGCGCTATACCTACATCAGCCCTTCTGTGGAGAGGGCCCGGGGATATACCGTTGAGGAAGCCATGAGTCTACCGGTGGAGAAGATATTTACCGAGAGCTCCTACCAAAAATTTCTGAAAATCCTCTCCGAGGTAAAAATCCTCGAAGAAAGCAAGACCCCCCCTTCCCCGGAACAATCTCTCACCTTCGAGCTGGAGCTTGTGTGTAAGGACGGAAAAACCGTCTGGACGGAAATCACGGCATGCTTCGCCTATGACTCCCAGGGCAGACCTGCGGGGTATGTGGGAATGACCCGCGATGTAACCGAAAGAAAAAGGGCTCAGGAAGCAATCCAGCAGAGAGAAGACATCTACCGCACCATCTTCGAGAGCACCGGCACCGCCATGATCATTATCGACGAGGATACGACCATCTCCCTTGCCAACAGCGAATTTGTCCACCTCTCAGGCTATCCTCGCGAGGAGATAGAGAACCGGCAATCATGGAAGTTGTTTGTCGCGGCCGAGGACGTCGAGCGCATGGCGCGGTATCATGTGCTCAGGAGGAGACCGGGCCATGAGGCGCCGAGGAATTACAGCTTCAGGTTCAAGGATCGCTACGGGATCATGAAAGACATGTTCGTGACCGCGACCCTGCTCCCCGGAACGAACAAGAGCCTCATCTCGCTTCTGGATATCACCGAAACCAAGAAGGCCGAGGAAGAGTTGAGGATCTCGAGGGAGCAGATCCGCAACCTCCATAAGCATTCCCAGGACGTGCGTGAGCGGGAACGAGCCCGCATCGCAAGGGAAATACACGACGAGCTCGGCCAGGTCCTCACCGCGCTGAAAATGGACCTGTCCTTCCTTGCGAAGAAGCTCCCTCCGGACCTCTCATCCTTGGAGACCAAGGTCAACCTCATGCTCAGGTTCGTGGATATGACCATCCAGTCGGTGAAACGAATAACCATGGATCTCAGGCCCGGTCTGCTCGACCACCTGGGGCTGGTTGCCGCCATCGAATGGCAGGCCGAGGAGTTCCAGAAGAGAACCGGCATCAGGTGCAGTGTCACTGTTGATCCGGATGAGATCATTTTACGGCCCGATCAATCGACATCGGTCTTCCGTATTTTCCAGGAAACACTCACCAATATCGCACGACACGCACGCGCCACTGAGGTGAGGACATCTCTGACGGTAAAAGACGGGATCCTGGAGATGACGGTGCGGGATAACGGCATCGGGATAACGAATGAACAGATAGAAAATCCAAAATCGTACGGCCTCATGGGAATCAAGGAACGCGCATACTTCTGTGGAGGAGAGGCCGGAATTTTCGGACAGAAGGGAAAGGGGACCACCGTCGTGATCACCATTCCCTTTGACGAGATGAGGATCCAAGATGATACGAGTGCTTGTGGTTGACGATCACCCCATTGTCAGAGAAGGACTGAAACAGATACTCTCTGATACGGAAGATATTCTGGTTGTGGACGAGGCCGACTCCGGGCAGGCGGTTCTGAGCTCGGCGGCTAGGAGCAATTTCGATGTGGTTCTCCTGGATATATCCATGCCGGGAAGAGATGGTCTCGAGGTCCTGCGGGAGCTCAAACAGCAGAAGCCGAAGCTCCCGGTGCTCATCTTGAGCATGTATCCGGAAGAGCATTACGCGGTCCGGGTTCTGAGGGCGGGGGCCTCGGGGTACCTCACCAAGTCGAGCGCCCCGGATGAGCTGATATCGGCTATCCGCAAAGTGGCCTCAGGGAGAAAGTACATCAGCTCGACCCTTGCCGAACGGCTGACCTACGAGCTCGACCGGGACGCCGACAGGCCCATGCACGAGGTGCTGTCCGATCGGGAATACCAGGTCATGCACATGATCTCTACGGGCAAGTCGGTAAAGGAGATCGCCGAAGCTCTGGGCTTGAGCGTCAAGACCGTCAGCACCTACCGCTCCCGGATCATGGAAAAGATGAACATGAAGAACAATGCCGAAATTGTCCTATACGCCGTTCAGAATAAATTGATCGATTGATACAGCGATTGCTCCGGACATGCCTTTTGTCTTCAAAAGGCATGTCCCCAGAATCATTTTGCATATTGTCATGATGTAGGCATTATCCTACATTTCGGTGCGAAATTTTACCACATCCCGGTTGCCTTTTTTCTGATTTACTGTCTTACAATAATATTATATAGAGGATCTACAACAAGTGTTGTTCTGACCTCCTTTACGCCAGAAGAGGGGACAAGTCCTCTCGTGCTTTGTCCTAACACCTAACTTCTTCTGGCTTTTTTTTTGCCATTTTCCAGCGGCCGTTCGAAATACTCATAAGTGCCTGTTATTGCATGTCAATAGAGTATAACCACAGAATTTTCTGACCCTGATTCGAAGACGGGCAATAGGGAAATCAGGCAGGAGGGCTGGCGGCTCGCGAACTCCCCGCACGCTCACAGGCCATGAACGAGCGGACGGATACTTCATGCTTGCTTCAGGCTTTTCTGCATCTTTCTGAGGGCTTCATCGGCGTTGCCGATCCTTCAGCCGGCCATGCACCGCCGGAATATGTGCCCGATCGGGTGATGGTCATCCTTGAGAACGCCGAGCACCTCCCAACCTGCCGTCTCCAGGAGCTCGAGGGCAAGGCCGGAAGGCACATGATCGTCCCCCAGCCGACTCTGCCGTGGGTCTTTCCATCGAGGAATATGCCCGGAAAAAGGCCGCGCGCTGGAAGCCGGGCCGGAGTGTGGCGGAGACGCGCACGGTCTTTTTCTCCGACTTGAGTGCGGGCGGGGAGCGGGCCGGAGCGAGCACTGTCCCGAATGCTTCTGCTTCAAGAGCGCTGTCCCGGCCTCTCGTCTAATGAGAACGTCCTGCAATTTCAGCACAGCCTCGATAGTACGGAGAACCTCATATCCTATCGCAAGGGCAACAATGGCCAGTCGCGAACCCTGAACGCTTGCGGGAAGCCATTACCCGGACTATTGCCCGCTTCCCCTGCCGGAGCCGGGCTGGCCCCATACGCAGATGCTGCGGAGATGAAGAAGCAGACGTCTAGGGTGGAGTTATAGTCGGATATGATTTTAGCCGGATACGATTTCGGAAAGGAATCCTGAGGGCACCTGAAACACCTCCCGCCCGTAGATGGTCCTCTGCCGCGACCAGGAAAGGGTGACCTCTTTGCGCGCACGGGTGATGCCTACGTAGAGCAGGCGGCGCTCTTCCTCGATCTCCTGATTGGTGTCCATGGACCTGCTGTGGGGGAGCAGGCCCTCTTCCAGGCCCAGGATATATACATAATCGAATTCGAGGCCCTTGGACATGTGCAGCGTCATCACGCTGATGCTCTCCCCGGCATCCACATCGACTGCGCTCATCAGGGCCTTTTCTTCAAGATACTTGCCGACGTCCCACCAGCCTGCGGCGCTTGCGATGAGCTCCCGTACGTTGTTCATCCGGTCCTCTCCATCCACCTCCGCCTTGAGGGCCCTCTCGAAGCCCGTTGTATCCACGATCTCGCGAAGCAGCAGGGCCACATCCCCCATTCCCATGCGGCCCACAAGATCACGATACACTCCGGCGAAGCTCTCGAGCCCTTTCAGGCCTGCACCCCTGACCACTTTCGCACTCACCGCATCTTCGATGGCGTCAACAGCCGGCACGCCTTTTTTCCGGGCGTACGCCTTGAGTGCGGCAAGGGTCTTTTCGCCGATGCCGCGGGAAGGGACATTGATGATCCTCTCCAGGGCCTCTGTGTCGGCCGGATTTACCAGAATTCTCAAGTATGCCAGGAGATCCTTGATCTCCCGCCTCTCATAGAACCGCATTCCTCCATAGACCGCATAGGGAATTCTCCTGCGCACGAACGCCTCTTCGATGACCCGGGAAAGAGAATTGACCCGATAAAAGACCCCGATGTCCCGGGGGCTAACGCCCGAGCGGATGAGGTTCTCCACTGCTATGGCGGTATGTCCGGCTTCTATCTCGTCGTCCATGTGCTCGCACACAATGACGTCCTTGCCTTTACCCTGCACAGATTTCAGTGTCTTCGGCGCCCGGTATTGATTGTTGGCGATCAGCGCGGAGGCGGCATTCAGAATCTCTTCTGTGGAGCGGTAGTTCTTTTCCAGAACAATCACCTGAGCATGAGGAAAATCATCCCTGAATTTGAGGATGTTGCCCACATTTGCCCCTCTCCAGCCGTAGATGGACTGATCGTCGTCTCCCACTACGCATATATTGGCCTCGTCTCCTACGAGGTTCATGAGAAAGACGTACTGGGCGGTGTTCGTATCCTGATACTCGTCCACCAGAATATGCCGGAATCGCTGGCGGTATTTCTCCTTCAGATCGTCGAACCGGGCGAACAGAACGCAGGGGACATAGAGCAGGTCAGCGAAATCGAAGGCCTTGTGCTCCTGCTTCCGCTGCTCGTAGAGCTCCAGGACCGGCTGCGGGTTGAAGGCGTAATTGCCCGCAACTTCGGTGAGATCCTTCATGGTATCGCGCGAATAGTTGGCGAGCCAGGCAAGAGAGGCGTCTGTGCCCCGCTCCGCCTTGATGCCGAGGTCCTTGAGGCACTTGCCCATGAGCGAGCGCTGGTCGGCCTCGTCGTAGATCACGAACGACGGAGGATAGCCGATGCGGTGCGCCTCCTGCCTGAGGAGCCAGGCGCCGAATGCGTGGAACGTGCCCGCCCACGGCAGCATGTCGCCCCTTCCCAGGATTGTCTTCAGCCGCTCTTTCATTTCTCCGGCAGCCTTATTGGTGAAGGTCAGGCACAAGATCTCCCGGGGCGATATTCCCTGGGAGATGAGATATGCCACCCGGTGAACGATGACCCGGGTTTTACCCGAGCCTGCACCTGCAAAGATGAGGATGGGCCCGTTGATATGGCGGACCGCACGCTCCTGCTCGGGATTGAGTCCTTGGAGTATCCTGTCACTCATGAGGTGCAAGCCTCCCTGACCGCCACCTTGTCACCCTCGCTCAAGGGCTTCCGGATGAGCTCTCCCGGCAGAGGAACAAAGCCGGTCTTCATCTCAAAGACCTCGTTGGGCCGGATCCGGGTTTTCCTGCTTCCTTCGACTATCATATCATGGAAGACGAAATCCCGCACCGGCCCGGCCGACGAGAGCCATTGCGCCTCCATGCCCTCGATGATGGGGTTGCGTGCCTCGAACACCGTCTTACCTTCACCGGTTTTCAGAACCTTTGCAGCGAGGTGGTGGGTGTGGACGTATCCGGTGAAATCGTAGTTGATGCCCTGCTCATCCGGGCTTCCCAGGAAAAAGCCGGTGAAATACTCCCGGTTGCTGACCTTTCCCAGTTCGTCCATCCACTCGGGCCGTACGAAAAAGCCTTCCGGATCCTTGAGATATGCGTCCCTTGCCTTCCGATAGGTCTGGACCGTCGTAGCGATGTAGAGCGAGGTGCGGTTTCTCCCCTCGATCTTGAGTCCGCTCAGGCCCAGGGCCATGACCTTGCCCATGACCGGGAGCAGGCACAGGTCTTTGGAATTGTAGAGAAATGTGTATCCATCCTCTTCTTCCACAGGCATGTATCGTCCCTGCCTGGTTCGCTCCACGAGGGCGTAGTCCCATCTGCAGGGCTGGGTGCACCTGCCCTGGTTCGCATCCCGGCTGCAGAGATAGCTGCTGATCAGGCATCTGCCGGAGATGGAGATGCAGACGCTCCCGTGCACGAAGATCTCCAGCTCGAGCGGGGCGCGGGACTTCATGTTTCTGATTTCCTCACAGGACAGCTCCCGTGCGAGGATGATCCGGCTGACGCCGAGGTCCGCCCATGCCTGTACGGCGCGTGAGTTGACCGTATTGGCCTGGGTGCTCAGGTGGATGGGCATATTTGGGGCGAGCTCCCGCACAAGGCTCAGAACCCCGATGTCCGACACGATGACGGCATCGACGCCCGTGTCCCGGGCGTGGCGGATGATCGGAGGCAGGCCCTTAAGCTGCGCATCGTGGGGGTAGGTATTGAGGGTGAGATAGACGCTGACTCCGCAGGCATGTGCATATGCAACCCCTCTTGCAAGCTCCTCAAAGGAGAAGTTCCTTGCCCCGGCCCGGAGATTCGTTTCTCCGCGCACCCCGAGATACACGGCATCCGCACCGTAGAGAATCGCCGTCTCCAGGTGTTCCATATTGCCTGCAGGGGAGAGAATTTCAGGGGTTTTCATGACATGGGAGATATAGCGCATGAAGGGCGGTTATACAAGATTTAATAGATCCGGATATGAATGCCTTCCCACGAGGCCATCCTTGTCGCAAAAACAAGCCGGCACAGTCGAGCCATGAAATATCCGGCTCCACGCCTGATATCCGTCCCGGTGCAACATCCTCTCGCCCCTGTCGATCACCGCTTTCATACCGCATGATATCCTGCTCTTATCATGCGAATATAAAGGAAATTATTCTCCCGACAACCGGCAACATTTCCCTTGACTATCCGTGCCTCTGTGTTTAATTAACCCCCATGCCCTCGTAGCTCAGGGGATAGAGCACAGGATTCCTAATCCTGGTGTCGCAGGTTCGATTCCTGCCGGGGGCATCATCCATTTTTTCAGACGATGTCTTTTCAATCGCTCATACATACCTGCTGTTCGGTATCCTTCCTACGGCAGACTTTTTCGCTTGAAGGTATGGACTTTAAAATATCACATGCAACGCACTCTTTTGCATAGCCGCAGGGTTTATCAAATGGATTTTCTATCAGCCTTCTATTGTCTTTCAGACATTTGTTGTCTTTGTATTATGTGAACAATGGAGGCCGCGCATGAGCAGGAAAACCAGAAGGATCGCGCTCCTTTGACAGTGTCTGGCGAATCCCTATGGACATGTGCATATTCTTGGACAGAACTTTCCATTGTTGCTGGAGATGAAGGATTATCTCCCACGAAAAAATATCGGAGTAATCCAGAACGAGTGCCCCGAAACCACCGCCATGGTGCTCATGCGCAACCCCCAGGGCCGCTGGCAATACAACGACATCTTTTTCCGGGATCGCTGCAAGGCGCTGCTGAAAAACCCCATGCTCATGGTGCGGGAATTCATCATCCATAACCGCTATAGGCTGTGCAGCTTCATCGACCTTGAGAACAGCCCCTTTGTCATTGCCGGTGTTAAAAGTCCCAAAAATATCGGAATAAAAAGTCCCCCGAATTGAGCGAGGCGTAGTACCTTCAGAGGGATTGGATGAACTCTGGAGGGTATGCCGATGCTCAAATGAGGAGGACTGGATTGAGATTAAAGCACAGATTGGAAAAGGAGTCTATCAGAAGGACATTACGAGTGAGCTTGGGGTACACCCCAGTGTAATGACCCCCTGGAATCAATGCCAATTACGCGGCTAATTTCTGTTTGTACTCGACTGGGGAGAGGTAGCCGAGTTCCTGGTGGGGGCGCTCGGTGTTGTACTCTCTGATCCAGTCTTCGA
>Ga0116159_1002784_pt1 | contig 16338 bp, 17 predicted proteins | sample AD_JPNAS1_MetaG_FD_89878 | JGI IMG/M metagenome (GOLD analysis project Ga0116159, IMG submission 89878) | Active sludge microbial communities of municipal wastewater-treating anaerobic digesters from Japan - AD_JPNAS1_MetaG | ecosystem: Engineered > Bioreactor > Anaerobic > Digestate | place...
CTGTCGTGACGCCGGAGGATAAAGAAATGATGATGAGCAGAGAGAAAAAATCAAAAGTAAAATCGGCAGCAGAGGAGAGCGCGAAAGTCATCACCGGCGTTTTTGAAGGCGGCGGCGTCCGGGGGATCGGCCTTATTGGGGCAGCCGGTGTGTTTCTCGAAAAGGGTTACCGGTTCAACCGCGTCGCGGGAAACTCGGCTGGGTCCATTGTCGCGTCGCTGATCGCAGGCGGGTATTCCGCAATGGAACTCAGTCAAATCATGATGTCCCTTGATTACTCGCGTTTCGCGGACAAGGACTGGAAAGACAAGCTCCCCTTCGGCATGGCCTATAGCCTCTTTGTCGAAAAGGGGGTCTACGAAGGAAAATACCTCCGGGAATTTATGAAAGAGAAACTGGAGAAGGCCCCGCATCCGATCCAGACATTTCGGGACGTGAAGGAAAAGGACGGCAGTTATCGGCTTCAGATGATCGCCGCCGACATCTCCCGCGCCAAGCTGCTGGTGCTGCCTCAGGACATTGCCGACTACGGCATCGATCCAGACGATTTGGAAGTTGCCGATGCGGTCAGGATGAGCGTCAGCATCCCGTATTTCTTCGAGCCTGTTCAGCTTCGGCACGTGGACGGAACGGAGTGCATCATTGTGGACGGCGGCATCGTCTGCAACTTTCCCGCCTGGATTTACGATGATGACATCGAGGCGGGAAACCCTCCGGTCGGGTTCTGCCTGGTGGATGACGGAGAAACCCGTCCCATCCATGGGGTGGTGTCCATGTTCGCGGCTATTCTGGAGACCATGCTGGAAGCCAGAGACAAACGGTATATCGCCGATGAGAAATTAACCACCGTCCAGATTCCCACACTCGGCATTCAGACCTGTGACTTCCATCTTTCCAGTGACAGGCAGGAAGCGCTTTACCTTGCCGGCAGAAAGGCGGCGGTTGAATACCTCGATGTCATGGCAACGGGAGCTGTATCGCGATCGGCCATGAGCAGGAAACTGCAAATGCGGTCGCCGGAGTCACGGAGGCTGCACGCCATTCTACACAGACCGGCAAAGAAACAGTCTGTTAGGAAAATGGCAATCGCCAAAACCGACATTTACGACAGCCTGATTCAAAAAGTCACAGCCGAAATATGGCCGGAAATCGACTGGCATCTGATCAAGTGCCAGGTTGGGCAGGAATCCAGTTTCAATCCCCGTGCGGTGTCTTCCTGCGGGGCCATCGGCTTGTTGCAGCTTTTGCCCGAAACTGCGCGTGAACTGGGATTCATGAAGGATGAACTTTACATTCCGGAGAAGAATTTGCGCGCGGGGATCACCTATCTTTACCGGCAGTATTACCGCTTTCCGGAAATACCCAACCCGGTCGAGAGGGTCAAATTTGCCCTGGCGTCCTATAACGGAGGCCGGGGATACATCAACGCCGCGCTGTCTCTCGCGCGGAAGAGTTCCGGTCCCTGGCGCGAGTGGAATTACACCAAAGCGTTTCTGGCCCATCCTGCATGCCGGGTTGACGGCCATCATCCCGATCACGGCCAGATCATCGGTTACGTGGACCGCATCTGGTGCCGCTACACAGCATTGCCCGCAAGGAACGAACAGGTGATCACAGCAGAAAAAATAAAGCGGCCAGGCCGCTGATGAAATCCTAAAGGAAAGGAGGTGAAAAACAGATGAGCAAAGCAATTATAGCAGCAACACCCGGCAAGGGAGAGCTGGTGGATTACGTGGCCGCAAAGGTTGACGGATTGACCAAGGACGCCGTCAAATCGGTGGTCGATGCCTTGCTGGATGGTTTCGTGGACTTCCTGTCGAACCAGGGCGTATTGCGTATCCAGAATTTCGGCACATTCCAGATGCGGAAGATCGAAGCGCGCAAGGGACGGAATCCCAAGACTGGCGAAACCATCGACATTCCGGCCACCAAAAAGGTCGCCTTCAAGATGTCCGGCGCATGGAAAGCCGATCTCAACAAGGCAGCAAAGAGCCGCGCTGCAAAAAAGGCGTCGGCCAAGGCGTAGTCAAAGGCGCCGCAGGACAATGCGGCGGAAAACAGGTGACGGCTGTCCCAGAAGGAGGAAAAGGCAGCCGTCACTTTTTTGCACATCAAAAGAAAGGAGTTTCAATATGGGATACAAAGTCATTACCAGAGCGCCGACGGCCAAAGACATGGCGTCCATCGTCGCTGAAAAGCTGGGGGACAAGACGCTCGCCAGGGAGGGCGTTGATGCCACCGTGGCGGCCATGCAGGAGATGCTGACGTCCCAGGGCTGCATCCATCTTCCGGGCTTCGGTGTGTTCGCGCTCAGGAAAGTGCGGGCGCATAACGGCAGAAATCCGCAAACGGGAGAAAGGATTTACATCCCCGCCTGCAAGCGGGTCTCTTTCAGCATGTCCAAAGCATGGAAGCGCAAAGTGAATCCGCAACTCGTCAAATCTTAACGGAAAGGAGTTTTCAACATGGCATACAAAGTAATTTCTACAAAACCGACGATCACGACCCTGCGAACCATTGTAGCGGGGAAGCTTGGTGACAAGAAGGTTGCACATCAGGCGGTGAATGCGACCATCGAAGCGTTTCAGTCCCTGCTGACCGGGAGGGGGCAGATCAAGCTGCCCGGATTTGGCACATTCTCCATGCGGGATATGGCCGCGCGCACCGGCAGGAACCCCCAGACCGGACAGCCGTTGCCGCTGCCCGCCCACAAGAAGGCGGGTTACCGCATGTCCAAAACATGGAAAAGCAAGGTGAATAACCGGGCATAGACCTGAAGGAGAATAAATCATGTTCAAACGAATGGTTCGACAGGCTCACCACAAGATAGCGCTCGCCTTGATTGTTTTTATCTTCACCGTCACATCCGTGCATGCGGATACGACGGTGAAGTTCTCCCCGCAGGGCGGTATCGGCCAAAAGCTGGTTAAGATGTACCGGGGCGCAAAGTCGGACATCAGGGTGGCCATGTATTCCCTGACGGTCAAGGGGCAGGCCAACGCGCTCATCGCGGCCCACCGGCGCGGCGTGAAGGTGCAGGTCATTCTGGATACCAACCTGGGGCGACAGAAGACAAGCATGAGTAAAACGCTGGCCGGTGCGGGCATACTCGTGCGCCATGTCGGGCCATCGGGCGGATCCATGCACCACAAGTTCATTATCGTGGACGGCAAACTACTGGCCACGGGCAGTTACAATATCAGCAACGACGCGGAAGACCACAGCAATGAGGCCATGCTGTTCATCACGGACAAAAAGGTGATCGACTCCTTTGCCGGCGAGTTCGACAGGCTGTGGCAAAAAGGAAAGCAGGTGCAATAATGGAATCTCTTTTAAACCTCAGGCATGTATCCATCGTCAAAGGCTACCTGGAGATGGGCGCGCTGGCAACATTCTTCGTTTTAACCCTGGTCCTGCTTTACAAATACTTTCAGGGCCTGATGGGAAGGAAGAAACACCCGCTTGATGACGAAGCGGTTTGCATCGATCTTTCCGGTCATGACTTCTTTGCCAAGATCGATGTGACGATCTCCCATGTCATTCCCAACATCCGCCTTCAGAATAAGGAAAAGGAAGCATGCCTGATCGACTTCATGCTGATCATTTCCCGGACGTTTCGCGATTGTTTCACGCGGGTAGTGAAGGAAAGCAATGCACTGAGGCACTTGTCCGGAGAGGTGTGGGGCCGCTATATGGTCGAGAAGCTGATCGACTGCCTCGCGCACGGCCAGGACGAGGCAAGAAGAAACGCCATCCCGGAGGCCTTCATTGCCGGGTTCAACAACGCCCAGCAGGCCAAGATTGTCCAGGTGTCGGAGATGATCAATCTCTTTTCCCGTTCCACGTTCATGGCGGACAATCAGACGAGGCTTTCGGCGGTGCTCGATGCTATTCAGGCAACATTCTTTGCCATTCTCTTCGATGCGGAAAAGACCATGGATAAGATGAATGGAGAAATCATGGAAGCCCTGAAGGGGTACAAGCGGAAAGTCAGATAGAGGTAATGGATGGCGGACAAACCGAAAGTGATGGCCATTGTGGGCAGCAGGAAAGCAAGCGAGGCGATGCGGCAGCAGGCTACGGCGCAAGCCAATAAAGTCCTGTCTGCCGGTTGGCGCATTTCCACGGGAGGCGCGCATGGTGTTGATGCTGCGGCGATCAAGGCGGCGGTCGATGCGGGCAAGGCCTCCAGCCTCGATATCTACCTGCCGGAAAAGATCGGCAATCAAAATCCCAGCGTCAGAAGCCTCCTGATAACAGCCAAAGAAGCAGGCGCCAACGTTGTCGAGGATGCGGGGCAGCCCGCCGGGTCATACGCCAAGGCCTGTTACAACCGGGATAAGCTTATTGTGGATAAATCCGATGCCCTGGTCGGTCTGCAAAACAACAATTCCAAGGGGACCAAGGCAACCGTCGATGCAGCGGCGGAAAAAGGAATACCCGTCAAGAAAATGAGTTACGCGAAAGGCCTTCTCAAGAACATTTCCCGGATGAACGCCCTTTTCCTCACCATTAACGTCCTTCAAGTGATGGAGGATTACAATGAGTACAAGGAAAAACTGAAAGAGTGCAATAACCTGTTCGAGAAGTGGAAGAAGGGCGAGGCTATAGAGAAAGACATTGAGGAACTGGAAAAGTGCGGCATCAAGTTGAAAAGCGATCTGAATTGGCAGGACATTGACCAGGACACAATCGCCCCGCATGCTCTTTCCCACGGTTTCTCCGGCAGGGGAAATCCTTACAGGGATGAGCAGGGCAGGTTCTGTTCTGAATCCAGCGCCGCCATGGTGATTGGATAAGACAGCATACGGAGGATCTGAAAATGAAAAGCATGCATGGTATTGATATTGATACAAGAGTGATAGGATGTATCTTCTTGGGTTTGTTTTTCACATTTGTAATTTGTGGCAGCAGCCATGCTTTTGATCTTCCCGCTGTCGCTTGGCACAGGGGAGACACGTCGTTTGCCCAGGAGAATTCGCGTGCGGCACTGGTCAAGGCGCTTCATTCAACCTCTCCAAATATTGAGGTGGACATCATCGACTTTATCGATCAAAATGGCAACCGGGTGGGACTGGTTTCGCACGATTACAGGATGAAGAGGGCCACAGGATTGAAAGGGACTTTCAGCGATCAATATCATGATCTGTTAAAGCTGCCGAAGAATCATGCCAATCCGGAATTAGCACCCGAACCATTCATGACCGTTATTGATCTGTTTGAATTAATCAAGGCCAGAAAAGAACAGGGTGTCACGCCGATGATTTCCCTGGACATGAAGGATGAAAGCAAAAATGCCGGGGAGTTTGGCCAATGGGTCGGCAAGCTTATTCAACAATACAGTTTCCAGAATCACGTCTTTGCATCTTCATTTTTCAAAAGCAACGCTATCGGTGTCAAAGCGGCGTGCCCGGAATGCCTGGTGGCAGGCTTGGTTTTCAATGATCACTATGCTTTGAAATATCTGGATCACCGTTACTCGTCACTGGATTTGACAACTTTGAGCGAATGGACTTTCTTTTTGGGATTCTTGGGTAAGAAAGAATTTTCTCACGATTTCATTCTCATTCAGGATGATATTTTCTTTCAGCATCCGGAGCTGGTTGATTACTGGAAGAATGTGCGCAAGGTAAAGTTTGTAGGTGTTTTTGTTTACAACAAGGAACGGCCATATACGGCTGCGGAATGGGAACTGCTCAGGAAAGTGGACTGGCTGGAACTGGACCCACCGCAGATGAATCAATATCTGAAGATGAAAGAATGCCAATAGACATAATTTTATACTTATAGTTCGAAACCTGTGCAACTTTCTGTTAATCGCCAGTTTATTTAAGAATGTATAACTGCTCTACTATATCTACCATGCCCATAGTATCCAGACCGCAGTATTCTTCAAGAAGTTTTCTGACTTTATTCCTGTCTTTATTATCCTCTGTAAATGTAACCCTGAAATATTCTGCACTGGCAGTACCGCCATCACAGATCTCCATATCATCATAAGACTTGCCTGTTAGCACCGGTAAAACTTTCTTGATCGAGCAACTGCCGTTTTGTTTGGGATGATAATAAGCAAAAGCCCTGAAAGGCTGGAGTAAATCAAGAATCCTTTTTTCTATGGATTCTACCCACTTTTTGTATTTTGGAAGTACTAAGGCACATTCTTTCAGTCTGCCTATTTCAAAACTGGCATTATAAGCAATGATCGAACCTTTTGTGCCCATAACTTCTTTTAACCTTGCCATAAAATCGGGACGTGGGTCATTAGGACCGTCTGCCAGAAATGAATAATGTTCTGGCCTGGCCCCCTTTTCTCTGACCACATGCACGGAGAATTGGAAGGGTATTTGTTGATAGGGTCTGGAATCATCGAACATGGGGATAGCCGAAGCAAACGTTTCAAAGTCCATGTAATAAGCAGGATATTGAATTGTATCTAAAAAATCATTTATCTTATCTTGATCGATATGAGGCTTGCCGGTTTTTTCACAATCAACCTGTATTTGATTCTTTTCATTGAGCTCATGATCATCAGGTATCTTAACCAATTCGAGAATGCCATCTTGAATTAAAGCCAGGGGAAGCTTTTTGTTTCTGTATAGAAAAAACACATTTCTCTCGGGCAGGAATGACCAGCATTTGTCTATTAGCGGACAATCGTAAGGATCACTGCAATGTGTGCCAATACCAATTTCGATGAATGCTTCAGCAGTTATAGCTTTGAGCATTTCCGCAACATTGTTTTCAATTACTTTGCTATAGGATTTTTTGATTTCATCAGTGACATCAATCTTCTTCAATAATTTCTTTGGATCAATTTCGCCTTTACGGACATAAGTATTATCAATGCACATCAAATAACATTTATCTATCTTCAGCCCGGCGCCGGTATAAACATAATATTGAAAACCAATATCGGAATAATTAACATCTTTGAGTTCTGTCGAACTTTTGACTTCAATTAAATCCCATTTGTCTTTGCCGACCGGCTCTATAATATCCGCCCTGGCGTAGCAATTCTTGTATGCCAATGCTGCTTCAAATATTGGAATTCTTTTTTGTATCAATTCCGTGGTTGATTTCAGGCCATCTTCAAATGATCCCGTGTGATCAACCTCTATGCCCTCTGGAAATAGTTTCTTTGCATAGTCCCCGACCAGATGCCCTTGCGCGAAAATGGCTTGCGTCGCTTCATCCGGTTCAGGAATTGCTTCAGGTACATTATAAATGTGCCAGAGGAGTTTCTTGCACTGTAACCCGTTGAGATATTTTGTTTTGGATATCCTAATGTTCATAGACTGACCTATCTTTTTAAATTGCTAGTATCATTTATTTATTAATATCACGGTTCACATATCAACACAAAATACTATTGATGAAGTCTGGGATAACTCATCAGTGCCATTATATTGAATCGATTTTTCCCGGTAAATAAGGGTTCTGGTTCTAAATTCCTCTACATCCCGAAAGTAGCCATACCATTCCAAAGCATCTTCATAGCACGATACACCATTTCCATACCTGAATTGCTTTCTCGTAGGCGCAATATCTCTTGAATAATCTTTCATTAAAAGGTTTTCAGTTATACCCCTCACAATACCGGATCTGTAAATACTCCTCATGGCTGATGATGGGATGAATCGATTTTCTTCTGAGGCATCACCGCAATTACTCAATTGTCCATATCCTTCATACCTTTGACCTACCTGCAAATAAGACTTGCACGGTTTTGTCCAATTAAAGCAGAACAATATTAGATTCGGAAATATTTCAATGAGGTAGTGATAACTATCATCATTCACATTGTTGAAATATTTATTCACTGGGGTAAAGCTGAATTCGAAAACGTCGTAAATGACATGCCTTAAATAAGGTTCAACCGTTTCGACTGCTTTGTATTGATCAATAACAATCTGTGGATAAAATTGGATCTTTTCACCCACGTAAAACATCTTATGATCTTTGCCGGGATTAAAAGTAAGCATGCCACCCGCCATATGTATCGATCGCATAAATTCCCCTTTCAATTGCTATAACTTTCTACATCCATAATGGCCTCAAGAAGCTTCTTTGCATGATAATCTTGTTTTGCCTCCATAAAAGTTTTAAGAAATTCAAAATTATAAATGCACGTGTCGCCAAGCCTGTTTTGAAGATTCTGTAAGATAAATAGGATGAAATCTCTTTCATTAAAGTTTATTTCATATAACCAACGCGATTCACGGTCCAATAAATTAAACCAGTGATAATAAATACTTTGTATGAATCGATAATCATTTGTCTTAATTGTTTCTCCAATTGGAGTTTTGCCCTTATTGAGCAGCAGCAGGATATGCCGGATTGTCTGTCTGTAATTGTATTGATCTGATTCATCGTAATGCCACATATCTCCAATGAAATAGAAATGATGTTCCCATGCGTATAATCCGGTAATGTCGGGAGAAAATATTTTTTTTAAGTATTGCTTTTCTGTGATCGTGAAATCTTCAAGTGAAGTTATGTCGATGACCATGAACTTGCTATTGTATTGATATTTTACAATGCGTATTACTTTGCTGATTAAAGCATAGTGCATGTTTTTATCATCAAGAATGATGGAAGTTTTGTCCATAATCATAAGCATTCTGCCGGTCAATATTAGTGTTTATGAAAAACTACTGCAAATCCCGCAGCGTTCCTAAAACTATCCTGATGGATGCCATTGTTTGCGGAGTATGCTCCCGGGAGACCAGTTCGTCTTTTCGTAGCTCATCAATCAAGGACAGATTGGCTTTCTTTTCATCGAAGCGGATTTCCACAAAGGTGTCATCCCGCAGTTCTACTTTATCGAGCATTTGTAAAAAATCGTTTTTAAGCTGTTTAATCTTTTCCGTCACGGTTTCTTTTGCATTTACGTTGTCTTTCTTTTCTTTTTCCATCGACACGATGCTTTGCACAAGGGCCACTGCCTTTTCTTTTTGTTTGGAATCAACGATCATGGCAGGAAACGCTTTTGATATTTCAAAAAGATCGGTCGTTAAATTGCACTGGCCATAAGGTGACGAATAGACCAGATAACCGGCCAGATTCGGATATTTTTCTTTGATTTTCTTAAACAACGTATTTGCATTGCCGGTTGCAATCCCTAATTCGGTAATGTTCATTCCTTCTTCCTTAACAATCATCTCTTTGTTCCCATATCCAATTCCTGAAATATTTTTATGGCCCGATTAACCAGATCAATATTGAGTTCACTTCCGGCAAAAGCGGCGAAGGCGGTGACTTGCACCATAAACCCTTCCAGTTCTCCGATATTTGATGTGACCAACGCCGCAATATAATGAGCTGCCTCATCGGATATGACTGTTTTGCTATCCTGCATTTTTCTTTTGATGATGGCCGTGCGCGTTTCTATATCCGGAGGCTTGACCTCGGCAATCAGGCCCCATTGAAAACGGGACCGCAGCCGTCCTTCCAGGTCGGGTATATCTTTTGGAAATTTGCCCCCGGCGATGACCACCTGCCTTCCCGAATCATGCAGAGTGTTAAAAACATGGAAAAGTTCTTCCTGGGTTCCATCTTTTCCTGACAGATCATGAACATCGTCAACGAGCAGGCAACCGGCATTGCGGTATTTTTCCCTGAACAGGGACATGCGATCAGTGCGCATGGCATTAATCAATTCGGTCGTCAATTCCGCCGCGGATACGTACATGACCCTGTAATCCGGCTGAGATCCCTCCATCATCAGGCCAATAGCATGGAGCAGGTGCGTTTTCCCCAGACCGGTACCCCCGTAAATAAAAAGCGGATTATAGTTTTTAGCCGGTGCCTTGGCTACAGAAACGGCCGCAGCCTGTGCAAATTCATTGCAAGGCCCGACAACGAACCGCTCGAAGGTATAATTATTATTCAGGCAAGACATCTTTTCCCCCTTGTTTGAACATACACGGTCATCATATTGTTTCATCCTTTCCACGCATGTTTTTACCCTTCACCATGTTGTCGAAAAGGATTTGCAAAGCATGGGGTACTATCTCACATCATCGTTCCATATTGCGGCATGATTTATAATTTATTCATTTACATTAGTGGAATGATGCATTACTATTCAGCCAACCTCTTTATTGACCGCATCACAGAATAAAGGAGACGCAATGCCTGAAAAACGGGATCTTTACAAAAGCTATGGCGAGAAGCTCATCAGTCTGTTTGTACGCCTGCTGTTTTCCGGTGAGCGGCATTCACTGACGGAACTGGCCAATACCCTTAACTGTTCCAAACAGACTGTCCTGAGACTGATTGACAACATCCGTAAATCTTACGGTATTGCCATAGAAGAGACCAAACAGGGCAACAGGAGTTTTTTCCGGATCAGGAAACCATCCGCTTTGCTCAGGAGTATTCCGCTGACAGAAGCAGAACTTCAATCGCTGCAACTGTGCAAGGCTTTTACACAGCATCTTGTCGGGAAAAAGCTCTATGAGGAGGCGACACAGGCTATTTTGAAGAGCAAGACCGCGCTTGCCGGCGGTCAGCAAATGGGCGAATGCCATTTTGCCGCGTTTCGTCCCGGCACCATAGATTACACGCCGCAGCATCAAATCATCCACACATTGATTGATGCCATGGAAAAGCAAAAGGTCTGTAAACTTACCTATCAGGCCATTGAAGCGCCACGACCGAAAACATTCCATATCAAACCGCTGAAGCTGTTTTCTTATCATGACGCAATCTATCTCCACGCGCAAAAGGCCAAGGAACCGGGGAAGCCCTATCGGCCGCCGAAATTTGATCCCCTGCTGGCTGTTCACCGGATGAAATCAGTGACTATGACGGATGTTACGTTCCAGCCTGAAAAATTTGATTTTGAGAAAACATTCAATCAGCATTTCGGTGTCATCAAGGATGAAGCATTTGAAGTGGAAGTAGCCTTCACAGGCTGGGCTGCCGCATACGTGACAGAGCGGCGGTGGAGCCCAAATCAGGAAATCGTCCAAAAAGGTAAAGACGGGATTATCCTTAAATTCACGGCATCTTCTAAACCTGAGCTGATCGGCTGGCTGCTATCGCTGGGTGAGGAGGCAAAAGTGCTGAAACCGGATTGGCTGATTGAGGAAATGAAAACAAAAATAAGGGCATTGGCAGATTGTTATAACGTTGTTTAGACGCAGATATGGTGCCAGGCGCCAAGGGGTATATGCCGAAGAATCTATTTAAAGAGTGGGATCGTGAATTCCGAAAAGACGCGGCGGATGACAAACTGGCCTTGTTTCGGGAGCATCTGAAAAAACTTGGTCTCCCGGACAGGCCGAAGGATTTGCTGAAAGGGACCATCCTGGCCGTCTGCGCCTGCTGCGCCTATGAGAGCATGGACGGGCGGTCATGTGAAGAATTCCTGAGCACGCAAAAATACAATCCCGGCCGGGTGCCGGAAATGAAATACGCTTATACTTTTCGGGGACGAAATAAATTTCTTGCGCGCATTCTGACGCCGAAGAAAAATCAATGCCTGGACCTTGCCGATCTCTACGATCATCCATGGGACGGATATAAAACATACGGCTATGAAGGAATCCTGATTTCACGGACGGACGGAAAAAACCTGACCGCCAAAGAAAAGGCGAATCTTGAGGAAGATGTGACCTATGACCTGCGCTACGATTTTCCTGAAGAGGAACTGGGGTTCTGTTTTGATGATTCATCCCCCAAAGGTGCTCTGCATGTTTATCTATATGGTGTGGAGGAGGATGAATGACAAGGCGGTGCGTTAGCATTTCTAAACCCCACGAACCGTTTCACTGTTACACAGTATTTAAAGTATTTAAAGGTTGCAAAGTGTTTTCAAAGCTGTAAGATAGCGTGCAATCAATGAATGGCTAGCGGGATCAGAACGATTATGTTTCAAAACCTAATTCCAACAACAGAAAGGCATTATGAAAACACAATTTGAATACATAGTGGATCAGGCAAAGCAGTATAAAATATTTGCCGACAACTCTAAGGAATTATATAAAGCCATTAACGGTCTGCCAGACAATATCATTCAAGATATTTACAATGAGTATGGTGATCCGGAAAAGGCATTTCAACCTGTGAATCTTTTACGGGCAGAAGTTGCTAGACAACTTCTCAAGGGAACAGATATAACCGAATCGCTGATAGAAGAGATCAAAGAAAAGATTAGACAAAAGGAATCTTCTTATTTTTCACATCTTCAAAAAGAGTTCTTGTCCGAATTAGACCAATATCCTGTTGGCAAGAGAGATATGTTTGCTAATTGGCAAAAGCCATGGAGCATATTCCATGTATTCATCTATCGGGGCAAAGTAAAAGAAACCACACAACTATATCTTGAGCAGATAGGTAAACAACTAGTCGTGGATTTAGGATTGAGTGATTACAGAATTCATTGGGTGGATTTCTTTGGCTCTTCGAATTTCGGAAGTGACTTTTGTTGGCTAGCGTTATATCCGATTCAAAAATTTTCACACCAAGACGCCTACCAATTTTTTATTCGCATAAGTAGCTCACCACAAGCTGGCAGATTTGCCGGATCGTCTTTAAAAAATGCAAAACCTAATGACCTTAAAGATGTAAACCGCTCTGAAGAGGTATTATCATGCCTTAAGGAGTTGAAGCCAGAAATTGTTCGCTTAAACAAAGAAAGCAGGAATTATTTTAAATTAGCGCCTGGTTCACAAGCATCAGAATGGAATGATTTTAAAAAAGAAGGTATTGCCGCTGTAAGCTATATTGACCGTAACCTAGGTGACATATCAAGCATTCCCTCACATGAACAACTTAATACAAAAGCGGGGTTTCCAGTTGCTAGTCAGTCAAACATAACATGGAATCTATGGCTGTTTAAAACTGCGAACATAGGAGATATAATTTTTGCCAACAAAGGAACAAATACTTGTGTTGGAATTGGTATAATTGAAGGAGAATACTATTACGACAATGCTGCGGAAACCTATAAGCATAGAAGAAAAGTGAAATGGATAGTTGATAAGGTTTATCAATACAAGGCCAATACGCTAAAAAATTACAAGACCATATTCCGGCCCGATACGTTCAGTCCTACAAAAATATGGGAATTCTTATTGAGTGAGTATGCACGGCTATACCCTGAAATAACAGATGTATTTGATCAATACAATCTCAAACATGATACACAATCCGCCTTTGTTTCTGAGCCATCTGTATCAAATACAGAAGAGATTGAACCAGATTTGAAAGAAATAAACTTCTGGTGGCTAAATGCAGATCCAACCATTTGGAGCATAAGCTCATTTAACGAAGGTGATCGACAGTCTTACACATCAAGAAATGAAAAGGGGAATAAAAGAAGAATCTACAAACACTTTGAAAGCGTTCAGCCCGGTGATTTATTGATAGGGTATGAAAGCAGTCCCGTAAAACAAATCAAAGCAATATTTGAGATTACTCAAGCATTGCATCATTCAGAAGAAGGCGATGTTATTGAATTTGAAATGGTGGATAAGCTGGAGATCCCCGTTTATTGGAATGAATTACGCAATGATCCAGGACTCAAAGATTGTGAAGTGTTTATAAATAATCAAGGCAGCTTATTCAAGTTAACAGAAGAAGAGTATGATATTATTAGAGATGTAATAGATAATAAAAATATCAGTCAAGAGAAGAAATTTCAAAAAAGTGAATTACAGCCCTATAAGTTTAAGGAAGACAGTGACAAACCCTTTATAAATGAAGAGGACTTTTCACAAGCTGTATCTCTATTGGGACGCAAAAAAAATATCATCTTACAAGGCCCGCCCGGCGTTGGAAAAACGTTTCTGGCACGCAAATTAGCATACGAAATATTGACTGCGGTTAATGATGCCCAAATAGAGATGGTTCAGTTTCATCAATCCTATAGCTATGAGGACTTCATTCAGGGATTGCGACCAAGCAGAAATGGATTTGAATTGCGAAATGGCATATTTTATACATTTTGCAAGCAAGCAATAGCTCATCCTGAGCGCCCTTTCTTTTTTATTATCGATGAAATCAATCGAGGCAATCTCAGCAAGATCTTCGGTGAACTGATGATGTTGATTGAGGCAGATAAAAGAGGCGAAAAGTATGCTATCAAACTGACTTATGTTGAAGATGAGGAAGATAAATTTTATGTTCCTGATAATCTTCATATCATTGGCACAATGAATACTGCAGATCGTTCATTAGCGATTGTGGACTATGCATTACGAAGAAGGTTTGCATTTATAGACCTGAAGCCAGATTTCGGAGAGGAATTCCGTTCATTTCTTTCAGCTAAAGGAATGTCAGATGGATTGATTGATCACATTTGTAACTCAGTAAATAAAGTGAACACAAAGATCAGAGATGATAATAATCTTGGTGGTGGTTTCCAAATCGGTCACAGTTATTTCTGCACATTCAAAAATGGACAAAAAGAAAATGTATGGTGGAATGAAGTCCTGCAATTTGAAATTCGACCACTTTTGGGCGAAATATGGTTTGATGATGAGAAAATAGTTAACGATATGCTAACCATTCTTTCTCGATAAACCTATGCATATTCCGATTGAAAATATCTATTATCTGCTCTGTTATGCATGGAATAAACTGGATGCCAAGGACAGAATTTCTGTTGCTGTCGATGATAAAACAGAATTATTGGACCTTTTTGCAAAGATTCTAATTAATGCAACAAAAATACTTTTAAAAAGAGGTGTTGATAGAAACTACGTAAATTATACATCTGAGATACCTGGCATAAAAGGGAAACTTGAATTAAGCCAAACCATAAAAAGGAATCTTCACCTGAAGCAAAGAACCATATGCAGCTATGACGAATTTTCTGCAAATGTACCAATAAATGAAATATTAGTAACAACTCTTCATCGCCTCATAAAAACACGTGACTTAAATAGAGATTTGAAAGATGAGATCAAAAGAATCTTATGGATGTTTACTGATATTGACCAGATTGAAATTAGATCATCATTGTTAAAAACAATCAGACTTAACAGGAATAATCGGTTTTACGGCATAATCCTAGATGTATGTCAAATGATCCATGAGAATAGCAAACTACCTACTGAGCAATCGGGAATGTGGAAGTTTGTGGACTTTACAAGAGATGAATGGAAAATGAGCCAACTATTTGAAGCCTTTGTCCGTAATTTTTATAAAGTTGAGCTGTCAGATTATTATGTTGTGAAAAGAGAAGATATAAGGTGGCAGTTTTCATCAAGTAGCACCGAAAACTTTCAGTTTCTACCGAAAATGGAAACAGACATCACGCTTGAAAGCAAAAACAAAACATCTAAAATTATCATTGATACTAAATATTACAGAGAAACAATGGTAACTAATTATGATAAAGAACGAATACATTCGACAAATCTTTATCAATTATTTAGCTATCTCATGAACCAACAAGATAATAATAATCCTGTAACGCTACAAGCCGCCGGAATACTCCTTTATCCGACAATTGATAAGGATCTTGATTTACATTATAAATATGATGATCATAATATTTACATCAAGACAGTTAATCTTAATGCCCATTGGAAAAAAATTGAGGAACGATTAAAGCAAATTATTGGGATAGACGCGAAGCATAACAATTAATTTCTTCTTATGGTGTAATATGGAACTGACAGACGAACAGAAAAAATGGGCTTCAAAAAAAAGGCAAGGCGTGCCGGCCACGAAACTTCGGGAGCTTCTCATTAAACAGGAGGGGCGGTGTGCTCTTTCTGGTGTAAAAATGATTTTTGACAGTAAAGAAGGCACACCCATATCGGGTGGTAGCGGATGTCACCCGCTTTATCCCGCAGTCGATCACAAAGACCCTGGCAACCCCACGGGTGGACATCAAATTGTTTGCTACGCCTTGAACGATTTGAAAGGACATCTTCCACCTGATTGTTTTAAGGCTCTTACAGAAACGGATGCATGGAAGAATCTCATTCAAAAATGGGTCGAGCAAGCTGAAAATGGTAATACAGATAGAGAAGCGTTCAGAAGACTATTAAGGCCAAATGCAACGCCCAAAAAACAAAGAACTACGGCGAAGCGATCTTAGGGACCTTTAGAGGGACCTTTAGGGACGCCCTTACTCTTTGGATTTGATGAGTGATCCGAGGTAGCATGGGCCGCGCCAGCCAGAAGCGGCTGTCACGTCCCATGCAGAGTCAATTATTTTAGCCCGGACGCACCTGTTTGCCCACCGCTTTTTGTTGTTTGTTTCGTGGAGTTCCGTTTCAGGCGCTGAACAGACGCGCCAGTGCCGCCTTCGGCGGCACGGTCGGTCTGCGCAATCAGTGTTATTCAAAGGTCTGCTTGACCGATGCGTTGCTGAAC
>Ga0116159_1002785_pt1 | contig 16337 bp, 20 predicted proteins | sample AD_JPNAS1_MetaG_FD_89878 | JGI IMG/M metagenome (GOLD analysis project Ga0116159, IMG submission 89878) | Active sludge microbial communities of municipal wastewater-treating anaerobic digesters from Japan - AD_JPNAS1_MetaG | ecosystem: Engineered > Bioreactor > Anaerobic > Digestate | place...
CTTCTAAAGTAAATGTAAAGAAATTTGGACATATTAGTTTAAGTGGTGGAGCATTACTTAATTATATTGCAGGTGAAAAATTACCTGGATTAGAGGTTTTGGGAATAAAATGAAAATAATTGAAGTTAAAAATTATAAAGAATTATCAAGAATTGCATCTGATATTATTATTGAAGAGATAAATAAAAAACCTAATATTGTAATTGGATTTGCATCAGGAAAAACTCCTAAAAACACTTATAAAAATCTAGTTAAAGCATATAAAAACAAGAAAGTTGATTTTTCTAAGATAACTTCTTTTAATGTTGATGAATTTTATCCAATCAAAAAAGAGAGTAAGAAGAGTTATTATCGTTATTTGTTTACAAATCTATTAAATAAAGTAAATGTAAACAAGAAAAAAATTTTTCTTATAAATGGAGATACAAAAAATTCTGAAAAAGAGTGTTTCAATTATGAGAAAAGAATAAAAGAAAACCCAATTGATTTACAGTTATTAGGTATTGGAGAGAATGGACATATTGGGTTTAATGAGCCTGGAAGTTCAAGGAATTCTAAAACAAGAGTAGTTAAATTGACCCATATTGAGGGAACAGCAATTACAATGGGTATTAAGACTATAATGAAAGCAAAGAAGATAATTTTGCTTGCTTCTGGAAAGAAAAAGGCAAAGGCGATTTATGGTTTAGTTAAAGGGAAAATTACAGAGGAAGTTCCTGCAAGTTTTTTGAGAGAACACAAGAACTTTATTTTAATTATTGATAGAAAAGCAGGCTCTTTACTGTAAATTTTTATCAAATATTAGGAGTATGCTTTAAAATATTTTTTTCTAAATATTTAAAAACTATCGAGGACATGTTATCTTGTAGGTGTAAAAAATGAAAAAAGGTGTGAAGTTACTTATAACTCCTGAAATGATTAAGCCCTCTTCAAAATATTTGAAGGTTATAGGGACTATAAATCCTGCTGCAGTGAGAGCAAGAAACGGTAAAGTAGTTTTGTATGTAAGAGTTATAGAACAACTTAAAAAATTAGAAGATAAAGGTTATTTTTATTCTCCAAGAATGTCTGGTAAATCTAAATATGAACTTAAAATAGATAGATTTTCCAAGAAAATTGTTGAGAATAGTTCTGAATTTGATATTTTATTTAAAGATGGAACAAAAAGGCTTACATTTATTTCTCATTTGAGGAGAGTTATTTTGGATGAGAGTGGAATGAATATAATTTCTATTGATAAAAAACCGAGTTTTTACGGAATAGCTCATGATGCAGAATTAGGAGTTGAAGATCCAAGAATAGTTGAGATAGAAGGGAGATATGTTATGACTTATGTAAGTTTGTCTAGAAAAGAAAACATCTCAACTTCAATTGCATTTTCAGATGATTTAACTAATTGGGAGAGGAAAGGGATAATTTTTGGAGAACAAGATAAAGACGTTGTTATTTTTCCAGAAAAAATAAAAGGGTGGTATGTTGCATTTGATAGACCTGAAAGTAATTTTCAATTTAGTCCTCCTCATATTTGGGTAGCACACTCAGATGATTTACTTTGTTGGGGCAAACTGAAATCAGTTAGTGTTCTTAATGAAGGAGAAAAAGATTATGGAAGGATTGGACCCGGATGTCCTCCAATTAAAACAAAATATGGTTGGTTGTTGATTTATCATACTGTTGTAGAAGAAGATAAATTATTTACTTATTCTGCTTCTGTAGCTTTGTTTGATTTAAATAATCCAAGGAAGATGATATCAAATTCAGAACCTATTATTATTCCTAATATGGATTATGAATTGGAATTGTATCAAAATAAGAAAATTGTTTTCCCAACAGGAATTGTTGTAGATAAAAACGGGAGAGATTTGCTTATTTATTCTGGTGGAGGGGATGTTGTTACCAGTGTGCGAAAATTGTCTATTGATAAAATAATGAAAGCTCTTAAGAAAGTAAAATGAATGAGAAATTGAATTTAGCTTATAAAAAAGCAATAGAGACTGTTAATGAGTGTTCTAATGAATATGGGCTTTTTGCTTCTGGTGGAAAGAGAGGTTACAGAGGAGTTTGGTCTAGAGATAGTATGATAACTTTAATATCTGCAAGTTGCACTTCTTTGGATTCTAAGACAATAAAAGAAGCTTTCAAGAGAAGTTTGATTACTCTAGCAAAACATCAGAGTAAATTAGGACAGATACCCAATGCAGTTCATGGATTTGATACCAATAAGATTAATGTTGATTTTCAGTCTATTGATTCAAGTTTGTGGTTTATTTTAGGAGAATATTATTATAAAAAATTTTATGGAAATGAATTGTTTGTTAAACATAAAGATAATATAAAGAGAGCTTTGACTTGGCTTAGTTATCAAGATATGGGAGAAGATGGGCTTTTAGAACAGTTGCCTACAACAGATTGGCAGGATGCATTTCCTCATAGATATGGACATACAATAAATACTCAAGCATTATATTATCATGTATTATCTTTTGTTGGAGATAAAAAGGAACAGGAGAGGATTAAAGTTAGTATTGAGGATGAAAAAAATACTGGATTATGGAATGGAGAATTTTATTATGCTTATAGATGGAAGAATCACAATAAATACAAAGAGATTGGAGAGTGGTTTGATAGTTTAGGAAATCTTTTAGCAATTGTTTTTGGTTTAGCTGATGAGAAGAAATCTAATAGTATATTAGATTATATTTCTGATAAGAAGATAAATGAACCTTATCCTGTTAAAACTATTTATCCCCCTATAGAAAAAGGAAGTAAATATTGGCAGGATTATTATCTTGATTGTAAAGCTGGAACTCCTAATGAATATCTTAATGGGGGAATTTGGACATTTATTGGAGGATTTTATGTTTTGGCTTTAATCAAAGTAAAGAGGTTTAAGGAAGCTGAAAAAGAATTAATGAAATTAGCTGAAGCAAATCTTAAAGGAAATTATCCTGAATGGATTAATCCTTTAAATAAACGAACGTATGGAAAATATCAAGCTTGGAGTGCAGGAACATATATTGCAGCTTATGAATCATTTAAAGCTAAGAAGGTTTTGATTTAGAAATTTTTAGGTAATAATTTTTTTAATTCATTTGCATCAATTTTGTAAGCCCTTATAAAAGAATCATTTACATGTGCATATAATATTCCGCTTTGTTTTTCTGTTCTTAAAAAATCAGAACTGAAAGTTATTGTTCTTGCATCTGGGTCTTCAAATAAACATTCAGGAGCTATCCAAGGGATTTTTCCTGTTTCTGGATTGTAGATTATTAGTCCTGGACAGAATTTTCCATATATTTTTTCTTTATTTACAATTTTTTTAACTTCTCTTCCATTTATTATTCCTACAACTAGGTCTTTGTTTTTTAATGAAATAAAATCTTTTGGAAAAAGAATCATTGGAGAGGTTTCGCCTTTACACCAATCATATTTCATTTTTCTTGGGTCTAAAACTATTTCTTGGAATTTCCAGGGTTTAGAAAGTTCTTTTCCTTTTGCTGAGATTGTAACTGATAATTCATCATTGTTTATTACTAACTGAGCTTCACTTAAGTTTATTCTGTATCCTTTTTTATTTACTGGAGAGATTGTTACTTCTTTAAAACCCCTAAATTTTTGAATAGGAGAGAGTACAGGTTTTGTTGCAGTTAAATTCTCAATTGAATTTCCTTGAGCATGACCTAAGTAAACAGAATATCCTCTCTTTTTTTTGTATTTGAATGCAATTGTGAAATAAACATGTTTTGTTTTTCCTTCGTTTATTATGTCGGGGTCTTCTAGTCCTATAAAGTATTTGTCTTTTCCAGAAATTTCTTTTATTATTTTATTAATTCCTTTTATTTTTAAATCTGCTTTCTTTTTCCATTTAAGTGCATCTTGGCTTTCAACAATTATTAATTTACTTTCATCAATAAAACCTGGTTTGTCAGGTGTTCCTTGGCTTTTGGTTATTTCTCTTACTAAACCTAAATATGGATTTTTAGTTTCTTTGTCTATAGAAATAGCCATGACTCTTTGTTCTGCTTTGACTGTTCCAAAAACAGGTTCAGGATACATAGAAACAGCATTATTTAATTTGATTAACTTCATATAAGAACATAGAATAGATTATTATTAAACTTTATTTATATTTTCAGGTGTATAATAGAGTTTCTTTTTTAGAAATATTCTTTTAATTTAGGTATTTCTTCTTCATCTTGCTCTTCGTTATTCATATCAAATTCTTCTTTTATTACATCTAACATTCTCTTTGCTATAACATTGTAATCAAAATTAGCAACAGCATGCGCTCTACCTGCCTTTCCCATTTCTTCTCTTAGGTTTTTGTCTTTTAGGAGCATGAGAGTATATCTTGTTAAATCTTCAACATTAGCTCTATATCCGAAAGTTTTTGGTGTTGTGAATTTCATTTTACTCTGTTCATTAAAACCCATGTGAGGATATACCCATTCTTCTGTTAATTTTATTTCTTCTGCAACTCTTGCTAATAATCCTGTTTTTCCATGGATTATTGTTTCTGCAGGTCCTCCAACATTTATTGAAATAACTGGTTTTCCACAAGCCATTGCTTCAACTTGTATCATTCCAAATCCTTCAATTCTTGAAGGTGCAGCGTAAATATCGCAGGCATTAAGTATATCTGCACAAAATTCAGGTGAGAAAATATCATCTAAAAAAATTATTTTATCTCGTATATCTAATTCTTCTGCAAGTGTTTCTTCAAATTCATGCCATTTTTCTGCACAATCACTTGGCCAAGATTTACAAACATAAACCCAATCTTTGAATTCTTTATTAATTTCAGCTAATGCTTTCATCATTTCTTGAGCTCCTTTAGATGTAACATCTCCTCCCATAGTGAATATCATTATTTCGTGGTCTTTTACTCCTAAAAGTCTTCTGAGTCTAAGATTAGCTTCTGGATTATTATTAGGTTTGAATAGGTTTGTATCAATTCCTATATGCATAGGAATAATTTTTGATACATCAACTCCATCTCTTTCATAGATGCTTCTTACCCAGGCACTTGTTGTGAACATTAATCTTAATCTTTCAAATTCTTCTCTGTAATTTGCAACCCAACCATCTGCATTAAACCAAGGGATAACAGTTAAACCGTGTTTTTGAGGTTCAACTACTATTTCAGGAACATTTCCCCAGAATCCTATTCCAATAACAAAGTCCGGTTTTGAATATTTCATATAAAATTCTTTTTGAATACTTTCTTCATAATGACATTCTATAACTTCTACTCCAAGATTTCTTAATCCACGAGCAAGATAATGTCCTTGAAGACTTACACCATCAGATTCAACAGGATAAGGATATAATAGTAAACATCTCATCTTAGTTTTTATTGTCTTAAATCAAATGCTTCAATTTCTCTGCAAGATTTTTCTTCAAACCCTCCATTCTCATATCCATAAACCTCTTCTATTATCCTTTTCTTCATTTTAAGATAGGGTTTTTTTAATTTTATAAGTTTATCTGCATTTGAGTTATATATTGCATATCCCTGATATTTGTTTTCCACTTTCTTGTAAGAGAAAAAATAAACTTCTTCTGCTAGAATTAAACCTTTACTTAGCATCTCTTCAATTGCTTGATTTACTTGAATATGCCTTATATGTCCATATTCTCCATTTTTATTGTGAGTGTAAAGGGTTGTGTAGAGTTTGTTATTGGTTATTGGAGAGATTCTCTTGATTATATCTTCAGGTAAGATTTCTTTGTATTGTCCTCCATCTTCACTATCATCTAAATCAGAGATATATCCTTTAACTCCAAAGATTTTACAAGCTTTTTGAAATTTAGGATATCTGTCTTTATCGTTTTTTCTACATAAACATATTAAAGTTACATTTGAATCTTGTTTTTCTTTTATTTTAAGAAGAGTTCCTCCCATCCAGATTGTTTCATCATCAGGATGAGCTATAATAACCAAAACTTCTTTTTTCTCTCCAGGTATCTTTACTATTCTTTTTTCTTTGGTTTTTTTTCTTTTTTTGACCACCTTCTTTTTTTTACTTGCCATACTCATCTAACAGGAAAGTTTTTAATTAAATAAATCTTTCTAAAGTTGCAAAGAGGATGAATAAAGATGAAATTTGATGTTGTGAGTTTTGGTTCTGCTGTTGTAGATGTATTTATCCAGACAGACGTTTCTGAGAAAAAAGGATTTATGTATTATCCAATAGGTGAAAAAATTCTTATTAAAGAATTAAGGTTTGATGTTGGAGGAGCAGGTACTAATACTTCTGTTGCTTTTTCTAGATTAGGATTAAAGGCAGGTTGTATATGCGAATTTGGAGATGATGAAAATGGGAGAAGAATAAAAAGTTTGCTTAAAAAAGAGAAGGTTAAGTTTTTAGGTAAGACAGTGAGAGGAGAATTAACAGGATATTCAGTTATATTAGATAGTAAAGGAGGAGATAGAACTATTCTTACATATAAAGGAGCTAATGATGAGGTGAGTTTAAGAGATATAAGTAAGTTTAATACAAAATGGTTGTATTTTAGTTCTCTTTTAGGAAAGAGTTTTGAGACCCAAAAACAACTTGCAGTTAAATTAAAAAAGAAAAAAGGAATTAAACTTGCATATAATCCAAGTAGTTATCAAATAAAGGCTATGAATATTACTTCTTTGTTAAAGATAACAGATATTTTAGTTGTGAATAAAGAAGAAGCTGAAATGTTGCTTAAGAGATATAAACCTAAGGAAAAAGATTTGCTTTTAGGTTTACATAAAATTACAAAAGGAATAATTGTTATAACTGATAGAGATAGGCCTACTCTTTGTTATGATGGAAATAGAAAATATTCTATTAAACCTCATAAAGAGATTAAAGTCGTTGAGAGAACAGGTGCTGGAGATGCTTTTGCTTCTGGATTTGTTGCAGGACAGATAGCAGGAAAATCAATTACAAGGTCTTTGGAATTGGGAATAAAAAATTCTGAAGCTGTTATACAAAACTTTGGAGCTAAAACTAATTTGATAAGAATGAAATTAAAACAGAGAGAGCAATTATAATAAAAGAAGTATTAAAATGAAATCAATAAGCCTAAGTAAAATAACGACAAGAGGAAAAGCACTTTTTCTTGCATATGATCAGGGATTAGAACATGGTCCAAGTGATTTTGATGATAAGAATGTTGACCCTAAATATATAATTGAAATTGCTAAAAAAGGAAAATACAATGGAATTGTATTTCAGAAAGGAATTGCAGAGAAATATAATCAAGAAATTAAAGCAAGCAAAGTTCCTTTAATTGTGAAATTGAATGGAAAAACAAATTTGTTTAAAGGAGAACCAATAGCAAGACAATTATGTACTGTTGATGAAGCTATTAAGCTTGGAGCTAAAGCAGTGGGTTATACTATTTATATTGGAAGTGATTCTGAAGATGAATCTTTTCAAGAATTTCAAAATATTCAAAGAGAAGCACATGAGAAAGGACTTCCAGTTATTGCTTGGATTTATCCGAGAGGAAAATCAGTTGAAAAGAAGAAACCTGAAGAGTTAATGGCATATGCTGCAAGAACAGCATTGGAGATTGGGGCAGATATTGTTAAGATTCAATATACTGGAAAATTTAAAGATTTAAAATGGGCTGTTAAGTCTGCAGGTAAAACTAAAGTTGTTATTGCTGGAGGAACAAAGAAAGGTGAAAAAGAACTTCTTATACAAATTCGTGAAGCAATGGATGCAGGATGCATAGGTTTAGCAATTGGGAGAAATGTTTGGCAACACTCTAAACCATTGGAAATTACAAAGAGGATTAAAGAGATTGTTTGGAAGAATAAATAGACAAAATGAAAAAGCCATTAATTGTAATAAATCTTAAAACATATCAGCAAGGGGAAAAAGCAATTAAGATTGCAAAAGAAATTGAGAGAGTTGATAAGGATATAATATTGGGTGTACAGGCAAGTGATATTTATGAAATTACAAAGAAAACTAAACTTAAAGTTTATGCACAGCATGTGGACTATTTTCTTCCAGGAAGAAATACAGGATATATTTTACCTGAAGCAGTAAAAAAAGACAAAGCTGTTGGGACATTTCTTAATCATTCAGAACATAAATTGAAATATAGGGTTTTGCGAAAAACGGTTAAAAGATGTAGAGAAGTAGGATTGAAAGTTTTAATTTTTGCAGCGAGTGTGAAAGAAGCAAAGAGAGTTGAAAGATTGAAACCAGATTTTTTAGTTATTGAACCTCCGGAGTTAGTAGGTGGTAAAAAATCTGTTTCAAAAGAAAAACCTGAGTTAATAAGAGATATAAAAAATAAGATTAAGATGGATTTTCTTGTAGGTGCAGGGATTAATAGTAAGGAAGATATTGATATTGCAATGATGTTAGGTGCAAGAGGTGTTGCATTTTCGTCTATAATAACTCAGGCAAAGAATCCGGGGAAGAAGTTGAGGGAGTTGATGAGTTAGTGAGGAATATTTATTAGGATAAATTTATAAATTCTAAATTATGTATTTTTTAATGACATCTCTTGAAGCAGATTATAATTATTTTCTTGAAACAGATACATCTCAATATAAGGGAAAATGGATAGCTGTGTCTGATAACAGTATTATAGCCACAGGAAAAGATGTTAAAGAAGTAAGTGAGAGTGCTAAAAAGATTGTAGGAAGCAACAAATTTCTATTGATTAGAGTCCCTTCTGCAGAGACTATGATATTTTAAGATGGCTTTAACCTTTAAATATAAAGATGTTCCACGTTCTAAGGAATATACGTTGATTTTAGAAAGTTTATCTCCTCTTTCTCTAACGAGTTCCTCGTTTCATGTTAGATGAGCATTTTTTTCCATTTTTTATTTTTCTTAAATTTAAATGGCAGTCCCCCCATAACCAATCTATAACGCTACACAGTTGTGTAGCTAATGATTTATTAGTACTAATTTAACATTATTATCATTTTGTAAGCTTTGCGAGTTTTTAGTGTTAAAAGATGATTATTATTACTTTTTATCAATAGATACATTTATATATTAGTACTAATTATAAATTATAAGTACTAATTAATCATAAAAAGATGGTGAAGAAAGAACCTACAGATGAAGAGAAAGAAGAGCTGAAAAAACTCTTGAAAGAAACTACATCTCCCGGAGTAGAAACAAAAGATATACTTTTGGTAAAAAATAGCTACAATGTTAAAGGGAAAAAGACTAGTCAATACAAAATAAATATTCCAAAAAAATTTGTAGATTTTTTGGAGTTTGATAAGAAGGAAATGGTTGTTAGGGCTACATTAGACAAGGAAAATAATAAAATTATATTGGAGGTATTCGAAAATCGCTAAAGCAATTTTTACTGGGACCGAAAAAAGAATAATTCGAGCAATGTACAGATTAAATAGACGTGCAACAGTAAATGAAATTTCTGGATGGGCAGATAATATGAGTTGGAATACCACAAAAGCTGTTTTATCTAGGCTTTTAAGGAAAGGAGTCGTTATGTATAATACTTATAATGGAAGAAGATACTGGAGGATTAGAAAATTTTAAGATGATAAAAAATTTGGATAAAATAAAGCCAAAAGCTAAGGTTATTGATGATGAACATTATTTGTTTAATTCTGATTGCTTAGAAGTATTAAAACAAATCCCAAACAATTCTATAAAATTAATTGTTACTGATCCTCCATATAACATAGGATTAAAATATAATCAATATGATGATAACAAAAAATGGTCTGACTACTATAAGGAGCTAGAAGAAAGATTTAAGGAAATGGCACGGATTTTAACTGAAGATGGAAGTCTTTATTTAATAAACTATCCGGAGGTTAATGCTTATTGCATGCCCTTATTAAATAAAACAGGACTTATTTTTAGGAGATGGATAACTTGGCATTATCCATCTAATATAGGTCATTCAAAAACAAATTATACAAGAACACAAAGATCAATTCTGTTTTATACAAAAAGCATGAAAAATACTTTTAATAAAGATGCAATAGTTCAACCATATAAAAATCCGGATGTAGCAAAAATTAAGAAGTTGATCATGAAAGGGAAAAGAGGTCGAACCCCATATGATAGTCTAGAAGAAAAAGATTTATTTGAAATTTTTAAGGAAGAAATGCCAGATTTCCTTAATTTTAATTTGTTAAAGAATGTTTCAAAAGACAGAGAAGAGAAACATCCTTGTCAGTTACCTCTTCCTTTATTGAAGGTTTTTATAAAAGCTAGTAGCAATAAAGGAGATATAGTTTTAGATTGTTATGCAGGTACCTTTACGACAAATAAGGCAGCAAAAGATTTGGAGAGAAAATCAATTGGTATAGAAATAGATAAAAAGTATGTTTCTTTTGGAATTAAACGGCTAAAAGAAAATGACAACAAACGAAATTCATAAAACAGAAGTTAACACCATTTCCAAAATATTTAGAAGATCTGGAATAAGATTTCTTCCCGAGATAAAAATAGAAATTAAAAATGATAAAACAGACATAGATGTTTTTGGAATTTATGAAAATATTGTATTTTTAGTAGAATGCTTTGGAGAAGAGAGTTTTGGACAAAAAATTAAAAAGACAATAACTGATTTTAATCTTATAGAGAATAACTTTGAGGAGGTTAAAGAGATTTTAAAAAAAGATTATCCCCCTTTTTATGCTTCGCACAAAGACGTTTTGGAGGGGTCTTCTTTAATATTCAAAAAATTAATTGTTTCTTCCAAGAAAGAGACAATTAAAGAAGTAGAAAAGGTTCATCAGGAAATAATATCTGGTGGGAATTTTGGGTTGTGGACTCATGAAGAAATTTATTATTATGAAAAAGTTTCGGATTGTACCTATGGGCATTGTAAATACGAAATACTAGGTAATTTAAATGTCTCTCCTACAGAAATAACTAAAGGAGAAGAGTCTGGAATACCCTCTTATCCCGCATATGGGAAAGAAATAAGTAGCGGAGTTTTTTTACTTAATTTAGTAATCCCAATAAAAATTTTATTGAAAAGGGCGACTATTAAAAGACTTAGAGATTCTAATACCAATGACGGATACCAGAGATTATTGAATAAAGCTAAATTAAAATCAATGAGAAATTATTTATTGAAAGAAAATCCTAATACTTATCCGAATAATATTATTTGCGTTTTAAACAAAGAATCATTAGTAAGTCCTATAAACAACCTTTTGGAAGAAATTAAATTTAAGCAAAATGAGAGAAGAAGATCTGATAATATTAGAGATATAAAACAAAATTTGTTTATTGTTGATGTTCCAAATAGATATGATGTTTTTGAAATTGTCGATGGGCAGCATAGACTTTTTTCATTTGGACAAGATAGCTATAGTTTATTTGAAAAAGTAAAAGAAGGCGATAAGGAAAGGATAAAAGAAGAAGATGCTCGGATAAGATCCTTGGCAGAAAAGCAAAATTTAACAGTTACAGCTATTTATTCCAAAACAGATGATATCTGGAGTAATCCAGGAAAACTTTTTTTAGATATAAATACAAAACAAACGAGTATTATGTCAGAAGATATAATTGATCTTGTAGAAAAATATGACAAAGAAAATAATGAGCCAGTTATTGAAGCTAATCTACTTTTAAAAAAATTAAATGAAAATGGTTTTTTAAGAAATAAAATAAAGTTCAAGCCATGGCAAGACGACAGAATAAAGAGAGTTTCTCTTATAGGACATAGCGGTTTTAAGGAGATATTTGACAAAAAGAAAAAAACACATAAATTATTTTGGGAAGCCTATGAAAAACAAACAAAAATAGAAAATTATAGCGATTTCTGTTTTATTTTAGCAAATAATTTCCTAATAAAATTAGGTAATTTATTAAAAGAGAAAGATAAAAGGAATTATGAAAAAATTGTTAAAGATATGTCATTAAAGGAATATTATTTCTTATCAGCGGTTTTTATTGGATCTTTATTCAGACTATTAAGACATTTTTTATGTGGAGATAAAAACAAATTAAATATTGTAGATCATGTTGAGGAATCCTTAGTTAAGGGTGATGATGAGAAAAAGACTTTTCATAAAAATTTAGATAATAAAGCTTTGCAAAATCTATTTGAAGAAGGTTTAAAACATATAATTGAAAAATATTCTTTTGATAAGAACGAATTTGTTCAACAAGAAGGATGGGGGTCAAATAAATGGGCAAAAATAGAAGCAGATTTATTCTACCTAATAAGAAATAAAGTAGATAAAAATTTTGGAGATGAGTCCTTGGTCTCCAAAAATCATCGTCAATGATTATTTTTTCTGACCTCTTAATTGACGAACAGCTTTTATCACAAGCTCTTCTCTAGAACGATAATCTAGCTTGGATTTATAAATGAATCCTTTTAAAAATATTAGAGGATTATATTTATTATGGCATTAATTAGAGATTCTAAAGGAAGAAGAGATAATGAAACTCCTTCTGGTTATGAAAGGCTTTTTGGAAATAGGGAATTAGGTATGCTAATAAGCAAAGTTCAATCTGCAGTGATTAGTACAGGAAATGAATTAGAAAAGACTTTAGCCAATAAAATAAAAAATACGAAAGGAATTTCTATATATAATATTAATAAAAAAGATAGGATTTTTAAGAAGGCTAAAGGAAATCATGATATAAATATAGACTGTGTGGTGAATAAAGAAGGTAATGTTTACCTTATAGAAATAAAAGATGGAGATACATTTGATACTAAAAAGGTTGCTGGAGAATTGGAATCTCTTAGATTAGCAAAAAGTTTTTTAATGAAAAAGAAGATTTCAGCTAAGAATATCTTAATAAAATTTTGTAGTTTTAATGCTACTTCTCATGAACAAATAGAAAGGGGAGCAAAAGGATTGTTGGAAGAAGGTATGGCTATGACCGGAAAAGAGTTATGCGCCCTTCTTGATATAAATTTTGAACAAATAGTGGAAGAAAGAATATCTCAACAAAAAGAAAATTTAAATTATTTTTTTGAAGAATTGGAAAAGATATCCTAGTTCAAAGATTTATTTAAAAATTTCTTTGCATATTTTTCTCTTAATTCATTTATAGAGGTTAGTTTCCCATTTTTTTCTACATACCAATAATCCCATCCATTGTTGTTGTTTTTTCCTAAGTATTTTCCAGACATTTTATGAATTGATAATATTTCTCTTCCATTGTTCAAATGTCCGTTTTTTAGTAAATTAGCAGAAAATTTTTTATTTTTATCATATAGCGTTTCTCCAACTTGTAAGAATCCTCTTTCTATTAATTTTTCCATTGGTACTTTTGGAGGTTTTACTTCTAATTCTAATTTTGTTATATTACTTTCATTTGGAATTGTTTTATCTATCCTTTCTCTGGCAATTAAAACATAATTTTTGTCTTTTTCTATTCCAATATAATTCCTACCTAGTAATTTTGCTATTGCTCCTGTTGTTCCAGTACCAAAGAAAGGGTCTAAAATAATGTCTTTAGGTTTTGACGAAGATAAAATAACCTTGTATAACAATTTTTCTGGTTTTTGTGTAGAATGAACTTTTTTTCCATCTTCTCCTTTTATTCTTTCTTTACCTATACATATTCCTATGTCCCAAATACTTTTATCTTGTTTATCTTCATTTAGGTGTTTCATTGTTTTGTAATTAAATGTATATTTAGCATCTTTACTTTTAGAACACCATAGCATTGTTTCATGGGAATTTTGAAATCTAGTTCCAGCAAAATTTGGAGCCGCATTTGGTTTTGACCAAACTATATCATTTAATATCCAGTATCCTAAATTTTGCATTATATATCCTATTCTATATATATTTTGAAATGCTCCTATTACCCAAATCGTTCCATCCTTTTTTAATACCCTTTTACATTCTTTCAACCATTCAAAGCAGAATTTATCATATTCTTTATATCCATCAAATTTATCCCACTCGTCCTCTACTCCTTGAAATTTAGTCCCTTCCGGTCTTATTAACTCTCCTTCTGTTTGCATAAAATAAGGAGGGTCAGCAAATATTACATCTATTGATTCATCTGGAAATGTTTTTAGTTCTTCTATGCAATCTCCTAAGATTATTTTATTTATTGCCTCTTTGATATCTCTTTTTTCCATATTCTTTTTTATTTTTTCTACTTTTAATTATTTATATTGTTTTTATTTTCTCTCCAGCTCCAATATTTGTCTTTTCCAATTATAATATTATCTATAACCGGAATTCCTAAATTTTCTCCCGCTTTATCTAAGACTTTCATTATCTTTACATCTTCTTTTGAAGGACTTGAATCTCCACTTGGATGATTGTGGATAAGAATTACTGCAAAGGCACTTTCTTTTATTGCTGGTTTGAATACTTCTCTGGGATGTATAATAGATGCATCTAAAATTCCAACAGAAACTATTTCTTCTTTTATTATTTGATATCTTCTATTTAAGCAGACTACGATGAATTTTTCTTGTTTTTCATTTTCTAATTTTTTGTTGTATAAATCAAATATATCTTTAGCACAACCTATCTTTTTTAATGGAGGTAGTTTAGATTCCGAATGTCTTTTATTAAATTCAAATAATGCTAAAATTTGCATAGCTTTAGCTTTCCCTATTCCATCTATTTCTTGAAGTTCTTTTAGATTGCACTCTTGTAGTTTGTTTAAACCATATTTATTGATCAATCTATTTGAAATTTCAATTATGTTTTCCTTTTTTGTTCCCTTTTGTAATATTATTGCCAAAACTTCTGCATCGGTTAGGGTTTCTATCCCAAATTTAAAAAGTCTTTCCCTAGGTCTTGAATCTTTATCCATATCTTTTATTCTCATATTTTTTTTAAAAAAAGGTTGTATTTATTTATTATTATATTTTATAGACTGTTTCGCATTTTTTAATGAATTAATTACTTGGTTAAACCACTCTTCAATTATATCTTCAAATAACATAAACCCTTCGAATAAGAATAATGTAACCAACATTCCTGCAATGAAAAATTCTTTGTGGTAACAATAAACATTTGACATAGTATATGTTGGTACCTACATTATATAAATCTTTGGGTACCAAAATTATAACTAATTAGTAGTATAGGTACCAATAAAATTAAATAGTGGGCCGGTGTATAATAACCATGAAAATACAGAAGCATTTATCTCATAAAAGAGGAAATAAGATATATTATAAACATGTGCTTGTTTTACCAAATAATTTAGTTAAAGAATCTGGTTTCAAAGAGGGAGATGAATTAGAGGCAGAGGCGAGAAAGGGAGAGATAAAGTTGAGGAGAAAAATCTAAATACTTAAAATTTATAAATCTACATATATACATTCATATATTTATATGTGTCCATATAAATAAACTTATTTGGAGTAAATTATAATAAAATGGTAAAAAGGATAGCTTCAGATTATGATTCTGAATTGGATATTTTTCACGTTTATCTTGAAGATATAAAGAATGGAATAAAGGGATGTATCTCAATAGGAGATTTCAATATAGATATTGGAAATGATAATAAAATAGTTGGAATGGAGGTAGAACAGGCGAGCAATAATCTTGGAGTATCTCCAGATATTCTTTCTTCTCCAAATGAGGTTGATTTGATCATCCGAAAGTCTGGAAATGTAATTTTTATGGGTGTTAAAGTTATAAAAGGAGAAATAAAAGCGTTTACAAATGTTACAACTATGCATAATCAGGAATTGATACAATTTGCTAATTAAATACTTATACCATATCTTTTTGAAACAGCCTTTTCAAGTTTCCTATATATTCTCATTGCTTGAAAGATCTTTGGAGGATTTTCATCTAATAAATAACCTATTTTAACGAAAATATTGGTGCTTTCTTCATAACACAGGGTATATTTATTTCCTTTTTTCCCTTTTCGTTTAAACCCTTTTTTGATTGTATCTCTTTTTTCATAAATTTTTTTAAGTTCTTCTAAGTCGATATTGTGTCTAGGAGTTTTATTTAACATTCCTGTAAATTTATTTCTATAAAAGTGAGGATGAATTTCAAATTCTTCAAATTTTTTTCCTTTAAGAATTCTTTTTATCTTTTCTAAATCTTCTTTTGTTAGAGGAATGTTTTCTTCGTATTCCATAATCTATTTTAATTATCTTCCTATATTTATCTTTTACTCATCATTTATCAAAGAAAACATTCTTACGATGTATTCAGCTGTTTTCTTGGCCTCAATCGCTTTTGTCATTTTTATAGGGGGTTTCTTTTTCCTAAAACTTATCCTTCTTTTTGTATTTTGTATGCAGCAGCTTTTCTGCTTTTCTGCTGAGAGGTTTGCCGAGATATTTTTTGTAAATATCTTTTACTATTGGGTTTTCATGAGAACGACGATATTTACGCATGTTATCTTGTTTGTAAAGTGCTTGGGCTCTTA
>Ga0116159_1002793_pt1 | contig 16307 bp, 11 predicted proteins | sample AD_JPNAS1_MetaG_FD_89878 | JGI IMG/M metagenome (GOLD analysis project Ga0116159, IMG submission 89878) | Active sludge microbial communities of municipal wastewater-treating anaerobic digesters from Japan - AD_JPNAS1_MetaG | ecosystem: Engineered > Bioreactor > Anaerobic > Digestate | place...
CGCTATCCGAAAAATCGCCCTGAACGCGCTCAAAGCCAACACCACCAAGAAAGCCAGCATCAAAGGAAAACGAAAAATCGCCGGATGGGACAACGACTACCTCAAGGAAATCCTCCTGGCTATCTGACTTTTAATGCGATAGCCCTGCCCTTCGCTAATGCAAATTATGCGCAACAATACCCGATGCGCCGATCTTTTTTCATAAACCGCGCATGAGGGAAGCGTGGGAGGTTGCGGACGACCCAAGAAATATCGGTTGCAGGTTTTGGGTGGTCATTTTGCAAAGTATTGGGGAGGAGGCGAGGACTGGGATTGGGACATCGGATCCGCCGCCCTCGTTATCTTGTCCTCGGAAGGGCGATGGATTTGCACAATGACGTAGCGTCCGTCCTTCAAGGAGGAATAGGGAGTTAGCTGGAGATGATGGTTATGGTGGTGGTTGGATGAGTGGGGGGCATGATAGCGATGTTCCGCGCTGATGATTTTCCCGATAATTCCCGAGGGGTGTTCCGGGGTGTAGTCTACCGAAGCGCCGGGAAACTGACGGCAGAGCTTGAATAGTTCCCCCAGGAGTTGGGATCTATCACAGACGATTCTGCCGGCGCGGTTGTGGCGTTGGTCGCACCAAGTGATTACGAACTGCTCCTCCGCGAAGTCATGTTGGACCCCTTCGGCAATGTAGGAAGCCGCGCGATCGGGATCGTCAAAATTGGCATGCATGAGACCTCTCCCTATCCCCCCTGCTCCTCCTGAGACCACCGAGTCCCAATTAAATAGTACCCCGTGAATCTATGTTGCGTCAAGCAAAGCGGCGGGAGAAATTTGCGGGGTATGCGGGATGGGGTCAATGTTTTTTGCCTGGAGGGCGTTGTTTGCGGAACGTCTCGCTGTTGCGCGTGCAAGTTTTTTGATTGCCCTGCTTATTTGGAGCACGTATGATGCTCTTGTCGTTGCGTGGCTCGTATGATCGAGGGGCATTCAGAAGGAAGGGGGGGAGCAAATGAACGGTTTACGATTCATTTCGGCGCTGGCGTTGCTGGCGGTTGCGGGGATGGGGGCTGCGTGGGCGGACGATGCGTCGCTGGTCGTATACGTCGCTCCTGATGGGAACGATGCGTGGAGCGGTTTGACGCCCAGCCCGTCGTCCGCAGGCGCGGATGGTCCGTTGGCGACCATGGCGGGTGCACGCGATTTCATCCGGCGCCTGAAGGCCGAGGGGCGGTTTGTGAAGCCAGTCCGGGTTTTGTTTCGGGGGGGAACGTATCGTTTGACGGAGCCGGTGACGTTTCTTCCGGAGGATTCGGGAAGGCCGGATGCGCCGATTGTGTATGCGGCGTATCCGGGGGAGAAGGCGTTGTTTTGCGGCGGTCGCGTGGTTTCGGGATGGAAGCGCGAGGGGGCCCTGTGGTCGGCGGATGTTTCCGAAATGGACGGGAAGTTTCTTTCGTTTTGGGTGAATGGGAAACGGTGTGTGCCGGCTCGGATTCCGGATGAGGGCTATTTTTTTGCCGAGGGTATTGTGCCGGGTTCAGAAGACCCGAGCAAGGGAAGTCGGCGCGCGCTTCGTTTCCGGCCCGGGGATATCCGGCATTGGGGGAATTTGGACGAGGTGCGCGTGGTCGTGACCAATTCTTGGGAGACGTCCTTGCATTACATCGCGGATATTTGCGACGCAGATTCCATTGTCACATTTACGGGACCGGCGTGGAGTCCTTTTGGTTCGTGGACGATGCCGATTGCGTATCACGTGGAGAATGCCCTGGAAGGTCTGAACCAGCCGGGAGAGTGGTGCGTGGCGGACGGAGTGATGCATTACCTGCCGCGTCCTGGCGAGGACATGAAGCGGGCGGAGGCGGTGGTTCCTGTCGCGGAGCGATTGGTGGTGTTGCAGGGCGATGTGTCTGCGGGGAGTTTTGTCGAGTTTGTGCGTTTCGAGGGGCTTCGTTTTGCGTATACCGACTATCCTGTTCCTCCCGAAGGGAAGAGCGATCCGCAGGCGGCTTTCAGCGTGACGGCGGCGATAGAGGCGCATGGGGCGCGGTATTGCGCGTTTCAAGATTGCGAGGTGGCGCATACGACCAATCACGGCATTTGGTTTGCGGAAGGGTGTCTGTATAACCGAGTGCAACGCAGCAACCTGCATGACTTGGGCGCGGGCGGCATTCGCATAGGCGTTGGGTCGAGAGAGGAAGATCCCGAGCGGTCAACGTCGTGGAATGATATTGACAATAATTGGATTCATGGGGGAGGCCGTGTTTTTCCGGCGGGATGCGGCGTGTGGATAGGGGCGAGTTCTTATAACACGGTCTCGCACAACGAAATCTTCGACATGTATTACACCGGGGTTTCTGTCGGTTGGAGTTGGGGGTACGGGCCGAGCGCCGCGCACCATAACATCATCGAGTTCAATCACATTCATCGCATCGGTCAAAGCCGCCTCAGTGACATGGGAGGCATTTACACGCTTGGCATATCGCCGGGCACGATTCTTCGGAACAACGTGATTCACGATATTTGGGCCATGACGTATGGGGGGTGGGGCATTTATCTCGACGAGGGCAGCACCGATATTTTGGTCGAGAACAATGTGGTCTACCGAACGAAGTCCGGGGGCTTCCACCAGCATTACGGCAAGGAGAACCGCATTCGCAACAATGTTTTTGCGTTTGCGAGCGACGCGCAGATCATCCGGACGCGGGATGAGGAGCATAGGTCGTTTTTCTTTGAGAAGAATGTGGTTCTTTGCGACAACGGCCGTTTTTGGGGCGGAAATTATAGCAATGGGCGTTTCTCGTTTCAGGACAATCTTTACTGGAATTATGCGAGGAAGGCGGAGGAGCTTGGCCAAAATGTGTTGGATTCGCGCCGTGAAAAGGGCCAGGATTTGCGGTCGGCGTATAGGGACCCGCATATGGTCAATCCACAAAAAGGCGATTTTCGTTTTGTCAAGAATGCCCCGGAGCTTCCGACAGGGTTTCGTTCCATTGATGTGAGATCGGCGGGGCTGTACGGCGCGTCGGCCTGGGTGCGCGGACCGAAAAAGGCGGCGCGTCAGGCGGGGCCGTATCTGCGCGTGGATGCAGAAGACCTGCATTTTGCGTACAAGTATTCGGATTGTGAGATCGTCATGTCCTTTGATCAGGAGTGGCTTTTCCGTTTCGATCCTGACGGGGTGGGAGAGCGGGAGGAGTGGCATGTTCGAACCCCGTCTCTTCGTGAGTGGCGAACGATTAAGACGGGGGCGCCTTGGGAGGAGCAGTTGGGCGTTTCGTATGATGGGGCGGCGTGGTATTGGACGACCTTTCCGGTCCGTTCGTCCCTCCAGGGGAGGCGCTTGGCGCTGGCGTTCGGCGCGGTGGATGAAACGGCGGTCGTGTACATAAATGGTCAAAAGGCGGGGTCATTCGGCACGTTGGGTCTTACATGGAACATGCCGTTTGAGATCGATATTACGTCGTTCGTCAAGCCGGGATCGAAGAACACGATTGCCGTGCGCGTGGAGGATTCGAAGGGGGCAGGGGGGATTTGGAAGAAGGTCAGGTTGATTTCTCCACGGACATGATCGACAAGGCCTGCGGGTTGGCGGCAGATTTCGCCTATGCATGCGGACGTTAAGCGGCGGGCGCTTAGGGGGCGTTGGCTTGGCGTCGCCTTGCTTCGGCGAGATCGCGCAGCGTGTCTGGGTCTCCGGGTTGTAGCGCCAGGGCTCGTTCGAATTCGTTGATGGCTTGTTCGAAATTGCCGGCGCGCAGGAGGGATCGACCCAGTTTTCCGCGCAGGACGGCGTTGCCGGGGGCGAGGGCAACCGCCTGGAAGTAGTGTTCCGCCGCGTTCCGCGCGTCGCCGGATTGCATCAATGCGTCGGCGAGGCGTGTAAGGGCGTCTAGGTTGGGGGGGAGGGATTGCGCGGCGATGGCGTAGTCCGCGATGGCGTCGGACGTCCGGCCTAGTTTTGCCAATGCGTCGCCTCGCGCGAGGCGCGCTTCAGGGTCTTGGGGGATTTTGGAGATCGCTTGGTCGGCGTGGGCCAAGGCTTGCTCGGGAAGTTCCTGGGCCAGCGATATTTTGGCGAGGTAGACGTGCGCTTGGGCGGTGTCGCGTCCAGTGGTTCCGAGCAGCGCCCTTTCGCACACGGTTCGGGCCTCGTCCAGGCGATTCAATCGGTAGAGGGCGTAGCTGTAGTCCACGAGGATGCCGGGCTCGACGGCGGGATCGTTCGCCGCGCGTCCGTACAGTTCCGCAGCGCGGTCGAAATGGTCTTGTCCCATCTCGATGCTGGCGAGATTGGCGAGGGCGATCATGTAGTCGGGCTTCAGGCGGATGGCTTCTTCGTATGCGACGGCGGCTTCGTGTATGCGGCCGATTTTACGGAGCATGTCGCCTGTCGCTAAAAAGCGATCGGGGCGTGTCGGAGCGACGCGCGCGATGTTTTTGAATTCTTCGGCGGCTTCGTCGGATCGTCCCAGCGCGTTGAGGGTGGTTCCCAGCGACATTCGCGCGATAAAGGCGTCGGGGTTCAAGGCGAGGGCTTGTTTGAAGTAGGGGATGGCCTGTTCCCGCTGTCCGCGGTTGCTGAGGGTTGCGCCCAGGTTCGCGAGGATCACGTAGTTGTTGCGCGTGACGTTGACGGTGTGGGTGAACAGTGTTTCGCCATCTTGCCACAGGCGGACTTGATGGTTGGCTCCTATGAGCAGCGCCGCCAGCGCAACGCCTGCGAGCGTCGCGATCGGTTTCGGTCCGAGGCGCCGTGCGAGCGCGTCGCGGGCTCCCCACGTCACCATGATGAAGGGCCCTGTCAGCGCGATGTACGTGTACCGATCGGCCATTCCGAAATTGGCCACCTGGACCAATCCAATCACGGGGAACAACACGCCGAGGTAATATAGCCAGCCGGTGGAGAGGTAGGGCCTGTTTTGGGCGAATTTGGCGATCGCGGCGGTTAGCGCCAGCAGGGCCAGTCCCGCAATGGCGACTTTGGTCCATGGCATGGACGCTCCGGCGAGCGAATCGGCGGGATGGGGATAGAATGGGGCAAGGCCGGTTGGCCAGATCATTTTGATGAGGTACATGGCGTAGGCGAGGATGGCGTTGCCCACGCGGTCTGCGATGGAGTAGTCGCCGGTCGGTACGACGGTGCCGATTCGTTTCTGCCCGATGTATGCCAAAATGGAGAAGGCGAAGACAAGCGCGAAGAACGGCGTTTTCTCGATCGCCAGTTTCAGGAAACATTTCCACGAATCACGCCGCGGGATGAGCCGACCTTCTGTACGTCCCAGCGGCCATATATCGAGCAGCAAGAGGACGAATGGGAGCGTCACCAACATGGGTTTCGCGAGCAGGCCAAGCGTCAAGCAGAGCGATACCAGCAGATACCGCCCTGCGTTGCGGCGCTCGGCATACCATACGTACGTCAGGCATGTGAGCATCCAGAACAGGGTGCTGAGCACGTCTTTGCGGGAGGCGACCCATGCGACCGATTCGACGTGCAACGGGTGAATGGCGAATAACGCTGCAACAAACGTGCTCGGGCCGAGCTGTCGCGTTGCCCGGGCGAGCACAAGAAGCAGCAATGCGCTGTTGATGACGTGCAACGCGAGGCTTGTCAGGTGATGGCCGCCGGCGTTCATGCCAAACAAGCTGACGTCGGTCATGTGCGATATCCACGCCAAGGGGTGCCAGTATCCGCCGGCCATCGACGTGAACGCCCATCGGACGTTTTCCCAACTCAGCCCCGTGCGAACGTTGGGGTTTTCGACGTAGTTGGGATCGTCAAGGTTGATGAAATCGTTGAAGGCGACGCGCCAAAACGCCGCCAACGTCAATGCCGCAACGAATGCAGCGGCGCGGCCCAGATCGCGCGCGGGGACGGGGGGGCGGTCCGGGGAATCGGTTGTTCCTGCGGGCGTGGCGGGAAAACGCTCTTTTTTCAGCGGTTTTTTCTTGTTGCGAGACAACGACGGACCTCTTCAAACGCCTCTTCGACGGTGATGGATTGCATGCAGACGTTGTTGCGGCATGGCGAGAAGCGATGGTTCAGCACGTTCATGCATGGACTGCACGCCAGACCCGCCCAGAGGACGTGGCAGCGTCCGCCGAGTGGGCCGTAGAGTTCGGGGGTCTCGGGGCCGAATAGAACGACGGTTTCTATTTCCGTGAGCGACGCGAAATGCGCAGGGCCGCTGTCGTTGGTGATCATGACGTCGCTCAGGGCGTATAGAGCCAGGAGTTCGCGCAGGCTGGTGCGCCCCGCGGCGTTTACCGCGCGTGGCGATCCGATGTCGCGGCGAAGACGTTCGGCGGCCTGGCGTTCGGAGGGGTCTCCGACCAGGATGACCGAAGCGTTTTGCATTTCCGCGAGGATGCGGCGTCCGAGCGCGATGAAACGTTCCTCCGGCCATTTGCGCAACGGCATCAGGTCGCCGGCATTCGGGTTGAGCAGGATGATGGGGCCTTGAGGAGGGGTTCCGAGCAGTTCGTGGAGCATCGACTGGGCGGCGTGGCGTTCTTGCTCCGTAGGGACGAAAGGCGGCACGGTTTCGTCGAGCGGGCCTGCGGGCGTTTTCGGCAGGGGCAGATCGTCGGGGTCGTGGTTCAATGCGTGGACCAGCAGATGACAGAGCTTGGCGGCGTGCAGATAGGGGTTGTATTGCACGCGGTGGGTCATCAGGTTGCCGCGGTAGGGGGCTTCGCTGGTGAAGCGGTGCAGGCCGACGCGGCGTTGCGCGCCGCAGAGATACGCGAGAAGAGCAGAGGCGCGCGAATAAAATTCCATGTCGATCGTTGCGTCGATGCCGACGCGGCGGATTGCGGACAGCGCGCGCAGGGCGTCCATCGCAAAGGCGCAAAAGCGATGGTTTCGTATTGTGAATACGTTTTGTTCGGGCACGATGCCGAGGAGATCGAGAATGGGCCGGTTTTCTTCGAAGACGCAGAAGTAGACGTTGTCGCGCCCGACCTTTGCAACGGCTTCGCGGATGGCGCTGTGCATGAGGACCGTCGCGCCTTGCTCGATGAGTTTGATGAACAAGATGCGGCGAACCGGCGGCAAGGCGCGTCGCCCGCGAAGGAGGCGTCCGGCGTGCGCGACGATCGTGAACAGGGCGCACAGCGGTCGTCCCATCCACAGGTCCAGCATGCGTATGGTGTTGACTCTCACGGGCGGCGGGCGTCCTTGTGTTTGTTCTTCATCGTCAGCGGACCACGACCCATCGGCGTGGAGGCAGCGTGACGGTGCGAGGCGTTCCTTGCCCAGTCAGTTTTTTTTCTATCGGGTTCTCCCCCCGATGGAACAGCAGTAGTTCGTGCGCGCGCACCGTCGTCCAGACGTCATCCATCACGCCATCGGCGTACGGCATCTTCGTGAAACGGGATGCGACGGCGGCGGCGGCCTCGCGCAGCGTTTCGAAGGATTCGCCGGTTCGGAAGACCAAGCCTTTGCCCAGATGCATTCCGGCGGGCGATGCGTCGTTTAGCCAATTCGAGGCGTTTCCGTCAATCGTTTCGACGGGTTTGTCCGCCGCCCACAGCAATACGCCGCCTCGCTTTACCCAGGGTCGAATCTTCGCCAATGTCTTGGGATCGATCACGTTGCAGTGCGTTGCGATAAGCACGCGATACGTGTTCAGCGCGCCGTCGTTGACGAGGAGTTCATCGAGCACGTCGTAATCGAAAAGGTCGCGCAGGCGCATGCCCATGTCTACGGCCGGCATGATGGCGCCGTTGAGATAATAGACCGTCGTGGGGGCAAGCAACGCGATGTCCGTTTGGCCGCGTTCGCCCGTGAACAGGGGCAAGGATTCCGTCGCCGCGGCGAGGTGTTTTTCGAGTTCGTAGGTGAAGAGCGTTGTGGCGCCGCAGGAGGCGTCGGTGAATGTGCGCAGCGCGAAGGCGTCGGGGTCGAGCCCTCCGGCGGCTTCGGTTCGATAGGGAACGCCATAGTAGGCGTAGGCCGTGCTGGTCCACTTGTCGGCCCAATACGCGCCTCGGCTGTCGGCGGACTGCATGGCGATGCGTTTTTTGCCGGCCATCTTCGCGAAGCCTGGGTTGTACGTGCCCCAGCTTACGGGGTTCATGTGGCCGCAGTTTCCGCCCGGCTTTGTCGCGACACGTTCGCGACCGAAGATGGAGGCCACCACGTCGATTGACTTCGCGGAGAAATCGATCAAGGCCTGGTGATACCAATGGATGAAATCGAGCCAGCGTTGGCGATCGCGCGGCGGTTTCTTCGTGAAGTCTGGGATCGTCTCCGCGTGCAGTTCTTCCGGGAACGACACGTCGCTGAAGCCTTTGAATGAGGCTCCCCATGCATGGTTGAGGGCGGCTATCGATCTGTATTGGCGTCGCATCGCCTTCTGAAATAGCGGCAGGGCGTACGCGTCGCCGCACCAATATTGGCTGTCGGCGCAGTCGCCGACTTTCACCACGAAGTCCACGTAGGGCAGGGGGTAGTTGCCCTCGCCGTAGGGGCCCAGCAGGCAGGCGTAGACCTCTTCCAGGCGATCGCCGAATTGTTTGTGCAGTGCGGTGTAGAAATGCCGGTACCATTCGATCGTGCGCGGGTCGTAGATTGACAGCATGAAGCATTTCTTGCCGTCCCGGATGTTTGTCATCAACGTCGCGCGCGGGTCATCGCGCAACCAGACGGGCGGGATATGGCACCAGATGTATGGGATGTAGACCAAGCCCGCGTTGTGCAGGCGATCGTAGACCGTTTCGTGGTGCGACCAGTCCCATTGTCCTTCGACCGGTTCGATCGCGCCCCATGCGAGGTAGTCCTCATAGGCCCACAGGCCCTGTGTGTGGAGGCGGCGCAGGGTTTCTAGGGAAGGGATGTGGGGCGAGAACGAGGGATCGGGATGCGCGCCGATGGGCGAATGGGTGATGTAATCGACCGAGAGATTCCCCGTTGTAAGGCGAGCGGTCTCTGTTCGTTTCATCGTGTCTCCATCGGCGTGAAGGGCGGTCGCCATCGCAAAGACGCAACTCCAGGCCAGCGGTCCCATCGTCTTTCCCTCCAGGATGGCGTCGGGGTCATTCTGCGCGGCCGACATTGCCATCGACAAACGCATCGACCAGTTTGGGGTCGAAATGCTTGCCGCGTTCGCTGCGCAGATACGCAAGCGCGTCTTCGTGCGTCGAGGTGCCTTTCCGGTAATGGCGCGGACTGGTCATGGCGCAGTAGACGTCCAGGATGCGCATAGCGCGCGCTAGGTACGGGATTGCTTCGCCTTCGATCTGATTGGGATACCCTGTGCCATCCCAGCACTCGTGGTGGTGCCGAATAATCTCTTCGACGTCTTTGAGAGCGTCGATTTGGGCTACGATCTCGCCTCCCTTTGTCGGATGTCCTTGAATTTGAATCCACTCGTCGTAGGTCAGGACGCTGGCTTTGAGGAGCACATCGTTGGAGATGCGGAGTTTGCCGATGTCGCGCACGAGCGCGCCGCGTTCGAGGAGCAGTTGGTCGGATTCGTCTAGACCGAGCGCGATGGCGAAGCGGGTCGCATGTTCCTTGACCCTTTTTGAGGAGCTTTGCGCGAAGGTTTCCCGGCAGTCGAGCGCTTCGGCGAGAAGGTAGAGGAGTTCCTCGTGGCGCAGGCCGACAATGGAGGCGACGCGCACCACTTCTTCCACGGCCCCAGTGCCGCCAATGACGGCTGAGACAGTGGGGGGGACTGCGGCGGCCGCCCCGAGTTCGGTTACCTCGATTCCTTTGCCGGACGATGCCTCGGCGAGAGTCTGGCCGAGGGTCGCCTCCGTCCCCACCACCGCGATGCGTTTCAGCATGATACAGTCTCCTCGGGTTTCCGCGTCACTCGACGGTCACGCTTTTGGCCAAGTTTCTGGGTTGATCGACGTCGCAGCCTCGTTTCACTGCGATGTAGTATGCGAACAACTGTAGCGGCACGGCCGCCAGGATTGGGCTGAAGGGTTCGCCGCATGCCGGCACATAGACGACGTCTTCCGCACAGGTCTTTACGGCCTCGTCTCCCTCGGTGGCGATGGCCAGCACGATGCCCGAACGCGCCCGGATTTCTTGCACGTTCGAGATCATCTTATCGTAGGTTTCTCCTTGCGTTACGATCGCGATTACGGGATGCTCGCTCGTAATCAGGGCGATGGGACCATGTTTCATCTCGCCTGCCGCGTAGCCTTCCGCATGGATATAGCTGATTTCCTTGAGCTTCAGGGCGCCTTCGTATGCGCTGGGATGGTTGAAACCCCGACCCAGGTAGAAGGCGCTGCGAGCGTTCCAGTATTTCGCGTCGGACGCGCATGCTTTTATCTGGTCTTGATGTTCCAGGCACCATTGGACTTTGTTGGGGATATCGTTCAGGTCGGCGATCAACGCGGCGGCTTGTTGCGCAGTGAGCGTCCCGCGCAGACGTCCTAGCCAGATGGCGAACAAGGCGAACGCCGTGATTTGGCATGTGTACGCCTTGGTGGAGGCGACGCCGATTTCGGGCCCCGACTGGGTGTAGAGCACGCCTTGCGATTCGCGCGCGATGCTCGAGCCGACCACGTTCACGATCGACATCACCTTCGCGCCTTGGCGCTTGGCAATGCGTACCGCTTCCAGGGTATCGGCGGTTTCGCCCGATTGCGTGACCGGAATGACAATTGTGTCGGGCGTGACAATCGGATTGCGGTAACGGTATTCGGACGAGATGTCGACCTCGACGGGGATCCGGCTGAAGGCTTCAATGAGGCGTTTCCCCACCAGTCCCGCGTGCCACGCGGTGCCGCAGGCCACAACATGAATGCGCGAACACGCGCGAATGTCGGCGTCGGTCAAGCCCATGCCCTCGAACGTCACCGTGTCCGCCCCTTCCGTCACGCGGCCACGAAGGGTATTCCGGATGGCGTCCGGCTGCTGATGGATCTCCTTCAGCATGAAATGCGGATAACCTTCCTTTTCGGCGGCGGCGGCGTCCCAATCCACGGTCTTGACGTCAAGATGCTGCGGGTTGCCTCGCAAGTCCTGAATCTCGTAGCTGTCGCGGTGAATCGCGCAAACCTGTCCGTTGTCGAGGTAGACGACCCGGCGCGTGTACTGCATGATGGCGGGCGCGTCGGACGCGATGAAGGACTCGCCGTCGCCCAGGCCGAGGATGAGCGGACTGCCGTGACGCGCGGCAACGAGGACGCCCGGATCGTGCTTGCAGATCACGCCAATCGCATACGCGCCTTCGACGTCGCGCAATGCCCGGCGCACGGCTTCGAACAGGCTGCCTGCGTAATACTTGCGCACGAGATGCGCGATGACTTCGGTGTCCGTTTGGCTGCGGAAATGGGCGCCATCGGCGGCGAGTTGCTCGCGCAAACGCTGGTAATTCTCGATGATCCCGTTATGGACGACGGCGATTTCCATCGTGTTGTCGAAATGAGGGTGTGCGTTGGTTTCGCTTGGCGCGCCGTGCGTGGCCCAGCGGGTATGGCCGATGCCTAGGTTGCCGACGAGGGGGGAATCCTCGAGGCGCGTCGCGAGGACTTTCAGTTTTCCGGGAGATTTTCGGTAACGCAGTTCGCCGTCGCTGATGACGGCCAGTCCCGCGCTGTCGTAGCCGCGATATTCGAGTCTGCGGAGTCCCTCCAGAATGATAGGGACGGCGTTTTTTTCACCGATGTATCCCACAATGCCGCACATGGCTTGATCCTCGAAAGATGAATGATGCGCCATTGTAGCGGAAACGGCCCAGCGTGGCGAATTTGTGCGGCGGGCATGTGCGCGGTTTACCGATCGTAGCGGAAGCGCGGTCGATCAATGGCCGAGGAATTTGAGTGCGGCGAAGCCGCCGATGAGGAGGATCACGAAAAGAAGGGTCAAAAGATTAAAGCGTTTGTCGATAAAATCGCGGATGGGTTCGCCAAACCAATACAGTAGAAAGGCCACCATGAAGAAACGCGCGGAGCGTCCTATGAGCGACGCGATCACAAACATCGGGAAGTTGATCTGGCAAACGCCTGCGGTGATGGTGATGACCTTGTAGGGCAGGGGCGTGAATGCGGCGACGAAAACGATCCAGAAGTTGTATTCATTGTAGAGGCCGCTGATTTTATGAAAGGCTTCGGGGGTGAACCCGGGCACGTAGGCGTAAAACAGTTGGTCCACCGCTGACCAGAGCCCCCAGCCGATGGCATATCCCGCAATGCCGCCGACCAATGATCCGGCTGAGCATACGGCGGCGAAATAGCCCCATTTTTTTCGTGCGCCCAGGCACAGGGCGATCAGCAGCACGTCGGGCGGGATCGGGAAGAAGCTGGATTCCGCGAATGCGAGCACGAGCAGCGCCGCTGCGCCATAGGGGGTGTGCGCCCAACTCAGGACCCAGTCGTACATCCGGCGGACTATTTTCATCATGATTGCGGGTCACCCTAGGGTTGGGGGATTGTGTTGCAGCACCGTCATCGCGTCGTGATGGGTGAGGTTGCGGTGGAGCGGCGTCAGGCTGACGCGTCCTTGCTCGATGGCCTCGAAATCGGCGCCGGGTTCGGCAAGATGTCCGGGTTCCGCCCCGCCGATCCAATAATACACGCCTCCGCGCGGGTCATGGCGTTCAATGATTTCATCCTGATAATGACGGCGTCCCATGCGCGTGATGGAGAGTCCAGCGAGCCGGTCGTATGGGACGTCGGGGACGTTTACGTTCAGCATGGTGTCGGCGGGCAGGCCGTGCCGCAGTACGTGCCGCGCCACGCGTTCCGCCACGAGCGCCGCTGTTTCCATATGCTTTGGACGATATGCGACGTCCGATACGGCGATGGCGGGAAAGCCCAGGAGCATGCCTTCGTAGGCCCCGGCGACCGTGCCCGAGTAGGTTACATCGTCGCCGAGGTTAGCGCCGGGGTTGATGCCGGAGACGACCAAGGCGGGAGGGCCCGGCAACAGGTGCCGCACGGCCAACATGACGCAGTCGGTCGGGGTGCCGTCGACCATGCACCATTGGTCTTTGAAAGTCGTTACGCGCAGGGGGCGATGGAGCGAAACGCCATGGCCCACGGCGCTTTGCTCCCGGTCGGGCGCGAATACCCAGACGTCGCCGATATGCCCCAGCGCTTCGGCGAGCAGGGAGATGCCCGGGGCGCGAATCCCGTCGTCGTTTGTCACCAGAATGCGTGGATTCGTCATGTGATATGCCAGAACCGCCGCGCTGTTTGATTTCAAAAAATGCATCAAGGGGTAGTGCCGGAGCAAGACCCGGCGGATTATGGCATGCGGTTTTTCCGCGATCAAATTGCCGCGCGGACCGGATTGCGCGTTGAGGCGCCGGGAAATGGGGCTATTGCGAGCGCTGGCTCACATGGGGGCTGGCGGAGCGATGCCAGAGGTTGTACTTGAGGATGCACCAGAGGGCCTGGACGCCGTCTTTCCAGTCGATTTTCTTGCCTTCCTCGTAGGTTCGTCCGGCGTAGGATATGCCCACCTCGAAGATGCGGCAGCGCAGGGCGGCGATTTTTGCCGTGATTTCGGGCTCGAAGCCGAAGCGCGCCTCCTCGATCTCGATGTGTTGAATCACTTCGCGCCGGAATGCCTTGTAGCAGGTTTCCATGTCCGTGAGGTTGAGATTGGTGAACATGTTGGAGAGGGTGGTGAGCAGCTTGTTGCCGACGGCGTGCCAGAAGAGAAGCACCCGGTGAGACTCGCCGCCTGCGAATCGGGAACCGTAAACGACATCTGCCTTGCCTTCTTGGATGGGGCCCAGCAGTTTGGGGTAATCGCGTGGATCGTATTCCAGGTCGGCGTCCTGAATGATCACGACATCCCCCAACGCATGCCGAATGGCGGTGCGGAGGGCCGCTCCTTTTCCCTGATTCACGGCATGACGGAAAACCCGGACATTGTCAAAGCGTTGCGCCATAGCGTCCAACTGGGCTCCGCTGCCGTCCGTGGAGCAGTCGTCGACCAGGATCAGCTCTTTTTCCAAAGGAACGGCCTGTACGGCGTCGACAATCGAACCGATGGTCTTTTCTTCGTTGTAAACCGGGATTACCACGGATAGTCGCATCAGCCCCCTCTTTGCGCTCTGCATTGCGCTCTTCCTGGGTGATTCTAGACGGCGATTGGCGACAATACAAGAGGGGGGCGAATGTGTTGTTCGTTCGAAAGGAAACCGACCCATTTGGGTTGCGGCGAGATTTTTCCGCCTCAAATAGAGTCTTGTCGCGCCGGAAAAGGGGGCGTAAAGGGAATTCGCCATGGCGTTGAGGGTGTTGTGTAGGCATGAAGGGCGGGCGTTTAAACGAAGGCGTTCCGTTGTAAATAATTAAAAAATATGAAGTTGCGACGTTCTTTCCGGGATCGGTTTTTGGGCAAGGGATGATCGTATCCAAAAACGTTGATAGATGGCACGGAGTATGCGTTTACTGGAGTGTCGTCCAGGCGACGGCGTGTGGTTTCCGACAGAACGTGAGTGAAGTGAGACGTTTGGTCAAAAAGAAAGGGATCAGAGATGAAGAAGAATGCATTGTGGATGATGGGGATCGCGATTGCCGTGGCTGTGTCGATGTTGGGTGTGTCCGCATGGGCGGGCGAATCCTGTGGCGCCAAGGAAAGTAAATGTCCGGTCGCCGGCGCGAAGGAAGGGAAAGCTGCCGCATGTGCGCAGGAATGCGATGTTGAAGTGACCGGAAAGGTGATGGTGAAGACCAAGGAGGTTGACGGCAAGGAAGTCAAGTCGGTGTATATCAAGGCGGATTCGCTGGAAGGCAAGGATTGCTGCAAGGAAGGATGTGCGGCGAAAGGCGCCAAGTTGAAAGTGGTTGGCGACTTGACGGCGGAGGTTGAAAAGTTGGATGGCAAGCAGGTCGTCGCGAAGGGCGTCTGCAAACAATGCAAAGAGTTGGAGGTCGCCTCGGTGACCGAGAAGACCGAGGCCAAATAGCGGCGTGGGCGGACGGTAGGTCCGTTCAAAGAGAAGGAGAGTAAAGGAAGCGGCCGATGCGCGTATGCTGCCCCAGGGGGCGGATTGCGTATCGGCCGTTTTGGTTTCGGCGCGTCGTTAGGCCGGATTTCGCCACATGCGATGGAGTGCGCTTCCTTGTCGATTGGCGCATTCGCTGCACGCTTCCCGGCGAGAGTCGGGTAAAGGGCGGTTATCGTTCCGTGTAGGCTGTTTTAGGCGCTTGCGTTGGCGAAATTCCGGGAGATGAACTCCCAGTTGATCAGATTGTCGAGAATCTTTGTCACGTATTGGGCGCGGTCGTTGCGATAGTCGATGTAGTAGGCGTGTTCCCAGACATCAATGGTGAACAGTGCTGAAAGCCCGTGCTTCATGGGTAGGTCTGCGTTGGCCGTTTTCATGACGGATAGCTTTTTCCCATCCGATACAAGCCATGCCCAGCCGGAGCCGAACTGAGTGGTTGCGGCAGCGCTCAACTCCTGTTTCAGGCCGTCGAATCCGCCGAAATCACGCGCAATGGCTGCGGCGAGTCCGCCGCCGGGAAGCGGGCAGGCGGGTTTGAGGCCAAGCCAGTAAAAGGTGTGGTTCCATACTTGCGCGGCATTGTTGAAGACGGGGCCGTCGTGGGTGAGGATGATTTCCTCGATGGGTTTGTCGGCCTCGGGTTTTCCTTCGAGGAGTTTGTTGAGGTTGGTCACGTAGGCTTGGTGGTGTTTCGCGTGATGAAACGCGAGGGTTTCCGCGCTGATGAATGGCGCGAGCGCCTCGTTTTCAAAAGGAAGCGACGGAAGCGTGAATGGCATGGCTTTTCTCCTTTCCGTGACAGGCGGGACGGCGCGTCGCATCAAATCCGTTGCCTGGACGTTGAGTCGTGAACCGTGTTTGGGATTCCTTTTCGGGTATCGGCGAAAACGCGATTACGGCGACGCCTGAGGTAAAAATAAACCACTCAAGGCCGGTTGCGCAACTTTGCTGCGGGAATGCGCCGCGTGTGTACATCGCTTCCATCTCGCGTCGTTATGCTTTTTTCTCGGGGCGCACGTCGTCGCGAAAGAAGAAAAGGAAGACGATCGCGACAACAACGGTTATCCCGGCGGGGACAAGAAAGAACTGCGTCCAGGCCATGCCCTCGGGGCGCTTGAAGTAGTCCATGCAGAATCCGGTGAACAGCGTGCCCAGGTAGTTTCCGAGACCGAGGGTGAAGAAGGTGAGCAAGGCCTGCGCCGAAGCGCGCATATCGTCCGTGGCTTTTTCATTCACGTACACTTGCGATGCCACGAAGAAAAAGGCGTAGCCGAAGCCGTGCAGCGTGAGGGAGGCCAAAATGATCGGCAACAGGGGCACGGCGAACAGGAAGTAGCGCAGCGGCCATGCGAGGATGCCGATGAGCATGGTTTTACGGACGCC
>Ga0116159_1002797_pt1 | contig 16303 bp, 11 predicted proteins | sample AD_JPNAS1_MetaG_FD_89878 | JGI IMG/M metagenome (GOLD analysis project Ga0116159, IMG submission 89878) | Active sludge microbial communities of municipal wastewater-treating anaerobic digesters from Japan - AD_JPNAS1_MetaG | ecosystem: Engineered > Bioreactor > Anaerobic > Digestate | place...
AAAGGGTAACATATGATGTTCACACATTGAATATATTTCTATATCTTTTACTATTACCATCTCTCGATAATCTTCTTTAAACATAGCAGAACGTAATATTTGTTCAGGATCAGCATAGTAGCCATGCATTAGAAATTGCATAGATTTAGCGACTCTGATAGGTGTCTTTTCCAGTCCTTCTCTATCGGGATTATCTCCTATTAGTTTTAGTATTTCATAATAATGTTCTGCTAATTTATTTATAGTTTCTTCATCATAGTAATCTATTCTAGCATAGCCATCATTAGGCTCGAAATCATCGAGCATATTTTCATATTTAATATTTAAACTCATAGTAAATTATTGTTTTTCAGCACATTGCTCCTCACAACGCATGCAAGCAGAGATTTTTTCTCCAGTTTTAGGATTTATAACAGAACATTTTTTTTCAAATTTTCCATTTTTTTTAAATATCATTTTTATACCGAAGCCTGCTATTACCAATAGCATTAATGAAAAAACGATTATTAAAGTAGTGAAAAACATTTCTTTAAAAAATTTTATTATTCTATTTGTCCAACTTTGACAGCTATTTCTGCTAATCTATTAGAATAGCCAAATTCATTATCATACCAAGCGACTATCCTAGCAAATCTTTTTTCTGTAACGAAAGTAAGCTCAGCATCTACTATAGAAGAATGTGGATTACCTACGATATCATGACTTACAATAGGATCCTCGCAATATTGTAAGATACCTTTAAGACTACCTTCAGCATATTTTTTGAGAGTAGCATTGATTTGCTCTGCAGTAGTATCTTTTTGCAAGAAAACATATAAATCGACAACAGAACCATCTGGCACTGGAACTCTCATAGAGCTTCCATTCAATTTTCCAGCAAGCTCGGGCATTACTAGTCCAATAGCTTTAGCAGCACCTGTAGATGTAGGAATAATAGATAAACTTGCTGCACGTGCTCTACGTAAATCCTTATGTGGAGAGTCTAAAATTATTTGATCGTTAGTATATGCGTGAATAGTGTTCATAAAACCATATTCTATTCCAAAATTCTCATGTAATACTTTAACAACTGGAGCTAAACAGTTTGTAGTACAAGATGCATTAGAAATCAAAATATGATCTTTAGTTAGTTTATTATCATTTACACCAATAACTACAGTAATGTCTACATCAGTTCCCTTATCAGCAGGAGCACTTATTATGACTTTTTTAGCACCTGCTTGGATGTGTTTCATCAATCCTTCTCTATTTCTAAATTTACCAGTGCATTCTAATACTATATCTATCCCTAGCTCTTTCCATGGTAGCACAGTGGGATCTTTTTCTGCAAAAATTTTATATTCTTTGTTGTTTACTACTATACTTTGTTCTTTAGCTTCTACAGTGCCATTAAAAACTCCAAATACTGAATCATATTTTAATAAATGTGCTAATGTAGCTGGAGCTGTTAAATCGTTAATAGCTACAATGTCCACATCATTTCTGGATTCTAATACTTTAAATACGTTTCTTCCTATTCTACCGAAACCATTGATTGCAATTTTTACAGTTTTCATAACTCTTTTTTTGCAAAATTAATCAAAAATTGTGAGTCTACAAAAATGTAATTTTTATCATATCTTTAATAGATAATTAATAAAAATTTTTGGGGTTATATTGAAAAAAGAGTTGTTTAAATTTTTCATCAAATATGCTACCGATTACAAATTTTGAATTTTGTAGAAATTCTTCAATAATAACTAAAAATTTTTATAAAAAGGCAACTATATATGTATTAGGGGCAGATAAAGGAGATTTTTTACCTGATTATGAATTAACAAACAAAGGAGTTGGTTTGCCAGCTAGCTGGGAGTATGGATATACTAAAGGTATGGCTATTTGGTGCAACGCAGTAGTTTATTGGTTAGAAGTATGGTAAATATTATTATTTTTATAAAATCATTTCCCCTGCGGTGCTTTTTTTTGTTACTTTTTTTGTGTAGCTGATAAAAAAAGTAAAATATTAAAAATATTCAAAAATATCCATTAAATACTCCCTTTCAGCGATCTATTCATCTAACAACCAAACACTATATTAGCTCAAAACCAATCCATAAAGTTTTATAAACCCCGCATTGGGAAATGATTTGTCATAAAACAAGCAAGAAGGTTTGGGCAGAAGGGTTTACACTGTCTGAGCAAGCGATAGCTTGCGAGTTTGTAAACCCCAAGAGGTGATTGCGTAGTTTTATCAAATCATTTCCCCAGCGGAGACTTTTCTTTTGTAACTTTTCTTTGTGTGGCTGACAAAGAAAAGTTTTAAAATAGAAAATATACAAAAATATTCATTAAATATCCCCCTTCTATGTTTTATTCATCTAACAACGAAACACTATGTTAGCTCAAAACGCATCCATCTGGTTTTATAAAATCATTTCCCCCGCGGTGCTTTTTTTGTGTAGTTGACAAAAAAGGTAAAATATTTATCAAATGCTAATGTTAAATATAGAGATCAAAGCCATTAATTCAGAATAGAGTCATTAATTTTATTTTTTCTGTTAAAACAAGCATCCATTTATCAAATACTCATACTCTACAGTTCATACAATCATCCTTTTTCTTTGTTACCTATTATCTTTTATGTATTTTTGACATTCTTTCCATTATCAATTCCCTTATCTTTTTAGCATCAGATTTAGTAAAGTTTTTGCATACTATCTTACCTTCGCCATAGGATGTAATTATTATATCTGTGCCTATTATGCTGGTATCTAACTTAACAGAAGAAATATTAACTATTGGCATAGTGATAGTATCTACATTTATCAGGTATTTGTTGCGCTTTTTATATATTACTTCATCATCAGTTATTATGAGTCTGTCAGGAGTTAATATTGAGCCGCCACGAGTGATAGCAGAATGGAATTCATTATTATTTTGCTGGTTTATTTTTTCATCTATTTTAGACATACCTTTGATTTTCTATAAAATTAAATATTTTTAATAATTAAAAGATTCAAAGTTTGAAAAATAATTCAAATTTTTTTTAAGATGTATAAGTATTATTTATCGGGAAATAAAGCAAATAATAATAACGGTTTGTGGTATTGCCAGTAAGGGAGTAAAGGCGTTTTAATATCAAGTTACACGAAAAGTTAAAGCGGAATTTTGCATATTTTTGAAACTTTTATCGGTTGTAACGACTGATTTCGGATGCCTTCTTTTCTTTAATCAAATTTTTAAATTTATAAATGTCAAGTGAGTTGTAATTTTTTTAAATTTGTCGTTTGGGTATTGAAAGCTAAAACGAAACTCATTGTCTATATATTTATCTCGTTTGTCAAAATTGAAATGTTCTATTAAATACTTTTCAGCTTCTCTTAAAATTAATGTAAAATTTGAATTATAGCAAAACATAATTATACCACAATAGTTATTATGCCAACTCAAGTAGCTCTGTAATTGCAAAATTGTTTCTTCAAGAGTTTTTATTCCATTCCATACTTTTAACTCAAAAATGTGTTCATTTAATCCGTCACTGGTTCTAACTAATATATCCGTTTTACCTTTACAATTTTTTGCTTCAGCATTGCCACGTCCTTTAAACACTGGATTTAAAGTTACTAACATACGGTCGCGAATATTTTCTTCGGTAAGTCCCTGATATTGTTCAGGTCTTCTTTGCATTTCGGAAGTTAAGTATTGAATTCCCTTAATTAATTTTTCAAATTGACGTTTGTCGTCATTTTTTTTGTTTGATTTCTTTGTTTTTTTTGGACTGTCAAATTTTTGTTCTATCCAATTTTCAAAACTTTCTGTACTTGCGAAACTTGCAATGTTTTTGTTCGCACAAGCTTCTCTAAGTTTTAATATTCCGTTAGGTCCATAACCTAAATAATAGTTTGCACCACAGTCTTGGGCTATAAACCATTCATTTGCTAATTTGATTGCAACGTGAATTGTTGCTGGTTCATTGTCAATATAGTCGTATGAAAGAAATATTTTATAGTAGTCGTTTGAACACTTTCTAAAATCTTCTAATCCTTCTAAACAATCGTAAATACCTGAAGGGTCAACTATTTCGTGAAATTCGTAATAAAGAATGTTATTGTAATGTCCGCCATTAATAGATTCAGCAAGTTTATATGCGTTATCAGTCACAAGTGATATATCTTGATATGTAGGTTTGTTATTCATTATTTGTCATATTTTATTGTTACTAATTGTTTGCTGCAAAATCTTTATATCTTTTATTATTTTAATTTTTTAGTTTAATTATCTGCTACGATATGTTCTCATACTTGCGCCCAACGTCCGCAGCTATGCCCATCGCAGGATTAAAATGCACTGACCTATTAACAGTGAACAAATATGTTTAAAAACCGCTGAAAACATCAACACACATGACCCACATTTGTTATTAGTCGTTTTTGGGTGCTGGCATTATTTCATTATTTCGTCAAAATCAGTCAATAATGCTCTAAATATGCGAACTCCATCCTTTCCTAAATTTTTATTACTTAATCCCAAATCTTTTCTCATTTCTATCAAAATTCGTGAGAGTTTTTGAAAATGAATTTTATAATCCATTTTCGCAGAATCAGAATTTGTTGAATATAAATATTGAAAATAATCAGAAAATGAATTTATAACCTCTGGAGAAGCATATAAAACATATTTTTTATAAAAGTCAAAAAGCTTTACCAATACTTGCTCATCTGGCTGATTTTTTCCAGTTTTTTTGCTACCAAATAAATCAATTACAATATTTACAAAATCTTGATAATGGGCTCTTCGCTTTTTTGTTACTTGACTATCTAAATCTTTCCTTTTCTCGATAATTCCTTTAATAAAAAATCCAATCCCACCACCAATTAATGGCAAAATTATTGTCAGTAATGGTATTAGAAAATCATTATTCATAGACTCTATATTTTGATTCTTTATTCATAATTATAAGGGTTGCTCATAAGTTTTACATTTGCTCCCAACTTTTTTTTCTCAGCAAATATACATCATTTTTTTAATACAAAAAAATTTTGTTTACATTTATTTTTTTAGCATAATTATATATTTTTTGATACAAAAATATATTTTTTGTTTCTATTTTAAATAAAACGCTCTACAAACGTCCATTTATGGATGTTTTTACAGTTTAATCGTACACTTTTTTGCAATTCTATATTGCTTAAAAAGTAAATATTGTTTATCGGAAAATAAAGCAAATAATAATAACGGTTTGTGGTATAAAAATAACGGGTTACATGTAGCTTTCAGTTGCAGATTTCAATGCACTTTATTGTCAATTTATACATTAGTTTATTAAATGTTGAAACGTTGACACTTGCACTATCTCGGAAACTGAAGCTACACGATGTTACATGATTTGTTGTATTCTGCACAATATTCGTCAATTGTTTTTTCAAGTGCTTTCAAAGTATTTATGAATTTGTCAATTTCTAAATTACCTTCATTGTCCACTGTAAAAGCATTTTCAATAATTGCCAATGTTGAAGTCGTACCTGCTCTATATTTGTCCGGTTTTACAATTGAAATTCCATTTTTTTCTGCATAAGGTTTAAATTCGTTCAGTAACTCATAAAGGGTTTCTGTGCTTGGCTCCCAGTCAGCAATTTTAATGACGAGTTTTATTCCGTATTCAAAAGCATTTTCTATTTGTATATAAATTTCTCCAATTTTATCTGTCCCTGTCCAGTGATACCAAAATCCTAAAAATCCACCCATTTGATTGGGAACATATCCCCAGTCTGTCCATTCGTGTATGAGTTCTTGTAGTTTAATAAAAAAACCTTCTCCTGCTTTCCAGTTAGATGTTATATTCTCAAATTTTGTATATGAATTTGTTTGATTTTCTATGGCGTTCAAATATTCTTTGAAGTCATTGAAAATTTCATTATGAACTTCTCTTTTGTTAAGTATACTTAAAACGGCTTTTCTGTCAATAATAGAGTAACCTTTTTCAATGATTTTCTTTAGTTTTGCTGAACTTTCGTTGCCTGTTTTAAGGTACACAAAAACAAGTTTATAATTTTTATCTTTGTAATGATCAGTCGCAATTTGTTTATATCGTTCTAACTGATCTGAATGTTCACCTGTATTTGTTTTGTCCTCAATACCGATAAAATACTCGTCATTAATTTTAGCCCAAATATCAATGTTATTCCATTGTCTACCAGCTTCAACTTTGGTAATTTGATAATCGTTTGTTTGTCCTATAAGTAACCGGATAAAGTCTTTTGCAGTTTCATTAAGTTGCAGGTCAAATTGTCTATTGCTATTGTCTGCCCATTGTAATAACCAAGTAAAAAAGCCGTCTTGTGACAGCTCCTTTGTTGCTAATGTAAAAATGTTTGGTTTCATTTTATTTTTGTCAGAGTTTATCGTGCTGACTCCGCACTTTTAAATTATTATATTTTTTTGTCAATATTTACTTTTTATGTGTTTTCACATAAAGTATTATTTACTCAGCAAATATAAAAAAATTTCTAATACAAAATTTTATTTGCATTTATTTTTTTAGCATAATTATATATTTTTTGTTACTAAAATATATATTTTGTCTCTATTTTAAATAAAACGCTCTGTAAACATACTATAAATTTGCTAAATCGTCGGTTCCCATTGGCAGCAAATAATATTTTTATTGAAGGATCGCTGCGTTCACAGTGATGAGATATGGCAACAGGGATGTTGCCATCACATTATTTATTGTTAAAAAAATCATTTTCTCTAACGTTTTTCCGCTTTGCTTTTGGGTGGGTATTGAAGCACAAAACTTTTAATCTATACCTAACTTGAGTAGATGCATAACGCTCAAAGGTTGCACGTAACCATGTCTGACACAAAACAATGTTATCGGTTCAGCTTTCTTTTCTTTCGTTTATTTACGCCTGGGTTTTGAAGTTGTAATGATTAAAAGTCCGCCTGCTCTATAAGCTCCATAAGGCAATGAATATATAAATTGTATAAATGATTGCCATAAGTTCAATAATTCTTCAAGTTCCTTGGTCATTTCGTAAATTCTTCTTGCTTCGTCAATTTTGTCCTTGAAAATAGAAGGTGTCCAATAGTCTTTAAATGAGTAGCTATTATTTGTAGATTTTTCAATGAAATATGTAATGCCGTCCTCACCATATGTCCATTCTTTAATGCTATCTTGTGGTGGTATATCAAAAATAGATTTTTCTATAAATATATCGTAAACTTGTCTTGCTATGCTTGTGTCTAATGATTTTGTGTTGCTAAAGAATTTGTCTGCCTTTTCTTTTTTTATTTTATAATCGTCAGGGTCGTAACTTGAAGTATAGTTTGTAAGTGTCCCCATAAAAGTCAAAAAGTCATTTGTCCAAATGTCAATTGCTTGTATATCTGTAGCAAATCTGAAATGAAAAGTATCGGTTGCTTTTGTCAAGTTTTTTAGTCCTGCTTTTTCATATCTCTCTTGTTGCCATTTAAACAAAATTGACGTGTCTCCATTTAAATAAGTTTGTACATAAAAACTTTTCTCTTGTCCGTAACATAATTGTCCAAAAGTTAAAAATGCAAATATGTAAATTATTTTTTTCATTGTCGTCTTTTAAGCTGACCGATAACTCATTTATACATGTGATGAAGCCACATAATTCTATCCAATTTAGGTATATAAATGTAATATGTATCACATGTACTTAACAAAATTAATAAAATTTTTCATATTGTCAAAAGGCGATTTTATTTTTCTGAAATATAATTCAATGTAGATTAAAAAAATAAATTTTTCATACTATTTTCCCCCACTCACTACTTTCGCACACATTTTCTATCACTTCTATATCATCAGCAGATAGACCGTACAGCTCATATAACTTTTGATTTATCTCATTTTCTCGGCTTTTGATTAGGTTTTTTGTGAAAGTCTATCTGATGTGGTAGCTGGCAAAATTCAATAAGTTTGATTGATTATATAAAATTTTCGGGTGTGTTTTGTATTATAAAATTTTTTCTAATTTAGCTAAAATATAAAATAATTGGTATGGAAAATAATAATTCTGACATTACATTTATAACCAATGAAGAAGGGCAAAAATTAAGAGATAGATTTAATGATTTAATAAAACATTGTCAGGCATTTTATTCTTTATCTGGATATTTCTATTTGAGCGGATTTCATCAAATATATAAATCATTGGAAAATGTAGATAAAGTGAAAATACTTATAGGTATTGGTACTGATAAAAAAACTTTTAATGTAATAGATAAAAGCGAGAGTGAGATGGTTGAATTTCATTCTGATTCTGCTATCAAGGATGAATCGGAGCAATTAGTTTTGGAGGACATAGAAAATTCTGAAGATAGCAAAGAAATAGAACTTTCTATTAAAAAATTTTTAGAATGGATACAGAATGGTAAATTAGAGATTAAAGCCTATCCATCCAAAAAAATACATTCAAAATTATATATTTTTACTTTTATAAATAATTATATAGATAAAGGTAGAGTGATAACAGGCTCCAGCAACCTTACACAAGCTGGTTTAGTAGATAATTTAGAATTTAATGTGGAGTTAAAAAATAGAAGTGATTATGAATTTGCGTTGAATAAATTTAATGAATTGTGGCAGCAAGCAGTTGATTTGAATGAGAACTTTGTCCTAAATATTAATCATAAAACATGGCTAAAAGATGATATTACACCTTATGAACTTTATTTAAAGTTTTTATATGAATATTTCAAAGATGAACTAAATGTATCATCTGAAGTTTTTAATAATTATGTGCCTCAAGATTTTAAGAAATTTAAGTACCAAGAGCAAGCAGTCTTAAATGCTAAAAGAATATTAAATGAATACGGAGGTGTTTTTCTATCTGATGTAGTAGGATTAGGTAAAACATACATCGCAGCTATGCTAGCTGGTCAACTAGATGGTAGAACTATGGTGCTAGCACCACCTTCACTTATTAATAGAAATAATCCAGGCTCCTGGTCAAATGTATTTCATGATTTTAATATACCTGCGGATTTCATTTCTATTGGCAATTTAGATGAAGCTAAAAGAGTAAGTAAAAATAGAGACTTCAAAAATATTATCATAGATGAGGCTCATCGCTTTAGAAATGAAAATACTATTAGTTATGAAAAATTAGCTGAAATTTGCCGTGGTAAAAGAGTAATTCTGGTTACTGCTACGCCATTTAATAATTCACCTAAAGATTTATTATCGCTAATTAAACTATTTCAAAATGTAAAAAATAGTAATATCCCTGGTACAAAAGACTTAGACAGTTTCTTTAATAATCTTGAAAAAAAACTTCCTAAAATTGAAAGACAAAACAATGTAAAAGAATATATACAAATTATCCAATCTAATGCTACTGAGATAAGAAATAAGGTTTTGAAATACATAATGATCAGGCGTACTAGATCTGAAATAGAAAAATATTATGCAGATGACCTTAAAAAAAATAATATCAAATTTCCTGAAATAGAAAAACCACAGCCACTTTATTATTTATTAAATGATGATGAGGATAAAATATTTGATGATACATTGAGAGAAATAACTCAGAATTTCAAATATGCTAGATATACACCATTACTATATTTAAAAGAAGGTTTAACAGATATAAAGGCTCAATCTCAAAAAAATATGGGTAGTTTTATGAAAATTCTTCTTGTCAAACGACTCGAAAGTAGTTTTTATGCATTTAAACAAACTATAGATAGATTTATAAAATCTTATGAAAATTTTATAAAAGCATTTAATAATAATGGGAATGTTTTTATTAGTAAAAAACATATCAAAAAAATATTAGAATATGTGGATAGTGATAATTATGATGAAATAAATAAAATTTTAGAAGAAGGCGATGCCGAGCAATATAGCATTAATGAATTCTCATCAGATTTTTTAAATGATTTGAATAATGATCTACAAATATTAAAAAAAATTAAATACAACTGGTCAAAAATCAATCGTGATCCCAAACTAGATACTCTTATTGAAAATATAATAAAAAATGATATTTTAAAAAATAACAAGATTATCTTATTCACAGAGTCTAAAGAGACTGCCGAATATTTAGCAGAAAATATTAATAATAAATTAAATAGCAAGGCATTACTATTTCATGGCAATTCACCGGAAAATATAAAAGATGAAGTAATCAAAAACTTTGATGCTAATCAAAAAGATAAAAAAGATGATTACCAAATATTAATATCTACCGATGTATTGTCAGAAGGTGTAAATCTACATAGAGCCAATGTAGTCATTAATTATGATATTCCGTGGAATCCTACTAAACTTATACAAAGAATAGGCAGAATAAATCGTGTAGATACTCCTTTTGATAAAATTTATACTTTTAATTTTTTCCCCACTAAACAAGCAGAAAAAGAAATAAACTTAGAAGCAATAGCACGTTCTAAGATAGAGGCTTTTCTGACTTTGCTTGGTGGCGATAGCAGCATACTCACTGAAGGTGAACCTGTTTATTCTCATGAACTATTTGATAAGTTGACTTCTAAAGACATATTAATAGATAACGAACAAGGTGATAATGAACTTAAATATCTAAAGGTTATAGAAGATATTATGAAAAATCACCCTGACCTTTTTGATAAAATTAAAAAATTACCTAAAAAAGCTCGCTCAGCTAAAAAAGCTCCTAATATTAATATTGATAATTTTGAATTCAGTGATGATGCTTTACTAACTTTCTTTAGAAAAGATAAACTAATGAAATTTTTTATTACCAATATTAATAATGAATCACCTATTAATAATGAATCACCTATTAATAATAAATCACCTATTAATAATAAATCACTAGAATTAGATTTTATGACATCTGCTAGCATATTAGAGAGCCAGCAAAATGAGCCTAAATTGTCTTTAAATTTAGATAAGTATTATGCTATGCTGCATAAAAATAAATCTGCTTTTGATTTTGATGAACATGATGAATACTCAACATCTAAAGGTATATCTGGCAATTATTATAAGCTTTTTAGAATTATCAAAACTATTCGTGATAAGAATGAACAAATCCCTAATGAATATGCATCAGACTTAAGCAACTTATTATATAAAATATTAGAGAAAGCAATACCTTCCAAAACTGTTTATAAATTACTAAAAGAATTAAATAAACTTGGCAATAATATCTTTGATCTCACACAAGTAATGAATATTCTAAAAAGTAATATTGACGATAATTTATTACAAAGTCATCTATCAGAGAAAAAAGTTCAAGGAAACGAGAAAAAAGAAATCATTTTATCAGTTTATTTAAAAAAATAAATTTATGGAAAAAAGTAGAGCTAGAGATATAATTGAAGCCACATTTGAATCTAAATTTGATAAAAATAAGTTCATAATTTTCATTACTCAACTTTTGAAAGATGTAGAAGGAGAATCTTTTATCCATAAAGGAGCTTATCTTTCTGAAGCTTATAAAGATTATATTAAAACTTTTGAAAGAATTGGTAAATTTAATACTGATAATAAAGAAATAGATGTACTAATAGTGGAATTGAAAGATGCAAAATATTTAGAAAGAGCCCGTTCTATGCAAAGAAACTTTATAGCTTCATATCTAAATGGCTCTAGGGGTGGCAAACAAAAAGATGCGGCTCTCGTAGCCTTCTATGCTACAGGTGCTAATGACTGGCGTTTCTCTTTTGTAAAAATGGATTATAATATAAAAGTAAGTGATAATAACATTAAAATAGAAAAAGAATTCAGCTCAGCTAAAAGATTTTCCTTTTTAGTCGGTGAAAATGAAAAGATTCATACTGCCGAGAGTAGATTTCTCCCTCTAATAATATCTGACAATAAACCATCATTTGCTGACATTGAAAAAGCTTTTGATGTAGAAGTAGTTTCTGATGAATTCTTCAAAAAATATAGAGACCTTTTTATTAAACTCAAAATAGAATTAGATAATTTATATCAAAATGATGAAAAAATAAATAAAGAATTCAAAGCAAAAAACATCACTACCGTAGATTTTGCTAAAAAACTTTTAGGACAAATAATTTTTCTTTACTTTTTACAAAAAAAAGGGTGGTTCGGTGTAGATAAAAATGAACCTTGGGGCTCTGGACCTAAAAATTTTATACGCAAATTATTTAATAAAGATTATATTTCTTATAATAATTTTTATAATGAAATCCTGGAACCACTTTTTTATGAAGCCCTCAGAACTGATAGAGCTTGTAATGACCATTTCTATGATAAACTTAAATGTAAAATACCTTTCCTAAATGGCGGTCTCTTTGATCCTATTAATAGTTACGACTGGGTAAATACTGAAATAAAGATACCAAATGAGATTTTTTCAAACAATGATAAAACAAAAGAAGGTGATGGAATATTAGACATTTTTGATAGATATAATTTCACTGTAAATGAAGAAGAACCTTTGGAAAAAGAAGTTGCTCTGGATCCTGAATTATTAGGTAAAATTTATGAAAAATTAAATGCAATACGAGATGATAATTTTGATGAATATCTAACAGCACTCAAATCTGGCAAAGCAGGTGAAGAAACAAAATTTAACAAAGAATATGGCGTTTACTATACTCCCAGAGAGATAGTACACTATATCTGTCAAGAAAGCCTCATAAACTATCTGTACACTAATCTTAATGGTAAAGTGCCCAAAGATGATATAGATTTTTTAGTTAAAAATGTTGAAATAAGCGAAGAATATGAGGCTATAGCATTAGAAAAAGAAAAAAAAATTAACAATGGATATCAAAAGGGTTCTGAATATGAAAGCAAATTGCCAGAAAGTATAAAAATATATGCTAAAGATATAGATATTCTATTATCTGATATCACTGTTTGTGACCCTGCTATTGGATCAGGTGCTTTCCCAATTGGTATGCTACACGAAATCATCAGGTTGCGAAAATTACTCGCAGTTTTTCATAATTCAAATATGGATTTCTATGACATTAAACGTCAATGTATAGAAAAAACACTCTATGGTGTAGACATAGATGCAGGTGCTATAGAAACTTGTAAACTGCGTTTTTGGCTATCTCTTATAGTAGATGAAGATGATTTCTCTAACATTAGACCTCTACCAAACCTAGATTATAAAATCGTCTGTGGCAATTCGCTAATTGGTATTAATGTAGATTTATTTAATAATGACGATCTAATCTTACTCTCAAAATATGAAAAAGAATTTTTCAATGAAACTAATCCAATAAATAAATTAGGCCTAAAAAAACTAATAAATGATCTAATAAATAGAATAACTGATGGTAAATCTGTCTTTGATTTTAAAATCTATTTTCAAGAAGTCTTTCTTAACAAAGGAGGCTTTGATGTGGTGATAGGCAATCCACCATATATTGGTGAAAAGGGGCATAAAGAAATTTTTGAAAAAGTTAAAAATGGCACTTTATGTGATTTTTATGTTGGCAAAATGGATTATTTTTATTTCTTTTTTCATTTAGCACTCAATATAGTCAGGGATAATGGCATAATAGCTTTCATAACTACTAATTATTATATTACCGCATTGGGTGGTAAAAAATTAAGAGAGGATTTATATAATAGAGCTACTATAAAAAAGTTGATAAACTTTAATGAGCTAAAAATATTTGAATCTGCCACTGGGCAGCATAATATGATAACAATTTTACAAAAAGGTAAAAATAAAAATGAGTTAGCTAACACCTGTATTACTCATAGAAAAGGCCATGCTACATCAGAAATTTTACAAAAAATATTATCTGGTGATGATGATGAAACTGATTATTACCAAATAACACAAGAAAATTTATATGATGGTAATGAGCATTATATAAGATTAATACCTAATGATAACGAACCTATACAAAAAATATTAGATAAAATTAAAGCTCAAGGGATATATTTAGGGATTATTTGTAATGTAAATCAAGGTATCGTTACCGGAGCAGATAAAGTTAGTAAAAAACATATTAATGAATATGATATAAAAGCAAGTGTAGGAGAAGGTATTTTTGTGCTTTCTGATGATGAAGTTAAAAGACTTAATCTGACACCAAAGGAAAGAGAAATTTTAAAGCCATGGTTTAAAAATAGTGATATCGGCCAGTATTTTTCTAAGGACATTTCCAATGAATATTTATTAGACCTAAATTACACCTCAAGACCAGATATTAATAACTACCCGAATATTAAAGCGCATCTATTGAAGTTTAAATCTATGCTTAAAGTCCGACCAACTCCAGGAACACTTATGTCGGCCTTTAGCAAAGATATGTGGTGGGTACTTACGACTAGCAGAAAACAAGATTTCAATGGTCCTAAAATAGTTGCTCCCCAACGTAGCCCAAGAAATACTTTTGGATATAATGAAATACCATGGTATGCAGCTTCAGATGTATTTTTTATTACCGAAAAAGATAAATCAATTTCATTGAAATATGTTTTAGCTTTATTAAATTCTAAATTATATTATATTTGGCTGTATTACCGTGGAAAAAGAAAAGGCGAGATTTTAGAGCTTATTGCAAAACCACTTTCAGAAATTCCTATAAAAAAAATAGCAAAAGAGGACCAACAGCCATTTATTGACCTTGTAGATAAGATTCTTGCAATAACAAAGGATGACGATTATCTTGAAAATCCTGTAAAGCAGGAAATGGTAAAAGAATATGAACGCCAGATTGACCAGATGGTCTATAAACTTTATGATCTGACGGAGGAAGAGATAAAAATTGTAGAAGGAGGAAATTAAATGCTATTCTAAAGAAAATTAAAATAATAAAAAGATATTAATTTTTTTATCATTTATCTAAAATACTATTATTATTTTTGCTAATAAACAAATAAAACAATATTATTATGGCATCAACATCAAATGGATTTATTCCTCCACATGGTGGATACCAAAATCTAATGTCATATCAGATGGCAGAGATAGTCTATGATGCCACAGTATCTTTTTGCAATAAATATATTGGTAAATTTTCTAGGACACACGATCAAATGGTGCAGGCAGCCAGAAGTGGCAAACAAAATATCGCAGAAGGGAGCATGGCTTCTGGCACCTCTAAGGAAACAGAAATCAAATTAATGGGAGTAGCTAGAGCCAGCCTAGAAGAACTACTGATAGACTATAAAGATTTTCTGAGAACAAACAAGCTACCTTTATGGGAAAAAGATGATCCAAGAGTATTAGAGATAAGATCTTTAGGAAAATTAAAAGGTAGGTCATATAACATATATGACCTACCTTGAAAATCCTAATCCTGAAATTTCTGCAAATACAATTATTAGCTTAATACATCAAACAAATTAATTACTAGATCAACAAATCAGAAAATTAGAAGAACAATTTATTAAAGAAGGTGGTATAAGAGAAAACATGCAAAAAGCTAGGCTAATCGAGAGAAGAAAGAAAAATGAATAAAAAGGGAAACTAATAAAAGACTCATCCATCAGTTTTTGTAAACCCCGCATTGGGAAATGATTTGTCATAAAACAAGCAAGCCGTGTAGGACAAAAGGGTTTACACTGTTTGAGCAAGCGATAGCTTGCGAGTTTGTAAACCCCAAAAGGTGATTGCGTATGTTTTATCAAATCATTTCCCCAGCGGAGACTTTTCTTTTGTAACTTTTCTTTGTGTGGCTGACAAAGAAAAGTAAAATAAATAGTAGTTTTAAAGCTTGGATACTAATATGTATTACCCAAAAAATATATAGTTGATTGGGATTTATTAACGTACAGTAAGAAGCATGGCTATATGAGTAGAATAACTTATATTAAATTAAATAACGTAATTATTTATTGGGTAATAGTATGGTAAATAAAAAATACGATCTTAGCATAGATCCGAATGAGAAGTTAATAAACAAGGTGAAGTGGTGGGAGATCCAGCTAAAAATATAAATCTAAGGATCAGGTAACGTGATGCTTTTTATATAATAGAACATGTGAAAGTATATCATCTTTTTTTAATAGAGCCAAAAATTATTTATTTTTGTTAAAAAAAACTTAGTTATGTCAAAAAATTATGATAGTATTGATCAAGAGCAAATAGAACAATTTATTTTATTTTGCCAAGATTATTGTAATATAGTAGAGTCTGCAGAGGATTATGATTTTGAAAATATAGTAAATTTTTTACTAGTAGTCCTACCGATGCTATATTTTTATGGTACAGTTATTAAATTAATAGATGATGCTGATATAGAATATGCTGAGAGGACTGTCAACGAAGAAACCTATACTATAACTTATAATAGATTAAATGATATTTTTTCTAAATATTTTGATTTTCAAATAACTGATGATGATTATTTGTGGATGAATGAT
>Ga0116159_1002799_pt1 | contig 16300 bp, 17 predicted proteins | sample AD_JPNAS1_MetaG_FD_89878 | JGI IMG/M metagenome (GOLD analysis project Ga0116159, IMG submission 89878) | Active sludge microbial communities of municipal wastewater-treating anaerobic digesters from Japan - AD_JPNAS1_MetaG | ecosystem: Engineered > Bioreactor > Anaerobic > Digestate | place...
AAATATATAGATCCAACAGGGTTATATCCACAAACAAGTTATGGGGCATGCTGGGCAGCTTGTATGATTGAACTGAACCGAAATTGTTGGAATTGGTTTTCTAGTATGGTTTTAGGAGCTGGAGCTTCAGGTTGTTCATCATTATCTGTAACAGCAATTGGAATAATTGGAGGAGCGGGTTCCACAAGTTGGGGTAATATACTGTATTGTCGCGCACAATGCGCTCATCTTCTTCCTCCTCCTCCTCCAATTGTAATTCCCGTTCCATTGCCAGAATATTGCCAATGGTTTTATTAATTTTAAGAATAAGCTTTGGGAGTATTTCAAATGAAAAACAAAACAAACCAAGGGATAATTTTATTGTTAACAATGGGATATATTCTTATAATCAATTTAATAAGTCATTACATTGACAGGTATTATTATAACTTCATTATAGTACTGTCATTTTTTATGATATCATTGACATGGATAATTATCAGACGAATGTATAATTACATTGCTTTAAATACGCTTTGTCTTATGGTTGCAATTGTATTATGCATGTTCTTCCCCAAAATGAATAGTGCTGTTTTTTTACATAATGCTGACAATACTTATATTTTTCATGTTCATACACAAGTTCAAAAATAAAATGGAATAATATGAGTCTAATAAAGTTCAGATTGCACGGATGCTCTTCTTGCGGCGATTTGGGCGCGGTGGCGGCGAGGGTGGGCGCCAAAAATCAGCGAACGGAAGATGAATCAGGCGTTGACATCGCGGCTGTATGAATATCAGTATCAATTTGATGCGGCGGGGAATCGGACGCAGATGAAGTATTTCGACGGGAGCACGACTACGACAACTTCATACGCTCATAACAACGGCAATCAATTGACGTTGCGGTCAGTGGGCGGGGCGATTTATTCTTATGATTACGACGCTAACGGCAATATGACTGTTGCTTACGACCACAAAGAGGAACCGCAACGCGAGTTCATATGGAACCGCGATGACCGACTGATAGCAGCGAACAGGGATGAATACGGTTCGTCCAGTTATGTGTATGACGCGCTGGGGCGTCGGCTTGTGAGAACAGTGGGAACCACGTCCACATTTTATTATTACGACGGCTTGACGGTGATTGCCGAGAAGCAAAAAGTCGGCGCGGGAAATTGGGACTGGCAGCGTATTTTCACAGTCGCCCCCGGCGTTATCGGGAACATCTTCCGCATCAGCGAAAAGTCCGGCGCAAACTGGACAGATGCCTACTATCACTATGACGCCATCGGCAACGTCGTCCTGCGCACAAACACTTACGGCGGCGTCCTCGAAGCCATTGACCAAGAAGCCTACGGCAATGTCAAGGTTGGCTCACAATCGGGGTATCATATTCATAATAAGGAATATGATTGTATTGGCGAATTGTATAATTATAATTTCAGATTGTATGACCCAATAATTGGACGTTTTATTCAACCAGGCTCATCTTACACATTTTCTCAAAACAATCCTTCGCAAAGTGTTAAAAGAGAATTATTTGCAATTCAGAATTGTTTTAATGAAACAAAAGATGAGGCAAAAAATGGAGGGGCTTGCGCCAATTTTGCAGATAAAATGTGCGGGGGTAACAATGGAGATGGTATGATAAAGCAATGTTTGGCAAGAAAGGGAATAACGTTACAACACTGTAAGATAGGTTTAATAACATGGCGAGGTGGAGTTCACACTGAATGTAAGGTTATATGTGATGGTGGGATTAGTTGTGAAATGGGAGATTGGGATTTTGGGCCTTGGGAATTCACTCAACCATACTCAACTTGTGGTAGATTTGGTATTCCAGATTATCCAGATCCTGCACCATGTGGTATTAAATAATGGCTGCTTATTATATTACATATACTATAATCTTTATTACTATTTCTTTATTTTATATAGTACCAATATTAGCAATATTATTTTTGGCCCAAATATTTTGTAAATATAAAAATAGATCACACTCAAAACGATTGATTTATTTAATAATTATTGTAGTTATGTTAATAAGAGTTATTTCAGTATTGGCAACCTTAATAATAATTTATAAAAACCCACCCCCAAGCAATGCGGCTGAATTATACAAGAAAATGGGGGTGCTAAAATGGGTAGTTGCCCCTGATGTTAATATAATAGAAACTCATCTATATAAAAGAAGAAATGAGATGTACAAAAAATTGGAAAATATAATTAATAATTTCGATGTAGATTTATCCGAAAAAAACATACCTAATTTACCTGTTGATATTTATGATGGATATTGTATCAAACGAAGAGAAGATAAACACAATATATATCTCTATAGTATCGGCCCTGATAAAATTGATGATAATGCAGAAATTATTTACGATCCAACTAATGGGTTGAAAAGTATTGGGGATTTAATAGTCAAAAGGAATAAATGAACTGTGAGCTGTTTCACATTGGCTTGACAAAAACCGGTTCATCACAGGTTGGGATATTATGGGGTATCGCAAAATCGGCGGGGGCGGATGCTCTTCTTGCGGCGATATGGGCGCGGTGGCGACGATGGTGGACGCCAAAAATCAGCGAGCGGAAGATGAGTCAGGCCTTGACATCGCGGCTGTATGAATATCAGTATCAATTCGATGCGGCGGCTTAACGTTAGCGTATGAGGCAAAAAGAGCGGGGAACACTTGACTGTTTGTGGGCTGGACGGAGGAGAGCGTTCAGGCGTCTATCCCAATAGTTCGTATTCGGCATCAATCCTTTGATAATTTTACCTTGCATTTACCTTGCGAACTCTGCCATAAATAATATGTAAACTTGAGGAGATAAGCGAGATGACTGGGAATGTTGTTGTGCGTTTTACTTTGAATAATAAAGAGGTTGAGGCGGTTGTGCCGGATAATCTTCTTCTGGCGGATATGATTCGCGAACATTTTGGGCTGACGGGAACAAAAATCGGCTGCGGAATGGGGGAATGCGGCGCTTGCACAATTCTATTTGATGGCAAGCCGGTCAATTCATGTCTGATACTTGCCTGTCAGGCGAACGGTCACGAAATTACCACAATCGAGGGGATTTCGTCTGATGGGAATCTTTCAGCATTGCAAAAGGCGTTTGTAGATGAGGGGGCGGTCCAATGCGGTTTTTGCACACCGGGTCTTGTGATATCCGCTACGGCTCTTCTTATGGACAATCCAGTTCCCAACGAGGAGGAAATTCGCACGGCTATATCGGGCAATCTCTGCCGCTGCACGGGCTATCAAAGCGTGGTGGCAGCGATCCAAAAAGTCGCCGAGATAAATCGGAAAAAGCGTTTTTAAAAATGTAACGATACGAGCGCGCGTATATGCGCAATAATCGAAAATGAACATAACGCTTGATGACATTGAACGTTCGGGAATTTTCCGCGAGGAAGCGCTGGGGCGCGTTTTTGAAGCAAAATTGAAAGGCGCTCAACGTAAGCTGATTGTGAAGGAGTTTCTTTCTCCCCTGTCGCTGGATAAAAAAAGCAGAGTCCGGCTGCAAATGAGATTTCTCGAGGATTCGCGGATTCTGAAAACAATTGTTAATCCTTCGATAGCTATTCCTCTTGCCGTTATTGATAACGAAGAAAATACCTGTGCGATTTTTTCGCATCCAAACGGGATCCCTTTTTATAATTTCATCGCATCCAAAGGCAATTTGGAACATCTGGCATCTTTGAACATTCTTAAACGTATGGTTCAGTGTTTTCAGATTCTGGCAAAAAGCGGCATACATCGGGCAAATGTGATCCCCAATGATTTTTTCATCGCTGAAAATGAATCACTCCAGATGGCGGACACTGCGTTTGCCTCTTTTGATAAGTCTTCGGGTTTGCATGATGCGGGGTTGTTGACAGGAGATCGCTCTTTTTATTCCCCCGAACAAATTATCGGAGGCAAAACTGGGGAGCAGTGTTTGATATTTTCGCTGGGGCTCTTATTTTATTATATGCTTATTGGCGACAGGCTTCACAAGTCGGCATCTCCTTATGAAACTTTATCTCAAATTATCAATAAACCTTTCGCATCATTGCCAAAAAAAATTCACCCTTCCGGAGATTTGGAAGAATTAGTTCGGCGCATGCTCTATAAAGATGAATCGCGCCGTTTTGCCTCTCTAAGTGAATTGAATAAATTCATTGATACTGTAATTGAACGCGAAAAGGTTGAAGAGTCTCTCCGCCCAAAAGACACCGAGTCTCGGATATCGCGCGAAATTACGACAACCATGACGATAAAAAAACCGGTGCGACGTTGGGGGATTCTTGCTACAATTCTCGTTGTGTTTGCTGCCGCTATTTTGTTAGGCAAATCTCGGCTCTTCCCGCCCGCTCCTAAGGGCGGGTTTTCCAATCCGGCTTCATATGGATTGCTCGAATCTGCTCGTCAAGCCATTGACGCCAAAGAGTGGGAGAAGGCGCGCCTTTTTGCAAAAAATGTTCTGGATAACGAGGGGTCGCATCCGACCGCCAGTCTTTTTTATGGCGAGGCGCTGTTTAATCTTGGCGATTACAAAGAAGCGGTTATTTATTTGCGCGAGGCAAAAAAATCGTCAAACGAAGCAATTGTTTTCAGGGCGGGATTGCTGCATTCAGACTGCTATGTCCATCTTGCAAATTATCGGGAAGCCGAAAGGTATCTGTCGAATATGCTGAAGTCAATCAAGGATTCCGAACGCAAAGATATCATTCAGACAAGGCGAAAACATCTCATAGCTTTGTGTTTAACAGCCGGGCAAAAAATGTTGATGGAAATACAAGACTCTGCCAACATAGCCAACTCTTTAAAGGATATGATGAAGGTCATTGAGCGTATTAATCCGAACGCGGTTGAAATTGGTTTTTTCAAAGGGGCTCTGGCTTATACCTATAGGGATTTAAATTCGGCGATGCAATACTTGAATGATTATTGCGCACTGCGCCCCAACGATGCAGTTGCCGCCGTCCTTCGGGATAAAATAAAAATGTCGAAGCCTTAATTCAGCCTAACAATCATGGCGCATCGGCGAGGTATGCGGTTTGACTTGCGACGGTAAAATCAAATTATACCTTTTCCTTCTTTTCACGTCATTTTATCTTTTATCCTCCGGCGACCATTACACCGTTGTGAATTATTCCACAGATGAATTGATTATGATGGTTTCGACCTATGCGCTTGTGAATGCGGGGTCGCTCCGGTTTAATGAGGTTTACGGACAAACGGCATCAAAATACGGCGTGGGACAGACGCTCGTTGCCGTCCCGTTTTTTATTATTGGCGACGCTATTTCGAAATTTTTTCCGGATGATAAAAGCGATATCATTATTGGTTATTTTCTCTATGCCGTTAATGCGGTTATTACATCGCTATTGATTGCGGCGTTTTACGGATTTTCGCGTTATTTAAGATACCCCATTAAAACGTCGTTTTATTCGAGCGCGGTTCTGGGTTTATGCACGATTTGTTTCCCTTACGCTCGAATGTTTTTCATGCACCCGTTGACTGCTTTGCTGCTTTTGTTTATGATTTTCCATCTGACAAATTATGCGCGTCGGCAAAATGCAAAGGATGTGTTTCTTTCTGGATTATTCTTTGCGCTTTTGCTGCTCACAAGGATAGATACCCTTGTCATAATCATTGTTATTATACCTTATTATATCATTGTTCATGCGCATCCGAATTGGTCAAAGTGCGGAATTTCCGGCAGGTATATAAAAGATGCAATAATCTTTTTTTTCCCTGTCATTGTCGCCATCATCGCGCATTTGATTATCAATTACCTGAAATTTGGCGCATTTCGGCAATCGGGATATGAGGGCGAGGGTTTTACGACAACGCTTTCATTTGGTTTATATGGATTGCTATTCAGCCCTTCGCGCAGCATTTTTTTATATTCTCCGCCGCTGATATTATGCTTAATGGGTTTGGTTAGGTTTTTCTCCAAACGTCCGATATTGAGCGTTACCATTTTATCCGTTGCGATGCTCCAAATATTTTTCTTTGCGAAATGGCATGACTGGCACGGCGGTCTGAGTTGGGGCCCTCGATATCTTCTCCCCCTTGTTCCGCTCTGCATGTTATTTATCAACGAGATATTTTTGCGTTTTCAAAAATATTCAAAACAGTTTAGGGGTCTGATTATTTTTATTATTCTTGCAGGGTTGATAGTCCAGTTAATCGGCGTTTTAACAAGTTTTTCCCAGTTCAACGGGTATATTTTCGGGATGGTTAATGATGATGAGAATCAATTCCTTTTTATCCCCCAACTTTCTGGCATAGCGGGGCATCTTCATTTCATTCGGCTCGGCAAGATTGATTCGTTCTTAATCAACTTCACACAATATTTTTCGCCTGTTTTATTGGCGTTTGTTATTCTTGTATTTGCGGGGGGAATCATAATCTCGTTTGTGAATCTTAAACGGCTTGTCAAATTCAGATTTTCAGATTTTATTATTAGCCGGCGTTCCAAAGAATGGAGGCGGGGAGATAAAGTTTTTGCCATTCTTGCATTACTGAACATTTTTCTTTTTATATCAATCTATCTTATTATTTCCTCCAATAGCATAATAAGGCGGACCCAAGTTGTTTATCAAGACGCTCGGATTGAAGAACGGTTGTCAAAGGATGTGCTAACTTGCATTGATGAATCAAAGCCGTATAATCAAAATGATATTAAAAGCATTCATATTTCATGGAGGGGCAAATTACGCGCGCCATTAAGCGGCGATTACAGTTTTTATGTTAAAGTACATGGAAAATATCTTTTTCAAATTGATGGCGCGCCGATAATGGAGCTCAAAGAATTTAAGGGGCAGGTTACAACCGTAAAAAGAATTCGTCTTGAAAAAGGGTATCATGATTTTTGCATGGATTATCAGCCTTATGATCCCTGTAAAAGACTCTTGCACCTTTATGCGACATTTCCGGGATTCGGACATTACAAAACGTTGCTATCTAATAAATACATTTTCCCAAAAGAACCGCCGCCGCTTATACGTTTTGGTTTATTTTTGGATCAATTCAAGGGCATATTCATCATAGTTTCTATCCTTATTCTTTTGTATCTCCATGTATGGGAGAATAAATATAGTCAGCGCAAGGAAAGTATGCAAAGAGGGTGTTCTGAATGTGAATCGGATTAAAATCCGTTGACCTCAAAACATGTAATTTATTATTAGTCGCAAAAATCAATGAAATATACAGAGGGTAAATTATGGCGCGCAAACCGCCTGTGATACACGTCCAAAATCTCGTGATTGAATATGGGCGCGGGCACAAGAAAATCCGCGCTGTTGATGGGGTTTCATTTACTGTTAACGAAGGAGAATGCGTCGGGTTTATTGGCGCAAATGGCGCGGGGAAAACCTCCACCATAAAATCCATTATGGGTTTTTTATTCCCGCAAAGCGGCGTTGTAAAAGTCTTCGGGGATAATGCCGGCACGGTTGAGAGCCGCCGCCGTATTGGATATCTTCCCGAAGTGGCGCTTTATTACCCGTTTATGAAGGCGCGTGAATTGCTGGAACTTTATGGAGGGCTCCACGGTCTTTCACAAAAAGAACTTAAAGAGAAAATCCCGCCTTTGCTTGCTAATATTGGTCTTGCTGGCAAGGGGGAAACCCTGCTCAAACATTTCTCCAAAGGCATGCAGCAAAGGCTCGGCATTGCACAGGCGATTATCGCAGATCCGGAAGCGTTATTTTTTGATGAACTATCTTCCGGGCTTGATCCCATCGGTCGTTATGATTTGCGGAATGTGCTCCTTGAGCTGAAATCGCGCGGTCGCACAATCTTTTTCAGTTCCCATGAATTAACAGAAGTTGAAACGCTTTGCGATCGCGTTCTTATTATTCATGAAGGTCGCATCATCAAAGAATCATCTCTGGATGAATTAAAAAAATCCACCGGCGCCAGAACTCTTGAGGAGTATTATATCAAGCTGGTTGAGAATCTATAAAGGGCTCATCAAAAATGAGAAACGTCTGGCTGATAGCAAAAACCGTATTGATTGAATCTGTGCGCCGGAAAGAGATTTACGTTGTCGTTCTCATATCGCTAATTCTTATTGGCACGATTATGTCCATCAATTTTTTTGACATGCCGGGCTTGATAAAATTTTATCGAGAGACGGCGCTTCGTATTATGAGTTTAGCCGCGGCGGTGACAGTTATCGTGCTTGCCAGCCGTCAATTGCCAAGAGAGTTTGAGAAACGCACCATCTATCCGCTGCTTGCCAAACCGGTTGGGCGGGGAACTTTTTTGCTGGGAAAATTTCTGGGCGTCATTCTCGCCGCAGCCTTTTGCTTTGGGATTTTTATGTCTATTTTTATTGGCGGAACAATCTATCTTGGCGTCGCCATCCCATGGGTTCACCTCATCCAATATTTTTATCTTCAGATGTGGGCTATGGCAATATTAACATTGCTTGGGTTTTTCCTTTCGCTGCTTTTGAATCTTGATGCGGCGATTACAATGGGAATCATTTTTTATCTGACTGCCAACATATTGACCGAAGGTATATCTTTTATTTATGATTTCATGGGCGGGTTTGGCAAAGCTGTCGTTATTATCCTGAACTACTCTATCCCCCAGCTTTCTATTTTGGATTTTTCAGAAAAGACAGTTCACGCAGAAATATGGCAGCCTCTGCCGCCTTTGCTTCTTTTTTATCTGACGTTATATGCCTTTGCATTTGCGGCGTTATATTTCTTTTTGACGCTATTGCTCTTTCGCAGGAGAGAGTTATGAGCCGAATGCGTTCCATAAATAATGAAGGCATCAGTTCCATTATAATTATTTTCAAAAGCGTATTATTGGAATCCATACGGCGGAGGGAATTTTATGCGGTTTTAGTTTTGTCGCTTTTGTTTATTCTGGGAATTTTCACGATGAGTTTAATCGGGGTTGAGAATGCGGCAACTGCAAATTTATTATTGAATCTGGGATTGACCCTTGCATGGTTTTTTGCACATATCACGGTTCTTTTAAGCGCCGCACGCCAGATACCGGAGGATATTGAAAATAAGACAATTTACCCGCTGCTTGCCAAACCGCTCAAACGCAGCGGATATTATATTGGCAAGTGGAGCGCGGTTACAATAATGAGTTGGATATCTTTCTTTGTTCTTTTTATTTTGGGATGGGCGCCCGTCCCCAAAATGCAAATTTATAATACCGTGTTGCTGCTTCAGACAATTCTACTAATTCTGTTTTCCATTGCATTATTTACGGCATTGGCTATGTTGCTGTCGCTTTTGTTTTCGAATGGTGTGAACATTTTGATATCGGGGCTGATTTTGGTCTTATGGGCTCATGTGAATAAATTCTTTTATTCAAGATACCTTTCCAGCCGCTCAGGGAAATTCATCAATTGGTTTTTGGCTTATATTCCGGATTTTTCAAAACTGAATTTGATAACAAGATACACAGACGGCATTGGCTCTTTATCCTTTGCTCAATTGGCAGGGTTGTTATTTTATGCTGTGTTATTTATTATCGTTTTGCTGAGTCTGGGAATGGCTGTTTTCGAAAAAAAATCAATTTAAGGGATGCTCCATAAATGAACGCCGCCGAGAAAAAATTGATTTCAAAAACATTGTTTGGGTTTATTATCCTTCTCTTTATTCTAAGTCCCATATTGACGTTGCGTCTTTCGCCCAACGTTTATTCAGGAGGCACATCGAAAGGCGCCGAGTATCGGCAGCGCATTAACAAAAGTTCCATTGCTATCATATTGGGCGAAGCCCGCGCCAACTTAAGCGATATGATGTTTATCAAGACTGAGCGTTACATGCACGCCGGCGTGGCTTACAAATTGAATATTGATTATGACGCGATGAGCAGCGCAGAGCATACAATCAATGAACACGATGACCATCCCACCACTGCCCCGCGCGCCCATGACTCTCATGCTCATCAACATGAACATGATGATGAGGGCGGTCATATTCATGATGAAGGCGCGGAAACGATTATACCCACGTCCGAAAAAGATTTCCGCGGTTTTATCGGCGAACTTCAGCGCCGCGTCAAACCTTGGCTGGATCCATCGCAGCCCCACTACCATCTTGATGGAACGGAAATGCTGCCGTGGTTCCGTCTAATGACAATAAGCGATCCTCATCATATTCGGGGATATATGATCGGCGCATGGTGGCTCAAAAAACAGCGTAAAAAACCTCAATTGCTGGCAGCAAAAAATTTTTTGGAGGAAGGTATTCATAACAATCCGGATTCATTTCAATTGTATTTGATGCTGGGAACCATACGCCGCTCTCTTGAAGATTATGACGGAGCGAAGGAATCTTATTATCAGGCGGCGGAACGCGCTATTAAACAGCGTCCGGCAAATGGCGAATTAAGCCGCGAATGGACACATTATCAGGAAGATGACGCCCTTGCATCCGTAAGGCTTGCCGTCTTTTCTGAGAAAGAATTCGGAGATGCGGGAAAGGCTCTTAAACTTGCCGAGCATTATTTGAGTCTGATTGGCTCTGATCCGATTCTTGAAGATTATATCCGCGCTCTGAAGCGTTCAGCGGAAAATAATCTTTAATTTAAATCAAATGGGTTTTCACTTGCCGCTTCCGGCGGCGTTGCAGGAGCGGCGGGTTGGGTTGCGGGTGCTGCGGCGCCTAAGGCGGCTGCGGCGGCATCCGGGGGCGCTGGAACGGCTTCCCCTGTCGGGGCAATCGGCGGAGCCACAGATGCGGCGGGCTCCGTGCTAAAAGGCGATACCCCTTCAGTTGGTGCGGCAGGTGCTTCCTGCGTTTCGGTCGTTGCGGGAACAGCTGGAGCGCCGGCGGAGGTAGAAAATGGGGAAGCGCCTTCAGTTTCTGTAGTTGCAACTGATGGAGGAGTAAAAGGAACGCCCGCACTTGAAATAAACGGGCTTCCCCCTATCGAAATAGCGGGGGCGGCTATGGCTGGCGCAGCATCCGGCGCCGGTGTTTCTGCTGGAGTCAGCGTTTCTTTCCATGCTCCAATTTCCTGAAGAAAGTCTTTGATGATTTTCAATCCGACTTCTTTCCTGGTTTTATCCCTTTGCGCCAGTTCGCCTTTTTCTTTTTGAACATTGGGAAGCATGCTGCTCAGGCGAGTTTCTTGTTCTTTTGTGAGGGTATCGAATTTTTGAATATGAAGCAACGCGCTTTCGGCAATTGTATAATATTTAAGCGGATCGTGGAATTCATAGAAATAGGGAGGCGGCGGCGCATTAAAGGACATCGGATCGGGCGGGGGATTGGGAATGGGATTTGGGGTGGTGTACAGCCGTCCCAATTGACGCGCAAGGTCGGCAAGAAAAAAATGGAGATTGACGTGTTCAGGATTTATTTCGCAGGCAATCCTGATTTCTTCCATGGCACCTTCCAAATAAATGCGGTCAATATATTCAAGGGCTTTTTCGTAGTGTTCCCTTGCTTCCGGTTTCATCTGTGTGCAGTCAAACGGACATAATGGAACCTGCGCCCCCGCATAAATGAGGTTGATTGAAAATAGCGCCATCAAACCTGCGACAATCAATCTTGTTCTCATAATATCACTCTCCGCCCAAATTAACATTTTACAACAAATGAAGTTTGATTTTATTTCCAATATCATATAGTTTCCTAATGCATGGCATTCTTCAATACAAGCTTTTTTATCGTATAAATATCATATTTTTTAATTGAAATGACGCCTGAGCCTTGCGGTTAATATGCTTGTGTTTATCATTAATTTTCAAAAAAGGAATCAATATGCCGGCAAATCTGCCTCCGAAATACTTGGAAATTCTTGAAAGAATGAAATCAGCGCGGCGGATATTTGCCCTCACCGGAGCAGGCGTGAGCACGCTCAGCGGTATTCCGGATTTTAGAACAGATAAAAGCGGCATCTGGGAGCGGTTTGATCAGACGAAGATTTTTAACATTGATACATTCAGAAAGTCGCCTCATCTTTTTTATGAATTTGCAAGGGAGTGGATTTATGGGTTAAAAGATATCAAACCCGCAGCGGCGCACATTCTTCTTGCCGAAATGGAAAAACGCGGCATGTTGCGCGGCATCGCCACTCAAAATATTGATGGACTGCATCAGGAGTCGGGCTCAAAAAAGGTTTATGAGTTGCATGGGCATTTCCGCTCTTCCCATTGTATTGAATGCGGCAAAAAATACTCTCGCGAAGATACCATCCAAAGGCTCAAGAACGCCCCTTATCCAGCCTGCGATTGCAAAGGCGCCATCAAACCCGATGTTATTTTTTATGGCGAGGAATTGCCGGGCGGCGCACTGGAGGCTTCTTTTCAGGAAGCAATGATGTGCGATCTGCTCATTGTTATGGGGACCTCGCTTGTGGTTTATCCGGCTGCCCTCATCCCTCGACACGCCATATCAAGCGGTGCGAAAATGATTTTATTTAATAAAACTTGGACGCCTTTTGATGATGCGGCGGATTTAATTATTAGGGACGATTTAAGGGATGTTTGCGGAGCGCTTTTGGATGCCATCAAAAAAGAATAAGCAGCCAATGACTCTTCAGCGTTTCATCATTCCTCTTAAAACAAGCGACAGGTCTTCAAGGATATCATCAGCGGAGCGCACCAGCTGGGCGCCGTCTCGGATAAGGGCGTTTGTGCCTTGGCAAGTATGGCGAAAAATATTGCCCGGCACGGCATACATAGAACGGTTGTTTTCAGCGGCAGCGCGAACAGTAGTCAGGCTTCCGCTTTTTTCCGCGGCTTCAACCACACATATTCCAAGGGACATTCCAGCGATGACGGAATTGCGTTCGGGAAAATGGTCTTTGAGCGGGCTCGCATTCATGGGATATTCAGAAATCACGACGCCATGCTGAAATATTTTTTCCATTAATTGTTGATTCTCCGGCGGATAGCAGGAAGCGAGTCCATTGCCCAAAACGGCGATTGTTCTGCCGCCGGCTTCGAGCGCGGCTTGATGGGCTATTGTATCTATGCCCCGCGCCATCCCGCTGACAATTGTTATCCCTTTTGCCGCGAGGTCGCCTGCGATTTTTTGACAGGCAAGGCGTCCATAGGATGAATGGCGGCGCGAGCCGATAACAGCCACAGCATACCGATCTTCCTGAATAAAATCCCCCTTCGTATAAATCAGCGGCGGCGGTTCTTGCATCATGCGGAGGTTTTCGGGATACTCCCCATCATGGGCAGAAATCAGGCGAATCCCGTGGCGTTCGATTAATTCTTTTTCACCAGCGAGATCAAAATCATCGGCGTTTGATAGAAGTTCTTTCGCAAAATCGGAAGTAATTTCCGGCGCTTTAACGAGGTCGGAGCATCTAAGACCCAATATAGCATCGGGTGTTCCGAAATATCTTAAAAGGATATTTAATAATCTTCGACTGCGTTTGGGGTGCGCGTTGAAAATAATCCAAGAATCTTTAACCATAGTCTGCTATAGCCAATCATGGATTTATTAATCCATAACCCCAAACTCCAATTCTTTGATGATTTTACGGTCTGCGCTTTTTGTTGAGCTGATGATGATGATGACGTTATTGATACGGAAAATATCATTGTAATCTTCTATGTTTTTGCGCTCCGGCGCGCTTAGCGAGTTTTTCCAACGGAGGAAGTTGTCCATAAATTCTTGCATTTTGTCATTGCTATCTTCCTCATTGGACAGGAAAAACATGATAAAGAGTTTGTCTCGGCTGTTTTTATATTTGTATGCCTCAAACGAAAACTGTATATTAGAGCCGAGGAGGGTTGCTTTGAGATCCGGCTGGGTAATTATGGATGTTGCTGTCTGCTGGGATAAATTAACCGATTCGGCTTCAAGTTCGGCAGGGCGATTGCCTTTCTTTCTTGGGATTTCGCTGGTATTTTCAAAGGGTATGTTGGGGTTCACATAGCGCCAGTATTTGACTACGATATTGTAAGGTTTTCGAGTCAACTTATACTTTTTCAGATTGCTGAATGACCAGATATGATTAACAACCGTAAAGAGTATGGGAATGCCGATGGCTATAAGAATAACCTTGAACCAAATGCTTGCCACAAAATTTTTGAAATGAAGAATCGCCTTTTCTTTCGTTTTTTGAATTCTGTATGTCGTGGGGTTGATGTTTGAAATAACCTCTGCCTGTTCTTCCAATGACGCCACCATTTCGCTGAGCAGGAGATAAGATTCGTGCCATTCAATCTGCATCTTGTTTATTTCGGCAACGGAAAGGCGATGGAGGTGCTTAAGCGTAATTGAGCGTTCCACAAGAGATAAGACATGTTGTCCAATATCTTGGTCATGTTTGAGAACGCCCATGAAAGTATCATGAAGCATGGCGATGCGGCTTTTAATTTGAAGAAATTCTGCTTCTCTATCTGGTGTAATATATTCGCCGCCTTTGACTGCTATGGCAAAATATTTATGAAAGCTATTCCAAAGTTGGAGCAGTTCTCTCATGTCTGCCACACGCCGTTCAATTATTGGGTCTAACATCTACGACTCCCCTGAAAATATTGTGTTATCCAAAATTCGTTAATTCATGACTTCGTCAGAACTTCTACCATCTTGAACATCGGCATGAACATGGATATGACAATAAAACCGACCACAACACCCAGAAAAACAATGAGAAGCGGTTCGATGAGCGATGTCAGACCAGCCACCGCTGCATTGACCTGATCTTCATAAAAATCGGCAATCTTGGAAAGCATGGTTTCCAGCATACCCGTTCGTTCCCCAACATCTATCATACGCGTGACCATGGGGGGGAAACACCCCGCTTCAATAAGCGGGCGCGTGAGGCTTTCCCCGCTTTGGATACTCGTTCGTGTTTTAAGAACCGCTTCTTCAATTACTGTATTTCCCGCTGTTTTTGCAGTAATTTCAAGGGCATACAAAATATTGACGCCGGCTTTGATTAACGTTCCGAGAGTCCTTGTGAATTTTGCGATGGCAACTTTAATAAAGATGGGTCCAAAAATCGGAATATTCAGTTTTAGATAATCTAATTTATATCTTCCGCTTTTTGATTTCGCCCAACGTCCTATAATAAAAATCACAACAACCAAGCCGATGAGCATCTTGAGTAAGTGATTCTGAAGTGTTTTGCTCAGGTATATTGTTATTTGCGTTGGAACTGGAAGGTTGGAACCAAGTTCTGAAAAGATATCTTCAAAAACCGGAACAACCTTGACGAGCAAAAATATTGTGATGGCGAAGGCGATGACGGAAACTGTCAAGGGATACATGACCGCTGATTTGACTTTTCTGCGGATGGCAAGCACTTTTTCCAAATAGGTTGCGACCTGATCAAGAATCGCATCCAGCATACCGCTTGCCTCGCCCGCCCTGACCATGCTCAGAAAAAACGTATCAAAGAGTTTGGGATGTTTTTGAATGGCTTCTGTGAAGGATGAGCCCGCTTCAACATCTTTTTCAATATCCCTCATGATTTTTTTCAAGGAGGCTTTTTCTGCCTGATCTGCAAGGATGTCCAAGACTTCAATCAGAGGCAAGCCGGCGCGTATCATCGTTGCCATCTGGCGCGAAATAATCACGGCATCATCGAGTTTAGGTCCTCCTCCCTTTCCTCTCGCCTGCTTGCCTTTACCCGCTGCAGCGCCAGCTTGAATCGAGGTCGGCGTCAACCCTTGATCCCGCAACATTTTGACAACGGCAGATTGGCTGGCAGCCTGAGTCGTTCCGTTCACCATCTTGCCCTGGGCATCGCGAGCCATATATTGAAATACTGCCATTATACCCTCCCTGTTCAGATTCGTTTATCGGAGCATTACTCTCTCATATCGCTTATTGGTCATCCGCAACAGTTATGCCGACCACTTCTTCGAGTGTTGTCAGACCTTGTAGCGCTTTGCGAACTCCCGCCATGCGGAGTGTTTCCATTCCTTCTTCAATGGCGGCTTTTTTCAAAAGACTTGCTAACGCGCCGCCGATAACCAACTCTTTAAGTTTTTCCGTCATAACCATGAGTTCATATAAAGCAACGCGTCCCTTGTAGCCTGTCCCTCTGCAAATGGGGCAACCGGCGCCTCGCCATAATTTGATTCCGGGATGTGGTTCGATTTTTGCGCGGCTCAGCATATCTTCAGATGGAACAAATTCCTCTTTGCAATTGTTGCAGATACGGCGCACAAGGCGCTGCGCCAGAATCATAATTAGCGATGCTGTCACAAGAAACGGCTCAACGCCCATATCTGTCAAACGGGTCAGAGTTGAAGGGGCGTCATTGGTGTGAAGGGTGCTGAGGACAAGGTGCCCTGTCAGAGCGGCGCGCACAGCGATTTCCGCTGTTTCAAGGTCTAGAATCTCGCCCACCATGATGATATC
>Ga0116159_1002800_pt1 | contig 16296 bp, 17 predicted proteins | sample AD_JPNAS1_MetaG_FD_89878 | JGI IMG/M metagenome (GOLD analysis project Ga0116159, IMG submission 89878) | Active sludge microbial communities of municipal wastewater-treating anaerobic digesters from Japan - AD_JPNAS1_MetaG | ecosystem: Engineered > Bioreactor > Anaerobic > Digestate | place...
ACTGATGCCTGAAATGTATCACGAAAACCGCAACGGCTATTTCTCGGTGACCGCGTATTTGAGCAACGCGCTGATCCGGACCTTGTTGAACGAAATCATGGCCGAACAGCAGGTCGCCCAGGCTGCGTAATCTTCCGGCCTCCGCCTTCCAGCCACCGTTGGAGACGCTGGGGATTTCCAGGGTGTAATGCTCCCCATTAGCCAGGGGTGAAAAGCTGTAGGGTCGGGCTCATGTTTTTGGTGTTTTTGTTCGAATTATGTAGCGCTCTCCTTTTTCAAATTTAAAAAGCCGGGCGCTATCCTTCCGCTAATTATGTAATGCGTCTCCGGTGTTCTGGGGTATAATTCCGCTTATGTCGAACGATCAGATCATGCCTTCCGGCTATCGAAAGCTTCTTGCGGAGATTGTCGGTCTCTATGATAGCGCGCGGCGGACGACGCCGGACCTTCGACCCGTATTTCTTTTTAAAGGTCGTATGAGCATAGCGTTTCACAGTTAAAATGCCCCGATCTTTACGCGGTGGCTTGTCTGGTGCTCGATTTTTTGAGTGTCCATCCCTTTAGAGACGGTAATGGCGGGGTGGGCAGGCTCTTGACGCTTCTTGCGCTCTCCCAGCACGGCTATATGGTCGGCAAACATATCAGCCTTGAACGCGTTATTGAGCAGTCAAAAGAAACATACTACGAAACGCTCAACAAGAGCTCGCAGAAATGGCATGAGGCCGGGCATGATGTCATGCCGTGGTTCAATTATTTCCTCGGGACAGTGCTTGCGGCTTATAAGGAATTTGAAGAACGGGCAGAACAGATAAAACCCGGAAGGGGCGCCAAGACGCAAATAGTAACACAGGTCATTGAGCGACAATCCGGCGAGTTTGCTATTTCTGAGATACAACGCGAGTGTCCGGGCGTTAGTCGTCCAATGATTCGAGTGATTCTCGAAGAACTTCGAGCCAAGGGGAAGGTTGAGGTGCTCGGAACCGGTAGAAGTGCCCGATGGCGTAAACGTGATAATAAGTCGTGAAACGTGATAATAAACGTGATAACAACTGAAATGGCTCAATCGGCTCAGTGAGGGATAATAAATTGCTCAAGTTCCACGGGAGCGGAAAGGGTTTAAGGAGGTAGGCGGGGCCAAGATTGCTCATATTCAGGCCGCGCTTGAAATCGGGCGCCGCTATCGACAAGGACGATGTGTCCCCCGGGAAGCAAAAGATCGCCTCTGCCAAGGATGTTGTTGATATATCATGCCACACCTCCGCGACCTCAAAACCGAGATGTTCAAGGTCATCTGTCTCCATTCAAACAATCGGATTATAGAAATCACAGATGCGATGTCCGGGAAGGTCCAAAAAGGCGTTTTGACGGACATGGATGGACATGATTTTACTGACCTGCAATAGATATTCTTCTTGACTCTCAAGCGCACCACACTAAAATGTCCACTAATCGGAAATATCTACTAAATAGTGGACATTTAGGGAAAGTAGACATTTAGTAATATCTTGGTTTACAGAGGGCCAAGTAAGGATTGAGTGAAGGAGTTGCTACGATGAAAATACTTTTAGGGGATAAGGCGAACATAATTATACGCGCCATGCTATCTCAACCCGATAGGAAATGGGTTGCCAGAGATTTTGAGAAAGAATTTGGCGTGGGGCGCGCGCATGCGGCAAAAGTATTATCAGAATTGCGCGCCAAGGGGTTTGTCGGAGGAGTCCGGTCTGGCAGGCTCGCGTACAGTATATTACAAAATAAAGAAGAACTTCTCGAGGAATGGCTTAAAGTCTATAAGTTTGAGCTTAACGAAGCCCATCTTTATTATTCAACCCGAGAGGATATTCTTTCCCGGCTAAAGGAATATTTTGCGGGAAAGAAAGAGCCCAATCAATACGCACTGACGCTTCATACCGGAGCTAATCTCATTACCAGCTACGTGAATACGCAGACGATATATTGTTACTTGCCGGTAGCGGATTTCAAACGCGCCTCGCTAGACTTGCGGCAGGTGCTTGATTTGAAGGAATTAAAAACGGGCGGTAATTTCTATTTAATAAACCCATATTATCGAAGCGCCACATTTTTCAATGCCCAGGCGATCAAAGGCTACAACGTTGTTTCGAATCTCCAGCTTTATTTGGACCTCTACCATTATCCGCAGAGAGGCAGGGATCATGCCGAGTATTTACTCAAAACATTAAAAGGGGAAGGAAAGCCAATTGCTTAAAGAATTCCCGGGAGAAAAACTTCTCATTAAAGTTATAGACGATCTGACTGATTTTTTGCCGTACCTTGTTCTGGTCGGCGGTTGGGTGCCGTACATTTATGCCAAACACATGTGGAAAGACATCCCCAATATGGCAGTGACTACCGGAGATATTGATTTCGGTGTCGGAGATCATGATTTTAAAGGGAAGGATACCGTTGCTTCTCGGGTGCAACGATTGGGATATGGCGAGCGTCACGTTTCAATGGACAGATTGATTCCCTTTGTGCCTATTGTGAAAGATTCATCGGGAGATGCTAAAGCAGAGGTCGAATTTATTACCGATCCCAAGGTTTCCCGGAAAGTCATCAATAAGATCGTTGGTCAAGAGATCAAGATTAATGAAATCCGGCATTTCAGCCTGTTGCTTGGCTCTGTCATGCCGGTAAAAATGAACGGTAAGAGTATTCAGATACCGACAGAATCGATGTTTGTTTTCCATAAACTGCTGACGTTTGTGGATCGGGAAAATAAGGCTAAACTCAAGAAGGATCTTTATTACGTTTATTATATGATCAGATTCAGTCCGACAAAGGCGCAGCTTTGTGACGACGTGGTCGGCCTTATCAAAAAACTTAAAGAAGGCAGACAGGTCAAAGAGAACCTCAAAGAGTATTTTACCAGCGTTGATTCGAAGGGGCCATTATTTGTTGAGCAGGAAAACGGCCCGGACGCTTATGTTGCGAACGTAAGAGAAGACGCGTTTGAAAAGTTCGGAGATATTCGGCGAAGGGTTGAGGAATGAGAGCCTTCGCCATCGGTGACGTCCACGGCGCCTACAAGGCGATGATGCGGTGCTTTGAGCGTTCAAAGTTCGATTATAAGAAAGACCGCCCGATCGTGATGGGCGATGTTTGCGACGGGTATCCGGATGTCAGACAGCGCATTGATGAGTTATTAAAGATCAAGCATTGTGATCTGATCATTGGAAATCATGATGTGTGGGCGCTGGACTGGGCCTTGTGAGGCGACACCCCGGAGATATGGAGAAGTCAAAGCGGCGACCGGACAATGGCGTCGTATAACGGCGGACCTATGCCGCAGGCGCACATCGACTTCCCAAAAACGGACATCTTTGGTTGGAACTTGGGAATAAACTTTTTGTCCATGCCGGTTTTGTGCCGGCTTTGCCATTGGAGCAAGATAGCGTTCAGGTACTTGTGTGGGACAGGTATTTACTCAAAGACGCGTGGGAAGCGGATAATTATAGACGGGAAGCGCAGATCATAAAATATGACGACATTTTATCGGACACACGACAACAGAGCTTTATAGGACGCTTGAGCCGCTTCATGTTTGCAACGTGTGGGATTTGGACACCGGCGCCGGTTGGTCAGGCAAGCTGACGATTATGATGGATATTGATACAAAGGAATACTGGCAATCGGAGTTATCAAAGGATTTATACGGCGGATTATCGTAAAGAAAAAATAATACTCGAAGAGAAGAATGGTGAAGGAAAGAAAAATATCAGGCATAAAGACTTGGCCGGAAGATGACAGGCCGAGAGAGAAACTCCTCAAAAGCGGCGAAGAAGCGTTGAGCGACGCTGAGCTTCTAGCTATTATTCTTCGCGTGGGGGTTAGTGGTCAAAGCGCCTTGGATTTAGCTAGAAATATTATTAAGAAATTCGGATCCTTTAGAGAGTTAAGTCAGGCAGGGGCCTTGGATTGGAAAGAGTTTAAAGGATTGGGAAACGCTAAGATCGCCCAAATTCGAGCGGCGATAGAGATTGGGAAACGGTTTTATGAGGGGCAAATCACTCCGAAGAAAATCAAAGTTGAAAAAGCTGAGAATGTTTTCGCTCTTCTATCTCCTCGCATGCGTGATTTAAAGAAAGAGGTTTTTAAAGTGCTGTATCTTGACACTAAAAATCGTTTAATAAATATCGTTGAGCTTGGCAACGGCACCGTGGATGAAGTTAATCCCATTGTCAGAGAAATATTTCATAAGGCGCTAGAGTGTTGCGCCAGTTCATTTATTTGCGCGCATAATCACCCATCTGGTAGCTGTGAGCCAAGCGTTGATGACCGGAACCTGACGAAAGACATTTTGAATGTGAGTAAGTCAATAAAAATTAATTTCTTGGATCACGTAATTATTGGAGATAACGCTTTTTACAGCTTCGCTGATGAAGGATTGATGGATAATTAAATAGGAATACACGATGAAAAAACAAACAGACACGTTAAAAGTTCTCTCATTATTTTCGGGTTGTGGCGGTATGGATTTGGGCTTCGAAGGAGGGTTTACAGTTCTCCGCAAATCCATAAATGAAAAAATTCATCCGAATTGGTTGAGAGATCCGATAAATAATCATTGGATTAGGCTCCCCAAGACGACTTTTAAAACGGTCTTCGCTAATGATATCCTGTCAGCTGCGAAAGCGAGTTGGATTCCCTATTTTGATAAAGAAGCCAGAAACGGTTTCTTATTCCATTCCGAAAGCATAGTTGATTTAGTAAAGAAACACGTGTCAGGTGAGGCTAAAGTTTTTCCCGAAGTCGATTTAGTGACGGGAGGATTCCCATGCCAGGACTTTAGCGTGGCCGGAAAACGTAAGGGTTTTAATTCTCATAAAGGACATCATGGTGGCCTTCTTAACGGCACAGAAGCTTCACAAGAGAACCGCGGGAAATTGTATATGTGGATGAAGGCGGTAATAGAAATAGTTCGCCCTAAAGTTTTTATTGCGGAGAATGTTAAAGGGCTTGTTTCATTGGCTGACGCCAAAAAGATTATCGAAAATGACTTTCGTTCTATTGGAGGAGACGGGTATTTGGTAGTTGATGCCAAGGTCTTGAGGGCTCAAGATTATGGAGTTCCCCAGACAAGAGAAAGAGTGATTTTTATTGGATTTAAAAGAGACGCTTTGGCTAAAGAAGCTATTAAACAATTAGCCGCGCTTAGAGATGATTCGCGCTATTCCCCATATCCCCGACGGACCCATGGCGATCAAAAGCACTGTTCGAATTTATCGCCTTATGTAAAGGTAAGAGATGCGTTTGTGGGGTTGAAAGAGCCAGAACGTTCCAGTGATCCAGCCCAAATGCGCTCTCCCCATTTATCCTACAGTCTGTAAGTAGAATTTCCCAGGGTTTTGGTTGTTGTTTTGCTCCTGCCACTGCTTGAAGCATTCGGCAGGTGTTAAACCGCTTAAGGTCTGGTGCGGTCTAAATTCGTTGTACCAGATTCTCCAGTCCTCGACTTTGTTTTTTGCTTCCTCCAGCGTCTTGAAATAATGCTGGTTCAGGCATTCATGGCGCAGCTTGCCGTTGAAAGACTCGATAAACGCATTCTCCACCGGCTTGCCGGGCCTGATGAAATCCAGTCTCACATTGTTTTTGTAAGCCCATCGGTCCAACGCGATTCCTGCGAACTCAGGGCCATTGTCTACGGTAATGGCCTCCGGTTTTCCTCGGGTTAAAAGCAGCCAGTCCAGCTCCCTGGTAACCCGCACTCCGTTGATGGAGAAATCCAGCACGATCAACAGGCATTCCTTCGTGAACTGATCGATGATCCCAAGCAACCGGAAGCGTCGCCCACCCCAGAGTGCGACCTGCATAAAATCCATCGACCAGCGCTGGTTGGGTCGTACCGCCTGCGGCAATTCAAGACGGATCTGGGCGATACGCCGCTTCCGCTTGCGGACTTTCAGGGAGAAACCCTGCTCCTGATAGATCCGTTCTGTCCGCTTGTGGTTCTGGACCAGCCCTTCTCGCCTCAGGATCTCATGCAGCATCTCACACCCCATAGTGTTTTGCTGTTCGATCAGCTCTTTCATCCGGCAAATAATGTCCGGCTCTTTTTGCCGGAGTTTGAACCGGTAGTAATGTCCGCTTCTGGCCATTCCCGTCATGCGGGAAGCCTTTGCCTTTCTCAGCCCAAGATCGCGGACCAAATGCTCCGCCGCTTTGCGGCGTTTCTTGGGCTTTAGAAGTTTCCCCGGGCGATCTCCTTAAGCGCTAGAATATCTAGCGCCTGATCCGCGACAATCCGTTTTAGCTTCCGGTTTTCATCTTCCAGCCCCTTCAGACGCCGGGCATCGGAAAGCTCCATGCCGCCGTATTTGGCCTTCCATTTGTAAAAGGTAGCGGTGCTGACGCCCACCTCGCGGCACAGATCCTGGGTCGAAACCCCGGACTCGTGCCTTTTTAAAATCGGGATGATCTGCTCTTCGGTGAACCTTTTGTTCGACATAAGAACCTCCTGGCTGTTGCCTTTTACCACCGGGAGATTCTACTTTCAACCTGTTTGATTTTTAGGGGGGAGCGCACAAAAGGTTTACTCAAAAGCTAAATGGTACGGGAAGCATTGCCAAGGTCAAAGCGAAGTTGATTTGGCGGGATTAGGACCAACTATTCGAGCTGAGCATCATGGGAATATCGAATTTAGGCGTTTGTCAAAAGAACATGGCGGCAAGTACCTAAAAGAGCTTGAGGCGGGACTGAAAGAAAGACGGTTGACTGTCAGAGAATGCGCGAGGATTCAAACTTTCCCTGATGATTTTATCTTCACAAGAAGCGCCTCTGTTTTAGGCCCAGATTTCGCATTGAGTCCGTCTGATGGCTACCGGGTGATTGGCAATGCGGTGCCGCCGTTGCTGGCTTTTCACTTGGCGTGGCGCTTGCAAGAGTTATGGCCATCGCTTTTTAAGAAAGGATCAAAATGATTATATCCAAAAGAGCTGATGCTAAAGAAGACGCGTTTGTATCATTATTGAATAAAGGAGTCGGCGCTATAGAAACGGAAGCGCTAAAGACGCCGAAACGTTATTGTGGGTTGTCTTCGTTCGAATTTGAAAAAGAAGTCTATAACGCAATGCTGATTTCTTCAAAAAAGACGGAATTTGAAGGGACTATTCAACTCATGTCGGGGCACAAATTTCCGGATATTGTTGCTAAAAAGTATTACGGTGTAGAAGTGAAAATAACGAAGCAAGATCATTGGCGTAGCACCGGTAATAGTGTTCTTGAGACGACAAGAATTGAAGGCGTGGAAAGAATATATCTTTTTTTCGGAAAGCTGGTCGCTCCGCCGAGATTTAAGTTTAGAAAATATGAAGAATGTCTTTACGACATAGCGGTGACTCATTCTCCGAGATATTTGATCGATATGGAATTAGCTTCGGGTAGTACCATCTTTGACAAGATGGGGACTGGATACGATATCTTGAGGAAATTAGACAATCCTATCAAGGAAGTCGTTCGCTACTTTCGTAAAACCGCTAAAAAGGGCGAAGAGCCTTGGTGGATGGATCCCGGGGAGGAAGTCGAAGCGACATTAAGCCCAACGGTGACCTTGTGGAGCAATTTATCGGAAGAGAAACAAAATTTATTTAGAAATGAAGCCATGGCAAGATTTCCGGAAATATTCGGTAGAAGTCAGACCAAGTATCAAAATTTTGCGGCTTGGTTAGCCGCTCGACACGGTGTTGTTGATTCCTCTCTCCGTGATAGATTTACGGCTGGAGGGCAACAGACGATCGTGATTAATGGTGAGGCTTATCATAAAATCCCCAAAATTTTCTATTATCTTCAAAAGAACGCCAAGGAAATTATTGATATCGTTTCGAGGCTTACCGTTGAAGATGTGCGTCACTACTGGGGTTTGAAGGAATACATTAAATCGAGCGAGCTTGTGGACACTTGGGGCCGGTTAGTGATTCATCATTCAAAAGATATCTTACCCATGACTGAGAAATTCATTGTGCATCTTTTGGGAGACGCTTTTGGTGAGCGCAAATCGCCTAAATCGCTAAAAGACGCCATGAAACAATACGGATTGCGGTACTAAACATGGTCAGGAGAAAGATTAACAACTATTTAGGACGAAACTTTAACAAAGAGCGGACGGCTGACAAAATCTCTAAAGAGCGTCGTTCAGCGGTGATGTCTAAAATCAGATCCCGAAATACGAAATTCGAAGAGGATTTTATTCAAGCGTTGAAACGAGCCACAAAGATGAAGTTTGAGAGGAATGTCCACTTGATAAAAGGCAAACCGGACATTGTCTTCAAAAAAGCGAAGGTTTGCGTGTTTCTGGATAGCGATTTCTGGCATGGTTGGCAATATCCTCGGTGGAAGCATCTTTTAAAAAATGATTTTTGGCGTGAAAAGATCGAGAATAATCGAGTTCGTGATCAAAGAACCACGTTTTTCTTAAGAAAACATGGTTGGGTTGTAATCCGGATTTGGGAACATGCGATAAAAAACAATATCAATCTGGAAATTCATAAAATCATTAAGGCTTTGAAAAATAATCCTAAAGGATGCCGATGAAGTATTTTGATCATGAGGAATTATTGAAACCGCCAATTAAGCGAGCGGCATACAGCGACAGGACGGCTTGGCTTATGGCCAAGATGTCCAAGCTGGCGTATTTGCCTTTTGAAAAAGACGATACCGAGTTAACGTCTGTATTAAGGCAAGCCGGATTCTCATTGGTTAAGACATTTAACCAAGGCGGAACACAGGCTTTTTTGGCAAAAAGGGATTCAGACAAGATAGCAGTTTTATCGTTCAGGGGCACGCAGACCGAGGGTTTAACCATTGAGACGTTCTTTGATGTGTTCACTGATTTATACGCCACTATGCGGGTAGATCAGAATAACGTAAAAACTCATAAGGGTTTTTTCTCGGCTTTTCAGGGAATAAAGGCGGCTGTCCTTCAACAGATTCAGAGCTTGGCAGATTACGGGTTATATGTAACCGGACATTCACTTGGCGGGGCATTGGCGTTAATCGCGACGTCAGAAATAAATTCGGACAACTTAGGCGCTTGTTATACGTTCGGAAGTCCTAAGGTTGGTAATGAGGAATTTGACGATGAGATAAAGGCGCCGATTTATCGAGTTATTAATTCTTTTGATGTTGTGCCGTTCTTGCCGTTTACGCCGATTATGTTGCCTCTGTTCTGGCTGATTAAGAAGAAGGTAAAAAACGATAAGATCAAAATCCTTGCTGATGATTTTTCTGAATATCAGCATCATGGAGATATGCGGTTTTTGACAAATGTGGCAGTAAACGCCGAGGCGAAGGTGTTGACTGAATATCCTGAGCTGAATAGATCATTAAATTTGATTCGCCTATCATTTACGGTCGCGAAGGATATTGGCGTGCGACATCATTCGCTTGACGCTTATTGCGAGAAATTAGCTGGTTGGGCTTTGAAAAGAAATGTTGAATAGAAAAAACAAAGATGATTTTCGAATGGATTCTTGGGAGGATTAATAAAGTGTAATGCCACCGGTTAAGCAAGCGAATTCCAAGTGAGAACGGCGCCTGTTCTTGGGAAAGGCTTCGACTTTCCGGCTCGATCAGCAGATTGTTAATAGCATTTTTATTGAAAAATGTTATTAACAATGGTACGCTTAAGACATGAAACCGCCTTTTGATATCACCCCCAAGATCCTGAATCTTACCGCCGAGATCAGCACCATGATCGGCCGGTTAGAGGGGGCTCGTTTAAAGATCCCTCTTGTTGACCTCAGGCGACAGATTGATGCGTCATCCATTCATTCCAGCTGTGTCATAGAAGGCAACAAGCTGACCCTTGATCAGGCTACGGATGTGATCAACGGCAAGCGCGTGATCGGCCCCAAAAAAGACATCCTTGAGATCAGGAATGCCCATGAGCTTTACGCCAGGATCCGGGACTTTGATCCGCGTAAGGAAAAAGACCTTCTGCGCGCGCACGGGATTCTGATGAAAGGCCTTGGAGTGACGGCCGGAAAATATCGCCGGACAGGCGTTATGGTCAGAAGTCAGGATGCTGTTATTCATACGGCCCCGCCATACCGGCAGGTCCCTCGATTGATATCGCGGCTTTTCGAGTTCATTAATCAGGAGAAGGATCTTCATCCTTTGATCGCCTCGAGTGTTTTTCATTATGAGTTCGAATTTATTCACCCTTTCGAGGATGGTAACGGACGGATGGGGCGATTTTGGCAGACGCTCATGTTGAGAGAGTCACGGGCAAGTTTCAATCTTGTCCCCGTGGAGACGGCGATCAGGGATCATCAGCAAGCCTATTACCAGGCGATTGAACGATCCGGCAGGGACGGGAGATCGACGGCTTTTATTGAGTTCATGCTTGAGGTCATTCTGGAGGCAGTTCTGGGTTTGGAGAAGCTGGTTTCCGGGAAGGCCAGGCCGGCGGACCGGATCGCGTTTATGATGAAGCATTGTCCCAAAGAATTCACCCGCAGGGAGTATATCCAGATCGTGGGGGATATTGCCGGGCATACAGCCTCGAGAGATTTGAAGGAAGCGGTCGGGCAGGGGCTGATCAAAATGACAGGAACTCGCGCCCGGGCTGTTTATAGAAAGCTGTCCTGATGTCTAATGAGATCAAGAACAGAAAAGTTTTTCTGAAAACTTTCGGCTGGCCATTGGCCCCGCGTTTACACCCGCCTTTGCGCCATACTTTTTAAGCTCTACCCGTGAGCAGTTTGGTATAATCCGCAAAGGTTCGTGGCGTTTTTAATCGTGTGGCAGGGGAAGGCAAAATGACCAAGCGCAAGATATTCATCAGCAGCGTTCAGAAGGAGTTCAAGGATGAGCGGGCCGCCTTGAGGGATTTTATCTCCGGCGATCCCTTGTGCAGGCGCTACTTTGACTGTTTTCTTTTCGAAGATATTCCCGCCCAGGACCGCAGGCCGGACGCCGTCTATATCGATGAAGTCAGGGATTGCGATATCTATGTGTGTCTTCTCGGCAATGAATACGGAGCTGAAGATGCCCGCGGATCTTCGGCTACGGAGCGGGAATTCAGGGAGGCGACGGAGCGCGGAAAGACGCGGCTTCTTTTTGTCAAAAACACGACTGAAAAAGACCGTCACCCTAAAACAGCTAAATTGATCAACAGAGCCGGCAACGAGGTTATTCGCCGGAGGTTTTCCAACGCCCCGGAATTGATCTCGCAACTGTATGCAGCCCTTGTGCAGTATTTGGAGGAGCAGTGTCTTTTGCAGACCGTTCCGTTCGATGCTGCTTCCTGCCGCAATGCTGTTTTGGGCGACATTGACGAATCTGCCGTTGGGAATTTTCTTGAGGCTGCCCGGGCCGAACGCAAGTTCCCCTTGCCGCCACGCACTTCGGCGAAAAAGCTTTTCACTCATTTGAACCTATTCAATAACGGCAAGCTGACGCATGCCGCGGTCCTGTTGTTCTGCAGGAATCCCCAGAAGTTCCGCGCCCTGTTATGTGCCGAGGTTAAATGTATGCATTTTCACGGGACCGAGGTGCAAAAGCCGATCCCTTCGTACCAAACCTACCGGGGAACATTGTTCGAACAGGTTGATGAAGCTGTTGATTTCGTGCTCGGTAAACTGGATCGCACGGTCACGCCCAGCAAAACCGCTGTTGCGAGCGATGTATCGTATGAGATACCCAAAATGGTGATCCGCGAAGCAATCGTTAACGCGGTCGCGCATCGGGATTACACATCCAACGCAGGCGTTCAGGTCATGCTGTTTGCGGATCGACTTGAGATCTGGAACCCAGGGGCACTTCCTGAAGGGATGACGCCGGCGACCCTACGGAAAGCCCATGCCTCTGTGCCGAGAAACCCGCTGATCAGCGATCCGCTTTTCTGGGCGAGATACATTGAACGGGCGGGAACCGGAACGATCGACATGATCGCTCTGTGCAAGAAAATGAAGATCCCGGAGCCTTCGTTTCAGCAGCGGGGAGGTCAGTTCGTCCTGATAATCCGTCGCAAGAAGAAGGCCCCTCCGAAAGCCCGGCCCATCACCCACGAGGTTCAGGGACCAAGTCGGCACCAAGTCGGCACCAAGTTGGCACTAAGTCAGCACCAAGTTGAGATATTGCATAAGTGTCAGGCTGAGAGCAGGATAGCCGATCTCATGAAGATCACTGGGCGGACAGATCGCACCAAGTTCAGGCATCAGGTGCTTAGTCCTCTCGCAGATGCGGGATTGATCGAAATGACGGTTCCTGACAAACCCCAAAGCAGTAATCAGAAGTACCGGTTGACGGAAAAAGGGGTTGCGTATTTACAAGGGCGCAAAAGGGCTGCGTGCTTCACGGCAAAGTTGTGATTCATGAAGGCCGTATGGATTCTGACCGGGGGATGAAAGGCCTCAAGAGCTGTGTCTCCTTGGAAAAAGGACAACGGAAGCACGAGAAAATGATATGATGTGAAACTGAGATTGAGCGGAATGCCTTGAATTTTCGAATTCGATGTGAATCCGATGGGCTGTACAATCTTGGTGATGTTTTTTAGCCTATCGACAGAAAGAAGAAGGGAATTAATATTGAGAAGGACTTTCAAGCAAAGACCTGAATAAAAGTGGCAAAAGATTTATTTCTAAAAAGGAGGGGTGTTATGGGAATGTTTTGTTTTCAATGTCAGGAAACTGCAAAAAATATCGGTTGCACGAAAAAAGGAGTCTGTGGGAAGCCCGAAGAAACCTCTGATTTGCAAGATTTGCTTATTGATGTGTGTAAGGGGATTTCGTTTTTCGGAAGGCGCCTTAAGGAAATTGAATCGGTGGATAAAAAGTTTGGAAAATTCATTTGCCAGTCTCTGTTTGTTACTATAACTAATGCCGCTTGGGATGATGACGCGATAATTGTTCGAATTAAGGAAGGCATTGCGGTCAGGAATGAGATAAAGAAGACTTTCTTGGATGCGCACAAAAAGAAATATGGGGAAGATTCTTCAGAAGTTTTGCCTGGTTGCGCGGTATGGAGCTCCGATAAAAAAGATGAGATCCTTGCAAAAGCCCAATCCGGCGACCTCAGGATTAATGCCAACGACAATGAGGATGTCAGGTCTTTGCGCCAGTTACTTATTATCGGATGTAAGGGGATTGCGGCTTATGCTGACCACGCCGCTGTCTTAGGCTTTGAAAAAGACGATGTATACGACTTTATTATGAATGCATTGGATTCTACGTTGCGTGATCTGTCTGTTGATGAAATGGTTGCCATGGTGATGAAGGCCGGGGAAGGAGCGGTTACAACAATGGCCCTTTTGGATGAGGCAAATACTTCTACATACGGTCATCCTGAAATAACGGAGGTTAATCTGGGAGTCCGCAAGAATCCCGGTGTTCTGATTAGCGGCCACGACCTTAAGGACATGGAAGAATTGCTTAAGCAGACAGAGGGTACAGGTATTGATGTTTATACCCATGGTGAGATGCTCCCAGCTAATTATTATCCGGCTTTCAAAAAATATAAAAATTTTGTCGGAAACTACGGCGGGTCGTGGTGGCTTCAGAATAAAGAATTTGAGTCGTTTAACGGCCCTATTATTTTGACTACCAACTGTTTAATTCCGATAAAAAAGGAAAATACCTATTTGAACAAGTTGTTTACGACCGGAGTGGTAAGTTATTCTGGAGCCAAACATATCCCGGACCGGAAAAAAGACGGGGCAAAAGATTTTTCAGAAGTGATTCGCTTGGCGAAAACCTGTAAAGCTCCGGATGAATTGGAGCAAGGAACTCTTACCGGTGGTTTTGCTCATAATCAGGTGATCGCTCTTGCGGATAAAATTGTTGCTGCGGTTAAATCCGGAGCGATAAAACGGTTTGTGGTTATGGCCGGGTGCGATGGGAGGCACCCCTCACGCAATTATTTTACTGAGGTTGCGGAAAAACTGCCGGAAGACACGGTTATCCTTACCGCGGGGTGTGCCAAGTACCGCTACAACAAATTGCAGTTGGGCGAAATCGGAGGTATCCCCCGTGTCCTTGATGCCGGGCAGTGCAATGATTCCTACTCGTTGGCGGTTATTGCCTTGAAATTAAAAGAAGTGTTCGGGCTGAAAAATATTAACGAATTGCCTATATCGTACGATATAGCGTGGTATGAACAAAAAGCGGTAGCTGTTCTTCTCGCCTTGCTCTATCTAGGCGTTAAAGGAATACGTTTAGGCCCTACATTGCCGGCATTTCTTTCTCCGAATGTTGCCAAGGTATTGGTTGAGAAGTTTGACATTAAGCCGATTGGTACTGTTGATGAGGATGTCGCTGCTATCATGTCGGGAAAATAGACGGACAAAGGAGTTATTGATGAATGTGTTAGAAAATATTCCCTACAATGACGATAAAATGGGGAATCGCAAAGTCGTTGATGAGAAACATCTGCTTGTTATGCAGATAGCGTTAAAGCCCGGCCAAAGTGTGCCTCAGCATAACGCTAATTCAAATGTTCATCTGCTGGTTGTAAGGGGCGATTTAGCGGTTAATCTAAACGGTCTGGATAATCATGTCAAAGAAGGTGATCTGTTGCCAGTTTCTTATCAGACGCCGATGATTATTAAGAACACCGGTAGTGTTGAGGCCACGTTTTTGGTGTTTAAGACGCCCAATCCATCGGAAATGCAAAAAGAAAAGTGACGAAGATTCGGGATGGTGGTATGCCGGATCGGTGCGTGTGGGAGAATCTTTTTGATATCCAAGGGATTTTGCCATATATGGAGCTGGATTCAAGAGTTTGTGATGTCGTTGAGGTCGGCTGCGGCTATGGTGCGTTCACGATACCTGTTGCGAAAGTGATCAGCGGCCAGATCTATGCGTATGACATTGATGAGGAGATGATCCGTATAACAAAATCTGAAGCTGAAAAGGTCAAGCTGAATAATGTGAAAGACGCGTTGCGGGATGTCCTCACGGATGGCTTTGGGCTTTCTGCTGAGAGCGTGGATTATGTGATGCTTTTTAATATTCTGCATCTTGAGACCCCGGAAGTGTTCTCACAGAGGCTCACCCTGTATTGAGAAGTGGTGGAAAGCTTGGGATCATCCATTGGAATTACGATCTGTCAACGCCACGTGGTCCCGCGATGGAAATACGCCCCAAGCCGGAAGAGTGAATTAGATGGGCAGAGCAAGCAGGGTTTTATTCTCCGAAGATGTATGACCTGAAGCCATACCATACGGAATTGTTTTAGAAAAATAACGGGAGATTCAGGTTTATAATTTTATTCGCAATTGTGATGAGCAATAGCGGCAAATCATGGAAAATTGCGGTTGATAGCGGCCGCATGCCTGCCTTCCCCTCCTCAATCCTCTAGGGCAAATACCCCATAGCTACTAGACAGGGCCAATCCTACGCTTAAGCGTATCAGAATGCCTCGGTAAAAGATCGGGGAGCCTCTTTGCGTAATAAAGCTTTTGCTTTACTTTGTTCAAGGCTGTGCTAATATGTGAATAACATTCACATAATAAAGACGAAAGTCACGATGGCTAAAAAAATAAAAACGAATGTCCGGAAAAGGCAAATTACAAAAGCCGTTTTAGATATTTTGAATAAAAAGGCTCTTGAGGGTCTCACGATCGAATCCATCGCAAAAAAGACGAGAATGACCAACAGTAATGTTTACCGGCATTTTGCCGGGAAAGACGCTGTTGTGGGAGCTGTAATCGAACGGATCGGTGCGGCTCTCCAGAAGTTCGTTCAAACTGCGTGTAAAAATCGCACACCTCTGGAGTCTCTGGAAGAAATATTCATGCGGCATATTAAATTTATTGAGCGGAACAGATATTATCCGCGGATCATATTCTCCGAAAATGTGTATCGCGCAGGGCCTGAAATTTCCTTGGTGCTGATTCGGCATATGATGGGGTATTCCGGTGGAATTAAAGATATTCTCAGGCGGGGAATCCAATGTCGCTGTTTTTCCGACGATCTTGATGTGGAAGCTGCCGCAGACACATTTGTGGGGCTTATTCAGTCGATCGCGATGCAGTGGGTCATCTCGGGCTACCGGTTTTCGCCTTCAACGAAAGGGAAGAAAGTATGGAAAATATTTTTAAGGGGTATTCTCGCAAAGGGTTGATTTATTTAGTTATGGCGGCTGCAATCGCTCCCTGTGCTTACGGTGGGGAGTCCCGTGTGAGTAATATTCATAATTTATCGATCGAGAATGCCGTCGCGTTGGCTTTCAAGAACAATAAAGAAATTTTGGCCCAGGAAAAAGAAATTGAAATTGCAAGGGCCAGAATTCTCGGTGCGGTCAGTGAATCATTGCCTAAAATTGACTTGAATGGCGGCT
>Ga0116159_1002801_pt1 | contig 16293 bp, 14 predicted proteins | sample AD_JPNAS1_MetaG_FD_89878 | JGI IMG/M metagenome (GOLD analysis project Ga0116159, IMG submission 89878) | Active sludge microbial communities of municipal wastewater-treating anaerobic digesters from Japan - AD_JPNAS1_MetaG | ecosystem: Engineered > Bioreactor > Anaerobic > Digestate | place...
GCGCACCGTGGACGTTCACATCAGCCGTTTGAGGAGTGCAATCGAAGCGGAGCCGTCCAACCCGAAGTTCATTCTTACGGTGCGAGGCATCGGCTACAAGTTCGCGGATGATTGACCTGTCCCGGGCAAGTGTACCATGTGTAAAGTCATTGTCGGTCAATAAACCGTGATATACGTCCGCCGTTCCGTATGGGCGGAAAATTCCAGCCCCCAAATCAAAGACCTCCCTTCGGAAGATCGATATGACGGCAAGCCTTTCGCTTGAACCCAAGAAATGAAAGCCGGCAAGCACCGAAGAACGAACATGATCTGGTCTCCCCGAGAATATGGAAGGTGGGGTTTCAAAATAAGGAAAAAGAATTTCTCCTTTCGGTGAAACAGGAGAAACCTGACAGAGACACTCGAAAGGCTTTGAAAAAAGCCTGTCTCGATGCCGGCATCCCTTGTGGACGGGGTGAAAAAGACGGCTTTGTCTTCCATGACACCCGCCATTGATTCAATGCGGAAATCGGGTGTCTCTGAATCCGTTATCATGAAGATCGCGGAGCACTCAACAAGGGAGATGTTCCTCAGATACGATACGGTTGATGACGCGGATACAAGGAAGGCCTTCGAGCAACTTGAAGGCTTCCTGAAAAGTAATGACCAAAGTAATGACCAAGCTCCCCAAAAAGCAACGAGGAGCTAACCGATGAATCAGCTAACCCCCCGTTTTTTCTATGGTGCCGAAGCCGGGATTTGAATGTTAAAAGTGGATTTTTAGAAAAAATCAGGTATTTCGGACTTTTCCTTTGATTTCGGTGTCTTACAATTCGTTTTCGGCCTCTCCAATGATCGCATTCCGTGCAATATTTTCAGCCAACAGCGATCAAAAGTGCCCCAAAAAAGACCCCAAAACCGGTGGAACGCCGAAGCCGGGACAAATCACAAAGTAAGGTGATTATCTATTGGATATTCCGGAACATTCAGGCGTTTTCTACATTTTCGTCCGATTTTCTCAATTTCAAATCGCAAGTTGGAATCGACCTGAGTCATTCAATGGTATGTGAAAGTGCGTAAGCGTCTGGTGAGCATCCGGCGAAATTCCCTATTCATCCGAATGTCCTTTTAAAGACTCGGAAATTACTTGACAATATTTGTGGCTATAATACAAGAAGTTGACCAAGCTGGCTGGACGGCTAACAAAGAGAAAAAACAGCCGGATTGGGGAGGCGCATGAGCGATAAAACAAAAAAATCCCGCGCAGCCGATCACACCCTTACTCCCGAGCAAGTGAAGCTCCTTATCCGCGAAGGCGAGGGTCTGACTGTGGAGTTTAAGGAGCATTATACCTCGCGCGTTGACGAGGATATTGTAGCTTTTGCCAATTCCAGGGGCGGAACACTGCTGCTCGGCGTGCGGGACGACGGGACCATCGTCGGGGAACATTTGAGCAACGATCTGAAGGCCAGGATCAACAGCCTGACGCGAAACTGCAAGCCGGCTATTACCGCTGAGCTTTCGCGGGTCGGCGAAGTCGTGGTCATCGTCGTGCCCGAGGGCACGGAGAAGCCCTATTCCTGCGGTTCCGGCTATTACCGGCGGCTTGACGCTACAACTCAGAAAATGAGTCATGACGAGTTGCGCGTCATGTTCGCGGAAAACGAACCCCTCCCCTTCGAGGAAAAGACGGTTCGCGGATTCTCCTTCGATGACATCTCTAAACGAAAGGTCCTGGAGTTTGCCAAAGAGGCGGGTATCCGCATCGGCTCCATCGCCGTGCCGCAGTTTCTGCGCAGTCTCAGGGTAGCAGATGAGGCAGGAGTGAAAAACGCGGGGATTCTTTTCTTCGCAAAAGATGTCCATGAGTACCTGCATCAAGCCCAGACGACGCTTCTGGCATTCAAGGGAACGGAGAGACGCCACATCTACGACCGCCGCGATGTGCGGGACGACCTGCTTACCCAGTTCAATGAGGCCGTGGACTTTCTCAAGAAGCATCTGAATGTCCGCAGCGAAATCAAGGGCGTCAATCGAGAAGACATATACGAAATCCCGCTTGAGGTCCTGCGCGAAGCCATGGTGAATGCCCTCATGCACCGCGACTACAGCATCACCGGCACGCAGGTCAGCGTTGAGGTTTATGACGATCGGGTGGAGATCGTGAATCCCGGCGGCCTGTTGAAAGGGTTGTCGGTTGAGGACCTCGGTACGCTTTCGATCCGGCGGAACGAGCTGATTGCGGATCTTTTCTTCCGCCTCCACAAAGTTGAGCGCATCGGCATGGGCATCCAGAAGATGAAAGAGGCCATGGCCGCGGCGGGACTTCGTGAGCCAACTTTTGCAAGTGATTCTTTCTTCCGGGCGACATTTCAACGATCGTCTGAATTCGCTCTCAAGGAAGGGGAAAAAGGTACCAAAAAAAGGTTCGGAGAAAAGTTCGGAGAAGGTTCGGAGAAAAGTTCGGAGAAAATATTGGCGTTCTTAAAAGAGCAGAATACAGCCAGCGCACGGAAGATCGCCGAGGCCCTTAACCTGTCTCCCCGAGCGGTAGAAAAGCAGATTGCCGTTTTGAAAAAAGCCGGTCGTCTTAGACGTGTCGGGCCGGCGAAGGGCGGACGATGGGAGGTGGGCTGATGAGTCGTAGGGCCAGGTTCGGGGATGAGGAGCTGCCGGCATTACGAGAGGACAACCCCGATAATGAATGCGGCAATGGCACATATCCATTCCAACGCCATTATAGCCAATAAATGGCGCAAATAATGGCATCGGGGCTATCCAGTGCAGCCAATGGGTACGAAGATGCGCCATACAGTCTACAAATGGGATGCAGAGCCAACACACATGTTTATTAACCTCTACACACATGTGTGTTGATGCGTGTGTAGAACCTCCGTAGAAAAGCAGATTGCCGCTTTGAAAAAAAGCCGGGTGTCTTGGACGTGTCGGCCCGGAGAAGGGCGGACGGTGAGAAGTGGTTGGGTAAAGACTCATAAATACGAGCGCGTATTTTCTGGCCACACGCAAATATATGCGCTGATTATGCGTTAGGCGCATATCCTGTGTTTTCAAGCGGCATAAAATTCCTGCCGCTCCATCCCTTTGAAAGCGAAAAAACCGTTCTTCCGAAATCCATTTCCTCCTTTTATCCCTTCCTTTTATGGCCTCGCGTGATCTGCAAAGAACTGTCATCGATTTAAATATATTGACTACTTAGAGGATTTTGAATAAGTACTTTCCTGACGAAGGGACGCGGTTTTATGCCTACATTGGACTGGATAGGGAAGAAAGCAGTCGTGAATCATCACCGAGAGGTGCCGTTCCACCTGTTGGATGATGTACCCGAATTATCGGCAGGCGAGCCTGACAGCGGAAACCTCCTTGTGGAAGGGGATAACCTTCTGGCCCTCAAAGCCCTGCTTCCCTACTATGCCGGACAGGTGAAATGCATTTATATCGATCCACCCTACAATACGGGAGATGAAAACTGGATTTATAATGACAACGTAAACAGCTCTGAAATTCGTAAGTGGCTAGGTAAGGTTGTCGGCAAAGAGATGGAAGACCTTTCTCGTCACGATAAGTGGCTTTGTATGTTGTACCCCAGACTCTCATTGCTCCGTTCGTTCCTTCGAGAAGATGGAGTCATTTTTGTGAGTATTGATGAGAACGAAGTGGGATACTTGCGCTTAGTAATGGATGAAATTTATGGCAATGCGAATAATATCGGTACCTTGGTTTGGCGGCGTCGCAGTTCTTCAGCCATGCGCGGCACCCCTCTTTCAATTGACCATGAATATATGCTTGCGTTTGCCCGTGATTCCTCCAAGGTAACTCTGTACGGACTTCAAAAGGGCATTGAAGGATATCCTAATAAGGATGCGCGGGGTAATTTTGCGAGTACGGATTTAACCGTCGGTATGGGTAAAGATGCTCGGCCTGGACAGTTCTATCCTATAAAGAATCCAAGAACTGGAAAAGTGTATCAGCCCAATCCCGAACGAGTCTGGCGTTTCTTTCCAGATACGATGGAAAAGATAATAAAAGCTGACCTTATTATTTGGCCTGACGAGCAAGAAGGCAAAATGCAGAGGCCGCGTTTTAAAACTTATTATGATCCGAAGAGCACCAAACCGAAACCAGTATCAAGCTGGATCGAAAATTTGAACATCAATAATGACACGGAACGCAAGCATCAAGAGGAAGAATATGAAGTATCCGTTCTAACCTCAGGCATGAATCAGGAAGGCGGGCGAATACTTCAGGAAATTATGGGGACAAAATTGTTTGCTTATCCCAAGCCCCTTTCTTTAATCAAGTCACTTGTCAGAGCTGCTACTCGGGACACAGACATCGTTTTAGATTCATTTGCAGGGACGGGTACCACCGGTCATGCTGTTCTTTCCTTGAATAAGGAAGATGGCCTCAACCGCCATTTTATTCTTATCGAGATGGAATCGAGCATTTGCAAGAATTTGACAGCGGAACGACTGCGCCGGGTCTGTGAGGGCTACAATAGGCCGAACGGCAAATCGGTTGAGGGATTGGGAGGCGGTTTTCGGTTCTGTCTTTTGGGAGCACCCTGCTTTAATGAGCTTGGTCGGATCAATCCTGCCGTGACCTTCGCCGATCTAGCGCGGCATGTATTCTTCACTGAAACGGGCAATCCCCTGCCGAGCCAAACAGCTTTGAAAAGTCCCCTCATAGGCAAACATCAGAATAAAGCTGTTTACCTTCTTTACAATGGCATTTTGAAAGACAGAAGTCTTGACGGGGGTAACGTACTCACCAAAGCCGTTCTGGACTGCCTGCCTCAGCACGACGGTCCCAAAGTCATTTATGGTGCGGCTTGCAGATTCAGTGCTTCGCGCCTGAAGAGAGAAAATATCGTGTTCAAGCAGATCCCCTATGAGATAAGGACCGGTTGATGCTCCAATTGAAAGGATATCAGGAAAAGGCGCTGGAATCGCTCCGGCTGTATTTGCAGGAATGCAATCAGTTGCAGGATGCCGATGAAGCCTTTTACCGGACAACCCGTCATTTGTGGGAACAAGGAATTCCCTATCGGGCTATAAAAGAGCCTTCCGACCTTGCAGATATCCCATATATCTGTTTGAGGCTCCCTACGGGGGGCGGCAAGACTCTTCTTGCCTGCCATGCCGTAGCCCTGGCAAACCGAGAATATCTGAAGCGCAGCCATTCACTGGTGCTTTGGCTTGTCCCTTCAAACACGATAAAAGAACAGACGCTGAATGCACTGAAGGACCGGGATCACGCATACAGGCAGGCCCTAGACGGTACCTTGCCCGCGGTAACGGTTCTGAGTTTAAGCGAAGCATTGTCCCTGCAACCTGCCGCCGTGATCGGCTCTACCGTTATAATCGTGGCAACGCTGCAAGCTTTCCGGGTGGAAGATAAAGAGGGCCGGAAAGTCTACGAGACAGACGGAGCCTTGATGCCTCATTTTCAAAACCTTTCGCAGGAAATCGTGAATATACTTGATCGAGAAAACGGCATAATTCCCCACTCCCTTGCAAATGTCATGAGAATCTATCGTCCTCTCGTCATCGTAGATGAAGCTCACAATGCCCGGACGGAATTGTCCTTTTATACGCTGGCGCGCTTTCGTCCTTCCGCCATCATCGAATTCACAGCTACACCCGACAGCAAGAAAAATCCAAGCAATGTCCTTCACAGTACGTCGGCGGCCGAATTGAAAGCGGAAAATATGATCAAGCTTCCGATCAGGCTGGAAACCCACACGGACTGGCGCACGATTCTAAGCGACGCAATCGCGCAGCGGATCGACCTTGAAAAGAAGGCGGAAATCGAACAGCGAAGAACGGGCGATTACTTGCGGCCTATCATGCTCATTCAGGCCCAGCCGCGAAGAAGAGGGCAGGAAACCCTTTCGGTGGAAGCCATTGAGAAGAGCCTGATTGAAGATCATCGTATCCCAGCGAATCAGATAGCAAGGGCGACAGGAGAAGATAAGGGATTAGAGGGAATTGACCTAGCCGATGAAGAGTGCCCTATCCGGTACGTCATCACCGTCCAGGCCTTGCGGGAAGGCTGGGATTGTCCCTTTGCCTATGTCCTCTGTTCCGTAACTGAGCAAAAATCAATTGGAGCGGTCGAACAAATCCTCGGACGCGTTTTGAGGTTGCCGTACTGCAAGCCGAAGAGTATCAAAGAGCTTGACCGGGCATATGCTTTCGTTACCTCCTCCAACTTTGCAGAAGCTGCCGGCAATCTCGTCGATGCCCTTGTCGAAAACGGTTTCAACCGTCAGGAAGCTGAAGAATTCGTCAGGCGGAACGATCCGGGTGAATCCAGTCCCTTATTTGATTTCATGTCTGAAAAGGGTCGCTCACCGGAAGTCACATTTCCGCTCGATGAAATCCCGGATACACGTGCGCTTTCACCTGAAATCCTTGCCAAGATCGAGATCGATGCCGAGTCCAAAACAGTAAAGCTCAAAGACTCTCTGTATCCAGTGGAAAAAGAAGAATTCGTGAATCTATTGCCTTCCCGGGAGCGCGAGAGGTGGATATATGAAATAGATCACCATCAGCGACAGATTGCAGGCATTTTGAAGAAGCCCTCCGAACGGGAACTCCCTTTCCAGGTGCCTGCACTGAGTATTAAGCGGGGCGAACAACTGGAAATATTCGAAGAAGATCATCTGATCGAAAAAGGATGGGACCTGAGCGCCTTTGATCCCCGGCTCTCTTCGCAGGAATATAATCAGTTAACAGGAAATGGCGGTCAATTCGGCGAAATAGATATTGGTGCTGAAGGGAAAATCAAGAGTCGATTCATACCTGAACTGGACCGGCAGTTAAAATTGATCGAGGTGGTTGAAAACTGGACGGGAGCCCAGTTGATTCACTGGCTGGACAAAGAGATATTTTTTCTGGAACTTTCATCCGGCGAGCGGGAAATTTTCCTCACATCCATGATTGGTGATCTACTGGATGGCCGCGGTATGGGTTTGAGTCAGATCATCCGTAAAAAATTCGAACTAAGAAAAATAGTTGAAAATAAGCTACGCAATTACCGACGAGAAGCCCGCAAGAAGGTTTACCAGGAACTGCTCTTTGGGGATTCATCCATTGTAGTCTCTCCCGCTGTATGCTTCTCTTTCAACCCCGATCAATATCCTTATCGCTTTATTTGTCCGGCGTCGGACAGCTTCAGAAACCACTATTACCCAAAGATAGGAGACCTCGATGATAAAGGAGAAGAATTCCAGTGCGCCCAATTCATTGACCAGATGAAAGAAGTCGAATTTTGGGTGCGCAACCTTGACAGGCAGGAACGGTTTTCTTTCTGGCTCCAGACTTCCACGGACAAGTTCTATCCCGACTTTGTCTGCAAACTCAGAGACGGCCGCCATCTGGTTGTCGAATATAAAGGCGAGCATCTGTGGAGTAATGATGACTCCAAGGAAAAACGCCGCCTCGGAGAGTTGTGGGCCTTGAAAAGCGCAAGGCAATGCATATTTGTTATGCCAAAGGGGAAGGATTGGGAGGCAATCAAAAGTGCAATTTTATAGACTGCATAATTAGGATAATAAGCTATGGCAAATATGGTTATAAATAGATTCATGATTGATGTGGCAAAGAAAGATATTAACGTATCCTTCTTCGCAAAAAACGTTACCCATTATTTGAAGGGTAAAAAGCCGACATATCTTCATGAAGATTTGGCAAAAACTCAACTTGCGGGAGAAATAATAGATTGGGTCAAGGGTCTCAAAAAAGAAAAAATTGAAGATGAACAGTCTATCTATTTTTCTTTCTACGGCGGAGCGCAGAAAGAAGCAACAATAAATAGTCATAACGGTAAATTCATAAAACAATTTATCAGGGAAACTCTCCTCAGGTTTTTTATTGACAAAGGTCTTTTAATAGAGCCGTATAAAGAAGGTTGTGATTTCTGCATTTATCAGAAAGCTGGCACTGAAAATGGCTTCGGTAAATACTTACGATATGATTCCGTCATCTCTTGCTATTTTGATAGAAGTTTAAAAAGGCATGTTAACGAGCTTTCTATTAGTATCGGTAGCGAGGATACGTATTTCCCTAAGATAAGAAAAAACGAAGTGGCTGACCACAAAGTGCTTCTGAACAATCTCTTGCTGAGATATGAGGAAGTGAAATCTATCGTCGATAGTTCTCACGATGAGATTTCAGTAAAAGCCAACTTTGATATGCGTAAGAAATTAGGAATTCTCCCGAAACCACATTTTCAATTCTATAAAAGAAACTATGATCTTATCGATAAGTTTGTCAAAGAATATTTTTCCTCTTTTGACGATGAATGTTTAAAAATTTATTTGCCTTTTAAGAAATTAGATGACTCTCAAATCAAATATGTATCATTCGAATCTAATAAAATGGTTTTTGGAAATAATCAAACAGATTACAGCCCGATCAATGGCATGCGGGATCATGGTCAGTATAAAAAGCCGGACAATATTGGAAATACGAAATTGTTTTTTATCTATCCTGATAGAGATTCGGCAAATAAGTTATTTACATACTTTTCGCGTGGCTATCGCCACTTTCCCGGATTAGAGTCTTATGTCGGACTTCCTGCACAGCCAGCCGAAATAAGAATCAAATATGATGATTTTCATGACTTACCACAAAGAATCGAGATCGAATTACCGAACAGTTCATATGAGAACCTCATAGGCATATGCATAATGCCTTTTAATAAACAAAGTGCGACGGCCGAACAATCGGATGCCTATTATAAAATTAAAGAAATACTGCTAAGGAAAAACATACCCTCTCAGTTTATCGAAGGCAGCAAAATCTTTTTGGAGAATTTCCACTATTACCTGCCGAACATATCAATTGCAATGCTTGCCAAACTGGGAGGTATTCCGTGGAAATTACAAACCGATAAGTATAACCAACTAATAATCGGATTCAATATTTTTAGAAGCAGGGTCAATAGCTTTATCGGATCGGCCATCTACTTTGATAATGAAGGATTACTAAAAGGTATAGATGCCTTTGAAGCGAAGAGTTCGGTTAGGGAGATAACTCAATCAATTAAGAAGTCGATTTCAGATTACATAGAACAGAATCAATCCTGCGATAGCCTGATTGTTCATTATTTTAAACCGCCCTCAAGTGAAGAGAGAATATCGATTGAAAAAATGCTTTCTGCCGAATTGAATTTAAAGATTCCTGTTGTGTTTGTTGAAGTTAACGATGTGAAGACCTCAACGGATATCTGTTTCGATTTGGACTATGGTTTACTTATGCCCCGGAGTGGGACCTATATCAGGTTAAAACCGAATGAATATTTGCTCTTCAATAATCAAAGGTACTGGGAAAAACCGGTGAATCCGATCCGCCAGGAGGAATATCCTATTAAGATAAAGATTTATGATCCCGGAGGATCGTTTCTTCATGAAAAATTAATAAGTCAAGTATATGAGTTCTCCAGATTGTATTGGAAAGGACTTAAACAGAAAGCTCAACCTGTTACGACGATATATTCAAAACTGATAGCCGAGTATGTGTCTCATTTTGAGGGCAATCGGGCACCAGAAAATAACACCGTCCATCGCACGATATGGTTTGTATGAAAGAGATCAAAGACATAATATTTTTCACTGGCGCGGGCTTTTCAAAACCAGCGGCATGTAAGATGTCTATAGATATGTTGAGTGATTTGGAAAGCCTCAGCAATGACGGAAATAGCATGTTCACACAGACTGAAAGGAAAACGATAAAATTTATTTTATCTTGCCTTTATTATCATGCACAGTGGAGGTCATTAGAGGCCGATGGTAAATATTCTTATCAGCCGAACATAGAAGAATTTGCAATGCTCTTAAGAAGAATCCAAAAAAGAGAGAATCTCCTGCCATATCCTGTAACAGGTAATTGGTCTGACAAAATTATGAGCTTAGAGCAGGAGTTTAGATTTGAAAATAAAGATTCAGAATTAGATTTATATGATTCTATTGAACGTAAAATCAAAACCATATGTTATCGAGAATGGCTTGATGCAAGCAACACAGATTTCCTGGCCCCTTTAAGTGAATTTTTTAGAGATAACCCGCGTATTGATACAAAATTAGAGTGGTTTACCTTGAATAATGACCTTGTTTTGGAGGGGCACTTTCAAAATGATAATAGCATCTATACGGGTTTTGTGAGCCAAAAATGGGTTGGCTTTGATAGAACGTCGATTGATGAAGACACTTACAATGCGGGGCGCGTCAATTATTATAAATTACACGGTTCAATTGACTGGTTCAGAATGAATGATGGTACAGTAAGAAAGAAAAACCAAAATATTGACGAATCGGAAATCGATGCCAAGACGAATCCATTTTTAATATTCGGCCACGGAACAAAGCTATTTACCATTGATCCTTTCTTTAGTCTGTTAAAAGCATTTCATGACAAGCTCCATGAAAGACGATATTTTTTTATTATCGGCTATAGCTTCTTCGATCCACATGTTAATAATTTGCTTTTCAATGAATTGATGGCTAATCCCGATCAAGACAAAAAAATGATTCTTGTCAATCCTAAGCTCAATCGTAATCTGAATTTTAATGACTTCGATTTTGAAAGCAAATATGGGTTCGATAGGGTTCTGAAAAAGGAATCTGCAATACGGCTGGTTAATTATTTTAAGGATATACAAAGAAACAATTTCTATTCCGACATGCCGGAATTTAATATGACGCAAATATCAACCGAATCATTCGTCTATGTTCAATGTAGTGGTCAGGATTTTATTTCAAGATTATTTAGCAAATCAGATGAAGGGCTTTACTGGCTTACCCAGATAGTCAACGAGTTGGGGAGTGAACCGGAAAAGACTTTTAAATGAGAAACGTGTGGGTTAACAGGATTCTGCAATCTAAGGGCGTGAAGTGAAGTCTTCTTCGATATCGAAATCAGGGAAAAAGTCTCGCCATGTTCATATTTACCCTCCCTTCCTCACCTGTTCCCGTTTGATCCTGTCCGCCTCGATGATGAAACCAGGTCCGCTCCGGAATTCCCACCGGCAGTTGAGCTTGAATCTGTCTCTATTATATGGATGTGGCTGCGCATCCCGGACTCCGAGCATGGAAAGCATGAAGAGGGTCTGGAGGACTTCACCTGTGTTGAGATATTTGTAATCGCAAACCCGCCGGAAATCGGTCCGGCTGATCCCGATCACCTTTCCACCCCTCCTGGGCTTGAGGACCCCAAAATCAAACCTGTCCTTTTTCCATTGGTGCCATTGCGGCCAGAGGATTTCGTCACAGGCGGTGAAAACAAACCAATCAACATGGCCCCTCCGCTTCAAGGCGAAAAGCCCCTGCCGGAACTCATAGAGGACCTGAAAAATTCTGGCCGGAAGGTCCTTCCGGTACTTAACGTACTTTCCCATGGATGATCTCCCTCATCAGTTTCTCGATAGGTGCTTTACCTGCCCTGACACTCATGGCGGTCGTTCTGATCCGGCGAAGCTTCTTCTGCACACGTTCAAGCTGACCGGTCTGAGCCAGACCCCGCATGAAAAGGTCCCTTTCCCTCTCTTTCAGTTCTTTCCTTCTCCACTCATACCAGGCTTCGAGAGAGGCTTCCCGATTCTTCATCTCCCGGATCTGTGTCTCCAGTTCCAGGACTTTCGCTTCCAGGTACTCAATATGCTTCTTCCCGAAGAGATCCATCACGAACCCAACTGATATGGAGAAAAGAAATGTCGGTAAACCCTCTCCTCGACGTGGTTGCTGTCCCAGAAGAAATTGGAGTGGTTCACCCAGAAAATATCCGACTCCTCCGCCCTTACCTTCCAGTTGTCACGTAACTGGTCGGGGATGGCGGCGGCCTTCTTGTACGAGGGACTGACCAGGGGCTTCAGCTTCTGCCGAAGCCAATCAGCCAGATCATTGATTTGAAAATAGGCTGACTTGGCAAAGCGGGCATCCTGGACAAACTGACCCACGAGCCTCTCGATCTCCCTCACCTTGTTCACCGGATCGCCCTTGCGGCCGATCATGCGGGAGATAGCTGTCTTGACCTCTGATATCTTCTCCTGGGGGATAGCCATGTCGATCCGGCCGACCGTTTTCCCCTTCAAGGTTACGATCCGGTAATGGAGATGGATGCCGCCGATCAACACCCCTTCCCGGATATCCTGTGATCCTTCAAATGGCTCCTTCTCAGCCCGGTAGACGAGGTTTCCGATCCGGACCGAATGCCCCTGCAGGGGACAAGAAAGGAACATGACCGGATCAAAGAGGCGGTTCGCCAGATGTCCTTTCCTGCCCGGCGCGGTGTAATACCGCTTGAAGAGGTCGATAATTTCCAGGTTGAAAGGATCGTCTTTGAAACCGGTGGTTTTTAGATTAGCCCTGAACCGTTCCGGATCGTGCTGCCTTTCCAGTGCCTTCTCTCCGAGATACCACCGGCAGGCGTTGCGGTTAGCCGTTCTTCTCACCCAGGTGAGGACATGGCCCTGGTGCCAGTCAAGCCTCGATTTCAGTTGTTGAAGCTTCGGGGCCATGACGAGGAAGGCCCGGAAGAGCCGGACGATATCCTCCCGGATGGCAAGCCCCTCCGTCGCCGGGAAGAATGTATTTGCCAGATGCTCTCCGTAACGCGTGACCGGTCCTGATCCACAAGGTTTTGCGAGATCTCCCGGGAAATAGGCGTGATATCTCACCAGCGTCGCCTGGAGCCTTCGCAGGTTGGCGTAGTCGAGATTGAGATCCGCTCCCTTAGTTGGAAGGTAATCCGGCATCCGCTTTTCTCTCTTTCGGCTCTGTTTTCTTCTCCTCTCTGCGCTCTTCTTTTTGTCCCTCTTTCCGGCGTTTCTCCTCTTCCTCCAGGTAACGGTCTGCCTTCCGGATGACGGCCCGGAGCCACTGGGTGAAATCTTCGCTGATATCAATCCTGATCCGGAGAGCCTTCGCCTTTTGCTTGATGGATTCCCACGCCGCCAGATCCTCCCGGTCCACCGTGATCTGCATCTTCCCCGTCTCTTGCGTATGAAACCGCGGCATCTTCCATTCCTCCTTCCCTCCGAATTTTCCCTCTCAATACATAATGTTTTCGATGCAGGGGTTTTCGGGAAGAAAAGACGATTTTTCGCCTCCTTTTTTCCTTGCGTACTCATGCGCCTCCGCGAACCCGGCGCAGTTCGGATACTTTCCCGGAGACCCCCGGCTACAGATTTATTCTCTTCAAATCAGCCCGCTTCCGCATGAAATAGGGAAGTGGCCAGCTATTGTTGTACAAGTAATTTGCATATGCATAATGGGCATCCAGGTATCATCGGTTTTTGTATGGTGAAAAGTTGACGCGTAGTCACAGGTGTTTGTTTCTTGAGCCTCGGGGCTCGACTGGTTTATCCATTGAGGCGTGATCGAAGGAAGCTGTTCTTTGAAAATCCGGAACGACTCAACGGTAAAATGAACTTCTTAACCCCTCCACTCGCCAAAAGGCGGGAACTGTTTTTATTCCTCTTCCCGCTGCAACGGCGGGTGCTTTCAAGAGTTCCTTTTTTTACCAATCACCACTATCTCCGAAGGAACCCGAAGGCATGGATCTGTAAGGTCGCCTCGCCAGCGGCCGGGATGGGAACCGCCAAGTCCCACTTCCGCATGATCCAAAGATAAGGGTGCTCCGGAGAGCCGGATGCGATCGAAAGACGCCTGTCCGGTTCGGGAACCAGGCACGGGGAGCAAAATCAGCCCTTCAGGCTGTGAGTGACCATGCGCTTGAGTTCCTGCATAGTGAGAAATGGTGCGGTTGGATACTCTGGTGTTCCGTTTGGTGACGGGATCCATGCCTAAAGCAATAAGCCATGGCGGGATAACGTCCAAGAGGTCCGGCGGCTCCGGGAGGATAAACTGGGTGGTTCCCAGCGAAGCTTCCGGGGTTGGAGCAGCCGGTAAAAAGGGGGAAACCCCGACTCGACGACATAGGGTGACGTACAGGAACCAGGTCATGGCATGGTGCGGTAGGTGTGAGTAAGGCGATCTCGGCCACTTCGTAGCCCGAAAGCTTCTCGAAACCGGAGATGAATAGACTCCGGGCCGAAACATCATGAACGCCTGGCACCTACGTGTCGGCATCGGAACAGTGCGGTAAGAGCGCACGGCAGCGTACTGCGGAAACGCAAGTGCCGTTTCAGGGGAATCGACGATCTAACCTGGTGGTTGAAAACCACTTGGGGACAGAGGCCTGGTAGTAACCTCTCGGAAAACGAGTCACCCGTCGGGAATCCGTGTGACAAGCACGGAGCAGCCAAGCGTGTTGGCGCACGCATCGGCATAAGCGAACCGGCGGGGATGATCAGAAATGATCAGGGCGAAGCAGGACAGGAGTGAATCCTTGGCGAGATACTGGTGATTGGTATCAGAAACAACGGGAGTCGTGTGTCCGGTTGCCGCCTCCCGAAGCTTCCGGGCCGTCTAACCAGGGCGGCCTATCAAGGGAGCGGCAAGGCATGTCGGAAGATCTCCCTTTCGGTATGCCGGGCGCGGGTCCCGGGTGATGATTATTTCATCCTCCGGGGCTTGCGCCTTTTTTATTTCTCTTTCGCGGTCCTCGCGACAAAAGCACCATACTTGCACTGTGCAAGCACGGTGCTTTCACCATGCCGGCACTGTTCCGGCACCGGTTTAGCACCGGACAAGCACCGGACCAGCCCTAGGCCAGCCTCAGGCTGGCACCAGGCAAGCCCAGGTCTAGCCCTGCTGATTCCTGATTCTCTGATTCCGGATTCCTTAATAGCTTCTCTAAAGAGAAGCAGCCTTCGGCTCCCTTTTTCATTTTGCCTCCTCAAAATCCCTGCATGGAAAACATTATCTATTAGGGGGAATGAGGAACAAACGAAAAATGGAAGGATGATTCATGGCCGATGCAAGGGAACCAAGAAAATTTTTGACACAGGGCGAAGTTGCGTATAGATTCCGAGTCAGCCCCTCGACCATCAAGAACTGGCGGGCGAGGGGACTGCTTCGATTCTTCCAGGTTCCCGGCTCATCGCGGGTGCTCTATCCCGTAGAAGCGGTGGAGGAACTTGAAAGACAGTCCCTGCAAAAAGAAAAGGAGGTGGTAAGGCTAACCGGAATCAAAAGGGAAAGACCGCAAATATCTGACAAACCCAAAAAGGAATGGAGGATATAATGGCGGTCAGAAACAAGAATCATCACTTGGTTCAACGTGGCGAGGCGTGGTATTTCGTCACGAAAGTAAACGGCAAGAGAATCAGAAAGGCTCTTTCACAATCCATCACGGAAGCAAGGCGGATTCGGGACGAGTACCTGCGGGAGATCCTTCTGCACGGAGATATTCAGAGGCCGAAGGATAGACCCGATCGCGTGCCGCTCTTCGGCGAGATCGCCCAGGAATGGGTGCAGATCATTTCCAAGGAGATCAAGACCTCGACCCTTGAGGATTACAGGTACACGATGAACCGGTACGTTCTTCCGGAATTCGGGAACAGGCCGATTGCAATGATCAACTATCTGGAGATCAAGAAGTTCGTGAGCAATCTGACCTGCTCCCATAAGCGGAAAAACAACGTTCTCGTCCCCATGCGGTCAGTCTTCAAACATGCCTTCTTGTCCGAAATCATCGATAAGAACCCCATGGACAGGATCAAGAATCTCAAGATCGAAAAGCCGGATATCCATCCGCTCTCGATGGAAGAGGTTCGGAAGGTTCTCGAAAGCGTCAGCTCCCGGTACCGCAATTTCTTTATCGTTGCGTTCTTTACCGGGATGAGGTTCGGCGAGATGTCGGCCCTCAAATGGAAAAACGTCGATTTCAGGCTGGGCGTCATCAAGGTGCGGGAAACCAGGGTGCTGGGAGAGGAAGGCCGTCCCAAGACGAAGAAATCATCTCGGGACATCAAGATGCTCGCGCCGGTGATCGAGGCAATGCGGGACCAGATGAAAGAGACGGTCGGGAAGACGGAAGCCGGTTATGTCTTTCTCAATCAGTACGGGAGACCGGTGGAACCGATGCCGACCAATTTTCATGTCTGGAAACCGGCGCTCAAGAAAGCGGGCCTGGAACCCAGGCCGCTCTATCAGACCCGGCACACCTTCGCAACCCTGATGCTGGATGCCGGAGAACATCCCGGATGGGTCCAGAAGATGATGGACCATGAGACGATGCAGATGATCTACGAGAAGTATTATTCGTACATCAAAAGCTACGAGAAGGACGAAGGCAGCGCTTTCATGCAGAACGTCTACGGTCCTGCCGCGCCCGCGGTGCCCGTTGTGAAAGAAGAGCAATCTGAAGCAAGCATTCCCCTGCGATTTTA
>Ga0116159_1002816_pt1 | contig 16213 bp, 14 predicted proteins | sample AD_JPNAS1_MetaG_FD_89878 | JGI IMG/M metagenome (GOLD analysis project Ga0116159, IMG submission 89878) | Active sludge microbial communities of municipal wastewater-treating anaerobic digesters from Japan - AD_JPNAS1_MetaG | ecosystem: Engineered > Bioreactor > Anaerobic > Digestate | place...
GAACGGGACCGCCGGGAGCTTTCCGGCAACTTCTGCCGCGGCTGCGGCTACTGCCTGCCCTGCCCGGCCGGGATCGACATCCCCACGGCAGCGCGCATGAACTGCATGCTGCGCCGCGCGCCGACGGGGAAGCTGCTCTCGAAAGAATACCGCGTGCTCATGCACAGGATAGACGCTTGCACCGGCTGCCGCGCCTGCGCTTCCCGCTGCCCGTACGGCCTGGACACGCCGAACCTGCTAAAGGAAATGCTCTCAGACTACGACGCGGTCTACCTCGCGCGCGGGGAAAGATAGAAGGCGTCCCGCGGTTCCCGCCGCGCGCGCGGGCGGCAAGAGCCTGACTGCCGTTCGCGGCCCTCCCCGGATGAATCCCCGGCAAGACCGTTCCGCCGGGGGTTCATCCCTTTTTCGCTGCAAGATTCTTCTACCAATTGGGCGGCGGATGCGTTAAAATAAGGATACGCAGGCGCGCGGCGCGCGCGGGAGGTTCGCATGAATCCATACCTTGACGACAACGAGCTCTACCTGTTCAACACGGGAAAAAGCGCGTACGCCTACCGGGCGCTCGGCTGTCATCGCGTGGCCATGCCCGAGGGATACGAAGCCTTCCGCTTCGCCGTCTGGGCGCCGGACGCGCGGGCGGTGAGCGTCGTGGGCAGCTTCAACGGCTGGAACCCGCGCGCCGACCCGATGACCCCCTGCGGCACCACGGGCGTGTGGCAGGCGCACGTGGGCATCGCCCGGCACGGGAATCTTTACAAATACGCGATCATGACGAAAAAGGGCGAGTTGATCTACAAGGCCGACCCTTACGCGTTTTTCAGCGAGCCGAGGCCTGAAACGGCCTCCGTCGTCTGGGACCCGATCCCCTTCAAATGGACGGACGACGCGCATATGGCCGCGCGCCGCCGTCCCGCAAGGCCGCCCCGCGAGGCCCCCATGAGCATCTACGAGGTGCACCTGGGCTCGTGGCGGGAGGGGCGGGATTACGCGCAGCTCGCCGCCGAGCTCGTCGATTACGTCGCGGATCTCGGCTACACGCACGTCGAGTTCATGCCCGTGTGCGAATATCCTTTGGACGACAGTTGGGGCTACCAGGTCACGGGCTATTACGCCGTCACCTCGCGCTACGGCACGCCGGAGCAGTTCAAGCTGTTGGTCAACGCCTTCCACAGGGCTGGCATAGGCGTGCTGCTCGATTGGGTGCCCGCGCACTTCACAAAGGACGCGCACGGCCTTCGCCGCTTCGACGGCAGCGCGCTCTACGAGCATCCCGACCCGCGCCGCGGTGAGCAGCCGGACTGGGGCACCATGCTCTTCGATCTCGAAAAGAGCGAGGTGCGCAGCTTTCTCATCTCCAACGCGGTCTATTTCTTCAAGGAATTCCACATAGACGGGCTTCGCGTGGATGCGGTGAGCTGCATGCTCTACCTCGACTACGGCAGGCGCGAGGGGGAGTGGGTCCCCAACGCCGAGGGCGGGCACGAGAACCTCGCCGCCGTGGAGTTCTTCCGCGCGCTCTCGCGCGCCGTGGGGCGCGAGTGCCCCGGCAGTCTGCTCATCGCCGAGGAGAGCACGGCCTTCCCGCTCGTGACCGCCCCGCCGGAGGACGGCGGCCTCGGCTTCAACTTCAAATGGAACATGGGCTGGATGAACGACACGCTCTCCTACTGCAAGCTGGACAGCTATTTTCGCAAGTTCAACCACGACAAGCTGACCTTCTCCATGTGCTACGCATTCTCGGAAAACTATATACTGCCCTTCTCGCACGACGAGGTCGTGCACATGAAAAATTCGCTGATCGGCCGGTTCCCCGGCACGTATGACGAGATGTTCGCGCAGCTTCGCCTGCTTTATATGTACCAGTACGCGCACCCGGGCAAGAAGCTGCTCTTTATGGGGGGCGAGTTCGGCCAGTTCGCGGAGTGGAACTTCCGCCGCTCGCTCGACTGGATGCTGCTCGATTTTCCGCAGCACGCGGCGCTCCGCGAGTTCGTCAAGGCGCTGAACCTGTTTTATAAAAGCGAGCCCGCGCTCTACGAGCGGGACGACGGCTGGGAGGGCTTCGAATGGCGAAGCGCGGACGATTCCGCCCACAGCGTGCTCGCCTTCTGCCGCAGGGACGACGCGGGGAGAGAGCTTTTGTGCATATTCAACTTCACGCCCGTGCCGCACGGCGCGTATCCGATCCGCCTGCCGTACCGCGCGAAGCTTCGCCGCGCGATGTCGAGCGTCGAGGGGCCGGAAGCGCCCGTTTCCGTTGCGGAGGACGCGGGCGGCTGCACGGCGCGCATCCCGCTCGCGGGATATGAGGCCGCTTGGTATAAAATCGATTTACTTCCCTGAATCCTATTAGTAGAAGGAGGCGGAGCAAGTATGAAAAAGAGAATGATCGCCATGCTGCTCGCCGGCGGTCAGGGTTCCCGGCTCGGTGTGCTCACAAACCGCACCGCCAAGCCCGCGGTGCCGTTCGGCGCAAAGTACAGGATCATCGATTTTCCGCTCTCAAACTGCGTGAACAGCGACATCGACACGGTGGGCGTGCTCACGCAGTACGAGCCGCTCGAGCTCAACGGATACCTCGGCAACGGCAGCGCCTGGGACCTCGACCGCAACACCGGAGGCGTCTACGTACTCCCGCCCTATGTCAAGGGCAGCCGGGGCGAGTGGTATTCCGGCACGGCCAACGCCATTTTCCAGAACCTCGCCTTCATCGAGCGCTACTGCCCGGACTATGTGCTCGTGCTCTCCGGCGACCACATCTACAAGATGGACTACGCGGCCATGCTCCGCCACCACATCGAGCGCCAGGCGGACGCGACCATCGCCGTGCTCGAGGTGCCCCTCGAGGAGGCGCACCGCTTCGGCATCATGGAGACGGACGACGGCGGCATCGTCACGGACTTCATCGAAAAGCCCAGGCAGCCAAAGAGCAACAAGGCTTCCATGGGCATCTACATCTTCACGACGGCCGTGCTGCGGCGCTATCTCATAGAGGACGACGCGGACGAATCCTCCGCGCACGACTTCGGCAAAAACGTCATCCCCAAGATGCTCGGCGACGGCATGCGCCTCTCGGCATACGCCTTTCGCGGATACTGGAAGGACGTGGGGACCGTCAAGAGCCTGTGGGAGGCCAACATGGACCTCATCGGCGACAAGGCGCAGCTCGACCTCAACGACCGCGAGTGGCGCATCTACAGCCGCAGCCCCGTCATGCCGGCGCACTACATCGGCCCCTCGGCTTCCGCGCGCTGCTCCATCGTCAGCGAAGGGTGCGAGATCGACGGCACGGTCGAGAACAGCGTGCTGTTCACGGGCGTGCGCGTGGGCCACGGCGCGTTCGTCAAGGATTCCGTGCTCATGCCGGGCACGCGCATCGGCCCGAACGCCATCGTCAAAAAAGCCATACTCGGCGAGGAGGCCATGGTCGGCGCGGGCGCGGTCTTGGGCGACGCGAAATGCGCCGACGACCTGCCCTACGATACGTCGCTCACCGGGGACATCACGCTCGTGGCGAGCGGAACCAGCATCGCTCCCCTCGCGCGCGTGCCCGCGGGCATGATCGTCAACAACGACTTTACCGGGGAGGAGGACGCCGAAAATGACGGATAACGCATTTGGCCTCATCTATACGGGGGAAGCCAACCTCCAGCTTCGGGAATTGACCTATTCGCGCTCGGTCGCGGCGGTGCCCTTCGCGGGGCGCTACCGCTGCATCGACTTCATCCTGAGCAATCTCGTCAACACGGGCATCTCCAACGTAGGCGTCATCACGCAGAAAAACTACCACTCGCTCATGGACCATCTCGGTTCGGGCAAGGAATGGGATCTGCACAGGAAGCGCGACGGCCTGTTCATACTGCCGCCTTTTGTCACGCGCGACAACACGGGCATCTACAACGGCACGGTGGACGCCATCCGCTCCGTATTGGGCTACGTGCGGCGAAGCAGCCAGCGCTATGTGCTGCTTACGGGCAGCCATACCATCTACAACACGACCTATTCGGATATGCTCGCGCAGCACATCAAAACCTGCGCGGACATCACCATACTCTACAACGACGTGACCGCCTTCGACCGGGACGACCAGTATGACGACCTGCGGCTGATGCTCGACGAGAAGGGCCGCGTCTACGATTTGCAAATCGACCCCTACCGCCCCATGACGCCGAGCCAGAGCTGCGATCTGTACATCATGGAAAAGACGCTGCTCGAATACCTCGTCGAGGAAGCGGCCTCGCACGCGCTGACCGACTTCGTGCGCGACGTACTCGTCAAGAACGTTTCGACGCTCAAGCTCTACGGCTACCGCTACGACGGCTACGTCGCGCGCATGAATTCGCTCTCGAGCTATTTCAAGCACAACATGGCCGTGCTCGACCGGGGCGTGCGAAGCGACCTGTTCAACCCGCAGCACCCGATCTACACCAAGGTCAAGGACGAGGCGCCCGCGACCTACGGGCCGGACGCGCACGTCGCGAATTCGCTCGTGGCGGACGGATGCATCGTCGAGGGCAGCATAGAGAACTGCGTGCTCTTTCGCGGCGTGCACATCGGCGTGGGCAGCATCCTAAAGGATTGCATACTCATGCAGGCGAGCGACGTGCGTGAAAACTGCTCGCTCGAGCATGTGATACTCGACAAGGGCGTGACCGTGCGCGCGGGGCGCAGGCTCGCGGGGTACGAGAGCTTCCCCGTCATCATCCGAAAGGGCAGCACCATATGAGCCAAACCGCGAAAAAGCCGAGCATACTCTTCGCAGCCAGCGAGTGCGCGCCCTTCGTCAAAACCGGCGGCCTCGCGGATGTCGCGGGCGCGCTGCCCGCAGCGCTCGCAAGGCGCGGCTACGACGTGCGCGTCGCGCTGCCTTTGTATAAGCAGATCCGCCGCGCGTACGGCGAGGAGCTCGTCCACCTCTACGACGGCAACATCCGCCTGGGCTGGCGCGAGCAGTTCCTCGGCGTGGAGGGCATGGCGCGCGACGGCGTCGCCTACTATTTCGTGGACAACGAGTTCTACTTCGGACGGGACAACATCTACGGCGTGTTCAACTGCGACGAGGCCGAGCGCTTCGGCTTTTTCTCAAAGGCGCTCGTCGAACTCATGGCGCGGCTCGATTTCTATCCCGACGTATTGCACCTCAACGACTGGCAGACGGGCATGGCCGCGGCGCTCCTCAAGACGCAGTACGCGCACATACCCGAATACGCGCGGGTCAGGTCGCTTTTCACGATCCACAACCTGCGCTTCCAGGGCGTGTTCGACCGCGGCTTCACGGACGAGCTGCTCACCCTCGGCCCCATCGCGTTCGACCCCAACGCGCTTGAATACTGCGGGTGCGTCAGCTACATGAAGGGCGGCCTCGCCTTTGCCGACGCCATCAATACCGTGAGCCCGACCTACGCCTCGGAGATACAGACCAGCTTCTTCGGCGAAACGCTCGACGGCATCCTGCGCGCGCGCGCGGGCAGGCTCACGGGCATACTCAACGGCATCGACACCAGGGAGTTCGATCCCGCGGCGGACAAGGCGCTTCCCGCGAACTTTTCCGTCGACGACATGGCGGGAAAGGCTCTATGCAAGGCCGCGCTTCAAAAGGAGCTCGGACTCGGGGAAGACCCGGGCGCGCCCATCCTCGCCATCGTTTCCCGCCTGACCTCGCAGAAGGGCTTCGACCTCGTCGAGCGCGTGCTGTTCGAAATGATGGAAAAGCCCGTGCAGCTCGCCGTGCTCGGCACGGGGGAGGCGCATTACGAGGGCTTCTTCAACTGGGTGCAGAAGCGCTTCCCCGGGCGCGCCGCCGCGCGCATCGAATACAACGAGGGCCTCGCGCGGCGCATCTACGCGGGCGCGGACCTGTTCCTGATGCCCTCGCTGTTCGAACCCTGCGGCCTCGCGCAGATGATCGCCATGCGCTACGGCACGATCCCGGTCGTGCGCGAAACCGGCGGCCTCAGGGACAGCGTCAAATCCTATAATCGATACGAGGATACGGGCACGGGTTTCTCGTTCCTGAACTACAACGCGCACGAGCTTCTCTACACCGTGCAGCGCGCCGTCGATTACTTTTGCGACGACCCCGCGCTCTGGGCGCGGCTCGTCGCGCGCGCGATGCGGGAGAACTTCTCGTGGGACGAACGCGCAAAGGACTACGAGGAGCTGTATGGGCAATTGATAATTGACAATTGACAATTGACAATTGACAATCGGGGAACGCCGCCTGCGGGCGGGATGGGATAATTGATAATTGATAATTGACAATTGACAATTGACAATCGGGGAACGCCGCCGCGGGCGGGACGGGATAATTGATAATTGATAATTGACAATTGACAATCGGGGAACGCCGCCGCGGGCGGGATGGGATAATTGATAATTGATAATTGACAATTGACAATCGGGGAACGCCGCCTGCGGGCGGGATGGGATCATTGATAATTGATAATTGACAATTGACAATTGATAATTGACAATCAAAGAACGCCGCCGCGGGCGGGACGGGATCATTGACAATTAAAAACCGCGCCGCGACGGGATTTCGCAGGACGGATTCCGACGGGCGCAGCAGGGGCGGATTCTATATCCGCCCGATATCGGAGGGTTTTATGGCGAAATACGTCATGGCTTTGGACGCGAGCACGACCAGCAGCCGTGCGATGCTCTTCAACGCGAACGGCCATGTCGAAAGCAGCGCGCAGAACGAGTTCCCGCAGATCTACCCGCGGCCCGGCTGGGTCGAGCACGACGCGATGGGAATCTGGGCGGCTCAGCTTGGCGCGGCGCGCGAGGCCATGGCGCGCGTGGACGCGGCCGCCGGGGACATCGCGGCCATCGGCATCGCGAATCAGCGCGAAACGACCGTCGTGTGGGATAAGCGCACGGGCGAGCCTGTGTGCCGCGCCATCGTCTGGCAGTGCCGCCGCACGGCCAAATATTGCGATTCGCTCAAGGCGCGCGGCCTCGCGGAATGGTTCCGCGACAAGACCGGCCTGATGATCGACGCGTATTTTTCCGGCACCAAGCTCAAGTGGATACTCGACAACGTTCCCGACGCGAGAGCGCGCGCGAAGCGCGGCGAGCTTCTGTTCGGCACGGTGGACACATGGCTCATCTATAAACTCACGGGCGGCCGCGCGCACGTGACGGACTACTCCAACGCCTCGCGCACGCTGCTGTTCAACATCCACACGCTCGACTGGGACGACGAGATCCTCGCGGAGTTCGACATTCCCCGGGAAATGTTGCCCAAAGCGCTTCCCTCGAGCCATGTCTTCGCCCAAACAGACCCCGCGCATTTCGGCGCGGCCATCCCCATCTGCGGCGCGGCGGGCGACCAGCAGGCGGCGCTGTTCGGGCAGAGGTGCTTTTCGCCGGGCGAGGCGAAGAACACCTACGGCACGGGGTGCTTCCTGCTGATGAACACGGGCGGCGCGCCGGTCGCGAGCGCGAACGGCCTGATCACGACCATCGCGTGGGGCTACGCGGGAAAGGTCGAGTACGCGCTCGAGGGCTCGGTTTTCATCGCGGGCGCGGCCATACAGTGGCTGCGCGACGAGGTGCGCCTGATCTCCTCCGCCGCCGAGAGCGAGAAGCTCGCCCGCGAGGTTCCGGACACGAACGGCTGCTACGTCGTGCCCGCGTTCGTCGGCCTCGGCGCGCCGTACTGGGACCCCTACGCGCGCGGGGCGATCGTGGGCGTCACGCGCGGCGTCAACAAAAGCCACATCGTGCGCGCGACGCTCGAATCCCTCGCGTATCAGACCAGCGACGTGCTGCGCGCCATGCAGGAGGATTCGGGCATACGCCTCGCCGCGCTCAAGGCCGACGGCGGCGCGAGCGCGAACGATTTGCTCATGCAGTTCCAGGCGGACGTCATCGACGCGCCGGTGCTGCGCCCGCAATGCGTCGAGACGACCGCGCTGGGCGCCGCGTACCTCGCGGGGCTCGCCTGCGGCTTCTGGAAGGACCGCGAGGAGCTTGGCCGCCGCGTGCCCGAACCGGACCGGTTCGAGCCGAACATGGACGAGGCCGCGCGCGCGGAGAAGCTCGCTGGATGGAAGAAGGCGGTCCGCTCGGCGCGGGCGTGGGGCGAGGAATAAGACGGCGCGGGCCGATATGGAATCGGCCCCTGCGGATAAATTTAATTGTCAATTGTCAATTGTCAATTGTCAATTGCCCAAAGGGGAACTTTTGGATGCAGAAATACGATGTCGTAATCATCGGCGGCGGCGTGGTGGGCTGCGCCACGGCAAGGGAGCTGACGCGCTATAAGCTTCGCGTCGCGCTTTTCGAAGGCGCGCCGGACATCTGCTCCGGCCAGAGCAAGGCCAACACCGCCATCGTCCACGCGGGCTTCGACGCCAAGCCCGGCACCGACAAGGCGCGCTTCAACGTCATCGGCAACGCCATGTTCGATACGCTCGCGCGGGAGTTGGACGTGCACTTCGAGCGCAACGGCTCAATCGTGCTCGCGTTTTCGGACGAGGGCATCCCGGAGCTCGAGAAGCTCGTCTGGCGCGGCGTGGCCAACGGCGTAAAAGGGCTCCGCGTGATCCGCGCGGAGGAACTGCGCAACCTGGAGCCGAACGTGAGCGCGAAGGCGGTCGCCGCGCTGTTTGCGCCCTCGGGCGGCATCGTCAGCCCGTACGAGCTGACCTTCGCCTATGCCGAGAACGCCGTTAAAAACGGCGCGGCGATTTTCCGCGAAGCGCCCGTTACGGATGTGCGGCGCGACGGCAGGGGCGGCTATCTCGTGCGCGCGGGCGGGCGGGAGTGCGCCGCGCGCGCCGTGGTCAACTGCGCGGGCGTCCATGCGGACGAAATCAACAACCGCGTGAGCGCGGAGAGGATCGGCATCACGCCGCGCCGCGGCGAATACCACATCGTCGACAAGAGCTACGGAAAGCTGTTCAAAAGCGCGATCTTTCAGCTTCCGACCGCCATGGGCAAGGGCGTGCTCGTCGCGCGCACGGTGGAGGACACGATATTGCTCGGCCCGACGGCCGAGGATATTCCCGACCGGGAGGATAAGTCCACCACGGCCGGGGGCCTCGCGAAAGTGCTCGAGCGCGCCGCGCTCACCTGGGAGGATATCCCGCGCCGCGGCTTCATCACGACGTTTTCGGGCATACGCGCGCACTGCGATAAGGATGATTTCGTGCTCGGCGAACCCGGGGACGCGCCGCTCTTTTTCAACGCGGCGGGCATCGAGTCGCCGGGGCTCACTGCCGCGCCCGCGATCGCGGTATACCTCGCCGAGAGCGTCGCGCAGCGGCTTCGCGCGGCGGAAAACCCCGCGTTCGACCCGGTGCGAAAAGCCATACCCGCGTTTCGCACGATGGACGCGGACGAGCGCGCGGCGGCCATCGCGAAAAACCCGGATTACGCCAAAATCGTCTGCCGCTGCGAGAACGTGAGCGAAGCGGAAATACGCGAATGCATCCGAAGGCCGGTCGGCGCGCGCAGCGTGGACGGGGTCAAGTTCCGCGCGCGGGCGGGCATGGGGCGCTGCCAGAGCGGCTTCTGCCTCACGCGGGTCATGGAGATACTCGCGGAGGAACTGGGCGTGCCGGAAACGGAAATCACGAAATCGGGCGGCGGCTCATACCTCGTGAGCGGGCGCATATTCGGCGAGGAGGAGGGCGGGCGCGCATGAGGGAGAGGGAGGTCGGCGTGCTCGTCATCGGCGGCGGCCCGGCGGGGCTCGCCGCGGGCATCGCCGCGAAAGAGGCGGGGTGCGCGCGCGTGCTCGTCGTGGATCGCGAGGACGCGCCCGGAGGCATACTCAAGCAGTGCATACACAACGGCTTCGGCCTGCAGGCGTTCGGCGAGGAGCTGACCGGTACCGAGTACGCGGAGCGGTATATCGAAAAGGCTTTCGCCGCGGGTGTCGAGGTCGCATGCGGGACGATGGCGATCGATCTTACGGGCGGCAGAGTCGCCACGATCGTGAGCCGGGCGCGCGGGCTCGAAACCGTCCGCGCGGGCGCGGTCGTGCTCGCGATGGGCTGCCGGGAGCGGCCGCGCGGCGCGCTCGCGACGCCGGGCAGCCGCTGCGCGGGCGTTTACACGGCGGGCAACGCGCAAAAACTCGTCAACATGAAAGGACTCATGCCCGGGAAGCGCGTGGTCATACTCGGCTCAGGCGACATCGGCCTCATCATGGCGCGGCGCATGACCTTCATGGGCGCGCGGGTGCTCGCCTGCGTGGAGCTGATGCCCTACTCGGCGGGGCTTACGCGCAACATCGTTCAGTGCCTCGACGATTTCGGCATACCGCTCCTGCTCTCGCACACGGTCGTGGACATCAAGGGCCGCGAGCGGCTCGAGGGCGTGAGCGTCGCGGCGGTCGACGAAACGCTTTCTCCCATTCCCGGCACGGAGCGGGAGCTTGCGTGCGACACGCTGCTTCTTTCCGTAGGCTTGCTGCCGGAAAACGAACTCAGTTCGACGGCGGGCGTGCGGCTGTCCCCCGCGACGGGCGGCGCTGAGGTGGACGAGAACCTTCAGACCGCGGTGCCCGGCGTGTTCTCCTGCGGGAACGTATTGCACGTGCACGACCTCGTGGACTTCGTCTCCGAGGAAGCCGCGCGCGCGGGCAAAGCCGCCGCGCGCTATGCCGCGGGCGAAACGCGGCCGCGCGGGACGGTGCCGGTCGAGGCGGGCTCGGGCGTGGGCGGAATCGTGCCGCAATTCCTCGGCGAGCAGATCGAGGGCGACGTGAAGCTGATGTTCCGGACGCGCGGGATCTATAAAAAGGCGCGCGTGGTCGCCGAGCGGGGCGGGCGCGAAATCTATTCCAAAAGGGAAATGATACTCGTGCCGGGCGAAATGGTCGGCGTCACGCTCAAAAAGGACGCGCTCGGCTCGGGGCGCGAGCCTGTGCGCGTGCGCATAGAGGTATAGCATGGAGGAGAGGGAACTCATCTGCATCAACTGCCCCATGGGCTGCCGCATGAAGGCGACGCTCGAAGGGGGAACCATCACATCCGTCACGGGCTTCACCTGCAAGCGCGGCGAAACCTACGCGCGCGAGGAGCTCACGCGCCCGGTCCGCATGGTGACGGCGCTCGTACGGGTCAAAGGGCGCGCTCAGCCCCTGCCTGTCAAAACCGACCGCCCCATCGATAAGGATCTCATTTTCGACGCGCTCGCGGCGCTCGGCCATGTAACCGTGCAGCCGCCGATCCGCATCGGCGAGGTTGTACTTGCGAACGTATGCGGCACCTGTGCGAACTTCGTCGCCACGGCGAACGTGCGATGAGGCAAAAATGAAACATTACATCACAACATCTCTTGTAAGGGGAAGAATGTTATTATAGAATAGTAAACAGACCTACCGTAAACCGACCGTTCCGCGAAGGGAGGCGGCATATGGCGAACAAAAACGGCGTCCGGCCCTATACGGCGCAGGAGCTTTCCGCGTTTTGCGCGGAGCTTGCGCTGGTGCTGCGCACCGGCATGTTTTTGCCCGACGGCATGGCGGCCATGGCCAAGGAAAGCGGCGACCCCGTCGTCGCGAGGCTCCATACCGCCTTGCAGGGCGGCGCCGGACTCGCACCCGCGATGCGCGCAACGGACGCCTTCCCGGATTATATGCTGGGCATGGTGGATCTGGGCGAAGCCGCGGGCAAGCTCGAGCAGGTCATGGAGGCGCTCGGCCTCTACTACGAGCGCGAGCACGCCGTCAGAAACCAGATCAAATCCGCGGTGTTCTACCCGATGGCGCTCGTGGCGATCATGATCGTCGTGATCGCGGTGCTGCTCATCCGGGTGCTGCCCGTTTTCGCGGATGTGTTTACGGACCTCGGGGGCGCGGCGGGCGCGGTTTCTCCGGAGATCGCGTCGTTCGGCGAGATCGCGGGCTACCTCGCGCTCGCGCTCGCGGCGCTGATGCTCGTCCTGTGCATCCATCTCTTTGCGAGGCTACGCTCCGCCTCGGGCTACGCCGCGCTCATGCGCGGCCTGGCGCGCCTCGGCTTCACGCGAAGGCTCGCCGAAAAAATCGCCGCGGGACGTTTCGCCTTCGCGCTCTCGATGCTGCTCGAAAGCGGGTACGCGCTCGACGACGCGCTCGCGAAACTGCCCCTCGTCGTAGACAGCGACAGGGCGGCCGCGCAGATACTCGCCTGCCGCGAGGCCATAGCCCAGGGCGCGTCCTTTTCCAAAGCCGTCGAGGAAAGCGGTCTCTTCCCGGGCATGTACGCGCACATACTCGGCGTGGGCTTTCGCGCGGGCGCGCTCGAGCGCGTGAGCGCCAAGGTCGCCGCCCTCTACGAGGATGAGATCGACCGCTCGATCGCCCGGCTCGTGGGCGTCATAGAGCCCGCGCTCGTGGCGCTGCTGTGCCTCATCATCGGGGCGATACTGCTCTCGGTGACGCTGCCGCTGATGGACATCATGGCGGGCATCGGCTGAGCGGGGCGGTATGGCGCGGCGCATCGGAAAACGGAACGCGGGCTTTCCGTGGTGGGGCGGGCTTCTCGTCACGGCGGCGGTTTTCCTGGCCTGCCTGACGCTGATGCTCCGCGGCATAGAGCGCACGCGGCTGGGCGTGGAGCAAAAGGAGCTTGCGCTCGTCGAGCGCGCGGTCAACCGCGCGGTGGTTTCCTGCTACGCCATGGAGGGCTTCTATCCGCCCGGCATCGATTATCTCATTGAAAACTACGGCCTCGAGGTCGACCAGAGCAAGTATTACATCCACCACGAGGCCTTCGCCTCGAACGTTTACCCGACCATCTGGGTCGCGAGGAGGTGACGCGCATGCTTCGGGACGCGGGGCGCGGCATCACTGCGACGGCGGCGATGCTGCTGCTGTTCACGGCATTCGCTTTGCTGAGCCTGCTGCAGGCGCTCTACGGCGCGGCCGTATATGAGCGCGTGGCCGGACGCATGGACGACGGGTACAACCTGCGCGCGTCCCTCTCGTACGTCGCCAACAAGCTCCACGCGCACGATGGCGCTGGCGGCGTGGACATCGAGCAGGCGGAAGGGCTCCCCGTGCTCCGCCTGCGGGACGAGGAGCGGGAAAGCGTGACTTTGGTCTATTTCTTCGACGGCGCGCTGATGGAGCAGACCGTCGAGGCCGCCGCGCGCTTCGATCCCGGCGCGGGGCAGAGGATCGCCGAGCTCGCGGATTTCACCATACGCGAGATCGAGGGCGGCTACGCCTTCACGGCCTACACCTTCGAGGGGACCATGCGCGCGCTCGATGTGCGGCTCCGCGCCGGGGAGGCCTCCCCGTGAACGCGCGCGGTGGCTACGCCTTTCTCGTGGAGATGACTGCGGTCATACTGTTCTTCGCGCTCGCGGCGACGGCGGTGATCACGCTCTTCGTCGGCGCGGACAAGCGCGCCGGAGAGGCCGCGGAGCTCTCCGGCGCGATACTCGCGGCGAGCTCCGCGGCGGAGCTCGTTCGCACGTCAATTTCCCCCGAGGCGGATTTCACCGTGCGTTACGGCGCGGTTGAGGCCGAGGGCGGATACGAGGCGTGGCTCGATCCGAGCTTTTTGCCGGGCGGGCTGCAGGAGTACATACTCCGGCTCGAGTGCGAGCGGGCCGGCGGCATGTGTGAAATGACGGTGTCCGTCCGCGAGAAGGACGGGGAAGCGATCTATTCTCTTTCATGCGCGCGCTTTATGGGAGGCGGCGCGTGAGCGCGCGGCGCCTCCCGCCCGGGCGCGCGGCGCGCGGCTTCGCCGCGGTGGGCGCGCCGAGCGTCATCATACTGTTCGTGATGCTCTGCCTCGTGTGCTTCGCGGCGCTCTCGCTCGTGAGCGCGAACGCGGAGATGCGCCTCGCCTCGCGCATGGGCGACAACACGGTGCGCTGGTATGAGGCGGACGCCGAAGCGCAGCGGCGTCTCGCCCGGCTCGACGCGCTGCTCGCCGGGGGCATACTCGACGGGCCGGACGCGGAGGGGGCGCTCGCCGCCGAAAAGTACGTTTATGAGAAGGCGCAAAGCGAGGCGACCATAACGTTCTTCACGGCGGTTTCGGACTACACGGCGCTGGAAACCCGGGTGCGGCTCGACGGCGGCGGCTATACGCTCGTTCGCAACGCCACGGTCGTCACCGGGGATCTGGAATATACTCAACTGCCATTTCTATGGGACGGGGTGACAATGTATGATTGAAAAAACGCTCATCGAGGCCATCAGCCTCAACGTATCCGATGTGATCATCGCGCCGGGCTCCCCGCTCGCGTTCAAAATCGCGGGCGTGGTCACCCCCCGCGGGGACGCGCCGATGACCCCAGCCAAGACCGAGGCGCTCGTGCGCGAGATCTACCAGCTCGCCGGGAACCGCAGCCTGGAGCGCTTCCAGAGCACCGGCGACGACGACTTTTCCCTCTCCATACCGGGCGTGGGCAGGTTCCGCACGGCGGTGTACCGCCAGCGGGGCTCCTGCGCGGCCGTGATCCGGGTCGTGCGCCACGAACTGCCCGACCCCGCGCTGCTCAGCATCCCGGCGGGCGTGATCAACCTTTACAGCGCCAAGAAGGGCCTCGTGCTGATCACCGGTCCCGCGGGCAGCGGCAAATCCACGACGCTCTCCTGCATCGTGGACCGCATCAACAGGACATTGCCCAGCCACGTCATCACGATTGAGGACCCCATCGAGTACCTCTACAAGAACGACAGGAGCATCGTGAGCCAGCGCGAGGTCGGCCTGGATACCGAGGACTTCAAGAGCGCGCTGCGCTACGCGCTGCGCCAGGCGCCCAACGTGATACTCGTCGGCGAGATGCGGGATTACGAGACCATCAGCATCGCCATGACCGCGGCGGAAACCGGGCAGCTCGTGCTCTCCACGCTGCACACCATAGGCGCCGCCAAAACCGTGGACAGGATCATAGACGTGTTCCCGACGGGCCAGCAGCAGCAGGTGCGCGTGCAGCTCTCGATGACGCTCAACGCGGTCGTATCCCAGCAGCTCATCCCCACCGTGGACGGCGGCGTGACGCCCGCGTTCGAGGTCATGATCGCGAACCCGGCCGTCCGGAACCTCATCCGCGAGGGCAAAGCGCACCAGATCGACAACGTGATCTACGCGAACCCGGAAACCATGATCTCCATGGACGCGAGCATCACGCAGCTCTACCGCAAGGGGCGCATCAGCTACGACAACGCGGTCAACTTCGCCTCCGATCCGGACTCCATGACAAGAAGAATCGACCGAAACTACGCCGGCTGACGCCTGGAAACCGGCGATTTCCGCCGGGCAGCGAAACAGGCGCCTGGAAACCGCGCCCGAAGGGCGGGCGCGCCCGGCGACGCCTTATAAGGAGAACGGGCATGAAAAAACTGAACTTCGGGATACTCGGCACGGGCTGGATCGCCAACGAAATGGCGGATACCCTCGCGCGCTCCGGCGACGCAAACCTTTACGCCGTCGCCTCGCGCGAAACGGCGCGGGCGAAGGCCTTCGCCGCGCGCTACGGCATACGAAAAGCGTACGGCTCGGACGCGGAACTGCTCGCCGACCCGGACGTGGACGTCGTGTATGTCGCATCGCCGCATTCCCGCCACGCCGAACAGATGCTCGCCTGCCTGGAGGCGGGCAAGCACATACTGTGCGAGAAGGCGTTCACCGTCACGGCGAAGCAGGCGAGGAAGGTTCTCGCCCGCGCGCGCGAGAAGAAGCGCGTCGTCGCGGAGGCGATCTGGCCGCGCTACATGCCCATGGCCAAAACCATCCGCGATTTCTGCGCGAGCGACAGAATCGGGCGCGTGTACGCGGTATACTGCAACCTCGGCTACCCGGTAGCCGGCGTGCCGCGCCTGAGGGAGCCGGAGCTCGCGGGCGGCGCGCTGCTGGACGTCGGCGTCTACACGCTCAACTTCGCGGCCCTCGTACTGGGCGGCGAGGTCACGGGCTTCACGAGTTCGGCCGTCAAGAACGAGCTTGGCGTGGATACGCAGGGCTCCATCGCCCTGACCTACTCGGACGGGCGCATGGCGACGCTCCTCTATTCCGTGCTCGGCACGACGGACCGCCTGGGCGTCATCTACGGAGAAAAGGGCTACGCGCTTGTAGAGAACATCAACAACTTCGAGTCCCTTCGCGCCTACGACGACGATTACAGGCTCATCGAGCGCGTCGAGCGGCCGCCGCAGGTCACGGGCTACGAATACGAGGTGCGCGCCATAACCGAGGCCATACTCTCGGGCGCGTCCGAGTGTCCCGACATGCCGCACGCGGAGACCATC
>Ga0116159_1002845_pt1 | contig 16093 bp, 8 predicted proteins | sample AD_JPNAS1_MetaG_FD_89878 | JGI IMG/M metagenome (GOLD analysis project Ga0116159, IMG submission 89878) | Active sludge microbial communities of municipal wastewater-treating anaerobic digesters from Japan - AD_JPNAS1_MetaG | ecosystem: Engineered > Bioreactor > Anaerobic > Digestate | place...
ATAACTTCCCCTATTTGCACCGGCGGATTTGGGCGCACAGCGTCGTTGCAAGACGCTTGTTTAGCCAGTTGCACGGCGCGTCTTGCGCCTAGCCGTGCATCCCAACTCCTTGGTGCAAAACGGAGAGTTATTCCCGACCACATCCTAGGCTGGCCCGCTTCAAGCCGTCCAAACGTGCGCAGGCACGTCTGGAGCCGCGGCATTCGCCCGACCCAGCCGCGCCGCCAGCGGCCCACTTGGGCGTGTCCAACTGAGGAATCAAGCTTGAACGATTGCAGATTGCTCTGAAAACAATCAGATGTTTCTTACATAGGGTAGGGTTTCCCCGACTCCAAAGCGCAGATTTTGGTGACAAGCTACAGCCGTTTTTCACGCGAATGTCAAAAGTCTCCCAAAGTGAGGCGTCGGTCGATTGCAGCCTGTGTCGTCAGTGAGCTGCTTTCGTTTCCGAAACAAGTTAATCAGTCGAAGGAATCAAAATGTTCAATCTATCTTCCATGCCTGTCGCCCGGCGACTGGGCTTGCTGACGCTTAGCGCAGTGCTGGGCATCGTTATTCTGGCGAGCATTTTCTTGGTCTCGGAGCGGCGACTGGTGCTGGAAGAGCGCCAAAACGGTGTCAAGCAGTTGGTGGAAATTGGCTACGACATGCTGAAGCACTCGCAAAAAATGGTGGCCGACGGCAAGGTGTCAGAAGCGGATGCCAAACAGCGGGCCATGTCGGTCATCGGTGCCCTGCGTTACGGTAACGGTGAGTATTTCTGGATCAACGACATGCAGCCCAAAATGGTGATGCACCCGATCAAGCCGGAACTCGACGGCAAAGACCTGACTGACAACAAGGACCCGGACGGCAAATATTTGTTCCGCGCATTTGTTGAAACCGTCAAAACCAGCAGCAGCGGCAGCGGCTATGTGCCCTACATGTGGCCCAAGCCCGGCAGCCCCAATCCGGTGCCCAAAATATCCTACGTCAAAGGTTTTGCGCCCTGGGGCTGGATCATTGGCTCGGGCGTTTACATTGACACGGTTGATGCGGTGATGGTTCAGCGGGCGATTGGCTTTGCCGTTGGCACGATGATTCTGGTGCTCGTCATGCTCGGGCTTGGTGTGTTGATTTCGCGCAGCGTGCTGCGCCAGCTCGGCGGTGAACCGGCTTATGCCGCCGAGATCACACGGCGCATTGCCGACGGCGACCTGGCGGTGGAGATTGCCGTGCCGAACCCCGAAATCGCCAGCCTGCTTCAGGCGCTGGCCGTGATGCGTGACAAGTTTGCCCGCATTGTGGGCCAGGTGCGGCAGGGCTCGGAAGGTGTGGCCACCGCCAGCACTGAAATTGCCCAGGGCAACAACGACCTGTCGTCGCGCACCGAAAGCCAGGCCAGCGCGCTGCAGCAAACCGCTGCCAGCATGGAGCAGCTCAGCACCACCGTCAAGCAAAATGCCGATCACGCGGTGCAGGCCAACCAACTCGCACTGAGCGCCAGCACGGTCGCGGTGCAGGGTGGGGCGGTAGTGGCGCAGGTGGTGGACACGATGAAAGGCATCAACGCCAGCTCACGCAAGATTGCCGACATCATCGGGGTGATTGACGGCATTGCCTTTCAGACCAACATACTGGCGCTCAACGCTGCCGTCGAGGCCGCCCGCGCCGGCGAGCAGGGACGCGGCTTTGCCGTGGTGGCCAGCGAGGTGCGCAGCCTGGCCGGGCGCTCGGCCGATGCCGCCAAGGAAATCAAGGCGCTCATCAACGACAGCGTGACGCGGGTTGAACAGGGTAGCGCGCTGGTTGACCAGGCCGGCAGCACCATGAACGAGGTGGTCAGCAGCATCCGCCGCGTCACCGACATCATGGGCGAGATCAGTGCCGCCAGTGGCGCGCAAAGCGCCGGGGTGTCACAAGTTGGCAGTGCGGTGACTGAAATGGACAAGATGACGCAGCAAAACGCGGCACTGGTTGAGCAAATGGCGGCAGCGGCCGGCAGCCTGAAGGCACAGGCGCATGATCTGGTGCAGGTGGTGGCGGTGTTCAAGCTCGACAGCCACAACACGGCCCAACATCTGCCCAGCGCCATGCGAGCCAGCAAGCGCCGGTCAATCAGCCCAGCCCGCCCGGCCAGGCCTGCGGTGCTACGGCCATCGGGTGTGCCTGCTGCGCGTGCCTTGCCGCCAGCGAAGGCTGTCAAGCCAGCCAGTGCAGACGGCAACGATGCCGATTGGGAGACATTTTGAACCTGCCATTCTTCGACTCGCTGCAACCGTGAAGGTGCTGCTGACATTCGCGCTGCGCTGGCTCAAGACATGGTGGCTGGCGCTGGCAGTTTGAAGGCACAAGCGAATGATCTGGTGCGGCTGGTGGTGGTGTTCAAGCTCGGCTCCAGTTTTGCCTGAGGCGGCCAGGCAACGAACCTTCCGGTTTCTTTGTGCTATATTTAGAGAAGCTACTTGCGCAATATGGACAAGGGGTACAAGCCTTTTTTATGAAGATTTACTGGTTCTGCTGGCGATCTCTCAAGACCCGCGTGACGATGATGACGCTGGGCATTGTGCTGCTGGGCATGGTGTCGCTGGCCTGGTACGTCAGCAGCATGCTGCGCGAGGACCTGGAGAGTTTGCAAGGCAATCAGCAGTTCTCGATGGTCACATTGGTGGCTGCCGACATGGATCGGGAAATTGCCAGGCACCTGGCGGCACTGCAGTTTGCCGCTGCCACCCTGACACCAGCCCTGATCGCCAACCCGGTGGCCCTGGGACAGCATTTGACGCAGCGGCAAGATTTGGTTTCCCGGTTCAACAATGGTATCGCGGTTTACCAGCCCGATGGCAGCGCCATAACAGCCATCCCATCGGCCAGCGGCAGCCCCAACCATAGCGATGTTGTGCGCGAAGACCTGATTGATGTCTTCAAGGGAGCCAAAGCGGTTGTCGGCCAGCCCCACTTGTCGTGGCCCAACCGGTTTGCCGCATTTGTCATGAGTGTTCCGGTGCTTGACCCGGCAGGTCAGGTCATTGGGGCGCTGTCCGGGGCAACCGATTTGAGCGGGGTGAATTTTCTCGACAAGTACGTGGGTAACAGCTACGGAGCCAGCGGCAGTTTTGTGCTGATCGCACCGCGCAGTCGGCTGGTCGTCACGGCCACCGACAAGCGCCGGGTGCTGGAGCAACTGCCGATGCCGGGCATCAATCCGGAAATGGACCGGCTGTTGCTTGGGTTTGAGGGGTTTTCTGTGGCAGTTGGCGCAAACGGGCAGCAAGTGCTGGCTGCTGCCAAGGGAGTGCCAACGGCGGGCTGGCAGTTGGCCGTGCTACTGCCCACGGCGGAGGCCTTTGCGCCATTCGTCCGATTGCAAACACGCACATTGCTGGCGACGCTGTTGTTCACGCTGGTAGCGGGCACGCTGATCTGGTGGCTGCTCAAGCGAGAACTCTCGCCGATGGTTTCGGCGGTGCAAACGCTGGCCAATCTGGCCGATTCGGATCAAGCGCCGCAGCCCTTGCCAATTGCCCGCCAAGATGAAATTGGCAAGCTGATTGGCAGCTTCAACCGGCTATTGGCGACGTTGAAACACCGGGAGCTGTTTCTGCAACAGATTCTTGACACCTCCAGCGTGGCAATCTACCTGATCGATGCCGAGGGACGCATCAACCACGTGAACCGGCGCATGTCCGACATGTTTGGCTGCAGCGCCGAGGCCCTGAATGGGCGCGACTATGTATCGCTGCTGCATCCGAGCTTGCAAGACGCGGGCTACAAAAACATGCAGGCGCTGTTGGCCAACACCATCAACAGCTCGGAGGTGGACCGGATTTACTGCCGAGCCGACCAAAGTGAATTTTGGGGCCATCTGACCTGCCGCAGTTTTGACGATGCGAGTGGCAAGGGGCGCTTTATCGTCTGCGTCATCAACGACATCACCGAAGGGAAAAAAGTCCATACAGCCCTGAAAGAAAGCGAGAACCGCTACAGCACCCTGATCGAGTGGTCGCCCGACGCTGCGCTGGTACATCGTGACGGGGTGCTGGTCTATGCCAATGGAGCGGCCATCGCACTGTTTGGTGCCAACGCCATGTCCGACCTGGTGGGTCGCAACTTGATTGATCTGGTGGCACCCGAGGCGCAGGCTTTTGTGCGTCAGCGCATGCAGCGGCAAAATGAACAAGGCGGCAGCCTGCCACGCGCCGAGACCCGGTTTGTCAAGCTCGATGGATCGATCATTGATGTCGAAGTGCAAGCCACGCCAATCATTTATGACGGCCAGCGCACCAACTATTCGATCATTCGCGACATCACGGCAATCAAGCGAACCCAGGCAGAGCTGAGCATCGCAGCCACCGCATTCGAGTCGCAGCAGGGCATCACCATCACCAATGCGCAAGGCACGATCCTGCGCACCAACCAGGCCTTCACCCGCATTACCGGCTACAGCGCAGAAGAAGCACTGGGCCAGAACCCGAGGCTGCTGGCCTCGGGTCGTCACGACGCGGTTTTTTACCAGATGATGTGGAAAAGTCTGACCATAAAGGGCAACTGGCAAGGCGAAATCTGGAACCGGCGCAAGGACGGCGAAATCTACCCGGAATGGCTGTCAATCAGTGCCGTCAAGGACTCTGCCGGTCAGGTTGGCCATTACGTGGCCACTTTTTTTGACATCAGCGCCCGCAAATCTGCCGAAGAGCAAATCAACAACCTGGCCTTTTATGACCCACTGACGCAGTTGCCCAACCGCCGCCTGTTGCTGGACCGGCTGGCACAGGCGCTGATCACTTGTAGCCGCCACCGGTCCTGCGGTGCGCTGCTGTTTGTCGATCTGGACAACTTCAAGACCCTTAACGAAACACTCGGCCATTTCCAGGGTGACATGCTGCTGGAAAGCGTGGCCCGTCGGCTGAGTGCCTGTGTGCGTGAGGGTGACACCGTGGCACGGCTGGGCGGCGACGAATTTGTGGTGATGATCGAACACCTGAGCGACAACGCGGTTGATGCGGCAACTCAGTCTGAAGCCGTGGCTGAGAAAATTCGACTCAGCCTTAACCGAAGCTACACCATCGGCTCTTACGAGCATCACAGCACACCCAGCATTGGCATCACGCTGTTTGGCGAAGCGCCGCACGAGACGATTGATGAGCCATTAAAGCGTGCTGAACTGGCGATGTACCAGGCCAAGGCAGCCGGGCGCAACGCGCTGCGCTTTTTTGACGCACAAATGCAGGTGGTGGTGACGCAGCGTGCCGCCCTGGAATCCGATTTGTCCGAGGCCTTGCTGCAAGACCAACTGTTGCTGCATTACCAGGCGCAGGTGGTGGGCGATGGCCGCCTGACCGGTGCCGAGGTGCTGGTGCGCTGGCGGCACCCCGAGCGCGGCCTGGTGTCGCCGGCCGAGTTCATTCCTCTGGCCGAAGAGACCGGCTTGATCCTGCCGCTGGGCCAGTGGGTGCTGGAGACCGCCTGCCGCCAACTGGTGACCTGGAGCGCACGCCCCGACCTGGCCCACTTGACGCTGGCCGTCAATGTCAGCGCCAAGCAGTTTCACCAGCCTGATTTTGTCGCCAGGGTGCAAAGTGTTCTGGTCCGAACCGGCGTCAACCCGAAGCGACTCAAACTGGAGCTGACCGAGAGCCTGATGATCAATGATGTCGAGGGCATCATCACCAAGATGACATCCCTGAAGGCCTCAGGCGTTGGCTTTTCACTCGACGATTTTGGCACCGGCTACTCGTCGTTGAGCTACCTCAAGCGGCTGCCGCTGGACCAGCTCAAGATTGACCAGGGTTTTGTCCGCAACATCCTGACCGACCCCAATGACGCAGCGATTGCCAAGATGGTGGTGGCCCTGGCCGAGAGCATGGGCCTGTCAGTGATCGCCGAAGGGGTGGAGATTGAGGCACAAAAGGACTTTCTGGCGCACCTGGGCTGTCATGCCTACCAGGGCTATCTCTACAGTCGGCCGCTGGCCCTGGCAGAGTTCGAGCGGTTCACGCAGCAAGCTTGAGTCCGCGTCCAGCGATGGGTCAGATTCGCTGCTGGTGCCTTCAGCTTTGCCGGACAAAGGTCACGGCAAACTCGCTGCCGGGGCCAGGGCCGATCTGCAGCGCACCGCCGAGCTGGCGGGCCAGGTCGGTCACCAGTTGCATGCCAAGCGACTGACGGCAGCGAGCCTCAAAGTCCGGCGGCAGTCCAACGCCGGTGTCGCTTACCCACAGGCGCAGCAGGTCGGGGTTGCCGTCAGGCGCTGGCACGGCTTGCAAGCCAATCGATACCTGCCCGCTGCGACCTGCTGGAAAAGCATGTTTGAGGCTATTTGAAATCAGCTCATTGACCAGCAGACCGCAGGGTGTGGCCTGATCCATCACCACCTGCACCGCCGCCAGGTCCAGCACCAGCCGCACCAGCATGCCTTGACTGCTTTGCGCCCGAAACGCCTGGCTGGCCAATTGCTTCAGGTAGTCACCCAGTTCAACCGAGGCAAAGCTGCCGACCCGGTAGAGCGTTTCGTGCAGCAGCGCCATGGCAAGAATGCGGCCCTGCATTTCCTTCAGTACGGCGCGGGTTTCCGGCTCAATGCTGCGTCCGGTTTCCAGACGCAACAGGCTGGAGATCACTTGCAGGTTGTTCTTGACCCGGTGGTGCACCTCATGCAGAAGCGCAACTTTTTCCTGCAGCGTTGCCTGAAACGCCTGCTCGGCCTGCTTGCGCTGGGTAATGTCTTCCTTGATGGCCACATAGTGGCTGGGCATGCCGTTGGCATCCTGCACTGGTGCGATGATCGCGTTTTCAATGTACAGATCGCCATTTTTTTTGCGGTTATGCAGTTCACCCTGCCAGACACCACCAGCGATCAAGGTTTCCCACAACACCCGATAGACCTCCGGCGGGGTCAGGCCAGACTTGAGAATGCGCGGATTTTTGCCATACGCCTCGGCCAGGCTGTAGCCAGTGGACCTGGTAAAACTGGGATTGGCATACAAAATGCTCCCTTTCAGGTCGGTGATGACAATCGTCACCGGGGCCTGCTCGACCGAGCGCGACAACTGGCGCAAGCGGTCTTCGGTCGCTTTCCGTTCGGTGATGTCAGTGACAAAACCATGCCACAGCACCGATCCGTCTTCCAGACGTTCGGGCAAGGAATTGCCATACAGCCAGCGCACCGTGCGATCATCATGCCGAACACGAAATTCATGCTGCCAGGGTGTCAGGTTGCGGGCCGATTCTTGGATTGAATCAGTGATGGCTTGAATGTCATCTGGATGAACTTTGGCAAAAATCGCCGAGGCATCTTGCGTCACCATCTGCGATTGAAGCTGGAAAACATCCCATAGCCCGTTGCTGGCATAAGGTAGGGCGACACTGCCGTCCGGGCGCAGCAGATACTGGTAAACCAAGCCAGGCACCGAATTGGCCAGTTTTTCCAGGCGGCTGGCGGTCTCTTCGCGCAGTGCTTCGGCGCGTTTGCGTTCGGTGATGTCCAAAAAAATCCACAGCGATTCACCGGTTGACCGGGTCAGCTCCTGGCCGCTCAATTCAACCCACAGGCGCTGACCGCTGCGGTGCACAAATTCGGTCTGGCCGCGGTAAATCTGGCCCACCGACATCAGCGGGTAGGCGGCATCGGCCAGCCTCATACAGTCCTCTACAGTGGCGTAGAACATCTGCGTGGACTTGCCAATCAACTCGTCGGCCTGGTAGCCAAACATGTTCTGAAAGGCCGGATTGCTCCACCAGATCACCCGATTGATGACGCGCACGATGCCGACCATGTCGTTGTCAAGCATGGTCTTGAGCTGGGACAGAGACTGCTCCGACACCTGCTTGGCCAGACTCAACTCGGCCAGCGACTGTGACAAACCCCGGGTTTTCTGCTGCACGCGCCGCTGCAACGAGAGGTTCCACAGCAGCAGCAACACGGTCAGCAGCGCCGCCACTGCTAGCGCGTATTGCAGCACTGTGCTGACCGGGAACCCGCCCAGTACCTGCAGCGCCGCACCATGCCACTTGTCGTTGATCTGTAGGCGCTCGGCCTCGGTGATCTGGGCAAACCCTGCCTCCAGGGTTGCCAGCAGGGCTGCATCGCCCTTGCGCACGGCACGGTGAAACTTGCCGACCGAGATCGCCGGCGAGTGCCGGAATTGGTCGGCAATGCCGCGCTGGTTGAGCAAATAGGTGGCAGGTGGCTGGTCCATGCAAAACACCCGCAGTTCGCCTGTGGCTGCCGCTTCGACCACGCTGGAATAACTGGCATAGAGCCGGAAGCTGTCGGCCCCGTGCGACTGCAGCACTTCAATGCAGGCATCACCGTCTTTCACCCCGACGGTAAAACCACGCACTGACCTGGCATCCACAATGCCGCCAATGCTTTTGTGAAAAAACAGCGGCACCTCCAAGTCGGCGTAGGGTGCGCTGAAGTCGTAAATTTTTTCGCGCTCGGGGGTCTTGAACATCGTGTCAATCACCTGCGCCTGGCCCGTCTGCATGGTCTGCTGGGCCGCCAGCCAGTCCATTGCCAGCAGGTTCACCTTGATACCGGTGCGGGCCTGCCACAAGGCCCAGGTGTCAACCAGAACGCCTTGTACCCGGCCGTTGCTGTCGCGAAACACGTAGGGCGGGTAGTTGTCGTCCAGCACCACGGTGATGGACGCAGGCGGTGTCAGGGCAGCAGGTGCCAGCGCGCCTGCTGCCCCTGCCATGGCCCACAGCAAAAGGCTCAGCAGGCAAGCCAGTTTGCTCATTTTTATATAGCTGCTTGTGCAGGTAGCATAAGGGCTAGAGGCCTAAAATGCCTTCAGTCACGGCAAAAGCGAGCAGTTCCAGGTGCGGCACCGGGCGACCAAACAGGTAACCCTGAAAGGCATCGCAACCCATGCTGGCCAGAAAGTCCCGCTGGCCGGTGGTTTCCACCCCCTCGGCAATCACCGACATGCCCAGGTTATGACCCAGCGCAACAATGGTGCGGGCAATCACCGCGTCGTCATTGTCGATCAGCACATCGCGCACAAACGACTGGTCAATCTTGAGCTGGTTCATCGGCAGGCGCTTGAGGTAGGTCAGCGACGAGTAGCCGGTGCCAAAGTCATCGAGCGAAAAGCTCACCCCCAAGGCCCTGATGTTGCGCATTTTTTCGATCACATCGGCCACGTCGTGGACCAGCATGCTTTCAGTCAGTTCCAGCTTGAGCCTGAGCGGATCAGCCCCGGCCGCTTCAATGGCTTGCGCCACGCTGTCAACAAAATCGTCTTGCGCAAACTGCAGCGAACTGACGTTGACCGCCATCACCCAGTGTCCCAGGCCGGGCAGTTGGCTCCACGTCGCAAGCTGGCGACAAGCGCTTTGCAGCACCCATTGGCCAAGCTGCAGGATCAGGCCGGTTTCTTCGGCCAGCGCGATGAACTGGCCCGGCGGCACCATGCCCAATTGGGGGTGCATCCAGCGCACCAGCGCCTCGGCCCCCACAGGGGCACCGCTGGCATCGACCTGGATTTGATAGTGCAGCACAAATTCCTGCGCCTGCAGGCCGCGCTGCAGGTCTTTTTCAAGCTTGTTGCGGGCCAGCGCCTGCGCCTGGATGGCAGGGTCAAAAAACCGCAATGCATTGCGTCCGGCACCCTTGGCCTGGTACATCGCGGCATCGGCCATTTTGAGCAGTTCGTCGAGGTCGCCTGAACTCTTGTCAAAGATCACAATACCGACGCTGGCCGTCGTGGTGTGGGCGCGTCCGCGCAGACTGTATGCGGCACTGAGTGAGGTCAGTACCTTGCTGGCAACCATTTCTGCATGCACCGCCGCAGTGTCGCGGCCCAGCCCAAGCTCTTCGAGCATCACCATGAACTCGTCGCCGCCGAGGTGTGCCACGGTGTCATCCTCACGCACGCAAGCCAGCAGGCGCCGGGCCACTTCAATCAGCAAATCGTCACCAAATCCGGGGCCCATGGTTTCGTTGATCTGGCGGAAATGGTCAAGGTCGAGAAAAAGCAGGGCACCATGCTGGCCGGAGCGGCCACTTGCAACAATCGCCAGTTTGAGCCGGTCAAGCAGGCGGCGGCGGTTGGGCAGGCCGGTCAGCTCATCGTAAAACGCCAGTTGGTGAATTTTTTCCTCGTCAAGGCGCTGCTGGCTCAGGTCACTGAGAATGCCAAGAAATACCGGCTGGCCCGCGCGCGAGATGTTGGTCACCGTCAGGCTCAGCGGGAACAGCGTGCCGTCGCGGCGCAAACCCATGACTTCGCGCTCACGGCAAACGACCCGGTCAACGCCTTGGGTCGGACCCAGGCGCAAGATGTCGGCGTGCATCTCGCGCGCCGACTCTGGCATCAGCATCGACATGTTGTAGCCCAGCACCTGCTCAGGTGTATAGCCAAACATGGCACAGGCACCCTTGTTGAACGATTCAATCACACCACAGGCATTGACGCTAACCACACCGCTGGCCAAATTGTCCAAAATCGCCTGGTGATGCAGCGCCAGATCGCGCTGGCGGGCATCGGCCTGGTGTTTGTAAATCGCCATCTGCAGCACGCTGCGCAGTTCGTGCTCGGAAAACGGTTTGAGGATGTAGCCGTAGGGCTCGGCCAACTTGGCCCGCGCCAGCACATCGTCTGCTGAATAAGCCGTCAGAAACACCACCGGCAATGGTTGGCTGGCACGAATCGCCAATGCGGCAGCGATGCCGTCCATGCCGCTGCCAAGCTCAATGTCCATCAGCACCAGATCGGGCCGCAACTGGCCTGCCAGCAGCACCGCCTGTTCGCCACTGGTGGCCATGCCCACCGACTGGTAACCCATCGACTCAATTTGCTGGCAGATGTCGCGTGCGACGATGACCTCGTCTTCCACAATCAGGATTCGGCTTGAACTCAAGGTGGCCCGACCAGCAGGGCTGGGCAAGGACAAGTCTGACTTTTTGAGCATGATGCACGATAAGTCATTGTCAGCAAAACTGACATACGGCAAACACCTGATTCTGCGCAGAAAAATACCTGACCGAAATTTTGATCTGCTGTGATTGCTGCGCAAGCCGGATTGACGCACAGGCGATGAAGACGAATCCACCGACGGTCGTGAGGCGCGCGTCGAGCATGCCTCAGTTTGCTTCAAAATATATAGCTACCAGCGCATGCTGCAAAAGCGCTAGAGGCCAATTTTCTATATAGAAACCAGTCCAACCCGCATGGCATAACGCACCAACCCGGCGACCTCATGGATGTCGATCTGCTTCATCAACTGACTGCGGTGCGTGTCCACGGTCTTGATTGACAGATCAAGACGGCGGGCGATTTCCTTGGTGCTGTGGCCCTCGGCAATGAGTTGCAGCACTTCGCGCTGGCGCGGCGACAACTGTTCGCTGGGCTGTTCGTCACCGCGCAGACGATGCACATAGTCTTGCAGCACACCTTTGGTGACCGCCGGGCTCAGATAGGTTTCCCCGCGCAACACCGCTGCCAGGGCCATTTCGAGTTCCAGCGGTGCTGAATCCTTGAGCAAATAGGCGGCCGCACCGTGGCGCAGCGCCTGGCGCACATACTCTTCATTCTGGTGCATCGACAGCATCAGCACCCGCACCTGCGGTTGCGTCTTGTGCAGCCGGGCGGTGGCCTCAATGCCATTGAGCCCAGGCATGGCAATGTCCATCAGCACCAAATCGGGTTGCAGACGCTCGGCCAAAGCCAGCAGGGCCAGGCCGTCACCGGCCTCGCCCACGACATCGATGTCTGGAATCGATTCGAGCAGCTTGCGCAACCCGGCCCGCACCAGGGTGTGGTCATCGGCCAGCAGCACCCGCGTTGTCCTCATGCTGCCTCCGACTGGGTGCGCCATGGGCATCTGAGCTGCAATGTGCTGCCGCCGCCGGGGCAAGACACGATGTCCAGCGAACCACCCAGCAGCGTGGCGCGCTCCTGCATGCCCAGCACGCCCAGGCTACCACCGGAAACGGCGCGCTCACGCATGGCCGCCATGTCAAAGCCCTGGCCATCGTCTTGCACCGTCAGCAGCAAGTCATTGCCCTCGCGCTCCAGACGGATATCGACCTGACTGGCCTGCGCATGGCGGGCGACATTGGTGAGCGCCTCTTGAACAATGCGAAAACAGGCTGTTTCAATCTCGGGGGCCAGCCGCACCTGCACCCGTTCGTGGTGAAAACTCACCGCAAAACCGACGCGTTGGGCGGTTTGTTCAGTGATCCATTTCAACGCCGGGGCCAGACCCAAATCGTCGAGCATCGACGGGCGCAGTGCAGTGGCGAGTCGGCGCACCTGATGCAGCGCATCTTCAACAATGCGAATGCTCTCCTGGTTGAAGTCAACCGGCGACTTGTCCTTGAAACGTTCGTTGAGCTGCAGATTGATCTTGATGGCGGTCAGCGACTGGCCCAGCTCATCGTGCAGCTCAATGGCAACCCGGCGGCGCTCCGACTCTTGCGCTTCGAGCACCCGCCGCGACAAGGCCTTGAGCTGGCGCGTGCTGTTTTGCAGCTTTGCTTCGGCCTGATGCTTGTAAAGCGCCATGGCCAGCACGGTGCGCAGTTCGCGCTCGGAAAAAGGCTTCAAGATATAGCCAAAAGGCTCAGCCAGCTTGGCCCTGGCCAACACTTCATCGGCGCTAAAAGCGGTCAAAAACACCACTGGCAAGGCAAATTTGTCGCGGATGATCTGGGCTGCCGCAATGCCGTCCATGCTACCGGCGAGCTGAATGTCCATCAGCACCAGATTCGGGTGCAGGCTGGCAACCAGATCAATGGCCTCTTCGCCACGGGTGGCGATAGCGACCGGCAAGTAGCCCAGATCGGTGAGTTGCTGCTCAATGTCGCGCGCAACCACCAGCTCGTCTTCAACGACAAGGACTCTGGACTTGATTTCCGGCAAAGACATTGAACACTCCGGTTAGGATATATCTGATTTGTGAGTGTAGCGCCCTGCCAACCCGGTGTCGTGCTCAAAGCCGCCGATGCAGGTGCCCGCGATAGATCGCTGGCCAGGGGGCCTGGCCGACCCGAATACCGGTTTGCGGCGCAGTTTTGGCTGAACATCAAAAAGGCTATAAAGTCGGCCATTCGATGAGACAGCAACCTGCAACGGCAGGTGCCCATTCACACAGGATTCAACCTTTGCCAAGGAAAACAAGATGCTCAACAATCAGCCGGTAACGCAAAAAGAGTACATCCTTCGTGACAACCAGTCGCCCATTTCCCGAACCGATGCAAAAGGCCGCATCACCTACGCCAACGCCGATTTTTGCGAGGCGGCCGGGTTTACCGAAGACGAACTGATCGGCAAGGCGCATAACGTAGTGCGCCACCCGGACATGCCCGAGGAGGTCTTTGCCGACATGTGGCGCGATTTGCCCAAAGGGCTGACCTGGACTGGCATGGCCAAAAACCGGCGCAAAAATGGCGACCATTACTGGGTGGTGGCCAATGTGTCGCCGATTTGGGAAAACGGCCAGATCACCGGTTACGCGTCGGTGCGGATGAAGCCTGATCGCGAGTTGATTGCACCAACCGAGGCCATTTACCAGCGCTTTCGGCAAGGCCAGGCCAAGGGGCTGCGCATTGAACACGGCAAAGTGGTGCGCACTGGTCTGCCCGGCCTGCTTGACCTGTGGCGACAGCCGAACATTCAGCGCCGCCTGACCCTGCTGCTGGCGCTGGCCGCACTGCTGATCGTGGCGGTCGGCTGGCTGGGACTGTATGGCATGAATGCAACCAACCAGCAGGTGCAGGCGGTGTACCGGGAGGGCGCCCGCGCGATTGCCCACCTGGATGTCATCGCCCGCTTGCAACTGCGCAACCAGTTGGCACTGTCGAGCGCGCTGGCCAACGACGAAGTGGACTTCAAGCAGGCCGACAAGGCGCAGACCCTGGCGACTCAGATTGAAGCCGACATCAGCAAGATCAACAGCGAGTGGAGCAGCTACCTGGCCATCGGCCACACAGCGCAGGAACGCCAGGTCCAGACCGAGTTCGAGCAGATCTGGGCGCAGTATGTGAATGAGGCGCTCAAGCCTGCCGTGGCAGCCTTGCGCAAGGGCGATTTCGCGCTGGTGGCGCGCACCTACCGCTACACCGCCGTGCGGCATTTCGAGGCGCTCAACACCAATCTGAATGCGCAACTGTTGCGCCAGGACGCTGATGCCAAGCAGGCCGTTACCGACGCGCAAAGCCGGGCTGACTGGCTGCTGCTGGTCGGTGCCATCGGCATTGTGCTGGGGTTGCTGCTGTTGTTTGGCCTGGGCTGGCGGCTGCAGCGGTCGGTGCTGGCACCGATCAACCGCGCCGTGGCCATTTCAAAGCAGATTGCCGCCGGTTTTCTGGGTAACCGCATTGACCGCCAGGGCAACGATGAACCCGGCCAGTTGATGAGCGCCCTGCATGCCATGCAAGTCAGCCTGTCATCGATGGCGCAAACCATTTTGATCAGCGCCGAATCGGTCAGCAGCGAGGCCAACGCGATCAGTCAGAGCAACGAAGCGCTGGCCGGGCGCACCGAGGAGCAGTCGCTGTCGCTCAAGGAAACCAGTAACAACATGGAGACCGTGTCTGCCACGGTGCAGCGCAATACCGACAACGCCCAGACCGCCAACCGCCTGGTGCAAGAGGCCGGTGCCATCGTCACCGACGGCGGCAGCGCCATCAGCAAGGTGGTTGGCACCATGGACAGCATCGCGCGCAGCTCGCGCCGCATCACCGACATCATCGGCGTGATTGACGGCATTGCCTTTCAGACCAATATCCTGGCCCTCAACGCTGCCGTTGAAGCGGCCCGCGCCGGCGAGCAGGGCCGCGGCTTTGCCGTGGTGGCCAGTGAGGTGCGCTTGCTGGCCGGGCGCAGCGCCGCCGCTGCCAAAGAGATCAAGACGCTGATTGAAGACTCGGTGCAGCAGGTCGAAGGTGGCATGGTGCAGGTCAGTGAGGCGCGCCAGACGATTGATTCGTCGATTGACGCGGTGCACCGGGTTGCCGCGTTGATGGCTGAAATTTCGACCGCATCGCATGAACAGGGACAGGCCATTGACCGGGTCGCGCAACTGGTGGCGCAGATTGACCAGGCAACCCAGCAAAACGTGCCGATGGCCGAAAATGCCGCCAGCACCGCACGCAACCTGGGTGAACAGGGCAACGAACTGGTGCGCACGGCAGGAGTTTTCAGGCTGGCTTAGCCAATGACTCCTGCAGACATCCCTGCACCAGCGTGAGCTGGCGTGAACAACGCGCCGCCAGGGCAGTGTCGTGGGTCACCAGCACAAAGGCGGTGCCCTGGTTGCGCGCCAGTTCCAGCATCAAATCAAACACCCCGTGGGCGGTGCTGCGGTCGAGGTTGCCGGTTGGCTCGTCAGCCAGCACACAGGCCGGCCGGGTCACCAGCGCACGGGCTATCGCCACCCGCTGGCGCTCACCACCCGAAAGCTCGCTGGGCCGGTGCTGCAGGCGCTCCTTCAAGCCCACACTTGCTAGTATTTTTGTAGCTTCCAGGGCAGCATCGATATGGGCTACACGCCGAATCCATAGTGGCAAGGCAACATTTTCCAGGGCGCTGAATTCCGGCAACAAGTGGTGAAACTGGTAAACAAAGCCCAGATGCTGATTGCGCAATCGACCCTGCTGTGTGGCACTCTGGCGCGCCAGGTCTTGCCCGAGCAGGCTGACCGATCCGCTGGTGGGGGCATCAAGCCCGCCCAGCAGGTGCAGCAAAGTGCTTTTGCCAGAGCCAGATGCCCCGACCACGGCCAGCGTTTCACCGGCGCGAACATCCAGGTCCACACCTTGCAGCACGGTCACGTCCAGCCGCCCCTCGGTGAAGCGTCGGCTCAGGCCACGCGCACTCAGGACCGTGCCGCTGCTGACCGGCATGGTGGCTTCATTCATAGCGCAGTGCCTCGGCCGGGTTGACGCGACTGGCCCGCCAGCTCGGGTACAAGGTGGCGATAAAAGCCAGAATCAGCGAGATCAGCGTGATCGGCAGAATGTCCGCCTGCTGCGGGTCGCTCGGCATGCGGCTGATCAGGTAAATGTCGCGCGGCAGGAAGCTGGCCCCCAGCAACTGCTCCAGCGCCGGCACGATGACATCAATATTGAACGCAACACCGAGGCCCAGCAGCAGGCCGGCCA
>Ga0116159_1002852_pt1 | contig 16071 bp, 16 predicted proteins | sample AD_JPNAS1_MetaG_FD_89878 | JGI IMG/M metagenome (GOLD analysis project Ga0116159, IMG submission 89878) | Active sludge microbial communities of municipal wastewater-treating anaerobic digesters from Japan - AD_JPNAS1_MetaG | ecosystem: Engineered > Bioreactor > Anaerobic > Digestate | place...
TCGGATATCTGTATGACGGTTGGCATTGTCGGCCACCTTCCATGCGCATTCAGATATTATGGTACCACAATATTCTTTATTGTCAATACCTTGTCGCGCGTCTTGAGGAGACAGTGTCCCGCGAGGCCTTATCTCAGGACGCGGTATCTCGCGAGCCACGATACTCCGCACGACATTCCGCACAATCGGGAAAGCGGGGGCTAGCGCCCCCGCCTCCTCAGCTGATCCGCCATCGCCCGCTCAGCCTTCTCTATCAGGCCTCGCACGATGAGACCAGCCTCGCGGGTAGTGATGTTACCGTAGTCATAGTTGTCGCCTTCCACGTTGATCTTGTCGGCGAAGCCGAGTTCGCGAGCGATCTCGTACTTCACGTCATCGGATACAATGGAACGGCGCCTCGGCAACGTGATCACCCCCGGTTTATGATTCCTCGTTCCGGCCGCGCTAAACAGGCAGAATGCTGGGCGAACCGGATGAGGAGCCCTGCTTGGGAGTGTATTTCACGCATCCGCGGCATCAAGATGCCTGCGAATTCACAATTATATGAAATAACGCTTCGGCCCAATCCGGATCGAACTGGTCGCCGGCATTTCGCAGCACTTCGCCGGCTGCCTCTAGAGATCGCAGCGCCCTACGGTACGGCCTGTCGGACGTCATGGCATCATAGCTATCCGCCACAGCGATTATGCGAGCGACTAATGGTATGTCCCGACCGGCAAGCCCGTGAGGATAACCCTTACCATCGTATCTTTCGTGATGGTGGCGCACACCTTCCACAACAGCATCCAGGCAGAGCACCGACGACAGCATGTCCGCTCCTACCAGCGGATGTCGCCTTACTTCGGCCCACTCCTTGTCAGTAAGGGGACCCGGTCTCTTAAGAATATCGCCGCTGATCCGAGTTTTTCCGATGTCGTGCAGTCTAGCAGACAGCGCCAGTACCGGAAGAATCGCAAAGTTGCGTAACGTCCGCCGAGCCATGGCCACTGCGAGATCCTTCACGCGGTCGGAGTGCCCCTTCGTGTGCGCGTCTCGCAATTCCAAACAGGAGACAACCCTCTCCAGGCTGGAGATGACCGCAGACTGAGTGATGCTTACGCACTCTCCTACGATGCCGCTGCCGCTGCGCGGACAATTCGTCGCGGAGACATCGCCTGTAAGCACGAGAGTGCCAAGTTGACATCCGGCATCATCGGTAAGTGGTATTCGGGTGGGTGTGGAAGACGCGCCCCAGGTGAGGCAGTTCGGGCACCTATCCTGCAGCAAGAGTGCGGACTTGTTCGCGAAAGCCAGCTTGTTCTCGTCATCTAGGACAACGATCCCGTTCGGGAGTTGGTCCAGCGCGCTCCTAAGCAGCACGCTGACATCTGCGTTCACTGCATTACGACCTCCTGAATTGCGTGTTCTGCCCGGGCAATGACACACAGATTCGCCCCCCAGTCACAGAACACGGGCAAGAACAGACGCACCGGCCCATCTGTAGGCCTCACGCCACAGGGGCCGGTGCAAGTGGCTGCCATCCTGTGCTGGCTACGCGACCAGCCTTTGTCAATAGCGCCAGTGCACAGCCCCCAGTCTATTGGAGGGATCACCCGATGTCAACGGCTAAGGATTGGCTAACCCTTAGGGCCGTAAGCCCATTTCTCATTCATCCTATGTGTTTTCACTGCTAGCGCATGCAATGCGCTCGGGCAGTGCCTTTGGCAGTAGTCCCTCCGGTATTCGGCGTGAATATGCTGTTCTGGACGTGTCCTCGCTGTGAGGATTCATGAGCACAAGTGGGGTGTAAGCCTATGGCGTTCTACAACGACGAATACTACATGCCTGCCGAGTACTATGCTCCAGCCGAATACTACATGCCCGCCGAATACTATGCTCCGTTTGAGACGTACAGCGAGCAGTGGCCGGGGCAGTGGGGTTGGGGCCAACCATGGTGGGGCAGGCCGTGGTGGGGTAGGCCAGGGTGGGGCCAGCCATGGTGGGGCCAGCCATGGTGGGGCCAGCCAGGGTGGGGCCAGCCATGGTGGGGTAGGCCAGGGTGGGGCGGCCCCGGGTTCCCAGGAGCACCCGGCGCCCCAGGAGTACCTGGAGGTCCTGGAGTTCCCGGCTTCCCCGGAACCCCTGGTGGAGGGGGTTTCCCCGGGGGCCCTGGAGCACCTGGAGGCGCAGGGAACACCAGCGGTTCTTGAGCCTGCCAAAATCGAGTAGGCCACTGTGCACGCAGTGGCCTACTCCTCGTAAAGCTTCCATGTCATGCATGCGCGGGTACTCGCGCCGCCATGGCGCACCTCAGCCTGTACTCCACATCGGCCCAGTTGACCACATTCCACCATGCGCGGATGTAGTCGGGGCGCCTATTCTGATAGTCAATGTAGTAGGCATGTTCCCACACGTCCAACACAAGTATGGGGATCGAGCCCCATTGCGTCAGATTCTCATGCCGGCCGGCAGTGAGAATCTCCAACCTCCCCCACTGGGGCTGCCACACCAATATGGCCCAGCCCGAGCCACGCGCAGATTCGGCAGCCGCAGTGAATTGCGATCGGAACTCCTCGAAACTCCCAAAGGACTCATTGATCTGCTCAGCTGCCATGCCGCTGGGCTGGCCCCCGCCCCAGGGGCTCATGTTCGTCCAATAGATGCTGTGCAGGATATGACCCGATCCATTGAACGCCAGGTCTTGGGCTCGTGCCCAGTTCCGGCCGGTCGCGAGTTCCGCCCTGTTCAGTCCTTCAACGTACGCTACATGATGCTTGGTATAGTGGATCTCGAGCTGGTTACGGCTGATGTACGGCTCCAAGGCGCAGAACGGATAGGGCAGCGGAGGAAGCGTGTGACCCCCCCGGGGGACCACATGCACAGCAGGCAGAGAAGCCGACGAATCCTGCTCGTACAGCAATTGCGTCACCTCCTCCTCCATACTATGCGTGGGCCGGAGGGAAAACCCATCCTACACAGTCTCCGAAATGCTCTTGGCCTGCGTGAATAGGAGCAAGTAATCAGGCCCGCCCGCCTTGCTGTCAGTGCCGCTCATGTTGAAGCCGCCGAAGGGATGGAGCCCCACCAGAGCGCCGGTGCAGCCTCGGTTCACGTAAAGATTCCCCACGTGTACTCTGTCCTTCGCACGCTCTATGTGGAGCCTGGATTTCGAGCATACTGACGCTGTCAGTCCATATTCAGTATCGTTGGCCATCTCGAGAGCGTGATCAAAGTCCCTTGCGCGCATGAAAGCCAGAACCGGGCCGAACACCTCCTCCTGAGCAATGCGCGCTCGCGGGTCGACGTCGGCGATGATCGTAGGTTCGATGTTGTACCCCAGCGAAGCGTCGCCGCGCCCTCCAGCCGCTAACCGTCCCTCGCGCGAACCTATCTCGATGTACTGCATAATGCTGCGGTAGCCTTTCTCGTCGATCACACTGGCAACATCAGGGTTGTCGGCGGCAGGCCCCAGTGACAGCCGCTCTGTCAGGGCTCTCACACGCTCCAGCATCTCATCGTACGCCGCGTCGACCACAATCGCCCTTGAGCAAGCCGAACACTTCTGCCCTTGGAAGCCGTATGCTGATGCCACAATGCCCGTGGCTGCCGACTCGAGGTCAGCAGCGTCGTCCACGATGATGCAGTTCTTCCCTCCCATTTCGGCAACTACGCGCTTGATCCAGATCTGCCCCGGCTGGCGCGAAGCGGCCACTTGGTTAATGTGCAACCCCACGTCCTTGGAGCCTGTGAAGTTGATAAACCTGGTTCGCGGGTTCTGAACAAGATAGTCGCCTATGCTCGCCCCACTCCCAGGGAGGTAGTTCACGACGCCGTCAGGTATTCCGGCTTCCTCCACCATCTCCATGAACTTGGCGGCTATTACTCCGGCGGTGTTCGCAGGCTTGATGACGACGGTATTGCCGGTCACTACCGCCGCCATAGTCATGCCGGTCAGAATGGCCAGCGGGAAGTTCCATGGGCTGATGATCACCCCCACGCCCAGCGGGATGTACAACTGTACGTTGATCTCGGACGGGTGCGGATGGACCGCATTCATCTGGCTGTATCTGATCGCCTCTCGGGCATAGAACTCGCAGAAATCTATGGCTTCCGCCACATCAGCGTCCGCCTCCCGCCAGTTCTTCGATACCTCCAACACCAACCAGGCCACGAGTTCCAGCCTTCGTCGCCTCATCACCGCGGCAAGCTTCATCACGCTCAACGCACGCGCCTCAGCGGGCACACGGCTCCACATGCCAAATGAGTCCCACGCAACGTCGATAGCCGCATCCGCCTCAGCCCTCTCGGCCTGCGCTACATGACCCACCACCTGTTCGTGCCTCGACGGGTTGACTGATCCAACCTCCCGCCGAGTGTCGATCCTCCTGGACCCGATGATCAAGGGATAATGCCTACCAAGCTGTGCCTGCACCTCTGCCAGTGCTTCCTCGATAGCCGCGCGGTTGGCAGCAGCGGAGTAGTCCATCACCGGCTCATTCGAAAACTGTCTCATACACCTGACCCCTTTCTCGGGCGGACCCTCGGGGTCGGAGGCAGATTTCGGGAATCTCCCGCACGGAACGAAAAGGGCCACATAACGCAAATACGCCCGCGTGACCGCGAGCGCATAGCAAAGCCACCGTCTGCCATTGTGAGGCAGTCGGAAACCCACTAGCGCTCCTTTCCAAGCACGGGAGGCTCAACCGTTTCCAGCCGAACCCTCGGGCAACCGCCAGGTTGCCACCGGCCCGCACCCCTGCAGCACGACCTGATCAGGAGTGAAGGCTCGGAGACGCTCCTTGGCAATTCGTCGGCAATTCGGGAAATCCTTCGGGTCTACCGTGCCACACGCCTATCCTCGTCCGCGGCACAGCTATCGTGAGCGCCATCCGCCCGACTCCGGAGACCGCCGTCAAGGTTCTCGTACACGACCGGTGACGAGAGCCTTTCGCTTTCGACGTGCAGCAGTAGGAGTCCCTCTTGGCCCCGGAAGATGGCGTTGGCAACCCGCATCACCTGGTCATAGTCAGAACAGCGCGCGATCCTCGGCACTGCGAAAGCAACGTTCTCAACGCGGGCTATGGAGACTTTTCGGCAGCGACTGCGATCCAATCGCCACCTTCAGCAAACGCACTCCCCGTCAGGTCATTCCAAACATGTGTGGTCACAAATCCTGACGCCGTGAGTGCGCTGCTGAGGACATCCAGAGAATAGTCGTGAAACCAGTTTCGGTAGATAGTGGCGCTCCGGTCATCGATAACGATGAACTGATCCAGCCAGACCGAGGCGGTCGGGTAGTCATACCCTTGCTCTAGAACCAGATGCCTGCCGGGGCGCCAGAATCCGCCGTTGCTCACATACCAACCACTCCGTAGTCCTGCTCGCATTCTCAGCGCTCGGGTGGTTACATCGAAGATAAGCTGGCCTTCCTTTCTCAAGGCCCTGTGAATCAGCCGCAACAAGGTGTCGCGCTTCTCATCGGAGAAGGTGCAGAGCTCGCCATATACTTGAATCACGGCATCAAAGGCGTCGACGTATTCCATCGTCAAGAAATCCATGCAGCGGTACTCAACCGGCAATTGTGCCTCTGCCGCGCGCCCTCTGGCATATTCCAGGGAACGTTCCGAAATGTCCAGTCCAACGACTAAGGCCCCGGCTCGGCACAATCGCTCGGCATAGAGGCCAGGGCCGCACCCTAGATCAAGCACCTTCATTCCGGGCTTGAGCAAGCCCTCCCTGAACCAGTAGGCGACCGTCCTGTCAATCGTCTCCGGACACCGGCTGGCCACGTCATTGGTGGGGTCAAGGTGCGCCCGCAGCATGCTAGAGGAGATGTGTGGATCATTCCAGAATGCGGGCTCCCCAGGTTCAAAAAGCGGCGGCGCGACAGAACTCGCTGCCACGAGGTCCAATAGCTTCTGGTACATCACGATTCTACACCACCCCAACTAGTGCTGAACGCGCCTGCTATAGGCGCGCCTCTGGAGCCGCCTACTGCAGGCAACCAATGTAGCTATGAACACTCAGGATTCGATAGTGAGCAGTGGATATGCGCCGTACGCTGCATGTATGCCGTCAAATGCCTATCTGCCTGGCCTTTTGTGATGTGTTCATATTCCGAACGGGTTTTCTCCGATATGTCGCGAATCCGGACGATGACTGATGTATAACCGAACGCATATCCGCATAAAAGCGAACGGCGCGATGATCCGGTGGCTGCAACGGCAGATGATGGAATGCTATGACTGGCATATGGGATCAGATGTCAGTACATGTCACTTCCAACTAGGTAATATGGTTGTATATGTTAGGTGTTCTCCGTCTCCGGCGGCCCATACATCTATACGTTCGATTATGCATCACCCATCGTCCGTTTTGTCGACATGTCGTCGAAAATGCGTTCATATAATCGACACCTAGATTTTTCCATCCGCTCTGGAGTTGGCCGCTGCGACTCTCCTGCTGCCTTCGCCATCGGGGACTCTCACACCTCAGGCAACGATCATGCCAGGCGCACTACGAAGACAGCAGGGCCCAGAGCCCTGCCTCAAACCGTTGTTTATCTGGTGCCGGAGGCGGGATTCGAACCCGCACGCCCTCATCGAGCAAAGGATTTTAAGTCCCCTGCGTCTGCCATTCCGCCACTCCGGCATGTGTCAGCTGCATCTGTAGAGGTATCCATCAGGAGTATACCACGTCTGCACCCGGTTACGCCATGCGCTCACCCTGCCGGGGCTATCTCACCAGGGATGCGCCGCCGGCACGCATCGGCCGTCGGCGCATTCGAGTCCTGGCCCTGCGCCATGCTCGGTCAGCTTCTGCACGCATAGTTCTCCCACGGGGTTGGCATTGCCGGCCATGTAGTCCGCTACGTTCATATGCAGGCATTTCACACCCGTCCATTCCGCCGCGCCGCCTACCCCGGATTCCTTGATTACGCGCAGCATGCCTGCGCCCGGCCCGTCCTTCTGCGCGTCGAGCTGCAGTCTAGCGCGATCGGCCTCATCCAGCAACCGTATTCGCTGCGACGCGTATCTGGCGTTGGCCTCTTCGTACTCCAGCCGGAACTGGACATCCTCGCGCATGATGCGTCGAACATCCTCTATCACGCCCCGGCCTTCGAGAGTCGCCACCGCGCTCCGCAGATGGGGGCACGTAAGCCAGAAGACTGTGGGGAACGGGGCCCACGTCGGCGGAACGCCAGGGGTCGGTTCACAGCATGGCCCGGCACCGCCGGCACGCGTCGCCACGTTGTGCTCTGCCACGTCGTGCTCCGCGGCCTTGAGCAGCGGGTAAGTCACAAGCACTTGCGGTTGCCCATGTGAACAGCGCTTAGCCACGGCTAAAGCACGGCCCGCAAGAGGCCTGCCTAGCTGCCGTGCGGCCACTGCCAGGTCGCAAGCCTCAACCCGATCCAACGCTCCACTGATCACGCCGGCGCCCCCTTTTCATCCCGTGTCACATCTTTTCGCAACCCGGGCCCAAAGAAAAGCACTCCGTCTCAGGGAGTGCTGCAGTCATGTCGATGCCGGTTCTCAAACCATTCTGGAAAGACGGGTTCCCCTTCCTCCGCGCTTGGAGTCCTGGTTGCGCTTGAGGTCCTGATGGCGTTCGTCGCTGTCCTTGAGGAACTTGGTGAGTTTGTCCTCAAAAGACTGTTGGTACGCCCGGTCGCGGCGAGCCCTCTGAGCGAGATAGTTGGGATCCGCCTGCTTGATGGACAGCCCGACCTTGCCGCTTTCAACAGCTATGACTTTGACTCTTACTATGTCATTGTGCTTCAGGTAGTCGTTGACATCATGAACAAAAGCGTCGGCTATCTCAGAAATGTGGACAAGGCCCGTCCTCCCTTCACCAATATCGATGAATGCTCCGAATCTGGTGATTCCTGTGACGCGGCCTTCCAAGACTGAGCCGACCTCAATTGACGACATGCTAAGACAGATCCTCCTGTTTTGATGATCCGGGATTTCACCCCGACCAATGTTGTTTTCATTATACACGAGCGCTTGTCACAGTGTCAATCAATGGAACACGGCTGGAACACGATTTGCAGCCTGGTTTCAGTCGTTGATCTCTATGGTTTTCCCCGGGCGCTTCTGCACCGGAACGAACCCGCTCGCATCGGGCTGAGTGACTACATATAGAGTCTCCCCCGGCTTGACAAGGCCAAGTTTCTCTCGGGCGGCCCTTTCCACGTATTCATTGGTGCTGGCCGCGTCTATCTCTTTCTTGAGCTCATCAAGTCTAAGCTCCCACCCCCTGCATTCCTCGAGCAACTCTTGGGTCTCACGCTCCAGAGCCGCGCGCCTCATCCGCCCACCAACGTACGTCAGGCCCACGCACACTGTGAGTAACACCGCAAGCACGACAGTGAGCTTCGAAGACATACAGCGGCCTCCTTTGCAGCACAGGCCCATCATCCGTCCTGGCGGCCTTGCCCGGATCGGGGTCTTGGGCTGTGTAACTGCGATAGTGTTCGCCGCGTTTTCAGAAATCCCTTCTGAACTGCGCGACTCATTCCGCCCGCAGCTCTGCGTCCCCACCGGGAACTGCGCCTCGCCCAGTGCCCGGTTCGTCGTATCGCTGCCTCACACCATAGCAGAACGGGAAACACGCCATGCCGGATGGTCATGGAGTAGATCCAGAAACCCCCTGCTATCCCCGCTATCACAAACAACCGGACCTCTCCGCGATTGGCCTGCATGAGCATGGCGAATGTCATGGCAGCCGAGAACAGCCAGAAGGACAGGTCGGCACAGGCCGTCGCCAGCCTGCCCGAACCCATTAGCCGCCTGCAGAATGTGGAGATGTCAAAGACCAGTCCCATCAGCATCCCGGCTGCCAGAGACGCGAGCGTCGCCCGCAGTTGCCATGCCAGGGTCTCCACCGGCGTAATCCTCCCTCTGCTCTGGCTGTTGGCTTGATGCTTGGCCGCGTACCTCTGAAGGTTGATCGACGTTGGGATATCTCACGGCAGCCCACACACACAGCAAACACAAGATCCCAATGGCCGCCCATCCTGCCCATGAACGAATTGACGCCGCCGTCACGACTTGATCGGCCCAAACCCGTCCCTGCTCGCCACGGTAGTTGATCCACGCCTGGATGATGCTCCTGACATAACCCTGCGGCCTGTCGGCGGAACTCCGACCCGTCGCCTCGCGAACGCCATCCGGCTCGCCGCCGTGGTCGCCGAGTTCGTTGTAGTCGTCGCTGCCGCTGTGGTCGTCGCTCGGGTCGCTGAAACCGCTGTAGCCGGCGGGCTGGCCTGCGCTGTATGCCGACAGCGCTGCCACTATGTCGCCCTGGTTCGCGTCTATCAGCCAGCGCAGGTAGGCGGCGCCCACACGCAGATTGGCGTCCACGCTGAAGATGCACATCTCGGAGCACGCGGGCGGTGCATGATCGCCCAGGCACTCTGCCTCAGGCATGAACTCCTTCCACACTGCCGGCATCAACTGCATCAGGCCGCGCGCTCCGCGCCACGATACTGCGTCTGTCTGAAACCCGCTGCTCTGCGACATGATCGCTGCCAGGAGCGATGGGTCGACCCCGTTGCGCAGTCCTTCGAAGTTCACCTTCTCGGCGAACGGAAGATCCCGAACCCGGACCCGGGCCGAGTTGTAGGCGCCCATCACTCTCACGGCATCGGCAGACCATCGTTCGATCTTCGACGCGGCCGCAAATGCCACACAGACGCAAATGGCGGTGAGCACCACGGTGGAGATCACCCACTGCTTGCCAACTCGCATGTTTGGGCGGAGAATTGACACAAGCAAGACTATTGGGCTGATCAGGACTCCCAGGATGCCGGTCAAAACGGCAAAGCCCAGCCCCGGACCGGTCCGTCGTCGGACAGGCGGCTTACGGGGCCTGCTTCGACGCGGCGCTGCGCGCTCCGGACCCCGCTGCGTCTCCTGCGGTACGTGAAGTGACATCTAGCGTCCTCCGTCTATCTGAACAACCTCGCCAAAATCCCCTTGGACCTTCCGGGGTTTTCGTCCGTGTAGTCGCACGACTCCACGTACCCGTCAATCTCAATGACGCCTTCCTCCAGGCTAAGCTGCCTGATGTGGAGATCATGGCCTAGCACGGTCAGCACGCCGGCGTTGGTTTCGAGAACGATCTCCTCGTCGTCGAAACTTTCGACGTTCATGACGCCTTCAACAGTCATGCTCTCACGGTCCACCAGCACCAGCTTGTGCTGGAGCCCCGGACGCTTTCGTCTGATTTCCTCTGGCACATCCGGCCCTTTGGCGGCCATAGACAGCACCCCCTTGGACAATGGTCCTATGGATGTCTATGCCGACCCGGGGCACATGATGCGAATAAGTGATGCACATGAGCAACAATGCCCGCAGACGTGCGCGTACTCGTACTCCTACAGCCCCGCCTTCTTGGCCTCGTTCCACACAGCGTCCATCTCGCCGAGAGTCATGTCCTCAAGACGCACGCCACGCTCGTCAGCCCAACGCTCAATGAAGCGAAACCTGTTGACGAACCGGGCGTTCGCACGCCGCAGGGCTTCCTCTGCATCCATATCCAGCAGGCGCGCCACATTGACCACTGCGAACAGGACGTCCCCCATCTCATCCTGAATCCGATCGCGCCTGCCCGATGCCAGCGCCTCTCGGAATTCGTCGGTCTCCTCCCACACCTTGGCTGCCGCTTGCTCTGCGTATTGCCAGTCGAAGCCAACTCGGCTTGCCTTGTCCTGGATCTTGGCAGCCTGCATCAGAGCCGGAAGGTAACCGGGGATCTCGTCCAAAATCGACGCGGGCGCGCCGCTGTCCGATTCTTTTTCTTTCTGCTTGATGCGCTCCCAGTTGCGCAGCACTGTGCCTGCATCATCGGCCTCCACGTCAGCGAACACATGCGGATGCCGCCTGATGAGCTTCTCGCAGATGGCATCCACGACATCGTTGAAGCTGAACGCGGCTTGCTCGCTTGCGATCTGGCAGTGGAACGCTATTTGCAGTAGGAGGTCGCCCAGCTCCTCGCAGAGCTTGCCCGGATCCCTGCTGTCTATTGCTTCGACGACCTCGTACGCTTCCTCAATCACGTACGGCTTCAGCGACGATGACGTCTGCTTTCGGTCCCACGGGCAGCCGTCAACTCCGCGAAGCCGCATCATGATGTCGATGAGCCGGTCGGCAGGATATCTGCACTGATCTGCCATAGCGCCGGCGCCTCCTGTCCGTGTCGCGTCGGCTCTATCGCTACTCAACCTGCCGACCGATGTATCCTGCTGCCGTAACCACCAGCGACTCCTCGAGATCGCCTACCGTCTTCTGCTGAGACGGTGTACCGATGATCACAGCGCCGACGGGATCGCCGTCTGCTATTATGGGAGCTATGGCCGCCGAGATCAGCGCGAACTCGCTGCCGTCGTCCACCAGAATCGAGGATGACTCGCTTCCACCGCTGAAGTGAACTAGCAGAACCTGCCGTTCCACCATGGACTTCTCAACTGCCCGCCCCACAGCACGGTCGACCAAATTGTGCTCGCCTGCGCCGGCGCACGCTATCACCATGTCCCTGTCGCATATCAGAGCTACCTCGCCCGACGACCTCGCCAGTGCCTCCGCCATGTCGGTCGCCATCTCCTTGAGCTGCCCGACAGCCGAATACTTCTTCAGCACGATGCTGCCGTCCGGATCAACGAATATCTCGACCGAGTCTCCCTCGTGTATTCGCAGACTCCGCCTGAGCTCTTTGGGCACCACGATTCTTCCGAGTTCATCGATGCGCCTTACAATACCGGTTGGTCTCATCCGTCAATCGCCTCCTGTGTAGTAGTCGCCCGATCCACTGCTGCTGCTCTCTGCCTCATCTCTGTAAGCACTCCAACCAACGTATCTAGTATCTCCCTGTCCGGCATCCCTTGTGTCTTGACTCGAATAGTCTGCGTCCTTCCTGCGCCCAGCATAACCTTACCCTTGAACGGCCTCGCAATCCTGATGATATCCTGGCTTGCGTATCGCACGCCCTCCGGGAACCTGACGATCACCGAATTGCGCTCGCCTGCGATCGCCATGACGCCCAGCTCGCGCGCGAGCACTCTGATAGCAGCAATCGTTATGAGGTTAGATACCGGAGCGGGCAGGGGGCCGAACCTGTCGACAAACTCACGCGTAAGGTCGGCTGCGTCTTCCATGGCATCGACGCCGTTGATCTTCTTGTACACATCAATCTTCTGCCGCGAGTCGGACACATAGCTATCCGGCACGAACGCATCGACCGGCAGATCAATCAACACCTGGGCAGGTTCAGGCCTCTTCGCCTCGCCCTTCAGCTCCCTGATCTCTTCTTCCAGGAGTCGGCAGTACATCTCGAAACCGACGGCCGCTATATGCCCATGCTGTTCGGCGCCGAGTAGGTTTCCTGCTCCCCTTATTTCCAGGTCGCGCAGAGCTATCTTGTAGCCCGACCCCAGGCTCGTAAACTCGCGTATGGCCGCGAGCCTCTTCTCCGCAAGCTCAGTGAGCACCATATCCCGCCTGAAGAGAAGATAGGCATAGGCCACCCTGTTCGTGCGACCCACCCGGCCGCGGAGCTGGTAGAGCTGAGCCAGCCCGAAGTTCTGAGCGTCGTTGATCACAATAGTGTTGACGTTAGGAATATCGATACCAGATTCTATTATAGCCGTACAGGCGAGAACATCAAACTCACCCGCGAGAAATTCCAACATGACTCGCTCCAGCCGGTCTTCGGGCATCTGCCCGTGGGCTACGCCTATGGAGACTTCCGGAACCAGTCGCGCAAGAACCGCCGCCGCCTCATCAATGGTCTGAACCCTGTTATGCACAAAATAGACCTGCCCGCCCCGGTCCACTTCCCTGAGCACGGCCTCCCTTATCAGCGTCTCATTCTGCTCCAGAACATAAGTCCTGATAGGGAACCGGTTTTCCGGAGGAGTCTCGATCAGGCTCATGTCGCGGACGCCAACCATGGCCATGTGCAATGTCCGCGGAATGGGTGTTGCCGTCAACGTAAGAACATCGACTTCCTTGCGAAGCTCCTTGATCCGCTCCTTCTGAACTACGCCGAATCGCTGTTCTTCATCTACCACGAGAAGGCCCAGATCACGGAAGGCTATGTCCTGCGAAAGCAGTCGGTGCGTTCCGATCACAACGTCCACTGAACCCAGCCTAATGCCCCGCACTATCTCGCGTTGCTCGGCTTCGGTCTGAAACCTCGACAGCATGGCTACTCTCATGGGAAAGCCCCGGAAACGCTCGGCGAAGGTGTTGTAGTGCTGCTGGGCAAGGATTGTAGTGGGAGTCAACACCGCCACCTGTTTGCCGTCGGCCGCGGCCTTGAAAGCCGCGCGCAGGGCTACCTCGGTCTTTCCAAAGCCCACATCACCGCAGAGCAGCCTATCCATGGGCGCCGGTTTCTCCATGTCGCGCTTGACGTCTACGATAGCGCGCCACTGATCGGGCGTCTCTTCGTACTGAAAGGAGTCCTCGAATTCCTGTTGCCATACAGTATCGCGCGAGAAGGAGTAGCCCTTGACGCTGCCGCGCGCCGCGTACAGTTTCAGCAGGCTCTGAGCCATGTCCCGAACAGACTCCTTGGCCCGGTTCTTGGCCCTCGTCCATTCGCCGCCGCCCAGCTTGTTCAGCCTGGGAGCCGCGTCCTCCATGCCGATGTACTTCTGGAGCATGGCCACCTGGTCGGTGGGCACGTATACCCGGTCTTCGCCTGCGTACTGCACTAGCAGGTAGTCGCGCTGCACTCCGCCCACTTCCAGCCTGTGTACTCCCGAATACCGACCTACTCCGTGATTGACGTGCACTACATAGTCGCCGGGAGTGAGATCGGTGTAGCTGGCGATTCTAGCTCCCTCTTCAGCCGCCGCGAACAACCGCCTCTTCTTCTGCCTGCCATAGATCTCCGCATCAGTGAGCAGCAGAAGCTTCATGTCTGGATACTGGAAACCGGATGTCATCTCGGCGGTGACGACGCTGATACTGCCGCTATCAGGCACCTCGTCGAGTGTCGCGAGTTTTGCCACAGGCGCCCCGTTGTGTTCCAGAGTCTCGGCGAGCCTATCGCGACGATCGACTGTGGACACTGCACACACAACACGGTACTGCCGTTTCCGGTACTTCTTGATATCGTGAACCAGATCCTCGAAGCGACCTGCGTATAAGTCGGCCTGCTTGACAGGGGCGATCACAGACGCGTCCTCATCTTCAGCTGTCGCCCCCGTCTCCCGCGACAGGAGCGATAGCGACACAGCTTGCCTTCTATCAATGGACGCGACGATGTCCTGGCCGCTAAGGTACGACTCAGCCTGCGACGGCAAAACCATGCCCGCCTGAAGCAGGTTCGCATATGTCTCCCGCACATCAGCCTCGTACCCGTCGAGCGCCTCCTTCACACGTACGGGCTCGTCGATGATGAAGAGCGCGTCGGGAGCCCAATCGGCCACCGAGATCTTCTCGGGGTAGAAGAACGGCAGATACTGCTCCTCATTGTCAAAACGAGCACGATTCTCGAGGCGTTCCAGATGGTGCATTGCTCGCTCTCGCAGCGGTGAACGGCCTACATGCTCAAGCTCTCCCCGGATGGCCGTGCATGCACGTCTCAGCCGTTCAGAGTCGTAGAGGAACTCGCGGGCCGGGGTTATCACTGCCTGGTCCAGAAGTCCAGTTGAGCGCTGTGTATTAACATCAAATGACCTTATCGAGTCGATCTCGTCGCCGAACAGCTCTATCCGGGCCGGCGAATCGGCGTCGTGCGGGAATACGTCAACTATGCCGCCGCGCACACTGGCCTGACCGCGCGCCTCCACCTTTGCCGTAATGTCGTAACCCCCAGCAACAAGACGGTCGGCCAGCTCGCCCAGGTCACAGGCATCACCCTGGCGAATACGGAATATGTGTTCCCGGAATACCGAAATCGGAACGATCCGCTTGCCCAAGGAGCGCGCGGGAGCAACAAAAGCGCACTGGCGCCCGACGTCCATGAGCGACACCAGCGCTCTTGTGCGGGCGGCCGAAAGATCCGCGCTGAGCGGCGCCTCTTCATACGGCATCATGTCGACAGGGGGAAAGACAAATGCGCGGTTCGGCCCGGTCAAAGCCGTCAAGTCGCCCGCGATCGCGTCCGCCTCCAGCTGGTTCGAAGTCACAATAAACACGGTTCTTCGAGTATGCCAAAGCAGGCCCGCTATGAACAATGACTTACGTGAGCCGGATAGACCGGCAATGTAGGTCCTGTTTGCACCGCGGGCGATTCTTCTCAGCACATCCGAGAACGTCTTGGATTCAGGCAGCATGTTCAGAATCCCGGTCAAGCCTACACCTCCAAGGCAATCAGACAGGCGACCGAGGGAATTGCAGCATAGCCCAGCCCGGCCTCAGCTGGGAACGCACTTGGTGACGACATGCTCAGTTGAAGCGGGTCTGCGCGATGTCCACGCCCTCTTCAACAGTACATAGTATGGCACGGACTGCCCACATAATCGCATCCGACATAACAGGAAGCTCATCCCTGCCGAAGAACCCGGTTACGTAGTTCACGGGGTCATCCCACGGGTCAGGACGCCCAATGCCCAATCGCAGCCGGACAATCTCCTCGGTTCCCATATGCTCCACAATGGACTTCATCCCGTTATGACCGCCGGCGCTGCCCCTGGCGCGTATGCGCAACCGTCCCACATCGAGATCCATGTCGTCGTACACGATAATCAGCGACTCGGGGCCGACCTTGTGCCACCGCGCCGCTCCTAGAGCAGCGATACCGCTGTTGTTCATATAGGTTTGGGGCTTTATGAGGACCAAATCACGCCCGGCTACCCTGGCACGAGCCGCGAAGCTGTGGTAAGGCGCCTTTCGGAAGGCGACTCCTAGTTCGCGCCCAAGGCGATCGAGAACCATGAACCCCACATTATGGCGTGTGAACTCGTACCGAGATCCGGGGTTCCCAAGCCCGATTATAAGAAACATCTCACTACCTGCCGCCTGCAGACTGCAGCCTACAGCGCGCATCGCATCCTGCCGCGTCCGTCCTGCGGCCTGCTACTCAAAGAGTATGCTCACCGAGAGCTCTTCGTATATCCGCCGGATGGCTTCAGCA
>Ga0116159_1002861_pt1 | contig 16048 bp, 22 predicted proteins | sample AD_JPNAS1_MetaG_FD_89878 | JGI IMG/M metagenome (GOLD analysis project Ga0116159, IMG submission 89878) | Active sludge microbial communities of municipal wastewater-treating anaerobic digesters from Japan - AD_JPNAS1_MetaG | ecosystem: Engineered > Bioreactor > Anaerobic > Digestate | place...
CCGAGAAGATCGTTCAGCGCCCGACCTGTGTTATGACGCGTTCCGGTGCCCGGCTTCTTCCGGTGCCCGGCTGCACGCATATCTCCGGGCGGAAGGTCATGCCTTCTGCGGAAGCTCTCGCACGAAACTGGAACGCGAAGGCAAAGGAGAATGCCGAGAAGCGCGGGGATGCGGACATCATTCGCCTCTGCGCGCCGCAACCAGAACCCCTCGCTTAGAAAGGTTCTTTGAAAAGAATCTTTCCGATGAATCTTTAGGAGAATCTTTTTATGGGATGGAAAGCATTACGAACCCACTTCGGCATCGACGCCGGATATATTGTCCATGTGACGCGCCGGGGCGTGTGCATCGGCTCGCCCTTGATGACGGAGATCATCACCATTTGCCCCGATGGCTCAGTCGTGAACCGGGGCGGCAGGTATGGCTATGCCGGTGTGGAGGAGTTGACGCAGTACCACAACGCGCTGGAATCTGCCCCGGCCAAGGTCCGGGAGCTGCTCGCGACAAAGGATGAGTTTCAAGCATCCATCCCGGTTTACACCGTCCACGACGGCGAAGTGGTTGAAAAATACTGCGAGGCCATCGGCTGGCCGAATGTCACTCACGACGGTGCGCTCATGTTCGAGCACATGTTTTTCACCGACCGGAATATGGCCGTTGCTCGTGCCAAAGGCACGGCAGAATATAGCCTTTCACTTGCTCGTGAAGAGCTCAAGAAGGCCACCGCCGAGGTCGAACGCTTGCAGAGCACTGTTCTGCGGCGCGAGGCTGCCTTGGCCAAGCTCCACACCGACTATCCCGGCATTTCCTCGTTCTATTCACCCCACCACCATGCTTAAACTCACCAGCATCATCTCAGGGGGCCAGACCGGCGCAGACCGGGGTGGCCTCGACGCCGCAATCCAACTCGGCATCGCCTTTGGTGGCGCGTGCCCCGAGGGCCGCAGGGCCGAAGATGGACCCATCCCGGCGAAGTACGACACACTGACCGCTCTCCCCGGCTCATCGTATGAGCCACGGACCCGGAAGAATGTCCGGGACGCCGACGCCACGATCATCTTCAACCTCGGGAAATCCATCTCGGGGGGCTCGCACCTCACCCGTAAATGCGCCGAGACTGAGGGCCGGCCTTGTCTCGTCGTCCGCATCTGCCGGATTGAAACCGGGTATGAGGAGTTCGTTGAGCCGGTGGCGCAGTGGCTCATGGCCGTCAACCCGGCTGTCCTCAACGTCGCCGGGAATCGCGAGTCCATCGCCCCCGGCGTGCAAGAGTACGTCGCCGGGCTGCTTGTTGGCGCCATTGCCCGCGCCCGAGTGATGGAGGCCATGCCCATCGAGTCCCTGCCGACAACCCTGCACACCACCATCGACGGCAAGGGGTTTTCCGCCCAGCGTGGCGCCTCAAAGCCTACGCAGATGGGGCTTTTTTAAGCCGGCGAGACTTCGCCAGCCCGCGCTCCAATCGCTTCCTTTTTGCATCGGCATTGGCCCGAAAAGTTCAAAGACCATGCAACCAATCTATAAGAACTGGCCCAACTCATTCCCCCCGGTCGCTGTCTTTGCGCACGTTTCCGAGCTCACGGCGTCCCCGGACTTCAAGCCGGCCAAGCGCGGCGACTTCGACGCCGCACTCCGCATCGTCATGGGCTTCGCTGATCGGTTCTCATGGTGGCCCATTGACCGGGCCATCGCTCAGGCTCGCCCGGACTACCTCGCCGCCGTCCTCCCGGCGCCCGGCGCCCAAGGCGCCAACCAGCTCCCGGCTGCATTTGCCCACGTCCTGACCAAACGCACCGGGATTCCGGTCCTCGACGCTCGCAAGGCCCCAAGCCAGACCTCAAACAAGCATCGCACGCACACCAATGCTTGGGACCGCTTCCGCGTCCGCCCGGCCTTCGCTTGGCCATCCCCTCCCCCGCCGCCGGCTGGCGATCATGCCGTCCTCATGCTCGACGACGTGGTGACAACAGGGGCCAGCTTCGCCGAGCTCCGGGCGTTCCTTTACGGCTCCGGCTTCTGGCCGGTCGCCGCCGTGGCGCTGGTGTCCACACCATCCCGCAACTACGGCGACGAAGGCACGAGGCTCGTCCCGACGTTGGCCGAGTACCGCCGCATGTTTGCGGAAAAACCCGATATTGCCGGCATCCTGTCCCAGCTCGGGATTGCGGGGGGCAACCCCTACGCGCTCACCGAGGCGGAAATCCGCCTCGTTCTGCGGACGCCGGTCGAAATGATGCTCTGACCGGGAACGTAGGCGCGCCGGAATTTGAGCCGGCAACTGCGGGGAAAGAATCTTTTCATGAAAAGATGCAAGGGCGGAGCTGTGCGTGTCTTACAAAAGGTTCTTTTGAAAGAACCTTCCAGAAGATGCTTTCGGATGCGTCTTTCCGATGAATCTTTCGGTTCAATTCTTCCAACTTTTCCGTAGAAATTTATATTTGCGAACTACCGTACATGGAGGCTTTCTGTGGTAAAAATGTTGAGCATCGTCTTACTGCGCGGCGCCCTCGCCCGTGTCGATTACCTTTTCGCTGACGCCCTCGCCCCGGATGAACGCAAAGGGGTTTGGCTCGGGGGCGGCTGCTCTTACCTCGGCGGCGTGGCGCAAGGGCAGATCGTCGAACCCGAGGCCCTTTTCCGGGTACTCGCCGCCCGCGACCCCGCCTCCCGATTCAACCTTCTGGCCGCCCGCCCAAAGCCCGGCATCCGCCGCGCCGGTTGGGATTTCACGTTCTCCGCTCACAAGTCCGTCAGCCTCGCGGCTACCCCACGCTCGCCAGTTTCCAAGATCGTGCGCGGCGCATGGAGCGCCGCCCTCCGCGCCACCTACCCCGTCATCGAGTCCCTGCTCTCACCCCAGCACTGGCAGCTCCCGCCCCCCGCCCTGTGCCGCTCCGTGGCCGCGCACTTCACCCACTTCACAAACCGCTGGCGCGAACCCCACCTGCATCACCACCTCATCGTCATGAACTGCGCGGCCTGCCAAGAGGACGAAACCCGGTGGCGCTGGCGTTCCGTCTCCGAGAAAAAGGCCATGCTCGCCTCCGTCGATGTTGACCGGCTCTTGCAGGCCGATTTCGCGGAACGCCTCGCCAAAGCCGGTCTCCGGGTGGACCTCGACCGCGAGGGCATTGCCATGCTCCCCGAGATACCAGACGAGGCTTGCCGCGCCCTCTCCTCTGGACTCGACGCAGCCAATGAGTTCTACGAGGCGCGAAAAGTGCCCCCCGCCAAGCGCCGGGCGCGCGGCCCGCGCGCCAAGCTCGCAATCAGCGGCTTGATTCGCCCACCCAAGCCCGAGAAATTCGACCCGGACCATGACCCCCTTGGCACGCTCCCGGACGATCTCCGGGGCCGGCTCAATGCCTCGTGGACCGGCATCGCAGCGGGCCGAATCGGGCGCGGGCGCCACGCCCGCGCCACGCTGCCACCTCCCCCGCCCACCCCCGCACAGGTTGAGGCGGTCGCAAAGCAGGTCATTGGCGCCTCATCGACCACGTTTGCCATCCTCAACGCCTCCCGATCTCACGCAGCCCGCATTACGCGCCGGCTCGTCGCCTCCGGGTGCAGCCCGAAACTCTCCTTTGCGGCCGTCCGTAGGTGGCTCAGGGACGCCAATGCGAGGCGCAAAGCTCTCTACCGCTCCCTTGGCCTCGGGATGGCCTCGAAAAACGCCAGAAGGCTCGGCGAGGCCCGTGCAATGCGCAGCCGGGTGGCGCGTGGCGCCACTCCGATGCCGATTCGTGAAATTTAACCACCGCTCCCTCTCATGCCCACACCGCCACCTCCCCCTGATGCCAGCGCCAGCAAGCCGGTGCCTCAACAGGACGACGTGAACCCGGCTGATGTATTCCGCCCGTCGCAGCGTGGCCGTACTCCTCTCACGCCTGAGTCACTGGTGCTCCAGTCGGGCGATGTCACGAAGGCCCTCCCCTACACCGACCAGAATACCCCGCAGACCTGTCTGCGCGTCGAGGACGCGAACGGTCAGATTCGCCTCCTGCCTTACATTCGGTTCACCGGGGCGATCATCGAAGGCATGTCCGTTGTCGCCATCTTCGATAAGATTCGCGTGATGATTGTCCGAGCGGACCAAGGAGGCGGGGATGAGGACGAGGAAGGCAAAAAGATCATCCAGAAAATCACGGACGGCCTCCAGAATAACACCCTCCAGCAGGTCAAACACACCATCGACGTGCTCGATGTCGCGACTCAGGAGCTCAAGAAGGACGACGAGGACGACGAGGGCTAGGCCAACGGCCAATCAGTGCTTGGGTGCGCTGCGGATTTCCCCAGCCTCTCGACAGCCGAGGAGCTGGAGCGCGTCGCGGAGCGAGGTCTCTTTGTGCAGCGTCAGGTCTGAGCAGCCCACTAGCTCAATCATGTCGTCCGCTCGGATTACGCCGCCATCCTCGAACTGTTTATCAGTGTGCAACGCGAGACTGTGGGCGCGCTCCACGTCGGACCTGTTGGCGTAGCCGAGGGCCAAGCCGAGATCGGCGAGAATGTCGTCTGATGCTGTCATTTTCTTTGGGTGTGAATGTTAGCGAAGTGCTCCCGGAGAACGTCCCCAATGATTTCGCGCACGTTGCACGCCTCATACAAGGCGCGACCGAGGCGACGGTCGTTCTCGGAACGCAGCGCCGCCCAGACTTCCTCGCTCCAGCGGTTGGCCCGGTTCTCGATTGACCCCTCGATCTGGGTGTTTCCGTGACCGATCTTCTCGGTGGCCGGGATGGGCTTCGTGTCTGTGTCTTGCATGGTTGAATTTCCGCGAGGCTTTTTATCGTATTCTTTGGGCGGCATATTGCGCATGGTAATTTGTATTCACTCGTGGGTGATGCGGAACATAGTGGGGGGGGGTAGCGGGTCGTCATGATTTGAAACGGTACACAGGCGCTTGCGTATGTCAAGCGCACAGTAAAAAGGTTCACCGAAAAGAATCTTTTCGATGAACCTTTTGCCTTTTGGTTAGCGCCGCGCCGGGAAGGGTTGGATGAACACGAGGTATCCAATCGGAGATTTGTTAGGGTTTCAGGCGGCGCACCAGTTTCTCGAACGCTTCCCGGTGCGAGAGCTGGCGCGACACGCACCACGCCTTGAAGTGAGCGACGGCAGACGGGTGCGCTTTGATTGTTACTGCTTCCGGCTTGTCGTCCGGGTTGAGCGGGGGCCTTCCGGCCCCCTTGCGTTTACCTCCAGCGGTCATGCGTGAACCTTTAGCTCGCAGCCGCGCATGAGAAGCAATTCGCTTTTGCTATGCTGGAGCGCCGCGCGCTTCGTTAGCCCAAAAGATTGATAAAGAGGTGTGCCATAAAATATGCGGCCACCAGCGGGCAGATTCATTTCGAGCATCACTTCCACAACCGGGGTGATTTCGATAAGCTTGGCTAGGCGCGATGCGTGCGGGAGGTCTTCAATGGCGATTGTTTTCATGTTTCGAGAAAGCGGGGGCCTTCCGGCCCCCTTGCGTTTTCCTTCGACGGTCATGCTGTGGCCCACACTCGGCGGTTTACATCGACCCAGCGCGCAGACCCGTTGCAGTCGCGAACTTTGGCCCGGAGCCCTTTTGCAGCTACGATGGTCACGCGTTCGGGCGTGAGTCGCGCAAGCAAAGCGTCTGGGGCCATCATCACAGAGCTGCCCACGTGCGCAGCCACGAAAAGCTCACGCGCGGCGATCACCTTATTCACCTTATTCATTTGTATTGGAGTCATGATTTCGGAGCATGATCCGTCTTTGATTGTTTGCAAGCAGAAAATCAAAGAAGAGGACAGGCACGAAGGGCTCGATCTAGCGCGGGCTTTTTCAGTTTCTGGTGTAGTCTGTGCCCGCGTTTATTCTTCCCGCGTTCGAGGCCGTTCAGGGATAACACGCTATCCCGCATTTCACGAGCGAGAGAGCTAGAATGCGGGACGTGTCAGGCGTAGGTGCTGTAACGCAGGGCCTTGCCGGTCCATTTTGAGACGTGGCGGCGCACCGAGTCGATGCGGAAGCTGCCACCCTCTTGCACTCGGCGCGTGAGGACTTCCTCGTCGGCAAAATTGAATCGGTCTGGCTGGCACATCTGTCTTCTTGAGTTTGGATAAGGCGGCGCATGGGAAAAGTGGGTTGAAAGGGTTGAAAAGGTTCATCTGAAAGAATCTTTCCGATGAACCTTTTTCGGTGGAGTTACAGATTTTCGCCGGAGGCGGGAGTTTGTTTCAGCAGGAAATCTAGCATCTGTTCGCTGCGTTGGAGCCGGCGCGTCTTTTCATCCAGCGTATGCCGGGTTGTGACACCTTTTAGGGTCCAGCCGTCTTTCATGAACGCCTCGGGCTCGGTGGCGGTTGCGCGAGCGATTTCCTGAGCCTTTGACAAGTCAAACAGGCTGACGCCACACAGGTGGTCTTGGATGATTTCAAGCGACCGGAAGCCGGGTTTGGCCGTGGTGCTGTAATGGGCAAGCTCGTCGAATGAGCCATAGACGAGTTCGAGCTCGCGATAGCCGGATGCCGTCCGGTGCTCAATGGTGGCGACGATCATAAAGGGCGTGCCATCCAGTGCGGGGGTGGCGAGGTCGGCGCGGAGATTGGCGATGCGGTCTTGGTAGGCTTGGACCAAGGTTTGGTTGATGCGGGTGATTTCGTCAGTGGGGTTCATGGCGCTAAGTGTTCGCAATCGTTTGCGTATGTCAAGCGCGCAATAAAAAAGGTTCATCTGAAAGAATCTTTCCGATGAACCTTTTTCGGTGGAGTTACAGATTTTCGCCATCATCCCATGTTTAGAATCCAGTGCCGGGCGGCAGTTCGCCACTGGCCGTCTTTGGTGGCGCGGAACCGTGCCAAGCAGTAGCGAACGGCCAACCCGTTGAAGCACCGGCCAAAGAGGCGGCGCGGGTTGGCTGGTATGCGGCAAGCCTTCACGCAGCACCTCCCGTGGCCTTTGCAATGGCTGCGCGGGCGTCGCGCAAGACGCATTCGGCGGCAACTCGGCCGCTCTCCACGTCGAACTGGCGGAGAATCTTAACCGCACCTTCGGCAAGCTCAGCGGCCTTTTCCAGCGCGGCCAGCAGCTCAGGAGCGGCGGCGATCAGGCGGGCGTTGGCTGCATAGTCGGGTGTGTCGTCTGTCAAGTGGCATAGAAACGGGCTAGTGTCTCCGATTGTCCCTGTTATTTGCCAAGAATCATGTCCAAAGAAAAATGCCTGCGAAGCCATCCACGGCCCGGGCGTGTGTGTGGGGCGGGTGGAGGCGGGGACTTTGGCGATGCGGTCTTGGTCGGCTTGGACCAAGGTGGTCTGGGTGATTTCGGGGAGGTTCATGGTTTACATGATTCACTAACGCTTGCGTATGTCAAGCGTGCAATAAAAAAGGTTCATCGAAAAGAATCTTTCCGGTGAACCTTTTGGCTAGGTATGGAGCTCCCGGACTTGGCCGAGCTATTGGGTGGATTGGGTGGATTCGGATTCGGACGGGGCGATCATCTCGCACGCAACGGCCAGCAGCATTGCGGGTGCTTGGCCGGCTGCGCTCATCTCTTGCGCCACAGGAAGCACAGCAGCGAGCACGTTGTCGGTGTTCATGCTCTTCATCCGGGCTTCGATGGCCGGGCGCCACGTCCCTACTCCTTGCGCCCAGCCAGACGGACCAAGGAGCCTCTTCATGGCGTCTCGGGCCTCAATGAGCTTGGCGGCGACTGGGGCTGGCGAAGAACCCCGACGAGGGGCTCCCCTCAAGATAGAAGGGCAAACCCTCGGCCAGCCCTTTCTGCCAGTCGGCGAATTTGCAGGCGCGGCGGAAGAACCAAGCGGCGCGCTCTTTCTGGGCATCGGGCCGGGCCAACCAATGCGCCGCGTACTGCGGGGCGATGGCGGACAATCCCGGACGGCTTGGCACGTCGCGCCACAGCGCGGCAAACCTTCGGGCGAAACGGTTGCCGCTCCCCCAGCTTGCAGCGCTGCAGAGGTTACCCCGGACTTGAGCGCGCAGGAATTCACGGCCGGCGCCGGAGGGCAACGGGGTTGCGGCCGGCCGCGGTTCTCCACCGCGAATCCGACGCCAAGCAGCTTCTTCGCGGAGAAAGAAGGGTAGGGAGTCGAGGGGTTTCATTGTGCGCCTCCTTTGGCCTTTGCGATGGCGGCACGGGCGGAACGCGCTTCATTGGTATAGCTGCACTCGATCCGGGTGACAATATCCCCGGTCGATTGCACGACCCATCCGCGGGGATTCAGATACCAAGGGCCGGGAGTGTGTGCGGCGCGAGGGGATGCGGGGACTTCGGTCTGGTTGATGCGGGTGATTTCGTCGGTGGGGTTCATGGCGCTAAGTGTTCGCAATCGTTTGCGTATGTCAAGCGCGCAATAAAGATTCATCCGAAGGAATCTTTCTAAAGAACCTTTTTGTGGTGCGTCGGGCTCAGGCATAAGTGCTGTAACGCAGGGCCGTGCCGGTCCATTTTGAGACGTGGCGGCGCACCGAGTCGATGCGGAAGCTGCCATCTCCTTGCATGATGCGCGTAAGAACCTCCTCGCTGGCAAAGTTGAAGCGGTCGGGCTGGCACATGCCTGTCATGGATTGGGCGTCATAGCTGGCCTTCTGTTTCAGCTCTCGAACTTGCACGCTCCGGTTCTTCACGGCCACGACCTGATAGAAGTCGATATTGGTCTGCTCATAGCCCCATGAGGCATAAGCCACGTCACCAACCTGCCAGTAGTCGCTGGCCTTGGCGCTGGCGCGTGCGGCCTTTCGGGCTGCTTTCGACATTAGGAGTTGTTCGGCTCGTGCCCAAAAGAGGGCGAGATCTGTCCGTGCCTGCTCTTCGGAGCGGTAGAGGTAATAATGGAGCGGTCTGCCGCCTGCACCTTGCCACAGGGCGAGCGTGACGCTCTTGGGGGTGTTGATGTTCAAGACGGCCTTGATCGGAAGCGTCGGGTGCTCGATCAGCTCTCCGGTTTGGCCCCGGATGGATTTGATGGCGTCTTCTTGGGTTTGAATGAGGCGGCGCATGGCTGAAAAAGGTTCAGTTAAAAGATTCTTTTAGAAGAATCTTTTTGGTTTTGAGCTGGTGGGGTGGCCCACTTGCAAAGTATGTCATCGACCTTATGGCGAATCGCTTGGCGTGCTTCGTCCCGTGCCTCGTCGGGGGCTTCGTCGTCGAAAGCGTCATCGGCTGCTGCACGCAGTCTATCATCGTAGTCCGTGAGGTTGTGCCTGACCCATGCCTGTGCGACGAGATACGGGTCGTTGTTTGCGCGATTACGAGACCGTTCAATGTCGCGGGCATCGTCATCTGGAATCGACGGGAATGTCGCTTTGAGCCGATCGATGAATGAGACGGCGCGGACCGTTACCACTTCGGGCGCGGTCCATCGTGAGCGGTCGATCCCACGCCCTACTGATTTTTGCACAGTGCCTCCAGTGTAGTAAGCGACCCGTAGCGCGTCATTCGGACCTTCGCTCAATCGCTTCTCGAATTCTGCTTCTGCTTCGGCGAGCACATAGGTTCTGGTCCCGATGTCCTCCCAGCCGCTCTCGCTATCCCATAGTTGCAGGACGAAGAAGGTGTCAGATTCCTCGACTGGCACGGGAGGCGGGAGTGTCCAAAATTCGGGCGGGACTGAATCCCACCAGCCTTCCGGCAGCTCCCCGGCTGAACAGATTTGCTCGATCCATTCGCCTACGCATGGACCGAAACCAATGCCTTCGTCGTCCCGTTCGTAAACGTCCTCAGTGAAAACCGAGTCATCATCGTCCAGTTCGCAGCGAACTAAGAACTCCTCGTCGAGCCAGTCGCTAAGTGTAAGCCGAAGGTCAATGTCATTGTGGGTAAATCGAAGGGTCTTTTCATTGGGGCCTACCCTTGGGGGGGTGTGGATGATGTCGGGTATCATGGGGGCAAGTTTATGAAAGGTTTATTGAAAAGAATCTTTCGGATGAATCTTTTGGGTGCTTCTGACTGCGATCTCAGTTTAGGGTGTGGCTGTCGCGTGAGCTTATGCCCGGTAGTCGAGATCACTCAGCCTCGCAGACCCAGATGACTGTGCCGGCCTTCTCCGCCCAGAACTGGTCGGGGTGCCGTTTCCACTCCTTCCCAACTTGGTCCTTCGGCATGGCCTTGTGAGCGGCGTAGTAGTGGGTTTCGGTCGCGTAGATTGCGCACGCGGTCCGGGTCGGCTTGTAGCGCATGTCTTCGAGGTCGGTGGTGTCAACGCCGAGGGTGCCGGCGAGGGCAGTGCGGGAGCTATGGGGGAGGGGTGTCGGGGGGGCTTCAAACTGACGGCAAATCTGCACGATCTCGTGCATTTCGGAATCGGTCAGGGTCAGGCCGTGCTCTTTGAGCATGTGCTCAAAGAGCGGCCAGTAGTGCGGGGAGGGGAGGGGTTGGACCTCGGCGGGCTTGCTCATGGTTGTTGAGTCTCCTTCGCCCATTTTGTCATCTCTTTGTCGAGATGGGGCTTTGCCTGCGCCTGTGCCTCCACCTCCGACTTGGCGGTCCCGCTTGCTACGACTTGGCGGCGCACCTTCACGGCCCATTCGATTTGACGAGCGTCGGACGGGCTCTCTTTCATTTCAAGGCGCGGCTTCTTCCATCGGGTGAGGACAGCCTTACGGGCGATGGCGGACGGGCGGGCCTTGCACGGGCCGCTGGCGGAGCCGCCAATCGCGCCGAGAACGGCGGCGGCGGTGCTTGCCGTGGGTTGGGTCGCGGCGGCTTCGATTGCAGCCTTGGCGGCGGTGCTTGCCGTGGGTTGGGTCGCGGCGGCTTCGATTGCAGCCTTGGCGGCGGTTATGATGGGCCGGAATTGCTTGGGTAGCGTGGCATCCCCCTTGATCTTGGAGAGCTCGCGCAGCAGGGCGATGCTGGGGTCTTCCTCGGAGAGGGTTTTCCGGGCTTTCTGCACGATAGACTTGAGCTCGGCGGGATGCTGCCCGGCGTCCCAAGTCGAGATGAGGCTTCGGAGGATTGTGATGGGGGCTTTCGCTTTTCTCATGGAGTGAGTTGGTGGTTAAACTGTGAGGGCCTTGTTGGCCGGCTTCGTGTCGGTGGTGGGAGCGCCTTCTTTCTCGAAGGCATCGAAGCCTTCGGTAAACTCCCTGCGCTCGCGTTCGGATTTGCAGCCCAAGAGTGCCCGGTTCAAGTCACCGCCCATAGCCGCGAGAATGTAGCCGAGGCGCTGGAAACGGGTGAAGCGGGGCTTGCAAGGTTCTTTCTGATGAACCTTTTTGCGGCTGGATGTGATGCGTGGCATTACGGCCAATATTCGCAAGCGCCTGCGAATGTCAAGATTTGATTCCCTCCGGGGCGCAAAAAAGCCGGCCTGTGTGAGGCCGGCTTTGGTGGGTATGGTGGTGCTGGCGGTGGTTAAATACTCCGCCCTTGCGCTGCCTCCTGCTTCTGCTTTGCCGCTCTCAAAATTTCAGCCTCGTGCGCAAAATACTGTGTCAGGCCGACCGTCCGGGCGGTTGCAAGGTCGTGGCAGGTTTCCACGAGCCATTCGACGCACTCCACTGCCGTTTTGCCGGAGTCGGAGAAGTCTGCGGGGTTTAAGCGTTCAAGGGCCTCGGGGGTGGTCTCGTCTCCCTTGGCGCCGTCTTTATCTGGGCGGACGAAGACCAATTCCCGCTCGATTTCCCCGGTGCCATCGTTTTCGAGGCGCGTTACCCAAAGTTTGTAGTCGGGGGCAGCCGGGCACTGGATTGGGAACGGCGTATTTGCCTGCCCGATGAAGAGAGGATCGAGCTTTTTGTGAAGACGGTCGAAGGCCGTTACGAAGGCGTCGGCCTGAACCATGTTGAACGGCTTTTCAAACTGCCAGACATCCATCGCGTAGGCATCCCCTGCATAGGGCTTACTGCGTTCCAGCACGTAGATGGTTTGGCCGGTCCTCGACGTGTATTCGTAGCGTTCTGCGCCACCCATGCCGGCGTGAGGCACGCACCCGGTCAGGTCGCTGTGCCGGCGAGTTTCAAAGCCCTGCCTGTGGAGGTTCCCGGCGAGCGTTGGGAAATAGGTTTCGCAGTCGAGGGCGGCATAGCGCAGGCAACCCATGTTGCGAACGGACTCCTCGATTTCGGCTTCGGCCCGCATCTTGTCGAGGATGGCCCAGAATGCCTGCTCGCTTGTCCGGTCGATCTCCTCAATCGTTTTTTCGTCAGGGCCGCGTGTCGGTGTTGTCGCGCCTTCCATGTCACTGGTGGCAACATTGATGCCGGGGAACGAAGCGCACAGGGCCGTGGAGATTGCGTCGGTGATGCGCTCGCGCTCGCGGGAGTTAAACCCTTCGCCGTAATGCGCGGGGTGCAGTGTGTGGGTGTAGGACTCATAACTTGGCATCTGTTCGTAGGAGACTTCTCCTAAGAGGTATTTGAAAAGTGGTGACGGTGGGTTATTAGCCATCGCGATGATGGCCGGGAGTTTATGCGCAGTATAGTCGATCTTTTCCGCCACGTCCAGATTAGGGCCAACCGTGCCGAGTGTTCCGTTGTCGCCCGGCGAAACCTTCTCCATGCGTAGGCCGGGAAAAGACTCTTGGAGTTTTTCAACCAGCTGTTCGCTGACGCCGGGGGGCATGGTGTCTGGACGATAGCGAAAGGTGTAGCGGTTGTATTCGAAGGCCGTAACCACCCGCATGATCTCGTCGGCGGTGGGCATGGGCTGCGCCACCTTTGAGGGCTTCGTGATCTCGGACCATTGCCCGGAAAGCCAGTCATGTTTCAGGGCGGCATCCAACGCTGCGACGGTGGGAGGATAGGGGAGTTCGCGGTTATCGTAAACTCTGATGTTGGTACGATTCCCTAAAAGGGCCTTCCCGTTGTGCTCGGCTCCTCCCCATTGGGTCGCGAGGGAAATTTGCACTCCGCCAGTGCCGTGGCGGCGGAAATCGCTGAGTTGATCGCTGCTCATATCCAGAAGTTTCGTTTCTGGAAACACGCTGATGCTGGTTTGGATTGTGTAGGCCGGTTGATTGCTGGCCCAGCTTGTGTTTACCGTGATGCCGGTTCCGCAGCTTCCGGGTATATGGTTTAATCGCGTGTAGAGTTCCAGAAACTCCTGAATGGTCATAGGCATGATGTCGGTGCCGGTCGCCCCAACAGCAACGGCCTCCGAGTCCCTTACCTCGGGCTTACATTTCGCGTAAGCCTCGCCGATCTCCACAAGGGATGTCGCTTCGGCCTGAGTCCATGCGTCATTGTACTCCTCTGAATACTCGTTGCTGTGATATTCAATGATGGACCAGCCGATGCCGTCCTTGTTTACGAGGGCGGCGAGGTGCAGCCGATTGGTGCCATCCTGCAAGCCGTGGACTCCCGCCATTCCGTGGGTGCTTTGGCCATTGAATCTACCCGAAAGCGAGATGCGGAAGGTGGCTTCGCCTTCGCCCGGATCGCCCACGACTCCATCCTGTACGGGATTAGGGTAGGCGACTTGCGCGGGGTCTTGCTCGATTCCAAACCGGCTAAGCGCAGCACGGATTTCCTCGTCGAGTTTGAGCAGGCTTGGCTTGTCATTCGATAGGATGGCCGTGGTGAGCCTGTCCTCTAGGTGCTCGATCTCCGCGACCACGGCATTGGAGCCGTAGCCTGCGAGAATATCTTTAGCATCAGAGGGGGCGCCCACTAGGGCCGTTTCAATGGCCGCAAAGTCGTCTTCGTCGAGCTTCCGGTGGTATGCGGTATCAAGGAGCGTGTCCACGCGTCGCACATTGCCCCGGTCGAGGCCAATCAGGATGTGGGCGGGTGGCTCCTCATTCTGTTCAACCACGAATAGCTTGTAGTGCAGTCCGTGCAGCCCGGCGAGCGCCTCGGTGGAGTCCCATTCGGTCAGAAGTGCGGGGGTTGGCTGGCTTTTCCAGATGTCTTGGTCGTAGCGTGGCATGGTTGTTTTGGGTTGAGGTGTTGTCTGGTTAATAAAAAGGTTCTTTCAAAAGATTCTTTTCCTAAACCAAGGTCGGAATCTCTTGAGTTGCAAAGGACTTATGTAGATGCCTCAATTTCTTCAATTCAAATCCTGAAACACACTCTTATGAACAACACTGTGCCCGCCGCCCCTGTCCGTCTCGCCCCCATCCCCCCGGCTGCCATCCCGCGTAACGAAGACGAGCGGGACGCCCTGTTGGAGACCTGCGACTACACGCGCAAAGGGGAAATCCCGCGCATGGTTGTCACCCGCCAACAGTTGATCGAGGACGTGCTGGCCCGTGGCTACGTGGTCATGGATGTCTCCACCAACAAGCGGACATCGGCGGTGCAGTCCGTGGCGCTGCGCAATCCCGTCACGAAACAGTTCTACCGCTTTCAGCGGAAGGGCGAGGTGTCTTACATTCAGCGCCGACATGCCGAGGTGCTGACAAAACTTGGCCAGCCGTCGCCGGCACAAGCGCCCGAGGAGACCGACGAGGGCTGGCGGTTGGGCGAAACGGTTTCTCAGTCGTACACGTCACCGGACGGTGAAACATACCAGATCACCGGCAAGGTGACGATTAACTCGGCCCAACGCTGGCGGATTCGCCTTGAGGACACAGCCGGAGCTCCGGGCTTGCGCCTTGGCCAGAGCTTCCCGGCGCTTGCGGCTTCGTGGAAGCGCGCTGTGAGCGTGCCATCGAAATCCGTGCCGAAGGCGCAGAAGCCGGTGCCGTTGCCGGCTGCTGCTGAGGTTGATGCCAAGGCGGCGGCGGTTGTGCCTGCAACGTCACGGCTGGCCGCTGGCTCCGAGGTCATGCTCCGCCCGGATTGCGGCGGTGAGGTCTTTGGACGCGTGATCGCCACGCCTTCCGGGCAGTTGGTCCGGGTGATGAAGGCCACGGGCGCCGCCGCCATGACATTCCCTCGTGGCCGTGCTGTGCCGTTCTCCCCGGAGTGGGAGCAGATCGGCGCAGACGCCGCAGCGACGGTGAGCCGCGAGCCGGGCATGGCTCCGGCCCCACTCACGGCTCCGACCCCGGAAGCATTGCAGAACACGGCGCCCGCCTACTCGGAATTCAACCAGCCGAGTGCTGAATTTGAAGAGCGGTGCGACGCGCTCAACCTCTCGGGGGTCTTGCGTCTGCGGACGATTGTCCGCGAGGCCGTCGAGAAGTCCCCGAACTTCGTGCTTTCCAGCGCCACGAGCCGGCATGACCTGTACATGCAGGAAGTGCCGAAGGCCATTCAGGCTCTATCGGCTTCTGTGGCGTCGTGGACCAAGGGCGGGGCGATGGCCGTCGATTACACTGCTGCGGTGGAGAGCATCCGCAAGGAGCCGACCGACTGGTTCGTTGGATTGATCGAGGCGGAGCGCATTGCGATGGATGCGATGGCGGAGCGTGCCGGCTGGGCGCCGGACAAGCGGATTGCGGTGCGCCTCGAAAATGCGCAAGGCGCGCAGCCGGTCGAGTTCGATGCCATGACTGTCTCCGAGGCCGACCATGGGATTGCTGGCGTGGCCATTTCCGCCGTTCGCGAGGCTGACGACATCCTCGTTGTGGACGACAGGACGGGCAGCGTGATTTGTCGCACGGGTGGATTGTCCGTCAAAGAGGCTCTGGCCCATGCCGTCGATGCGGCGGGCGGGCTGGATGCCTTCCGGGCGGCATTGCAGGCCCGTGAGGGCATCGTGGCGCCTGAGATCGAGGCTTCCGCCGTTCCTGAAATGGACGAGCCCCAACAGGACCCTTCGGTGCGCGACCCGCGCGATTACCTGACAGGGGACCGCCTCCAGAAGGTCGGAAATCTTGGAGCCCGTCTTGTGGCGCTCGGGATGCCGGAGGCACCGGAAACCTATGTCGCGGCCTTTGCCGTGATGGAGGCCGTCGAGCAGGGGAAGCCCTGCCCGGTATTGGCACAACTGCCTTGCCGCCAGTTGTACGAGGAATTGACCGGCGTTCAGCTCGCCGGAAAGGCCGGCGTGGTGGCCGATGAGATCGTGCGCAGTACCGCGCCGCAGCCGGTCCCGCCTGCCGATACGGATTCGCAGGTCGTTGACCGCGTTGCCGGGCTGCCGAAGGTGGGGGAGGTTTTCGCCGTCGAGACACACCCCATCCAACTGAAGGGTGACACGCAGAGCTACGAGTATGCGGTTGTGCGCGGTC
>Ga0116159_1002872_pt1 | contig 16012 bp, 8 predicted proteins | sample AD_JPNAS1_MetaG_FD_89878 | JGI IMG/M metagenome (GOLD analysis project Ga0116159, IMG submission 89878) | Active sludge microbial communities of municipal wastewater-treating anaerobic digesters from Japan - AD_JPNAS1_MetaG | ecosystem: Engineered > Bioreactor > Anaerobic > Digestate | place...
GATGGCAAGGTCGGTCTCGCGCCCAGCCGAGTCGCGCGACAGTGTGGCACCGGGCACTTGTTGCAAGATGCGCTGCGCCACTTGCTGCATTCTCAGTTGGCTGGCAGCACGGGCAGCAGCATCAGAGTAGTATATTTTTGATAGCTTGTAGCGCTTGCTACATAAGGGCTGGAGGCTATTTTGACCATTATTTTCCGGGACAAAGGCGACGCCACCGTTTTCGGCCACCATGGCATCGACCGACCAGGGCAGCACGCCCTGCACAGCGTCGCCCTGCGCGTGCGGCGCACACCAGCCGACTGGTCTGCCGGTGATCGGAATCACCGCCAGTCCGGCGGCCTTCAGGTCAACCAGCGCCTGCAAGGCTTCGGGTGTGATGGCCTGGTGGGTGGTCAGCGTGTCGTCAATGTCGGTGAAGACACCGATGATCTGGCGACGTGCCTGCAGCGGCCATTGCGACAGCGCCAGCATCTGGTTTGCCCGCTCAATTGGCACTTTGCAGCGCCAGCCCGGCGTGTTCGCGCAGTGGGTGAAAGTGAATTTTGGGAAACCGCTCTTGTGCCAGCCGCACGTCATACGGGCTGGTGCACAGGTAGGCCAGGGTGTCGGCGGCATCGCGCGCCATGCGCTGCGGGTAGGCGTGGACAAAGTCTTTCAGTTCAGTGGCTGAGTCGGCGGTGATCCAGCGGGCACCGGTGTATTGGCTGCCTTCGAGCCGGATGTCGGCATCGTATTCGCCTTTGAGGCGATGCTGCACCACTTCAAACTGCAGTTGGCCGACGGCCCCGAGCAGCATGTTGCCACCCAGCTCGGGCCGAAACACCTGAATCGCGCCTTCTTCACCCAATTGCGCCAGGCCTTGCTGCAATTGTTTGGTGCGCAACGGGTTCTTCAGCACCACGGTCATGAACATCTCGGGGGCAAAAAACGGCAGACCGGTAAACAGCAGGTTCACCGAGCCGTCGGTGATGGTGTCGCCCAACTGCACACCGCCGTGGGTGGTAAAGCCGACAATGTCACCGGCGTAGGCTTCTTCCACCGCCTCGCGGCGCTGGCTCATGAAGGTCACGACGCTGGTGGGACGCAGTTCTTTGCCGGTGCGCATCACCTTGAGCTTGAGCCCGGGCGTGTATTTGCCCGAGGCCATGCGCACAAAGGCGATGCGGTCGCGGTGGTTGGCATCCATATTGGCCTGCACCTTGAACACCACGCCACTAAAAGGCTCATCTTCAGGCTGCACCTGCCGGATGACCGGCTGCTTGTTGACGACAAAAGAACTGGTGCGCGGACCCGGCGAAGGGGCCAGATCGATCAGCGCGTCAAGCACCTCCATCACGCCAAAGTTGTTCACGCCAGAGCCAAAAAATACCGGGGTTTGCTGGCCAGCCAAAAAAGCCTCGCGGTCAAAGCTTGGCGAGGCACCGGTGGCCAGTTCCATGCTCTCGAAGGCGGTGTCAATCTCGAAGCCAAAGCGCTTTGTCAGGGCTTCGGTGTCAGTCAGCGGCATGGTCTCGAAGTCCTGCGGGCGGCGCTCGCTGCCGGCCTCGAACACCGTCATGCCACGGGTGCGCAGATTGATGATGCCGCCAAAGGTTTTGCCTTGACCAACCGGCCAGGTCATCGGCACGCAGGGCATGCCGAGTTCGCGTTCGACTTCATCAAGGATGTCAAGCGGGTCGCGCACCTCTCGGTCCATCTTGTTGATGAAGGTGATGATCGGTGTGTCGCGCTGGCGGCAAACTTCAATCAGGCGGCGGGTTTGTGACTCAACCCCGTTGGCGGCATCGATCACCATCAGCGCCGAATCAACGGCGGTCAGCACGCGGTACGTGTCTTCGCTGAAATCCTTGTGGCCGGGGGTGTCAAGCAGGTTGATGACATGGTCGCGATAAACCATCTGCATCACGCTTGATGCCACCGAGATGCCACGCTGCTTTTCGATTTCCATCCAGTCGCTGGTGGCGTGGCGGGTGGCTTTGCGCGCCTTCACGGACCCGGCGATCTGGATCGCCCCGGAGAACAGCAGCAATTTTTCGGTCAACGTGGTCTTGCCCGCATCCGGGTGGGAAATGATGGCAAAGGTACGGCGTCGGCGGGTTTCAAAGGCGTAGGTCACAGGGTTCTTTGGTTGCGGGGTAAAAAATCGCCGTCTTGCCGGTGGCAGTGGCACGCCTGTCGAGCACATGCGTTATATTGAGGTACATCAACATTGCAAATTTTAATCGGCATGCAGCGCCGGTTTTGGACGGGCGATTGATGCAAAATTCAGACCCGTCACACTTGCATAAGGTACCTTTCATCATGACCATTCAAACCCACCCCACAACCCCATTGGCCGGCCAGCGTCCAGGCACCTCAGGCTTGCGCAAAAAAGTTACCGTGTTCATGCAGCCAATGTACCTGGAGAATTTCGTTCAGTCGCTGTTTGATGTTCTCAATGCTTCCGCTGCGGACGGTCAAGGCCTGCGCGGACAGACGCTGGTGCTCGGCGGAGATGGGCGCTACCACAACCGGGTAGCGGTGCAGACCATTTTGAAATTGGCCGCTGCCAACGGCGTGCAGCGGGTATTGCTGGGCCGAGGCGGCATTTTGTCCACACCGGCTGTCAGCGCCGTGATTCGCAGGCGCAAGGCGTTTGGCGGCATTGTGCTGTCAGCCAGCCATAACCCGGGTGGCCCGGATGGCGACTTCGGCATCAAATACAACGCCAGCAATGGTGGCCCGGCCACTGAGACCCTGACTGAAGCCGTTTATGCCCGTACCCTGACGATCAGCGAGGTGCGCGCCAGTGATGCGCCAGACATTGCCATCGACGAGCTTGGCGAGCAATCGGTCGAACAGATGCAAGTTGAGGTGATTGACTCGGTGGCGGACTATGCCGCAGTGATGCGGGAACTGTTTGACTTTGGCATGCTGCGCGGCATGTTTGCGCGTGGTTTCACGATGCGGGTAGATGCCATGTGCGCCGTTGGCGGACCCTACGCCAAAGCCATTATCGAAGGTGAACTGGGTGCGCCAGCCGGTACCGTGGTCAACGCCGAACCGCTCGAAGACTTCGGTGGCCTGCACCCTGACCCCAATCCGGTCAATGCCGAGGACTTGATCGCCCACATGGCGCAGTCTGACGCGCCTGACTTTGGCGCTGCGATGGACGGTGATGCCGACCGCAACATGGTGGTGGGGCGCAACTTTGTGGTAACCCCTTCAGACAGCCTGGCGCTGATGACAGCGCATGCCCGTCTGGTGCCGGGTTACAAAGACGGCTTGCTGGGTGTAGCGCGCTCCATGCCTACCTCGGCAGCGGTTGACCGGGTCGCCAAGAAGCTGGGCATTGCGTGTTTTGAGACCCCCACCGGCTGGAAGTTTTTTGGCAATCTGCTCGATGCCGGTCGCGTCACTCTGTGCGGCGAAGAAAGCTACGGCACCGGTTCCAGCCATGTGCGCGAAAAAGATGGCCTGTGGGCGATTCTTTTCTGGATGAGCCTGCAGGGTGCGACCGGTCGCTCAGTTGAGTCGCTGGTGCGTGAGCATTGGGCCGCGTATGGCCGCAACTACTACACCCGGCACGACTACGAGGGTGTTGCGGTGGATGCCGCCAATGCACTGATGACGGGTTTGCGCGCTGCGCTGCCGGGTTTGCCGGGGCAGTCATTTGGCACACGCACCGTGACCCTGGCTGACGATTTTTCCTATGCCGATCCGGTTGATGGCTCGGTCTCGAATGCACAGGGCATCAGGCTGATTTTCGATGACGGTGCACGGGTGATTTTTCGCCTGTCGGGCACCGGCACGGAAGGCGCAACACTTCGCCTGTATCTGGAGCGGTACGAGGCCAACCCGGCCTTGCAGGATGTACCGGTGCAGCAGGCGCTGCAAGATCTGGCGGCGTTGGCCGATCAGGTTGCCGGTATCGCCCGACATACCGGCATGAGTGGCCCCAGCGTGGCAACCTGAGCCCAAGCAGCGCGCAACGCGCGCGGTCAGTCGATTTCCTCACATTGCATAAAAAAACGAGATCCGGAGATAACCATGCCTGCTGTTGACAAAATTCCTACAACCCATCAATTGGTCCGACATACCGTGGCTCTGGTGCTGGCGGGTGGCCGTGGCAGCCGACTCAAGCAATTGACAGACAGCCGGGCAAAGCCTGCGGTCTATTTTGGTGGCAAGTTCCGGATTGTTGACTTTGCATTGTCCAACTGTCTGAATTCGGGCATTCGTCGCATGGCGGTGGTGACCCAGTACAAGTCGCATTCCCTGATGCGCCACTTGCAACGCGGCTGGAATTTTTTGCGCGCCGAACTCAATGAAATGGTGGATATGCTGCCAGCGCAGCAGCGTGCCGGTGAAGAGCACTGGTATCGGGGCACGGCTGATGCCATCTTTCAGAACATCGACATCATTCAGTCCAGCCATCCAGAGTACGTCGTCATTTTGGCAGGTGACCATGTTTACAAAATGGACTACTCGATCATGCTGAAAGACCACGTCGTTCGCGGTGCGGGTTGTACGGTCGGCTGTATCGAGGTGCCACGGGAAGAGGCATCTGCTTTTGGCGTGATGGCGGTGGATGCCTATCGCAACATCACGGCGTTTGTCGAAAAACCGGCCAACCCACCGACCATACCCGGCAATGATGCCGTTTCGCTGGCGAGCATGGGTATCTATGTGTTCAATGCCAGTTATCTGTACAAACTGCTCGAAGAAGACCTGGCAAACCCCGATTCAGAGCATGACTTTGGCAAAAACGTGATTCCCAAAGCGGTCGCTGATGGTCATGCGCTGGCCCATCCTTTTGGCATGTCGTGCGTCTCCAGGGTTGATGATGCGGCACCCTATTGGCGCGATGTAGGGACCATAGATGCCTTTTGGTCGGCCAATCTGGATCTGGCATCAACCGTACCGGAGCTCGATATTTACGATATTGAATGGCCGATCTGGACCTATCAGCGTCAGTTGCCACCGGCTAAGTTTGTGCCCGATACGTTTGGTCAGAATGGGGTGACTGTCAACACCCTTATTTCCGGCGGCTGCATCGTGTCGGGTTCCTATGTAGCGCATTCGGTGCTTTTCTCTGAAGTGCGAGTGCATTCTTTCTGTCGGGTTGACCAGGCGGTGGTGCTGCCCGATGTGACGATCAATCGCAACTGCCGCTTGACCAAGGTTGTGATTGACCGGGGTTGTGACATCCCGGAAGGTCTGGTAGTCGGTGAAGACCCAGCGCTGGACGCTCAGCGCTTTGAGCGCACCGAAGGCGGTGTGGTGCTGATTACGCGTGAGATGATTGCCAGATTGAACTAAAGAAGTAACTCGCCGCTTATGAAAGTCTTGCAGGTCAGCGCAGAAATTTTTCCACTCATCAAAACTGGAGGCTTAGCCGACGTTGCTGCAGCTTTGCCGGTCGCACTGAACGCTGCAGGGTGTGATACGCGCCTGTTGCTTCCGGGTTTTGCCCCCATCATGGCCGATTTGCGCGCTAGCAAGGTGTTGGCCGAGCTGGTAGCACCTTGGGGTGAACGCCTTGTATTGCGTCGGGGTCACCTTGCCAGTCTGGATCTGCTGGCCTATGTGATCGATCGGCCTGAGTTGTACTGCCGACCCGGAACACCTTATGAAGACCTTGAACACCAACCATTTGCGGACAACTATCGTCGATTCGCGTTGTTAGGCTGGGTGGCTTCCCGCTTGGCCAGTGGCCTCGACAGCGATTGGCGGCCACAAGTTGTGCATAGCCATGACTGGCATGCCGCATTGGCATCTGCTTATGTGGCATTTTTGCCGGTTCAGAACTTCCATGTTGCCAGTGTTTATACGGTACACAATTTGGCTTATGACGGACTGTTTGCACCCCGGCATTTTTTCGAGCTTGGCTTGCCGTCGGGCGCATTTTCAGTTGATGGCCTTGAGTTTCACGGTCAGATGTCATTCATGAAGGCCGGCTTGTTTTTTTCAGACCATATCACCACTGTGAGCCCGAGTTATGCCCTTGAAATTCAGACGCCCGAAGACGGTTATGGGATGGATGGGCTGCTGCGCTTGCGCGCCAACGCTCTGACCGGCATTCTGAACGGCGTTGATGAATCGGTCTGGGACCCTGCGCGAGACCCGGCTATTTCCCACCCATTTGATGCCCACAATACAGAGGGCAAGCAGCGCTGCAAAGCCTGGTTGCGACAAGAGCTTGGCCTGGCGGTGCAAAACGATGCCCCTTTGTTTGGTATTGTGAGTCGCATCACAGAACAGAAAGGCTTGCACCTGGTGCTCAATGTACTTGATGAGTTGCTCGCCCAAGGTGGTCAGTTGGTGATGATGGGTGAGGGGGATCCGGAAATGGAGGCCGCTTTCCGACAACGTGCGCTATCCAGTCCGCAGGCGGTATCGGTCCATATTGGTTATAACGAGCGCTTTGCACATCGGATCTTTGCCGCTACCGATGTGACTCTGGTGCCGTCCAGCTTTGAGCCCTGTGGCCTGACGCAACTGTATGGCCTGAAGTACGGCAGTCTTCCTTTGGTGCACCATGTCGGGGGTTTGGCTGACACCGTGGTCGATTGCACTCTGGAAGACCTCGCCAATGAAACTGCCAACGGTTTTGTCTTTTATCGTTTTGACGCGCAAGGATTGCGCCGTGCCATGAGCAGGGCGTTCGCGCTGTATGCTCGAAAAGCCGAGTGGCGAGCCGTGCGCAAACGTGCCATGAGCCAGCCGCTGGGTTGGGATAAGGCCGCTGCGCAGTACGTGAATTTGTATCGCAAGCTTTGCCCCGAGCCGTTCCAAAATTGAGGTCGCCATGGTGGCAGACCCTGACATGCACTAGGAGCATTTAATTTATGGCCAATCCATTGTTGTTGCAGCGCCGCGCTGGCGTGGTGTTGCATCCAACGTCTTTGCCCGGTCCGCACGGGTCCGGTGACTTTGGCCCCAATGCCTTCAAGTTTGTGGACTGGCTTCAGGCTGCCGGGCAAACCCTTTGGCAAACCTTGCCACTCGGACCGGTCGGCCCTGGTTATTCGCCTTACATGGGCAGCTCGGCGTTTGCGGGAAATCCCTGTCTGGTGGCGTTCGAGCCAATGGTCGAGTTGGGCTGGATTGACGCTGACAGCTTGATGGTCAAGTTCGATGAGTTGAAGATCAATTACCCGAACCTGGTTCCCTGGCGCATGCAAAAGCTGCGTGAGGCGTTTGCCGGGTTCATCAAACGTGGTAACCAGCGTGAGCAACGGGCACTCTACGACTGGGCGCAGTCGCAACAGGCCTGGCTCGATGACTACACCCTGTTCATGGCTCTCGACAATCATTACTGCCCGGCTCTTTGGCCAGATTGGCCGTCCAATCTGGCCAAGCGGGAGCCGATGGCAATGGTCAATGCTCGCCTGGAGTTTGCTTCAGAGCTGGATTTTTGGTGCTTTGTCCAGTGGCAGTTCGATGTTCAGTGGCAGGCGATCAAGAATTATGCCCATCAGAAGCAGGTGTTGCTGGTCGGTGACCTACCCATTTTTGTAGCGCATCACAGTGCTGACTGTTGGGCCAGACCCGACTTGTATGTGCTTGACGAGTCAGGTAAACCGACTGTGGTGGCAGGGGTACCACCCGATTTCTTTTCTGCCACAGGGCAGCGCTGGGGCAATCCGTTGTACGACTGGGCGGCCATGCAGCAAGATGGATACCAGTGGTGGATTGAGCGGGTAAGGCGGCAATTGTTGCTGGCTGACATTATCCGAATCGACCATTTCCGGGGCTTTGTCGACTATTGGGAAATTCCGGCAGACGAGCCAACGGCTATATGTGGCCGTTGGCAACCTGGCCCTGGGGATGACCTGTTTGCGGCGTTGGTCGGTGCTTTGGGCGACTTGCCAATCATTGCAGAAGACCTCGGCATCATCACGCCCGAGGTCACGGCCCTGCGCGAGCGTATCGGGTTTCCTGGAATGAAAGTTCTTCTGTTTGCGTTTTCAGGCGATGAAAGCCATGTCTTTCTGCCGGAAAACTATGAGTCCAACACCGTGGTCTACACCGGCACGCACGATAACGACACAGTGCAGGGATGGTGGGCCACCTGTACCGAACATGAACGGGCTTTTGCCAAACGCTACCTGAACACCGATGGATCAGATTTGCATTGGGCCATGCTTCGCGCTGGCTCCATGTCGGTGGCCAACATATCGCTGTGCCAGTTTCAAGATGTGCTGGGTCTGGACGGCACACATCGCATGAACACCCCGGGCACCATGGGCTGCTGGACCTGGCGTTTCATCTGGGACTGGGTCGAGCCACCGGTGACACAGCGGTTGGCCCAACTGACGGCAGACAGTGGCAGGTGTGAAGCGGCAACGACCTGATTGGTCGCACCAAGATACTGTCGACCAGCGCCTAAATCAAGCTTTGTGGTAGGGGCGCGTGGTCGTTTGCTGAAGCAGCAATAGGCTGTGCGCAACGACCGGAACCGGTGTCGTACCCGCCGCCCGCCAGACTGCCAGCCCGCGCGGATGGCTGGTGTCAAGCAGTGCTTGCCACTGGCCTCTGGGCAGGGCGAAGGTTTCCGGGCTGGCACCACTGTTGATCAACAACAGCAGCGGCATCTTGGCCCGACCTGGCTTTCCGATCAAGCAACCCAGTGCACGTTGCATCGGTTGGTGCCAGGAATCTCCCTGCAGTGCGCTACCATCTGGGTTCCACCACGACAAGTCATAGTTGCCGTCGGCATCTGCAGCGCCGCTGTACCAATGGTTGGCAAAAGGTCGCAATTGGTGTCGCAAGGAAATCAGGTACTGGGTAAATGCCAGCAGATCGGTATCGACGGTCTGCCAGTTGATCCAGGTCATTGGGCTATCTTGACAGTAGGGGTTGTTGTTACCGTCCTGGGTATGTCCCAATTCGTCGCCAGCGCAGATCATGGGGGTACCCTGTCCCAGCAACAACGTAGTCAGCAAGGCGCGCTGAAGTCTGGCGCGCATCCGGTTGACCGTCGGTGCGTCGCTGGGGCCCTCGACACCGCAGTTGAAGCTGATGTTATTGCCGGTTCCATCGCGGTTATCTTCGCCATTGGCAAGGTTGTTGCGCTGGTTATAACTGAGCAAATCGCGCAAGGTGAAGCCATCGTGTGAGATCACATAGTTGAGGGACTCGGCGGGAGGGCGTCGGCGCGCCTGGTACAGATCAGAAGAGCCGCAAAGGCGCATGGCAAAGTCGCCCCGGGTAGCGCCATCGGAAGGAGACCTTGGAGAGGCAGCACTTTGTACCCAAAAGCGACGAACCGTATCACGAAACTGGTCGTTCCATTCCAGCCAACCGCGCGGAAACTGCCCGACCTGGTAACCACCCGGCCCGATGTCCCAAGGTTCGGCGATCATCTTGACTCGGCACAGTACCGGGTCTTGCGCGACCGCCGCAAAAAACGCGGCTTGGGGGCTAAAGCCGCTGTCTGACCGGCCCAGCACCGTGGCCAGATCAAAGCGGAATCCATCGACATGCATTTCGCTGACCCAATAGCGCAGGCTGTCCATCACCAATTGCAATACCCTGGGCTGCTGCACGTCAAGGGTATTTCCACAGCCGCTGAAGTTCTCATAGCGACTCAGGTCATTGGGTGGCAGCCGATAGTAGCTGGCGTTGTCGAGTCCGCGGAAACTGATGGTTGGGCCAGACTGACCAGCCTCTGCCGTATGGTTATAAACCACATCGAGAATGACCTCCAGCCCGGCCGCGTGCAGCGAGCGAACCATGCTGCGAAACTCATTTCTTGGCGACACACCGCCTTGACCGCTGCACAGGCGCGGGTTAACACAGAAAAAACCAATCGTGTTATAGCCCCAGTAATTGCTCAAACCCATAGCGATGAGCCGATCTTCACTAAGGCTGTAGTGGACCGGCAGCAGGCTGACAGCAGTGATACCCAGCAATTTCAGGTGATTGATCGATGCGCTGTGGCCCATGCCGGCAAAGGTGCCACGCAACTCTGGCGGGATGAGTGGGTTGCGTTTTGTAAAGCCCTTGACATGGCATTCATAAATGATCGATGCAGCCAGCGGTATCCCCGGTGCTTGGTCATCGTCCCAGTCGAAAGGATCGTTGATGACACGTGCCTTCAGCGCCAGCCGGGCATTGTCATGGGTTTCCAAGTGACGCGGGTGCTGACGGTCGGGTGCGAAATGTTCGTCGCGCCAAATGAACTCCCCGACAATATCGCGGGCGTAGGGATCCAACAACAGTTTCGATGAGTCAAAGCGATGCCCGCGATCTGGCCGCCAAGGCCCGTGCGCCCGAAAGCCATAAACTAGGCCTGGCTGGGCACCAGGCAAATAGCCGTGCCAGACATCTCCGTTGCGACAGAATAGTCGCAATCTGGCCAGCTCATTGTTGCCGCTGGCATCAAACAAGCACAAATCCAGTGCTTGTGCGTTGGCAGAAAACACAGCAAAGTTGACACCATGACCGTCGTAAGTGGCACCCAACGGCCATGCACGACCAGCCTGCAGTGTCGCTGCGCTTAGCTCGTCCATTCGATGAAGACTGCGGCAAGAGGAGGCAAGGTCAGCGCAATTGACTGTGCTCTGCCATTCCAGTGAATATCTTCAGCAGTAACCTGGCCTGTGATAGCCCGAACATTGCTTCCGCCGTAACATTCTGAGTCAGAGTTGAGGGCCTCCCGGTAATTCCCCGGCTGTGGAACGCCCATGCGGTAGTCGTACCAGACGTTAGGCGTGAAGTTGCAGACCAGCAACATAAAAGAGCCACTTTCGGAGCGCCTGGCAAAACTCACAGTCGACCTTTGAGTGTCGTTGTGTTCGATCCACTCAAATCCGGCAGATACAAAGTCTTGCTGATAGAGGGCCGGAGTGGCCCGATAAAGCCGATTGAGGTCACGCACCAGGCGCTGAATACCAACGTGGGCGGGTTGTTCCAGCAAATGCCAGTCAAGACTGTGATCATGGTTCCACTCGCGTTCCTGTGCAAATTCGCAACCCATGAAAAGCAGCTTCTTACCCGGGTGACCAAACATGTAGCTTAGGAACACGCGCATGTTGGCCATCTGTTGCCAGCGATCTCCAGGCATTTTGTTCAGCAGGGAGCCCTTGCCATGGACGACCTCATCGTGCGAGATCGGCAGCACAAAGTTCTCGTTGAACGCATAGAGCAAACCAAACGTCAGTTCACCCTGATGATGCTGGCGATAGATCGGGTCACGCGAAATGTAGGACAGGGTGTCATGCATCCAGCCCATGTTCCATTTGTAGTGAAAGCCCAGACCACCAGCAAAAGTCGGACGTGAAACGGCAGGGTAGGCCGTAGATTCCTCGGCCAGCGTGATGGCTTGAGGCCGCTCGACACCAACGACTTCATTCATGCGCTTCAGAAATGCAATGGCATCCAGGTTTTCGCGACCACCATAGGCATTGGGAACCCATTCACCCGCCTTTCGGCTGTAGTCCTTGTACAGCATTGAGGCCACGGCATCCACGCGCAAGCCATCAACGCCAAACCGCTCCAGCCAGTAAAGTGCATTGCCAACCAAAAAGTTGCGCACCTCGGTACGACCCAGGTTGTAAATCAGGGTGTTCCAGTCATTGTGAAAACCCTCTTTGGGGTCAGCATACTCGTACAACTGGGTGCCATCAAAGTTGGCAAGGCCGTGTATGTCGGTTGGAAAATGCGCCGGCACCCAGTCCAGAATCAACCCGATGCCTGCAGCGTGGCAGCGCTCCACCAACCGCCCAAAGCCGGCCGGCTCGCCAAAGCGCGAAGTAGGTGCGTAAACACCAATCGGCTGGTATCCCCACGAGCCGTCAAACGGGTGCTCGCTGACTGGCATAAGTTCGATATGCGTAAAACCCATCTCTTGAACATATGGCACCAGCGTGTCGGCCAACTCGTCCCAGGTCAGCCACCGGTTACCGTCTTCGGTCACGCGCCGCCAGGAGCCCAGATGCACCTCGTAAATGCTGATTGGAGCGTTCAATGCATTGGCCAGTTGGCGTTCATGTGACGGCGGCTGTACGGCTGGCAGCTCACACACCACACTGGCCGTGGCGGGGCGCAGTTCCGACTGCAACGCATAGGGATCAGCGTGCTGGGGCAGCACATGACCACTGTTACTGCGAATCTCGAATTTGTAACGCGCACCACGCCCAATGCCGGGCAAAAAGAGTTCCCATACACCACATTCACGACGCTGACGCATCGGGTGACGTCGGCCATCCCAAAGGTTGAAATCACCCACTACGCTGACGCGGGAGGCATTGGGCGCCCACACCGCAAAACGAACACCGGCAATGCCGAGCATTGTGCTGATCTGCGCACCCAACACTTCAAAAGGACGCAAGTGAGTGCCTTCGCCGAGCAACCAGACATCCATTTCGCCCAGAACCAATGGAAAGCGGTAAGGGTCGTCAAACGTGTCTTCGATCCCGCTTTCCCATTTGACCCGCAGGCGATAGGGCGCGTCAGGGGCCTGCTTGACCGTTTCTTCATAGAAACCATCAATGTGACGCAAACTGAGGTCGCCCAAAGCTGCCCCCTTGCCATCCAATACGGTCACTTTGGCGGCTCCGGGTAAAAAGCAACGGATCGAGGTTTGTCCTGGTGAACTGAGATGCGGCCCAAGAACTGCAAAGGGATCGCCATGGCTGGCGCTGCAAATCATTTCAATGTAGCGGGTGTGTAACATGAGATTCAGTCAAAGTGTCAGGTGATGATGTGCACCAATTTTACTGCCCGGATGCCACCGGAGCGACGTGCCAGATGGTTTTGGCATACTCGGTGATCGTGCGGTCAGAAGAAAAGACACCCATGCCGGCCACGTTGGCGATGGAATGCTGACACCATTGGGCAGGATGTCGATAAACCGCATCAACCCTGGCTTGTGCGGTGATATAGGATTCAAAGTCAGCCAGCAACAGGTAATGGTCACCACCCCAGAGCAGTGAATCCATCAGGGGGCGATAACGAGCCGGCTCGTCAGGCGAAAAGCGACCACTGGAAATGGCATCCAGCACAGATTTGAGCGCAGGTTGCTTCTCGTAAAAACGCATCGGCTGGTAACCGGCTTGGCGCAACGACTTGACCTCGGGGGTTTTCAACCCAAAGATGAAGATGTTATCGTCACCCACATTCTGGCGAATTTCGATATTGGCACCGTCATCGGTGCCAATGGTCAACGCGCCATTGAGTGCAAGTTTCATGTTGCCGGTGCCTGAGGCTTCGGTACCAGCAGTTGAAATCTGTTCGGACAAGTCAGCACCCGGCATGATGACCTCAGCGACCGATACGCCGTAATTCGGGATGAAAACGATTTTGAGCTTGTCACCAATGCGCGGATCGTTGTTGACAATCTGGCCGACATCATGAATCAGGCGAATGATGGATTTGGCGCTGACATAACTCGAAGCCGCCTTGCCGGCGAAAATGACTGTGCGCGGCACCCAGTGGGCGTTCGGCTCGGCCAGGATAGCCTGGTAGCGCCACACCACGTGCAGCACGTTGAGCAACTGCCGTTTGTACTCGTGAATGCGCTTGACTTGCACATCAAACAGGCTGTCTGGGCTAACCTCAATGCCGGTGGTGTGGGCAATGGTTGCCGCCAACCGGACCTTGTTGGCGCGTTTGACGGCCATAAAGGCTTGCTGGAATGCAGGATCGGACTTTTTATCATCGAGCCGCTTGAGCTGGTCAAGGTCAAGCCGCCAGCCAGTGCCCAGTGTTTCGTCGAGCAGTGCCGCAAGCCCGGGGTTGGCCTGGGCCAGCCAGCGCCTTGGCGTGACACCATTGGTCATGTTGGTGAAACGTTCTGGCCACAGGTAGGCAAAGTCGGAAAAAATGGTTTGCACCAGTAAATCGGAGTGCAGCGCTGACACGCCATTGACAGTATGGCTGCCCACAATCGACAGGTGAGCCATACGCACCCGGCGGTCGCCGTGTTCGTCAATCAGGGACAAGCGTGACAGAAACTGGTTGTCATTGGGACGCTTTTTGGCGGCAAATTCCAAAAATTCCTTGTTGATGCGAAAGATGATCTCCAGATGCCGAGGCAGCACATATTGCATCAAACCCACCGGCCAGGTCTCAAGTGCTTCAGGCATCAAGGTGTGGTTGGTGTACGAGAACGTCTTGCAGCACAGTTGCCAGGCATCAGCCCAAGGCATGTTGTGTTCGTCGCACAAAATGCGCATCAATTCGGCCACCCCGATAGCCGGGTGGGTGTCGTTGAGGTGAATCGCAACATGCTCGGCCAAGTTTGCCAGCGACGGATGCTCGTCAAGGTGGCGCTTGACCAGATCCTGCATCGAGGCGGCCACGAAAAAATACTCCTGCTTGAGCCGCAGTTCGCGCCCGGCAGGGGTACTGTCGTTGGGATACAACACCCAGGAGATGTTTTCGAACTCGTTTTTGGCGCTGGCAGCGCGCGCATAGTCACCTGTGTTGAAGGCACCCAGGTCAAAGTGCGCCGGTGCTACCGCTTTCCAGAGTCGCAACGTGCTGACCTTTGTCGTGCCGTGGCCTGGCACCACCATGTCATAGGCCTTGGCGGCCACTTCACCCGAATTGCGCCAATAGGCTTGACCGTCAAGATGTTCAACCCAGCCGCCAAAGCGCACCGGATAACTGATGTCTGCACGTGGAAACTCCCAGGGTGTTCCATTGACCAACCATGAATCCGGATACTCCTGCTGGGTGCCGCCGGCAATGTGCTGGGCAAACATGCCGTATTCGTAGCGGATGCCATATCCCCAGGAGGGCAGGCCAAGGGTCGCCATGGAGTCCAGAAAACAGGCCGCCAGCCGACCCAGGCCACCATTGCCCAGCGCCGCATCGTGTTCACGGTCGGCCACGTCCTCAAGCTTTTGCGCGTGCTGCGCCAATCCGTTTCTGGCCACATCGGTGAGGTCGAGTGCAGCGAGCGCATTGGACATGGTGCGTCCCATCAGGAATTCCATCGACAGGTAGACGACCCGGCGAGCCTTGAGTTTGCGCTCTTGCGCCTGGGTCTCGACCCAGCGCTCCGACAATTGGGAGCGTGCCATTTGCGCGACCGCCAGCATCAAGTCGCTTTGCGAAGCGTTGGCAGGATCGACACCAATGGTGTGCAACAGGTGAGCATCTATTGATTCGCCGGTTTCAGTGGGCAAGTGCTTGGTATTCAAGGGCATTCCTTTGGATGTTGTCAAATTTATATGGCACAGCGTGTATTTTGCACCCCTGATCTTAGCGATGTTGCGGGTCTGTTACTGAATAGTCACAAAAGCCCGACTGCAACTCCAAAAAGGGCGAAACAGGTGTAGGAATTGTCCGAAGATGATCGTGTCCTATAATTTTTGCCATCCGAGGAGCGTTGCAGCGCGCACCATGACCATGTCGGTCAGGTGTCGCGTGAGGCTCGGAATCCGCTTGCATGCATGCCTGCGGCGCATCCAACGGCGCTCACCCACTGATGGCGTGCGGTGAGCTTTTTTTTGCAGCTTGTTGTCGCCGCAGTGTCATTCATCAACTGCTGGAGTGAATCATGAGCGCTGTATCAACATCTGAAAAAGGCACCGACTACATCATTGCCGATATCGGCCTGGCTGCCTGGGGTCGCAAGGAACTCAACATAGCCGAGACCGAAATGCCTGGCCTGATAGCCATCCGGGAAGAGTTTTCCGAGTCAAAGCCGCTGCAAGGTGCCCGCATCACTGGGTCCTTGCACATGACCATTCAGACCGCCGTGCTGGTGGAAACCCTGCAGGCGCTGGGCGCACAGGTGCGCTGGGCGTCGTGCAATATTTTCTCGACACAAGACCATGCCGCAGCGGCTCTGGTGGCACAGGGCACACCGGTGTTTGCTTACAAGGGTGAGTCCTTGCGGGATTATTGGGACTACACACACCGCATTTTTGAATTTGGTGGCAAAAAAGGCACAGCCGCCGAAGGCCCGAACATGATTCTGGACGACGGTGGCGATGCCACATTGCTGATGCACCTGGGCACCAGGGCCGAAAAGGACAGCAGCCTGCTCGACAAGCCGACCAGCGAAGAAGAA
>Ga0116159_1002875_pt1 | contig 16002 bp, 14 predicted proteins | sample AD_JPNAS1_MetaG_FD_89878 | JGI IMG/M metagenome (GOLD analysis project Ga0116159, IMG submission 89878) | Active sludge microbial communities of municipal wastewater-treating anaerobic digesters from Japan - AD_JPNAS1_MetaG | ecosystem: Engineered > Bioreactor > Anaerobic > Digestate | place...
CGCTTTCATACGCATACTTGATATAGTGTTGTACAGGCATAGCTACCACTCCGTATTACCTCCCGATTGGCCGTAACCTAATCTGAGGAGGTATTCTATATGGCGCGGTGGCTATGCCTTCTTCTTCAGCCGCTGTTGTGACATTCTCACCGCCGACTTATGCAATTCTATTATGCAAAAGAGACAATCAGGATCAGGAGAGTCTCAGCACTACGGGTGTTCTCGGCGCTGCCCCAGACGATCATGACGGTGTCTTGCGATCCGACGCCCTTCGTCTCTCTCGTTTTCTGTGATAGTCTTGTCTTTGACAGGTCTCCCTGGCGAAGTTCACGAACATCTTCTCGCCGGCGCTTTTCAGCTCCGAATCGAAGCTGCTGCTCTGACAGAGTGTTTATGAGCTGATTGCCGAAGCTCGGCTTGTAGAGAGGAGTGCAAGATCATGATTGGGGATTCCCGGAACGATTCGTGCGGTCGAGTTCTGAATTACGGCATGATCGGAGGCGGCCCGGGAGCGTTCATTGGCGATGTCCATAGAAAGGCCGCAGCGTTCGACGGCAAGGCACGCCTGGTATCCGGAGTGTTCTCGCGTGATCATGCCAACACTGTAAAGACAGGCAGAGCGCTCGGTATCGATGAAGCGCGCTTGTATGAGACGTATGAAGATATGGCGCAGGCTGAGAGCAAAAGCCCTGACAAGCTTGACTTCGTGGCAATCGTGACTCCCAACCAGTCTCATTACGCCATTGCCAAAGCATTTCTTGACCGCGGAATTAGCGTGATCTGTGATAAGCCGCTGACCTGCACTGTGGAAGATGCGGAGGATCTCGTCAGGACATGTCGCACGCGAGACCTGCTGCTTGGCGTCACGTACACATACTCAGGATACACCATGGTCAAGCATGCGCGAGAGATGATCCGCGCTGGCAAGATCGGGGACATAAGGTCGGTCCATGCCGAGTACCTGCAGGGATGGCTCGCCACGAATGTGGAAGACGAAGGCTCGAAGCAGGCCGCCTGGAGGATGGATCCCGCCCAGTCGGGGATCTCGAATTGCGTTGGCGATATAGGGAGCCACATCGAGTACACAGTAGCCTACATGACAGGCCTCAAGATCAAGTCGCTGTGCGCGAAACTTGATGCTTTCGGACCGAATCGAGTCCTTGACGACAACGCCCAGATGCTGATCGAGTACAGCAACGGCGCCAGCGGGGTGTACCATTGCTCACAGATCGCGATCGGCCATGACAATGACCTGCGCATCAAAGTGTTCGGTACTCTCGGCAGCATAGAGTGGGCTCAGGAGTCCCCCGAGTACCTTAAGCTTGCCTACCTCGGAGAGCCCGTCATGACACTATCGCGCGGAAATGGCTATCTGGATTCTGCTGCCGCCAAGTCTTCCCGCATTCCGGCCGGGCACCCGGAGGGCTTCTACGAGGCGTTTGCCAACATCTACTCCGCATTTGCCGACACAGTCATCAAGCGCAAGTCAGGCCAGGCTGTCGATTTGGATGCCCTGCAGTTTCCTACTGCCGCTGAGGGGCTCTCCGGTGTCAAGTTCATCAACAAGTGCGTTGAGAGTTCTAGCCTGGGCGCAAAGTGGGTCGATTTCGAGTAGGCCGATGAGCTGGATGGATAGTCGCGCTTCTGCCCCTCAAGGTTGATCACCTCAGCAGAGCTTGTGCCTTCCGGGGAGAAGCTAGCGCCTGGCATATGCAGGCTCAAGCCACCGAATACTGTGACGAAAAGGAGCGTAGTACTAGGTGATAGACCTTTCAGAACCCGTCTAGAGGCATCATCTTATGAGTGTGCGAGAAGGCCTCAAGTGAGGGGTCGAAGTAGCGATAGCGTATCTCACCCTGCTTGAACTGGCCGTCCTCAAACCTATTTCGTCCGTCCCATGTCACGTCGAGGATCACCCATCTTCCATCTACGAATGCCTCGTTCCATGAATGCATCTCTATGTCTGCGTCGGGGGTTTCATCCCAATACCTCCCCTGCGCTCGGGGGCCCAATACGAGTCCGCTCACTAGCCTGGCAGGTATTCCGATGCTCCGTAGGAGCACTTCAGTCAGCCATGAATAACCATGGCATATGGATACCCTACGCTGCAGGGTGCTGTGTGGGTCTATACTGCCGTAGTCTCCTGACCGGTAGCCATCGTAGTTATAGTAGATGTTCTGTGCCACCCAGTCGTGGATGGCAAGTAGCTTTCCATAGTCGGTATTCTCTCCCGCAGTGATCTCGTCAGCCAGCGCCTGTAACTCGCGTATCTCCTCACGATTGACCACTTCTATCTCCAGGTATTCTGATGGACGCAGCTGCGAGTATGACGAATAGACCTCGAGGTTGTGCTCATAGACTGGGGACTGCGCAAACCACAGCTCACCGGCTTCGTGGTCCAGGCGTATGCCTGTGTAGTAGCTCCAGTACGTTCTCTCAGTCCCTTGGATGAAAGAGATCCACAGTTCATTGGTGTTTTTGGTTCGGACTTCCGAGACATCGTACTCTCCGCCATAGAATCCGTCTGGACCTACGGCGCCCCTAAAGGCTATCTTCCGTCCTTCTGACCCTACCAGCACAAGAGCAAAGCCCGTCTTGCCCACTCCGGACCTGCCCTCGATCCTAATCATCTCGTTGCCGATGATTGCAAGCTGCACGTAGTCCTTGTCCAGATAATCCGAACTCCTATATACCTTGGACCGTGCTGCAACCACACCCGCCGAATAGATGATCGTGAACACGACCATCATGCTGACCACGAAGGTTCTCTTCTGCACGCGCTCACCCCTCCGAACCCATGAAGCCACTGATTATGCTATTACTCGCAGTGGGGCAGGACTCCTCTAGGTCTGCCTGAGTAGTTCTCGATTAGTCTCCGCGCGACATACTTCTCCAGGGCTTGCCGGGTTCCTGTAAGCCGTGTTCTGACGTGAGACTTCCAGTCGTACACTGCATGCAGTATGATGTGGTTACTGCTCCTGATCTTCCGCGATCTGGAGCGGACCCGCAGGATCGCATGGTTTTGGCCGATGAGGAACCTGGATCGCCACGCGGGGAGACTACTCTGAATGGAAGGAGTCGACTGATGAAGACTGATCGATTGACAAGAAGGAGTCTTCTGCTCGGGGTCTCGTGTTTGGTGTTGGCCCTCCTTCTGTCTGCTCTGAGCGCCGGAGCGACTGAGGCCACTATCTCGGAGAACTGGTGTCTGCTTGAGCAGGAGGATAGGGCGGTCGGCCTGTCGTTCGACCGTTATCTCAAGACTGACGACGGCTTGCTCTATACGAGCAATATCGCTCTGCGGATGGGAATAATGGGCGGCCCGTCGCAGGAGATGAAGATCTACGCGGAGCTTTCGATGGACGACGATTACTTGGCCCGATCATACCGAATCATCTCAGAGCTTGGGGGCAAGCAGAGTCAGATCTCAGGGGTGATAACGGGTAGTCAGGTCAAGGTGACTGTCACCGCCCCTGACGGAGGGGAATACGTCAGCATATTCTCAGAGGAAGGCGGGGCGCCGTTATACTTCAAGGACTCTTTCCTTGAATACATAGTGAAGACCAAAGGCCTGAAGGTGGGGGATAGGCACACCGCCAGGGTGTGGGATTATGGAGCTAATGCCTTCGCGGATTTCACTCTCAGAGTGGATGGTAAGACAACCTATCGATACAAGGAAGAGTCGGTGCCGGTCTTCTCCATCGTAGAAGAGGCGCCCGGTCAAACCACCTGCCTGGTTTCGGAAGACGGCGATCTCTATTACAGCTATGACGCAGCTCAGAAGCTGGGCTCAAGACGGGTGGAGAAGGATGACGTTCCCGATCTCAGCGCTCTCTCCCTTGATGTGCTGTTGGTTCCCGGCAACATCCGAGTGGCGCATCCTTTCCGGAGCCTGAAGAGCGCTATCAGAGTCAACTGGGAAGATGTCGACTTTGCCGAGTTCAACTTCACCGATAACCGCCAAGAACTCGTCAGCCACACTGAAGCTGGGAACGCTCACGAGGTTCTCCTTAATATAGTGAAGGACCAGCGGGACTTCACCGGCCGGGCAACGTTGCCTGTCGCTGGCAGCGAGTTTGCCCCATACCTTGCCGAAACTCGTTTCATCACTCCCTCACTCCCGGAAGTCAAGGATCTGGTGAGTACGATCCGCGGTGAAGAGACCGACGCCTGGCTGGTCACACAGAAGATCCTCGGCTGGGTCTACCAGAACATGCAGGCTGAGATGATCCCGCAGACCCTCACCACTGAAGAGATTCTGGCAGGGCGCAAAGGCAAATGCGCGGAATACGCAATCCTCTTTGCCGCCATGGCCCGCGCCGCCGGCCTCCCCACGAAAGTGGCCCTCGGCGAGCGGTACCAGGACGGAGTCTGGATCGGCCACATGTGGAATGAGGTATGGCTGGGTGAATGGGTAGCGGTGGATCCGTCCCATGGTCAATCAGCTCCCGATGCGCTACTCCTCAAGTTCGTCGACAGCCCGGAGGTCATGGGAACCCAGAAAGTACGCATGGGCCTCATAGGCAACCTCGGTATCAGTATCGAAGATGTTGTCATAGACGGAGACGACCAGGCTGCCGTTGCCCTGCAGACCGGGATTGTCGGGCAGACCTACACCAATGCAGATTATCGCTGCCGGCTGACCGTGCCCGGTGATTACCAGCTCATTGAGACGGAAGAGCAAGGCATGCCGATGCTGGTGGCGTACAAGACCGCCGATCCCGAAACACAGGTAGTGCTGATTCCGTTCAGCGTCCCGGAGGGAACCGTCGGCGCGCAGATCCTAAGCGCAAGGATCCCGGCGCTGGCACAGGCGCTGCCTAAGTTCGCTTTCCTCGGGCCGGAATCCGGCGAGATCGCCGGCCATACCGCCGCCATCGGCAGCTGGACATATGAAGTCGATAAGACCTACAAACAGCAAAACTGGATCATCATCGTGAAAGACTGTGGCTATCTATTTGTGTTCAACTCACCCCTTCACACCTGGGACGGCAGCGCGGGCGACTTTGCGACGATCCGAGAGGGATTCAAGATAGTAGAAGACTAGATCTGTTAGGGAGTCCTTTTGATCGGCTGCATCGAATACTCGATGCAGCCGAGGCAATTGCGCGGCTTCCGTGCATCAGCCAGAGAATACACAGACGATAGACTGCTCGCCATCGCCGCCTCTCAATCTCTCCAGTGCTACTCATTCACCCGCCGTCCGCGCGCAGTAGGAGCGATAGTGATCAACCGGTTCATTTCTTTCGCGCAAAAAGAGGATATGGTTCACTCATAGCGAAATATACTACTCAAAGTGAAATCGGGGCGATGTCAAAATGGGCCTGGGAGCCCGATCTCGGAGGTGTATCAATGACCGGCGCCGACGACATGGGCAGGGATCAAGAGGTGTTGCTTGGGGCAGCGATACGCGAGCTGAGAATCCAGAAGGGCATCAAGATCGAGAAGCTTGCGGAGATGTCGGGGCTCAGCACGGGCTTAATAAGCAAGATTGAACGAGACCTGGGGAATCCGTCCATCAGCTCTCTCAGGAAGATCTCCAGAGCGCTCGGCGTCCCTACAGCCTTTTTCTTCGCAAGGGAACCAGGCGCCCAGTGCGGTCAAGTATCGTACAACAACAAGCGAGTCTATGCGTATCCGCGCTCTCGAGTCTCCTATACCGCCATCGTGTCGCCTGTGTCGGACGACGTCAAGTTCTTCATGATAGAGGCGATGCCGGGATCTCGCGGGGGGACGGAGGCTGTATGCCACGAGGGATTCGAGCAAGGCATGGTGGTTGAAGGGCGTCTTGAAGTGGTAGTCGGTGATCGAACTTTCAGTCTTGGCGTGCTTGACACAATATCTTTTCCGAGCACTATCCCTCATATGTGGATAAACAAAGGGCCGGAAAGATGCAGATCCATTTGGGCGATCACCACCAAACACCCGCTGGCGTTGTTTGACGCTGTTTCCGGAGGCAGATCCGACGATGCATGTACAGAGGAAAGTGCGGGTGCGGCGATTCTGGAGCATCTGACGGAAAGCGAGAGGAATGGATCATGAGTTGTCGCGATGCGCTGAAGCATGCTGCCGATAATGAGGAACGATATGTCGACGACCTGAAGACTCTTCTGCGCATTCCGAGCGTATCCGTCAATCCGGCCGGCGTGTCCGAGTGTGTGGAATTCTTGTGCGATCATCTCAAGGGCATGGGAATGGCAGTCAGCGTGTTTGAAACAGAACGCAATCCGATAGTCTTGGGCGAGCTCAAGGGGAAATCGCCTAGAACCATACTGTTTTACGGGCACTATGATGTACAGCCTCCCGATCCTATCGAGGCATGGGAACACCCGCCGTTTTCGGCTTCCGAATGCGACGGACGCATCTACGCCAGGGGCGCAGTGGATGACAAGGGCAACTTCTTCTGCATACTGAAGGCTATTCAGAGCTATATGGAGAGTGTCGAATCTCTTCCGTGCACCGTCAAGCTAATCCTCGAGGGGGAGGAGGAGATGGGCAGCGAGAGCATCGCGGCCTTCATACCCAGACATCTCGATCTCCTCAAGTGTGACGATATGGTGTGGTTTGACGGAGGTATCCATGCGGACGGTCGACCGGAAGTCTGCCTCGGCATGAAGGGCATGGCGTACGTGGAACTGGCTGTGGAATCGGCTACTCGCGATCTGCATTCGGGGAAGGCACCGCTGGTGGATAATGCTGCTTGGCGGCTTGTGTGGGCATTGCGCTCATTGTACGGGCCAGATCAGAGAATCGCTATTCCCGGGTTTTACGATGATGTGGTCGGCCCCAGCCGCAGCGATGAGCAGCTCATTGCCGGCTCCCGTATGACGAGCCGGGGCATTCTGAAAGACTGGACAATACAGCGCCTCCGCAACGGGTACGAGGACCTCTCCGGGGAAGAACTCCTTACGAAGCTGTACTTTGAGCCCACTTGCACCATCTGCGGGATATCCACTGGTTATAGCGGCCCCGGTTCGAAAACTGTCATTCCTCACACGGCGCGGGCCAAGGTGGATTTCCGCCTGGTACCCAGGCAGGACCCTGACGACATTGTCGCCAAGCTCAAGTCACACCTGTGCGAACAGGGTTTTGGCGATGTGGAGGTTAGTGTGCATTCGACGATGCCCGCTTCGAAGAGCGATCCGGGTTCGGGAGTCGTCCGCAAGGTGCTCAACGTGATGCGGTCTAGTTATGGGGAGCCTGTGGTGAAGCCGATTGTGGAGGGTTCAGGTCCAGGGTATGTGTTTGAGCAGCTTGGGGTCCCTTATGTATTCGCGAGGCTCGGCCCTGCGGAGGACAGGTCGCATTCGCCGAATGAGTACACTACGCGCGAGGCCTACCGGAAGGGAATAGCTACTGTCATCAAGCTGATTGCAGAGTACGCTGGCTAGTTCGAGATCAATCTGAGGGAGGAAGGTTTGCGTGGCTAAGGAGACAGGCTTCAAAATCTACACGTCAATTGAACGACCGTCAAAGGAGATCATTGAGCAGTACCGTGGTTTTGTTGCGGCCAACATATCCGACAGCATGGGCCGCCTTTTCACCATGGACTACCGTATCAACCCCGTGTACAGGCCCATGCGTAAGCTGTGCGGTACCGCTATTACTGTTCAGGCGAGGCCTGGCGATAACCTTCTTTCGCTGAAGGCGATTGAAGTTGCTCAGCCGGGAGATGTAATAGTCATAGCTACACAGGGAGACACGGCGCTATCGGTTTGGGGCGGGTTCATGAGCATGATGGCTGCCAGACGCGGAATCGCCGGAGTAGTGACTGATGGGGTGATTCGCGACGTAGAGCAGTCTCGCGAAGCGGGTCTGCCTATCTACGCGGTAGGCGTAACTCCTGCGGCGCCAACCAAGGAAGGCACCGGCCAGATCAACACCTCGATCTCGTGCGGCGGAGTAGTTGTCGAACCGGGCGACATCGTGGTCGGCGACGAGGACGGAGTGGTGGTCGTACCCAGGCATGAAGCCGAAGCGGTTGCCGAGAGGGTGCGAGAGAGGATAGCCAAGGAAGACGCATGGCTCAAGATTGTCGAGGGCGGCGGTTTCATCGCCATAGACTCGGCAAATGAGATCATCGCAGCCAAGAACGCGGAGATCAAGTAGGCTACCAAGTAGGTTACAAGGAGAGGTTATACGAATGCGCACTTGTGAACTGGCAAAGCTTTCGTGGAAAGAAGCCGAGGAAGCACTAGCTCAAAACCCTGTAGTACTAATCCCCATGGGCGCAGTTGAACCCCATGGTCCACAACTGCCTCTCGGCGCCGACTACATGGTGGCGGAATACGTCGCACTCGAGGCTGCCAAGAAGTCTGGGAATGCGCTTGTCACGCCGACGATACCATTTGGATACTGCGATGCAGTTGAGGACATTCCTGGGGCGATCTCCCTCGATCCCGATACCTTATCAATGGTAGTCGGGGATGTCGTATCGAACCTCGCCCGGCACGGCGCAAAGAGGATCATCTTCGTGAACAACCACCGCACAAACTCCGTGGCCCTTAGCTACATTGCCCGCAAGCTGCGCCGGGAGATGGGCATTGAGATGGCCACGTTCTTCCCATGGGGCGTCATTCAGGCGTTCTGCCCGCCCATGTACGCGGATTTCGCGTCAGTGTTCGGCCATGGCGGGGAACCGGAGACATCTGTGATGCAGGCTCTCTTCCCTGAGCATGTTCGCATGGATCTCGCCAAGGCTGACCAGTACTCAGACAAATGGGGCATGCCCGCGAAGAGCACGTCGCAGCTGGACTTTCATGGCACCCCGATAGAAGTGTACTTGCAGTCGCAGGAGATCAGCAAGACAGGCACGAGGGGCAACCCGCTCGAGGCATCGTCCGATAGAGGAAACAAGATGGTCGATCAGGTCATCGAGCGCCTGGCCGCGTTCATTGAGGCGTTTAGGGAGGTACCGCTTCCAAACGAGTAGGCCGGTTGGTTGCAGGGGTGCGGGAAGGAGAAGGGAGTGATTGGCTAGTGCTGCGATTCGTGGGTAAGAGGATCCTCTGGATGATCCCGTTGCTGCTTGGTGTGACACTGATGGTCTTCCTGATCCTTCACCTCACCCCGGGTGATCCGGCTGCGCTCATGCTGGGAGATGCCGCTGATCAGCAGACCATAGATATGCTCCGTCACGACATGGGACTGGACAGACCATTGGCTGTTCAATACCTGGACTTCGTATGGAAGGCGCTACATGGAGACCTCGGAACCTCCACGCATTCGAAACGGCCCGTCGTCGCTGAGCTAAAGAGCCGCCTGCCCGCTACCCTCGAGCTGGCATGCTCCGCGCTGATCCTAGCTGCCGTGATCGGAATCACCGTGGGCATCGTATCCGCCGTGAAGAGATACTCCACATTCGACCATGCGATGATGCTAACCACGCTGGTGTTCGCCTCTATGCCCTCGTTCTGGCTGGGCCTCATACTGATGCTAGTCTTCTCGGTGCAACTGGGATGGTTGCCGGCGGTGGGGCGAGGAGGGTTCTCCCACCTCATACTCCCCGCGCTGACGCTAGCAGCGACGCCCGCCGCTCTGATCGCTCGGCTGACGCGTTCCAGCATGCTTGATGTGGTCGAGGAGGATTACATTCGAACCGCTCATGCCAAAGGACTCAGCGAGGAAGTTGTGATCTGGAAACACGCGCTGAAGAACGCGATGATCCCAATCATAACGGTGATCGGAATCCAGTTCGGCGGGATGATGGGCGGATCAGTAGTGATAGAGTCGGTGTTTGCCTGGCCGGGCGTCGGCAAATTGATGGTAGATTCGATATTGACCAAGAACTACCCGGTTGTTCAGGGCGGGCTCCTGATGATGGCCGTCGTTGTCAGCCTGATCAACTTGGTCGTCGATGTCACGTATGGGCTGCTTGACCCGAGGATCAGGTACGAGTGACGGCAACGAGATGCAAGGAGTGGGTGACAATGGGTAGCGTAGATCAGAATACCACTTCGAATGCAAGCGCTCCGGCGGCACGATCGCAGATCAGGGCCGTGTGGCGCCGTCTGTTGAGGAACCGCATGGCGGTAATAGGCGGATGCGTCGTGCTGTTCTTCGTTGCCGTGGCCGTTTTTGCGCCATTGACAGCGCCTTACGACCCAAACAAGCCTGACTTTATGGCTAGGCTCCAGGGGCCGAGCGCCAAGCATTGGCTTGGCTCCGACACCCTCGGTCGCGACATGCTCAGCCGGATAATGTACGGGAGTAGGTACTCGCTGCTCGCGGGTATCGTGAGTGTAACGATCGCCGCAGTGGTCGGCACACTGCTAGGGCTTCTGTCCGGGTATTACGGCGGCTGGGTGGATATGGTTATCATGAGGCTGATGGACATGCTGCTGGCGTTTCCAGGCATCCTGCTAGCGATAGCGATCATATCGGTTCTAGGGCGCGGTCTGTTCAACGCCATGGTATCTGTGGGCCTGTACTCGGTACCGAGCTTTGCGAGGGTGGTCCGGAGCAGAGTCTTGTCCCTTAGGGAACAGGAATTCGTAGAGAGCGCCAGAGCGATAGGAGACACAGATGCGCGCATTCTGTTTCTTCACATTCTTCCAAACATAATGACTCCGGTGATCATAATGTCAACCATGCGGCTGGGGACCACGATCCTCGCTGCGGCGTCCCTAAGCTTCCTCGGCCTTGGCGCGCAACCTCCGATGCCGGAGTGGGGAGCTATACTCAGCGGCGGACGAGACGTACTACGAGTGGCTCCTCACATTGCCGCTTTCCCGGGCCTAGCCATACTCATGACCGTGGTCGGTTTCAACTTGCTGGGAGACGGGGTTCGCGATGCTCTGGATCCCAAGCTGAAGGACAAGTAGAAAGGAGACGAACCAACATGCGTATGCCAGCCAAGAGTATCTGGAGCCTCTGCAAGGCCGTTCTGGTTGTAGCCGCGGCATTTGCCATGGTCGCTTATGCGCCCGCAGCCAGGGCAGACAGTGGACGGATCGTGTACGCTATCGATGTGGACATATCCAACCTAGACCCGATCAACTCCATCGATCCGGGCTCTGCAGCAGTGAATCAGCAGATCTACGAACCTCTCGTCAGGATAGGCAGCACCGGTGAGATAGAGCCGGTTCTGGCCGAATCGTGGAGCGTCAGCTCCGACAAGCTGACATGGTCCTTCAACTTGCGAAAGGGCGTCAAGTTCCAGGACGGCACTGCATTTGATGCCGCTGCTGTGAAGGCGCATTTCGATCGATTGCTCGACCCGAAGAAAGTCGCCAGGGCCCGCGGAGCTTTCGACATGATCAAGAAGGTGGACGTGGCTGCAACCTACACGGTCAAGTTCACGCTCACCAAGCCGTACGCTCCCTTCCTGGCCGTCATGACCGACCTGGGAGGTCTGATCTGTAGTCCGACAGCTGTTAAGAAGTGGGGCGACGATTATCCGTTCCATCCTGTGGGCACCGGCCCATTCCTGTTCAAAGAGTGGATGCCTGCCGACCATACGACAATGACAGCTAACCCGAATTACTGGGGCGGCAAACCTAAAATCAGCGAGCTAGTGTTCAAACCGGTCTCTGAGCCGAGCGCCCGTGTGATCATGCTCGAGACTGGCCAGGCAGACGTGGCAAACACCATAATGCCTGATGAGATGAAGCGCCTCGAGCGGAGCAAGGACATCGCCATAAGCAAGGTTCCCGTGCTCAGAGGCTGGTTCATCGGGCTGAACGTGCTTGAAAAACCCTTCAACGACGTGCGCGTAAGGCGGGCGCTCAACCATGCGGTTGATGTGAGCGTCATAACCGACCAGATACTCAGGGGAACGGCCAAACCGCTTACTGCTCCGGTCAACTCCAAAGTGTGGGGCTACAGCGGCCAGCCGGACTACGAGTATGACCCGGTGAAGGCGAAGAAGCTGCTGGCCGAGGCGGGCTATGCAAGGGGATTTGAGGCCAACCTTTGGGTCCCTGCGTCCGGAGCAGGGTTCATGCCTGAAGTTCCCCAGGCCATACAGGCCATGCTTGCTGAAGTCGGTGTGAAGATCAAAATAATCCCATTTGAGATGTCCGCCTTCATCGACAACATCATAAAGGATCCCGCCGAATCGAAGAAGGCTGGAAAACACATGGTCATGATGGGCATCGGCGCGAGGACTGGCGAGGCTGCTACCATCATGGATGAGTTCTTCAACACGGGTTCATGGGCGCCTGTGAAGTACAATCGCTGCTTCTACAGCAACAAGACCGTGGACGGCCTGCTTGAACAGGCTCTCCAGACTTTCGACCAGGCCAAGCAGAGGTCGATCCTGTCTCAGGCGCAGGAGATGGTGTGGAACGATGCACCGTGGATATTCCTCTATGAGATGATGGGCATCTACGGGGTGAGGAGTGATGTGAAGGGCCTTCAGTGGCTCGCATCAAACTACATCCTGTTCCACACGGCTCAGAAGTAGGCAAGACAACGCCTGCGGGCGGACGCTCGATTTTCCTCGGCGGTATCGGCGTTCGCCTGCGGGATAGTCTCGGGAGGGTGAGTCTTTTGGGGCTGAGAGTTTTCATTAGCGCCGACATAGAGGGCACGGCGGGCGTGGTTAGCCTGCTGCAGTGCGTGCCCGGGGAAGCGGAATACGAGATGGGGAAGCGTCTGATGACGGGCGAGGTGACTGCGGCCGTTCAAGGCGCCATCGATGCAGGCGCGAGTGAGGTTGTCGTGTGCGACTCGCATGCCAATATGCAAAACATCATCCCCGAGCAGTTGCATCCCCAGGCTGAGCTCGTCAGAGGCGCCATCAGAGACTCCCTGCAGATGCAGGGGATAGATGAGACGTATCATGCACTCCTCGTGACGGGAGCGCACGCCATGGCCGGCACCCACAGGGGAGTGCTGGACCATTCGTGGGTGAGCAGGATGGTCTATAACATCCGGATCGACGGCGTCACCCTGAACGAACCGTGCTTGAACGCAGTCACAGCCGGGTACTACGGAGTCCCCCTGGTGATGGTCAGCGGAGATCGCGCCATGGTCGAACAGACTCAATCAGTCCTACCGGATGTCAGGGGCGCTGTGGTGAAAGAGGGATACAGCCGCTACTGCGCACGCTCGCTACATCCTGAGAAGGCGAGAGCGCTCATACGTGAGACGGCAAGAGAGGCACTGCAAAGCCTCAAGCAGTTCAAACCAGTGTCGGTGCCCAACCCTCTCTGTATGGAGATCGACTTCTACCGAACCGATATGGCCGACGCAGCCGAGCTTGTCCCCGGCGTTAAGCGGCTCGGCTCGCGAACCATCTCATTCTCCGGCGATCCTGAGCAAGTGTTCAGAGTTCAGGAACTCGTGTTGTACCGGCTGAAATACGAGATGTGAGTGAGTCCCTGTGGGAAGGAGCGCTCGCGACATGGATAGACCACTGCTAGAAGTGCACAATCTCAGAACATGCTTCTACACCGAGGACGGCGTAGTACCGGCTGTTGAAGATGTCAGCTTCTCACTGGGCCAGGGCGAGACTATCGGGATTGTCGGGGAGAGCGGAAGCGGCAAGAGCGTCACAGCGCTTTCGGTGATGCGCCTCATTCCGAACCCTCCGGGCAGGATCGAGAGCGGCGAAATCATCTTCAAAGGCGAGGATCTTCTGGCAAAACGCATGGACGAGATGCGACGCATTAGGGGCAATGACATCGCCATGATATTCCAGGAGCCGATGACAAGTCTGAACCCCGTGCTCACCGTCGGAGAGCAGATAACTGAGGCGATAGTCCTCCATCAACAGCTTGGAAGACAGGATGCAAGAGACAGGACCATCTCCATGTTGAGATCAGTGGGGATTCCCTCGCCCGAGCGCCGTGTAGACGACTATCCGCATCAGATGAGCGGCGGGATGAGGCAAAGGGTGATGATCGCGATGGCGCTTTCGTGCAATCCCGAGCTCCTGATCGCCGATGAACCCACCACAGCTTTGGATGTTACGGTGCAGGCGCAGATCCTCGAACTGATGATGGCGCTCAAAGATGACCTGGGCGCCTCGGTGATGCTCATCACCCACGATCTAGGAGTAGTGGCGGAGACTGCAGATCGCGTCATCGTCATGTACGCCGGAAAGGTCATGGAGAACGCAGGTGTTAGGGAGCTGTTCCGAAGGCCTGCTCATCCGTATACCATGGGTCTTCTCGGGTCTATTCCCAATCTCAATGAAGACAGAGAGAGGCTTCAGTCCATCGACGGCGTGGTTCCGAGCCCGTTCAGCATGCCAAAGGGGTGCAGATTCCACCCCAGGTGCAGCTGCGCGATGGACATATGCCGGAACGAGGAACCCGGGTTCACCAGCATCGCGGATGGGCACAATGTAAGATGCTGGAGAACCGCCTAGGGCGTCGGAGTGAGGAGGGTCGGAAATGGCAGAGACGCTACTTGAGGTAAAGGACCTTGTGAAGCACTTTCCCATCAGGAGCAAGGGGATGTTCTCGAAGGGGACGGGCGTTGTCAAGGCCGTAGACGGAGTGAGCTTCTCCATCTCGCGCAGCGAAACCCTGGGCCTTGTGGGCGAGAGTGGTTGCGGCAAGTCCACCACCGGTAGGCTGATACTGCGGCTGACCGAACCCACGTCGGGCCAAGTGACGTTCGGCGGGATGGACGTGCGCTCGCTCGGCAAGCATGAGCTTCGAGCTTTGCGCAGGGAGATGCAGATAGTGTTCCAGGATCCGTATGCATCGCTCAACCCGCGGATGACCGTCGGGCAGATCGTAGGCGAACCTCTGGACGTTCACGGCGTTCCGGGCGGCGGCGATCGGCAGAAACGTGTCGAAGAACTCCTGGACGTGGTGGGCCTTTCGCCATACCACGCAAGCCGATACCCGCACGAGTTCTCGGGAGGGCAGCGTCAGAGAATCGGGATAGCCAGGGCCCTCGCGGTCAGCCCCAAGCTCATTGTGTGCGATGAGCCGGTGTCGGCCCTCGACGTGTCAATCCAGGCGCAGGTCATTAACCTTCTACAGGACCTCCAGAGCAACCTGGGCCTGACATACTTGTTCATCGCCCATGACTTGAGTGTAGTGAAGCACATAAGCGATCGCGTAGCTGTGATGTACCTTGGAAAGCTAGTTGAGCTCGCTCCCAAGGGCGTCTTGTATAGCTCCCCCATGCACCCATATACCCAGGCACTGCTGTCTGCGGTGCCGGTGCCTGATCCTGATAGGAAGAAGCACCGAATACTGCTTGAAGGTGAGATACCTAGCCCCATCAACCCGCCGTCGGGATGCAGATTCCATCCCAGGTGCCCGCATGCCCAGGAGGTGTGCTCGGCGGAGGACCCGGTCCTTGCCGAGGTCGCGGAGGGGCATGTTGTTGCCTGCCACCTTCACCAGGAGCCCAAGAATGCCGAAGGCGGGGCAGCGTGATTGCTCCCGAGCGACTATTCCGGCTTCTCGTCCTTCATCAGTAGATGCACCGCCATGGTCTGGAATGTTTTGGGAAGCACAAGGATCCTCGGATTGTCGCCGACGTACTTCATGGCGTCCGCAAGTGCTTCTTCAAATGTGGCGCGGGTTTTCATGCCTATGCCCCGGGCGTATCCGGGTTCCTGTGCTCCCACAATGTAGATCGCAGAGCAGTTCATCTCAGCGATATGGGCGCATGAGATCATGTAGAATGCGTGATACGGATGGTAACCGTGGCCATATCTGTACTTGTCGATATAGTCCTGCCTGCGGCTGAACCACTCACCGTAACGTTCGCAGTCAGGCAGCACATTGTTGTAGTTGTGCTGGAACGCCTCATAGAGCTCTCTGTACGCCTGGAACTCTTCATCATTGAGGAACCCGTTGCACAAAGACGCGCAGATCACTACGGAATTGTCCTTCATTACCCTCTTGTGCCTGATGATATTGGCTGCGATCGCCTGCATCATCAGGATGGGGTTGGTGCCGTGGCCGTTTCCGTAATGGAATGCCTGCGGCATTCCGAAAACCATGACATCGAACTTCTCCTCGGCCCACGGAATGAACGTGCGCTTATCAGCGACTTCCCATGAAAGAGGCTGGATCTCGGCGGCGTAAC
>Ga0116159_1002876_pt1 | contig 16000 bp, 17 predicted proteins | sample AD_JPNAS1_MetaG_FD_89878 | JGI IMG/M metagenome (GOLD analysis project Ga0116159, IMG submission 89878) | Active sludge microbial communities of municipal wastewater-treating anaerobic digesters from Japan - AD_JPNAS1_MetaG | ecosystem: Engineered > Bioreactor > Anaerobic > Digestate | place...
GAAGGCCTCAACCGCTCCGTAGTTGTCCGGTGTGCAGAATATCGCTATCTGCTGCGCAAAGTGCCCGTGGACAGTGATTGTGTACTGCCCGGGATGAGACTTCGTCTTCCTTATATCGTGCCACTTGAGTGATGTGGATTGGCGTGACGCTGCGAGAATTCCTGCCCCTGCCGCCGCGGGTCGGCGCGTTAGGATCCCCAATGCAACCGTGAGCTCGTTGATGACGCGATTTCGTTTCGCCTGTTTGCCGCAGGTATAGCACTGAACGCCCGCACGATCGAGTACGAAACCCACGTGGTACTTGCCGCCATAAGCGATCGCGATCACTAGGTAGGCTAGCCCGAAGGCGACAGCTATGAACGCCAAGCCGTAGAGCGAGTACTCTCTTGCTCCCTCGCCGCGTGAGGCAATGAGCAGAATGGCGATGACCAGGCCAAAGGGAATACCGATGGCGATGGCCAACTGCTTCAGGATTATGGTGCTCCGGAAAATCGGAACGGATATTTCCCATCGGAGCTTTTCGGCCTCATCCATCGTAATGCCGCCTCCACGCCCCTACTTGAGGAGCGGACACTTGCAGCGAAAGCAGGTGTCGTCGGAGATATCGTTGATTGATCCGCAGGCAATGCAGAAGATCGCGGCATCGTTTGACTTATCATACTTCTCGTACACGTCAAACCCCTTGTGGTGCCGCACTTTATCGCCGACATCGAAGTAGTTGAACACAGTATCGGAATCTTGGTGCTGATGTTTGTAGATCTTGCCGTTACTCCGCTTTACCTTGTACTCATACACTGTATGGGTTGTGTGCGTATCGTTGGTCCTGTCATGAGTCTTGCGCTTAAAGAACTGCTTTCCGACTACAACGCCGTCCCAGGTAGTGTCGTGACCTTTCCGGGTGATCTGTACCAGCGCGATCACGATGAACATCCCGCCGATGCCCAGCCCGTAGTAGAGCGACTGCGGCATTTTGAGCTCTCCGCTCCTGTGCCCATAGATCGGGAAACCCACAACTGCAATGACAGCCAGTATGCCCGCGAAGATGATCGCCCACTTGTTGGATGCCTTCTGGTACTTTGCAAACGCCGGGTCATTGATCTTGGACGAAAATCCTACTGAGCCCTGCATGGCCTTTCCCCTCCCTGCAATGACATGGCTAGGCTTGCTATCAATTACGACAACAGAAGATACATTCCTTCTGAAGTTCGATGCGCGGTGTCTTCTTGACAGCCCAATGGCTATATTCTAATATCGCCATGAAAGGTGAAGGTGGTTGATATGGGAACAAGGAAGACGCGGAGGCGCACAACCGTGTTCAAGGCCCTTGCCAATGAGAGCAGGTGCAGGATTGTGGAGATCCTGGCAGAGGAAGGCGAGAAATGCGTCTGTGAGCTCGTGGACAGGCTCGGCCTGGATCAGTCCACGGTTTCGAAGCACCTGGGCGTGCTTCGAAACGCCGATATCGTCTCATCCAGAAAGGAAGGGCTCAACGTATGGTGCAGTCTTCATGCAACCTGCACGTATCAGTTCATGAAGTGTATCGACCACATGTGCGAGCCCGGCGCGGGTGTAGCACCTGGCCTTGACGGCTGTGAATGCCCACGGGGTCCGGAAGGAGAGGCGTAGCCCATAGATTGTATCGGTTATGCGGTATCTGGGCAGGGGAACCAAGCAGTAGTGTTTGTGTCGCTGGCGGTAGTCATGGCGACAATAGGCGGCATGATACTCGGTGCCATTGCCGCATAGGGAGGAGATTATCAGATGAGGATTGAGGTTCTTGGATCAGGCTGCGCAAAATGCCGTAAGGCCGAAGAGATTATATCGGAGACTATCAAGAAGCTGGAGATCCAGGCCGAGGTCGTCCATGTCACGGACATCGGCGAGATCGTGGAGAGGGGCATCATGATGACGCCCGCAGTGGTGATTGACGGGAAAACGATGATAGAGGGGAGGGTTCCTTCCGAGGCGCAGATACGTGCCTGGTTCGGCCGCTAGAGGCAGCCAACCTTAGGCTGGAAACGGAGCGTCGTGGAATCCCACCCAGGGAATGTTCGCTGGCAACCGTCCGGTTTCTCGGCAGGGTTCTGCCAAGGCCTGCCCGAAAACCGGACGGTTCTGCACACCTGGGCATGCCCCAATGAAACCGGCGGTTGCGCTTCCTTCAGGGCGCCTGAAAGGCCGTCCGATATCCACAGGCTTGGCGAATCCCTGCTAAACGCCGTTTTCCCCATCACGACCTGCCGGCCCGGTTGTCGGCTCGGGCTCGGGGAACCAGTGCTTCGTCTTGTTCGCGAAGGCCACCAGGCTCAACATGATGGGCACTTCCTCCAGCACGCCTACCACGGTAGCGAGCGCTGCGCCGGATCCCAGGCCGAACAGGGATATTGCCACTGCGACTGCGAGTTCGAAGAAATTGCTCGCGCCTATCATCGCTGCCGGGCCGGCCACCGTCCGGTCAACGCGCCATACCTTGGCCCAAAGGTAAGCGATGGCGAAGATCAGATAGGTCTGTATCGTGAGCGGCACTGCTATGAGCAGGATATGGACGGGGTTGGAGACGATGGTTTCGCCTTGAAACGAGAAGAGTATCACGAGTGTCAGGAGCAGACCGACTATGGTGAATGGCTTGAGTCTCGGCAAGAAGGATTCGCTCAGCCACTGTTCTCCCTTGGTCCGAATAAGGCGGACACGGGTGATGTAGCCTGCGGCCAGAGGGATGACCACGTAGAGGACTACTGAGAGGAGTATTGTGTCGTAGGGAACCCGAAGCTCTGTGAGGCCTAGCTGAAAGATGACTATTGGGGCGTAGAGGAATAGGAGCACAAGGTCGTTGATGGCCACCTGCACCAGCGTGTGGGCTGCATTGCCGCCGCACAGATAGCTCCACACGAATACCATTGCGGTGCATGGGGCTGCGCCCAGGAAGATCGCGCCGGCGATGTACTGCTGTGCCAGATCGGCAGGTATCCATCTGGCGAAGACTACCCTGAGGAAGAACCACGACAGCCCGAACATGGTGAACGGTTTGATCACCCAGTTCACGACGAGAGTAACGATCAGTCCCTTGGGATGGCGCCCGGCGCGCTTGATGCTTCCAAAGTCTATCTGAACCATCATTGGGTAGATCATGAACCAGATCAGGATCGCGACAGGTATGGATACGTGGGCGTACTCCCATCTGCTCAGGGTCTGGGGAAACCATGGCAGCTTGAGGCCTATGAACACTCCGAGCACTATGCATGCTGCGACCCACAAGGTCAGATACCGCTCAAAGAAACCAAGTCCGCCCCCAGACCCCCTGCTTTGGGCGCCTTTGTCGCTCATGATCCGCACCTCCGGTGTAGAATAGATTTATGGCTATATTACCATATTGCCTTGAATGGCACAATACGCCACCCGAGCGTCGCAGGAGAACACCAGATTCCCGGAGAAGGATTAGGTCGAACGGGACTGGGCTGTTCGCGCCCTTTTCCGTGCTAGGAGGACGAGCATGGATCTACTGGTTGACGCGGATATTCTGGCCTGCCAGTTTGCGTACGCGTATGAGGCCAGACGGGGTGCGGGCGGCAGGCGCGCGGCTCTGGCGGCTGACGAGGATGTGGACGGAGATGCGTGGAACGATAGGTTGCGCAACGACGGAAAGTGGGCGATCGCCGGGTTCGATTCGGCAGTTCAGCGCATGCTGAGAGAGACGCGGACTGATAAGGCGATTCTTTGCTTCACCGGCTGCGAGAATTTCCGGTACGCCATACTTCCTACATACAAGGCAAACCGCAGAGGCCTGCCCAAACCGGTGCTGTTGGATGTGCTCATCGAGCACGCGCGGCAGGCGTGGGAGTGCAGAACAGAGGATTGCCTGGAGGCGGATGACGTCATGGGCATCATCGCCACCAGGTCGCCACGGAGTTATGTCGTGGCTAGCACCGACAAAGACCTGAAGCAGGTGCCGGGGGTCCACTACAACTGGCGGACGGACTGCATGGAGCGGGTGACGACGTCGGACGCGGACTACTGGTTCTACTTTCAGGTGTTGACTGGCGATTCGACTGACGGTTACTCCGGATGCCCCGGTGTGGGCCCGCGCCGGGCGAAGACGGTGCTCGAAGGGACCGGCGCCGACCCTTGGGCTTCGATTGTCGCGGCCTTTGAGTCGAAAGGGCTGTCGGAGGAAGATGCGCTTACGCAGGCCAGGGTGGCTCGGATACTGCGATGCGATGACTACGACCTCAAGCGGCGCAGGCCAGTACTATGGCGCCCGCGCCCTGACTGGGCGTGAGGGAGGCGAAGACGACTCGATCAAGTCGGCGCGATCGATCACGCTAGGCCGATGAGGCGTCCGGCCTGATAGACGATGACTGCAAGCACCCATCCCAGCACGAGCGGGTACGCCATGGCGAAGGCGGTCCACGCCCGCGAGCCGGTCTCGCGCCGGATGGCCGCTATCGTGGCCGCGCACGGCATGTACACAAGCGACATGACCAGGAATGCGTAGGCCGACAAGGGCGTCCAGTTGGCCTGTATTGCGCTGACCAGGCCGGCTTCGCCGGCCCCTGACCCCACACCTGAACCATACAGCACTCCTAAAGTGCCCACTATCAGCTCCTTGGCGATCGCTCCAAACACCAAAGCCGCCGCTGCCTGCCAGGTTCCGAATCCGGCGGGCTTGAGCAGGGGCGCTATTGCACCGCCTATCCGGCCGATCAGCGAGCTCGGGCTGCCCGGGGCAGCGTTTGGGGGTAGGTTGGACAATGCCCACACCACGACTACTGCCAGGAGAATGACTGTGCCGGCCTTGTGGAGGAATTCCCGGCCTCGCTCCCATGTCTGGACCAAGACCCCTGATAGCCTGGGCATTCGGTACGGCGGAAGCTCCATCACGAATGTGGACGAGACGTCGGGTTTGATGAAGACGCTCAGCACTTTGGCTACTAGCGCGGCCAGCACAACACCGAGGGAATAGAGGGAGAACACCACGAGCCCGCGGCGCTGGGGGAAGAAGACGCTGGCGAACAAGACATACACCGGCAACCGCGCGGAACATGAGATCAGTGGATTGACGAGTATCGATACCAGCCTGTCGCGGGGGCTGTCGAGGCTGCGCGCCGCTAGTATGCCAGTGACGTTACACCCGAAGCCCAGGATCATGGGGATAAACGCTTTGCCGTGCAGCCCAACCGCGCCCATGAGTCTGTCGGAGATGAGCGCGGCCCGTGCCATGTACCCGATGTCTTCGAGAAATGATATGGCGAAGAAGAGCAGGAATATGGGAGGCGCGAACTCGAGCAGGGCGCCGAGGCCGGCGATGACCCCATCTACAAGGAAAGCGACTACGATTGCCGGCGCGCCTGCGATTTCCATCGTGCGCGCGACCCAGTCTCCGAAGGCTCCGATCGCGCCCCCGAGCCAGCTCGCTGCGGGCTCGCTCAGGGAGAACGTGAATTGGAACATGGCCCACACCACGCCGAAGAAGATGGGGTAGGCGAGCCACGGATTGAGTATCACCCGGTCGATTCGTTGCGACGGCGATTCTGCGGGGCTGTCGGCAGCGGTCTTGACAGCCGACTGGACGATTTCGGCCGCGAGCTTGTAGCGGCGCTCAGTGGCCATGTCGTGCGACTCGAGGGAACTGTGCGGCTCGACGGCGCTGTTCAGCCCAACCTCTGGGCCTGGCCTGATCGGAGTGTTGGACTCGACCGAATTCTCGGACTTATCGCCCTGCGCCGGCGAATCGCCTTGTGCCGTCTGGGCAGAAATGGTGGCGAACGTTGCGTCGAGCAGGTCGTTAATGCCCTTGCCGCGCACCGCGACCGTGGGCACTACTCTGACCCCCAGCGCTTTCGATAACCCCTCCACATCAATGTCGAGACCCAGCGCCTTCGCCTCGTCGAACATGTTCAGCGCCATCACTAGAGGGACGTCCATTTCGAGCAGCTGAATCGTGAGGTAGAGGTTCCTCTCCAGATTGGTGGAGTCCACAACGTTGATTACCACGTCGGGTCGTTCATGCGTGATGAAGTCGCGCGCAATAGTCTCGTCCAGAGCCTGCGAACCCAGGCTGTAAGTGCCGGGAAGGTCGACTACGAGCGCGGACTTGTCGCCTCGGGTTACCCGCCCTTCCTTCTTCTCTACTGTGACTCCCGGCCAGTTGCCCACATGCTGGCGTGCGCCGGTCATGGCATTAAACAGGGTGGTCTTGCCCGAGTTGGGGTTGCCGGCGATGGCGATCACAGGAATTGCGCGTATAGAGGAATCGTTCATGGTGCAATAGTCCTCCGAAGCAATCGTACTGCGAAGCAGTTGTACTGCCAAGCAATCGTACTGCGAATCAGTGATAGCACGAATCGGTGGTTCCCCGAGGATCGTGCGCATGGTGGTGTTCACTGCTTGCGCGAAGAGTTAGTGTCGACTAACTTCGGCGCGAAAAACACGCATTCCACGTGACGCGGCGTTTGACCAGCTACGCCTGTGCCGGCCCTGGCAGCGATCTGTGCATGCGGAATCGGGCCACGGGCTAACGGTGATGCCTGCAGCTTGGGCTCGCCTGAGGCCAAGGCGGCATCCTCGGGCAGATACGATGATGGGATCGCCCAGAGGGGCGACGCCTTCGAGGCGGACTTCGGTGCCTGGTGTCAAACCCATATCCATGAGCCTGCGCCTAAGCGAGCCCGGGCAGCCAATGTGGATAATCGTGCCGCGTTCCCCCAGGTCTAGGCAGTCCAGCGAGGTCGGTCTTTCGTCGTTCATCATCCCTCGACCCCCTTTTCCATGAAGTCGATTATGCCCGCCATAGTCTCCTTGCTGACCACATGCTCGATTTGACAGGCGTCTTCTTCAGCTATGGATTCGTCCACGCCCAGCACAGAGATGAGGAAGGACTTGATTGCTCGGTGCCTCCTGAAAACGGCTTGAGCTGCATTGCGTCCGTCTTCCGTAAGGTAGACGGGTCCGTACCTCCTACGGCTTATGAGGCCGCGGTCTACCAAAAGGCCCATGGCTTGGTTGACGCTAGCCTTGGACACTCCGAGCGTGGCGGCCACGTCGGTAGTGCGCGCGCCGTCATCGTCGCCGGCCAGTTCCAGCACTGCTTCCAGGTAGTCTTCGAGCGAGGGCGATATGAGGGATCTCGATTCAGCCATGCTCAGCCCTCCATGCTCAATCGTTCCCGGTGGTGGCGGGCCAGTTCGATAAGTTAGGCCTAACTAACATCCGCTGATCAGAATATACAACAGCGTGTGATAGGTGTCAAGAGGTTGGGCGGCGGGGTTCGACGGCGGGGTTTCGCGATGAGGGACGAGGTCGGATCACGATGATGAACCTTACCTGAGCACGTGCGCACGTGGGCGCATTGACACTAGGAACAACTTCTATCACAATGGTTATGGGCATATGATTGATATTCGGAGAGCATGGAGCGGGCTAGGGAGTACTTAGATGATCGGGCCGAGCTGATAGTCTCAGGGGGCGGCCGGGTACTCCGGCGGAAGAGAGCATCCTGATCGACCGCGAGGGTGGGGGCGAGGGCGAGGGCGGACAGCTAGCATCGCCGACGGCCAAATGCTGCAGTGTTCTCGATCTCCTTGAGCGACGGCCTTGAGCGAAGGCCTTGTGCAATGGCGGACGCAGCACGTGGTCCAGGCATTAGCATGAATGAGGTGTCCAGGTTCATAGGGGTGCTCATGAACAAGGGACTGATCGATGCCGTCCGCCGTGACAACGGGTTGACTTACTTCGAGTATGCGCATGATTCTGAACAGGAGCTGATACCATGCCAAGACCACCCAAACCCAGACGTGTAGAGTTCATTCCTCAGGTGACCGTGTTCAAGCCTGCGGGTGTGTCGTTGCGTGACCTAGAGGAGGAAGTGCTCACAGTAGAGGAGCTTGAGGCTATACGCCTCAAGGATCTAGAAGGACTGGAGCAGGAAGAGTGCGCTGAACGGATGCAGGTGTCTCGGCCTACGTTTCAGAGGGTGCTCTCTTCAGCCAGGGAGAAGGTGGCTCGGGCGTTTGTGGAAGGAAAGGCCATTCGCTTCGAAGGCGGAACCTACCGACTGGCTCTGGGGCAATTCCGATGTGGGGCATGTAGCCACGAGTTCGAGGCCCCATTCGCCGCAGCGCGGAGTGGGGTAGATCCTGCCTGCCCGCACTGTGGGGCTGAACGAGGAAAGCGGGTTGGGCACGCCGGAGAGAGGCGCGGGCGTTGCGGGAGGCGATGGGGCGCAGCACAAACTGCACAAGGTATGCAGGGCGTGGACGTGGAACGCGACCTGAGTCAGGAGAAGCTAAGCACAATGGGTGACGACCCGAAACCGCCGGGCGCCTCGCAAGCTGGGGATGCATCGGAGAATGGGAAAAACTAGTATGTTCAGATTTCGGACGTATTTTCCGCAACCCGTTCAGTTTGGTGACAATGGCTGATGCATGATTGAACGCATAGCCGTATAGAACCGCGGGGCGGGACAGCCGATGCCGGAATATAGGAGTTCTACCGGTCGAATACGGTAAGACAAGGCAGAAAGTGCCACTGCTTCGGGCGCGTTGCCATATTGAGCGGGCCAATACCCAGATAACCCCACGGGTCTCTCGCCCTATTCATCTATGCGTCGCATTATGCATCAGTTCCCGTCCGATTTCGCGACACATCGGCGAAAATGCGTTCATAAAATCGACAGGTCACAAACACCCAGCTCAGCGCCTATTTGCGCCCGGAAGAGCAGCGTACAGCGCTGAAGGCCGTCCCGGTTACGATAGTCTCGACTGCGAGGCCACCGTCATCGGCTCGCCAGACCACCATCTCTGCGAGGTGTCTGCAGTTGATCTGGCAAAGGCGGCGCACCCTGGCGGATTCCACGGGCTTTCCGTGTCTGTTCGGTAACCGTGGGGTTTTCCGGCAGGCTTCTGGCGGAGCCTGCGGCGAAACCCCACGGTTTTGCACGCACATGCCATCCCGAATGTAGCCGGCGGTAGCCAGTCCTTTCCCGGACGGTCGGCGCGCGCCAAACGCGCAGCTATAGCCGCTGGCATAACATGGCACTTCGGGTCCGGATCCTCGACCATCGCCACGGGGGCTGAAAAGTCCACAAAACGCCCTCCGATTTCGCCCGGCCGTGCTGAACCGTACGGTATTCCGCCAGGCTCGCCAAGAAACCGTACGGTATTCCCGCAGGCTGAGCAAAGCCCTGTTCAACACGATTGCGGCGGCGTAGCTCTGCTTGAGGCCGCTTTTGTGTGATTTGGTTATTGACATATGCCCATAACCTCGGGTATACTGATTGCGGGCATATGATCATTATAACTGAGGAGGCATGAGAGATGCCGAGAGGAGACGGAACAGGTCCTGCAGGCTTCGGGCCCACAACTGGGCGAGTTGCAGGCTACTGTGCAGGGTACGATGCTCCGGGCTTTGCTAATGCTCCCGGAGTAAGGGGCAGAGCAGGGGCAAGAGGACAGGGTGTAGTGGGAATCCGACCGACAGTTGGGGCAGGTCGCGGTAGAGGCTATAGGCGGATGTACTACGCCACGGGTATGCCAGGCTGGATAAGGTATGGCTGCCGCGGATGGGCTGCGCGCCCTGCTGCAGGCTTTCGAGGTGTGCCGCGGGAGAGCGACTATGCCGACGATGCTGCGGGCATATCGGTCGAGCGCGAGGAGGAGTTGCTTAGCCAGCAGGCGCAGTTCCTCAGAAGCGAGCTTGGGATCGTGGAGCGGCGGCTCAACGACCTAACTGGTTCGGGAAGTAGCCCAGAGCAGAGCTCGGACCAGGGGCGGGGCTCGACGGAAGGCGGCGAGTAACATGCGTATTGCAGTAACCGCTCAGGGCGCGGATCTGGATTCGGCTGTGGACCCGCGGTTCGGACGGTGTCGGAACTTCGTCATCGTCGACTCCGACTCCGACGGATTCGAGGCGTTTTCGAACGAGGGCGTAATGGCATCTGGCGGCGCGGGCACTCAGAGCGCGCAGCTCCTAGCCAACAAGGGAGTAGGCGCGGTCGTTACGGGCAATGTCGGCCCAAACGCAGCGCGCGCGCTGGAAGCGGCAGGTATCAAGGTGTATGCTGCGACTTCTGGCACGGTGCGTGATGCCCTTCAGGCTTACAAGGAGGGCAGACTCAGCCCGGTTTCCGGAGCCACTGTGGACTCGCATCACGGGATGGGAAGACGCTAGAGCAGCGATACCGTATGTAACCAGATTGACTCAACGATTTGCAGCCAATGGACGAATGGGAGGTTCATCACATATGAAGATTGCATTGGCAACAGATGGCGCAATGATATCACCGCATTTTGGCCATTGCTCCGAGTTCACCGTAGTCACAGCAGAAAACGGCAAGGCCATAAGCACAGAGCGGGTCGGCAATCCAGAACACCAACCGGGGTTCCTGCCGGAATATCTATCGAAGCTTGGGGTTTCGTGCATCATTGCAGGCGGTATGGGCCCGAGGGCGCAGGAGTTGTTTGCTGCCAAGGGCATCCAGACCGTAGTGGGCGCCTCGGGCAGTGTCACTGAGGTTCTCCAAAGTTACCTCGCAGGCTCACTCGAGGTGGGCGAGAGCGAGTGCGACCACCCCGATAGCTCCGAAGCATACGGAGGACATGGGTCATGCAGCCACGGCAACCACGGTAACGGCAATGACCACCGCGGCCACTCCTGCGGACACGGAAGGTAGGCCATGATCGTCTCGGTTGCTAGCGGCAAGGGCGGCACAGGCAAGACAACTATAGCGGTCAACCTGGCGCTGGCTTTGGAGGATAGTGTGCCGGTGGACTTTTTGGACTGTGATGTAGAGGAGCCCAACGCGCATCTGTTCCTCCGACCCGTGCTAGAAACCTCCGAGCCAGTCACTGTGCCTGTGCCTGTTGTCGATGAGAGCAAGTGCAACGGATGTGGGATCTGCGCTGAGGTGTGCGCCTTTCATGCGATACTCTCGTTCGGGAACCGCGCGATCACCTTCCCCGAACTGTGCCACGGATGCGGAGGATGCGCGCGGTTCTGCCCTCAAGGTGCAATATCCGAGGCGCCGGAGAAGATCGGCGTTGTAGAGACCGGCTGGGTGGGGGCGCGGGCGGCAGAGGCCGGACCGGCGGTAGTGGCAGCAGCCGAAGCACCAGATGGAACGGTACGTGGGATAAGGTTCGTCCATGGGCGTGTCAACATCGGCACTGCTCTGGCTCCTCCGGTGGTGAGGGCTGTTCGGAGCAAGGCGGGCTTAGGCGGTGGAGCAGCGAATGGAGTAGCCAATGGAGTCGTCATCATCGACTCGCCGCCCGGGACGTCCTGCCCGGTCGTGGCGTCAGTAAAGGGCAGCGACTACTGCATACTCGTTACCGAGCCGACGCCGTTTGGGCTGAATGATTTGATGTTGGCCGTGGACATGGTTCGGGAGCTAGGAGTCCCATTCGGAGTGGTTATCAACCGTGCAGGGCTAGGCGACGACAAGGTCGCGGCTTTCTGTAGACAGGAGGGTATTCCTGTGTTGCTCGAGATCCCATTCGACAGACGATTTGCAGCCTCCTACGCTCGTGGAGGCCAGCTTGTGCGCGACTTCCCTGAGCTGGGCGATTCCTTGAGGGGCCTCTGGCGGCAGATTCGCGCTGCGGCGGGACCGCTGTCGGAGGAGGCGGGAGTAGTACGATGAAGGAACTACTTGTCATCAGCGGTAAGGGTGGTACAGGCAAGACCTCCATAGTCGGATCCTTTGCTGTTCTGGCCGACAGTAAGGTGCTGGCCGACTGCGATGTGGACGCAGCTGACCTGCACCTTCTGCTCAATCCGACGGTGAGGGCTACACACGAGTTCAGCGCGGGGCAGCAAGCAGTGCTGGATCCGGCCAAATGCGTCGGCGCCGGCCAATGTGGCGCCGGGGAGTGCAGCGCATCGGCTGTGTGCGCAGAGGCTTGCCGGTTTGGGGCTATCGCCTTTTCGCGCGCGGCGTGTGCCGAAAGCAGCATTGACGGAGGAATGTCAGTCCTTAGCACCGGCTCTACTGCCCGGGCTGGTCTTCCATACATCGACTCAGTCTCTTGCGAGGGTTGCGGCGTTTGCGCCCGCGCATGTCCTCATGGCGCGATTTCAATGGAGGATGTAGTTTCGGGGCACTGGTTTGTGTCCGACACAGCTTACGGGCCGATGGTCCACGCACGCCTCGGAGTGGCCCAGGAGAACTCGGGCAAGCTAGTCACACAAGTCAGGCGGGAGGCGCGGTCGATTGCCGAGAGGCAGGGGCTTGACTACATCATCACAGATGGGCCGCCCGGCATAGGTTGCCCGGTCATATCGTCTATGTCCGGAGTCGATCTCGCCCTCATCATCACTGAACCTACAGTTGCAGGGACGCACGACATGCAAAGAACGGTTGAACTGGCACACTACTTCGGTGTGAAGACTACCGTGTGTATCAACAAGTATGATCTCGACCAGGCGGGCGCCAAGCAGATAGAGGCGTATTGCAGCAGCGAAGGAGTACAAATAGCGGGTAAGGTGCCGTTCGATGAAAAAGTGGTTGAGGCGCTTCTGCAGGAAGCGCCTGTGGTGACGCGCAATGGTTCCCACCGCGCAGAGGGCAGAGCAGCGCAGGCCGTTCGCCGTCTTTGGGCGAATATCGAGAGCGAACTGGAATGTGTGGGCGGTCCAACTACACCGGCAGGGTTGCGCGGATTTCGCCAAGCACATCCAGGAAATGTTCGGCCTCTCGAGCGACATGATCCGCGAGAAGCGGAGGGACGATGGAGATGATCTTGCACTCCAGAAGCAGCTGATGGGCGGCGTGTTTGAAATCCCTGATCCGGACTGTCTCCCTGATTACCTCGTCGGTGAATCGCGCAACGACGGGGAACCGGTCCGGGTCGGCCTGCAACATTGACCTGTAGTCCTGGGCTTGGCGGAGCAGACGCTCGAACACACGGCTGATCTCATCCGCGGCTTCCACGAAACCTCGCTCCGACTGATCCAGAAGGCTCATGATGAACTTGGCATGGTCGGCCATGATTCTTAGCCAGAATGTCTCCTCACCAAGAGCCATGGCGAATGGGGTGGCCGCGCCTCTCTCCTGCGCGTCCAGAATGTGCAGGAAGAGGGTGGCCTCACGGGTTATGTGGTCCAGCAGCAGGGCGTAGTTGAACCCTCCCAATCCCCCCACCTGGCATTTGAGCGCCAGGGCAATGAGCGTCCTTTTGAAGTTGATGAAACTGATTACCGTCGCACGGACTGCCTGCATGTACGCAGCGATTTCCGCCGGGCTCATTGTGCGCATGTTCCCGGCCCGGGTCAGGAGGTCTCTGAATGCAGCCTGGAACCGTGTCGCTTGCGCTCGGAGGTCTTCGCGCTGGGCTGGTAGGCCGTTCTCGATGAAGATGGCATGCTCCATCATGATCCTCAGCCAATATGGGAGGTTTTGCTCAGAGCATGCGATAGGTATGGTGACGATCTCACAGACGCTGATTTCGGCGGGCATGGCGCTCCTCCTTCGGTGCTAGCTTGTGGCTCTGTCATGTGTTATGCCTCGCAGAGCTTGGATGTGACACTCCGCGGGCCTTCCGCGCGTATAGTGGAAGGCGCCGTCACACCGATCCTGATGCAGGCACGTCCACTGGCCTGCGGGCGCTGACGGCAGCTCTGCTGGTGGTGTTGATTATGACTCCTTTGGTGGGCGCGCCGGTGGGCGCTTCCGCAGCTCTCGCTGACCGCGGTCGGTTCCTCATTTTTGTCGGCGGAAATCAAATGGGCGCAGAGGACTTTGAACTGACAGAGACGAGCGCCCATTCAGTTGTCGAGATATCCGCAGGAGGGCAGACTTCGCGTGCCCAGGTTGAGCTGGCTTTGTCACCGCAGACGGAGGTTGAGTCTTACCGGTTGGAGACGGCCGGGATGTGCCTCAAGGTCGCTTTTGATGAGGGCATCGCCAAGTTCGAGGCGCCGGGGATGTCTCGCCAGATGAAGGTGTACCGCCCCCGAGTGGTCCTGGAAAGCAATGTGTTCAGCCATTATCAAATACTCCTGGCCATGTACGACCACTCGAGCGGAGGTGTTCAGTCCTTCATGGCGGTTGTGCCGACCGCAAACGCCTCAGTCTCGGCGACAATGGAGTTGCTCGGGCCAGGCCGTCCCAGGCGCGGAGTACGGGCGGATGCGGATGTGGATGCGGATGTGGATGTGGATCCGAAAGCTGATGCGGATGCCAAGCCCCTGATTCCGCTCACTGAGTACAAGATAGTCCTGGCAGGCGTGGTCGGCGTGTCGGTGTTTGCGGACGGCGCAGGACGTGTCATGTATGTGGAGGTGCCCGGTCAGAACACCACGGCGGTGCGAGACGAGTATCGAAAGGCCATCGAGAAGGCTGTCGGCAGCGCAAGATCGGCCAAGTCAGCCGCTTCGGCCAGGTCGGCAGCACCGGCGGCGCCGCCGGCATCTGCTGCACCCGGCGCCTCAGCGGCGTCATCTGTGCCCGACTATGTGGATCAGGATGTCGTCGTAAAGAGCGTCGGCGGTGTGCGTTTGGCGGGGACCCTCACCCTTCCCTCGGCGGGCCCGGATCAGGGTGTGCGCCACCGGGCTGTCTTGCTGATCTCGGGATCAGGCCCACAGGACAGGGACGGGAACACGTCTCCGTCCTGCGATACACTCATATTCCGTCGGATCGCTCAGCGCCTGGCGTCTTGCGGCATAGCGGTGCTCCGATACGACGGCAGGGGGGTGGGCGGGAGCACCGGCAACTTCGAATCGGCCGGGCTGATCGATCTGGAGAGTGACGCCCGAGCCATGGTCGGGTTTCTCAAAGGCCATCCGAATGTCGACCCGGCCCGCATCGGGGTAGTCGGCCATTCGGAGGGAGCCTATATAGCTTCCATGCTGGCCAGTGAGGACCGGCAGATTGCGGCGTGTGTGATCATGGCGGGCGCGTCTACTACACTGGACAAGGTGATGATAGAGCAGATCGAGTATCAGGCTAGCTGTGATGAGCTGGACGAAGCGGCGCGCTCGCTGGCGGCCGGCATGCTGCCTGCGGTGAAGCAGTTTGTGCAGGATGTGCGCGATGGCAAGAGCGGCGGTGCGGTCCCACCTAACCTAGAGTGGCTGCGCGAACACATGCAGATAGACCCGGTGGGCCAGATTCGGGCCATTAGGGCCCCGATCCTGATTGTTCAGGGTGAAAAAGACCTGAAGGTCAAGGCGTATCATGCGCAGGTCCTGGCGGACGCGGCTAAACGCGCGGGCAATCGCAGCGTTACCCTGGTCTGTCTGCCCGACACGACTCATGAGTTCCTAGAGTGGCCATACCACAACCCGAACTTCGACCCGATGGATCCCATGCGCATAGCAGAAGGCCTGCTCGCTACCGTGAACGGCTGGCTCGTTTCGACTCTGTAGGCTTCATCGGCTGTACATCCATGCAATGCTAAACCGTCGGGTATTCCGGCAGGCTTCGCAAAAAACCTGCCGGAATACCCGACGGTCGGCAACTACCACAAGGGAGTCGGGCGTATTTGGCCCCTGGGGCCGCTCACCAACTCTTCCCGGTTTACTTTGCGAACAACTGCTACTCTGAACTGACCATTAGTCCCGCAAGCTCGTCTGAGTCTTTGCAGGCATAGACTGCTTTGTAGTATGCCACTCCTGCCAGCCGAGCGCATTCTGCAAGTGTCACCTTTCGCCCGCTTGCGGCAAGCCCTCGCGCCGCCTCGAGGATCTTGCTCCTCGTCTGCTCCTTGGGCACTCTTTCGTACTTGCCCCTTGCAGTGCCCGCTTTGGACGACCCCCCTGCGCGACCTGTGCCTGGGCCGGCTTGGCGGCCTGCAACTCCCATGACTTGAGTCTGGCCTGCGAGCGACAGGGAGTCCGGCGCGCCGCCCATGGCGGACGTCAAGTCTTCCTGCGCCTCCACACGTTTCAGAAGATCGAGAAGAACCCTATCAGTCCTGCTCGCAAAGGCCGCCAAATCGCGCCGGACTACTTCGAGCGACGCTGCCAGCGAAGCCAGTTGATCGCCGAGACGCCTTTCGATAGA
>Ga0116159_1002932_pt1 | contig 15800 bp, 8 predicted proteins | sample AD_JPNAS1_MetaG_FD_89878 | JGI IMG/M metagenome (GOLD analysis project Ga0116159, IMG submission 89878) | Active sludge microbial communities of municipal wastewater-treating anaerobic digesters from Japan - AD_JPNAS1_MetaG | ecosystem: Engineered > Bioreactor > Anaerobic > Digestate | place...
ATGGTTGTCCCCACGCACGTGGGGGTGAACCGGCAGCCTGGATATTATGTCGGCGCAGCCCAATGTTGTCCCCACGCACGTGGGGGTGAACCGACCGCGACCGGCCCGCCACCGAAACGTCCCGAGTTGTCCCCACGCACGTGGGGGTGAACCGGCATGTGGAACGATGACCGAGAGGTCGTCGTCGTTGTCCCCACGCACGTGGGGGTGAACCGGATGCCACTTGGGCGGCCATCGGTTGGACAATGTTGTCCCCACGCACGTGGGGGTGAACCGATGACAACCACGACCCGTTTGACCTATGGTCGGTTGTCCCCACGCACGTGGGGGTGAACCGCGGCGGCGCTCCAGTGGGTGGTCCGTCTGCACGTTGTCCCCACGCACGTGGGGGTGAACCGCTCTCTACGCGTGCCGAATCAGGTTGGGGCAAGTTGTCCCCACGCACGTGGGGGTGAACCGGTGTTGGACCCCATTAATGTCCAACAGGTCAAGTTGTCCCCACGCACGTGGGGGTGAACCGGATTGGTGTACCGAGGATGAACATGGCGAACCGTTGTCCCCACGCACGTGGGGGTGAACCGCATGGCTATGTGATTACATCGCGTGGATGTCCGTTGTCCCCACGCACGTGGGGGTGAACCGTCATAACCCCTCCCTCCTATGTGCAGACCATGGTTGTCCCCACGCACGTGGGGGTGAACCGGATGCTATCGCCAAGCGCATGCTCAAAGAACGTTGTCCCCACGCACGTGGGGGTGAACCGACGACCTCGCCGCGGTGGAACTTGCACTTGTCGTTGTCCCCACGCACGTGGGGGTGAACCGGCGGTATCAGCGTTCGCATCCACTTCATTCAGGTTGTCCCCACGCACGTGGGGGTGAACCGCTAATTTACCCCTTGACATGTTAGCCATAGGCGTTGTCCCCACGCACGTGGGGGTGAACCGATTGACGGCATCGTCGCGCTCATCATGGCGCTGTTGTCCCCACGCACGTGGGGGTGAACCGGCGCTCTACTGCGCCGATGATCCGGTCGGGTGGTTGTCCCCACGCACGTGGGCCGGGCGACAATACGCTGGCGATCAGCGACGATGCCGATTCGTCGCACCTGGCGCGCGTGGTGCTCAAGTGGGATGCGACGGCCGACGAGATCTGGGATGGTTTTGAGGCTGACCCCCTCGCGTGGCAGGGGACGGATGTGCAGCGGGTCGCCAGCGACGCGGCGTCCGCGCCCGCGCACACCGGCGGCCATTTCCTGCGCGTCGCCTTCCCCGCGTCGGGGACGCATTACGTGACGCGGGCGGTCAACCCTCCCCGCGATTTGCGCCGGCACGACTGCATCCGCCTGGCGTTGCGCCCCGCGCCAGGCAGCCCGCAGGTGCCGATGTACGCCATCAGCATCATCGTGGTGAACGGCAGGCAGCGCACGCAATTCGGCCTGCGCGCGGCGCGCCCCGGCCGCGGATGGCAGTATCAGACCATCGCTTTGAAGGACGCGCCCCGCGATGCGGTCACCAGCGTGCAGCTGCGCTTCGCCGTGACGCCGGGATACGCGCACCCCGAGCAGACGGCGCGCTACGACATCGACAGCATCACCTTCTCTTCGTCCACGCCGACGGCGCAGGCCGACCCGCCGCCGCCGATCCCGGCGGATTACGTGTCGCCGTATCCCGAGCGCCTGGCGGCGCACCGGCCCATCCCGCCCATCCAGGAGTGGTTTCCGCTCGGCATCTACGAGACGATCGGCAAGCCGACGCGGGCGGAAACGATCTACCTGCTCGACCGCATGAAGCAGTACCACATGAACACGATCTACGGCGGCAAGTGCGCGGTGCAGGAGATCGCCGCGATGGCGGATTTGGCGGAGGCGCGCGGCCTGCGCATGGTCTACCAGGGCCACAACCTGCTGTTCAAGGGAAAGACGACGGCGGACCGCGCGCGCGTGTTCGCCTCGACCATCACGCCGGCGGTCGAACAATACGTGACGGCGCTGCGCGGGCACGGCGGGATCCTTGCCTGGAGCCTCACCGAGGAGAGTGATCCCGCGGAAGCGCGCGAGATCGCCCCGTATTACGCGCTGATGCGTGCCCAGGATCCGACCCACCCGCCGACGGTGCTCCACAATAACCTCAGCGCGGCGCAGATCGATCTGGAGGCCAACAAGCCCCTCGTCATCACCCACGATTTCTATCCCTTCTTCTGGGATCCGCGGTATGGCCCGACCACGCCGGCCGCCTCACTCGGCATGTACCGGAGTCACGTGCGCCGGTATTACGAGGCGTGCCGCGCGCACGGCGCCCGCCTGTGGATGATGCCGCAAAGCTACGGGCAGTTGCAAACCACGCTCGACCCGCCGTATTACGGCTTCCGCGGCGGCATGCGCATGCCGGAGCCGGGCGAGATGAAGCAGCAAGGCTGGCTCGCCATCGCGGAGGGCGCCGTCGGGCTCTGCTTCTTCCTCGGCACCTCGCCGAAGATGCCGACGCTCTTCGGGCCGGGCTACGCGGAGACGCCGCAACTGCGCGCGGTGGGGGAACTCTTCGCCCGGGTGACGACGGTCGCCCCGCTGCTCTGCCGCCTGGAGCGGGCGGCGCGGGAGGATGCGCGCGTGCGGATCACGCGCGGCGCGGCGGTGGCGCAGGGTTTTGGCAAGCGCGCGGGGTATGGGGGCGCGGGGCGCTATATCGTCCTCGCCAGCCTCGACGGCTTTGCCGCGCAGGAGGTCGGCCTGGCCATCGAGGATGCCGCGCACATCTACGATATGGTCGCCCGTCAAGAGATCACCGGTTCACTCGACGCGCTGCGCCTGGAGGCCGGCGAGGGCACGCTGTTGCTGATCGGCACGCCGGAGGCGTTCGCCGCCGATTGCGCGATGATCGACGAACAACTACAGCAATACTACCGCTGACAAGCGGTCTACCATGAAGGATGCCGCATGAACGAGTTCTGCTTGATCCCCTCGCGCGCGCAGGTGCGCGCGAAGCTCGCCCGCGCCTCCGGCGACCTGGCGCACTATTGGCAATGGATGCGCCGCTGCGCGCGGCACGCCCCGCACCGATACCCGTGGTATCACCCGTTCTGCGCGGTGGCGACGGAGGAGCCGTTTTTCGCCGAGCAGGCGCGCGAGGTCTTGCTCCGCTTTGCCGCCGGCCTGCCCGAGCGCGACCCGACGATTTACGTGCAATACCATCACTGGGCGTCGTCGGCCCCGGTGGCGCGGTACGGGGTGTACTACGATTGGGTGGCGGACGCGGCGCCGTTCACCGGGGACGAGCACCGGCTGATCCGCGGCGCGCTGCTGGATTACGGCGTGAAGCATACCCTCCCCGCGCTGCAGGTGAAATCGCATCATGATACCAGCAACCAGACCCTCGCGCTGGCGCTGGCCGCCGTCATGATCGGCTGGGTCTTCGGACGCCGCCGCGGCGATTCGCCCGCCGGCGCCGCGTTGCTGGAGTATGGCCTGGGGCGGTTGGTCCAGCTGATGGACCAACTGCCGGTCGGCGGGTACAACGGTGAAGGCAGCAGCTACATGCAGGTGGTCCACGGGCCTGGCGTGGTGTTCGCGGCGAAGTTGTTGGAGGAGATCACCGGCGATCAGTGGATGCGCCGCCCGTCGTCCGCCACCGGCGTCGCGCCGCGCGATCTGTTGCGCATGGCGGCGCGCGAGGTCACGCCCGGCGGCATGCTGCTGCCCTGGGACTCGCACGGGATCAGCCCAGTCCAGAACTTCCTGCTCTACACGACGCTGGCCGCCGAAACCGGCGATGCCGCGTGGCTGGGGCTGGCGCGGCAGAGCCACGGCTGGGGCTATGAAGACAATATGCTGTGGGGACTGGATGACAAAGTGTGGGCGCTGCTGTGGTGGCCGGATGAGCTGGCGCCGGCGCCGATGGCGTTCCATCCCTGGATGGAGCCGGCGGTGGCGGGCGCCGTCGTCTCGCGCGATGCGCGCATCCATGTGGTGCAGGCGTGGGACGAGTGCGGGGGGCAGGGGATCCGCTCGATCCGCGCGCACGCGAACCCGAACACCTTGTTGATCGAAGCCCACGGCGTGCCGCTGACGGTGGACGGCAAATCGAACGGCGATTGCCCCGCGATGGTGTTCGCGGGGTGTCAACGGGTGGAATCGTTTTACGGCATCCCGAAGCATCAGGATTGGAGCCACGGCACGGTGGGCGCGCACAACGGCCTGGTGATCGACGGCGACGACGGCTACACGCCGGACGCGGCGATGCACGGCCTGGGCGGCTGCCATGCCGAGCTGCCGGGGTTCCAGGTGGTGTCCGGCGACGTGACGGCATGCTACCGCGCGGGATATGCGGCGACGCGGGTGATCCGCAGCACCATGCTGTTGGACGAGCGGACGCTGGTCGTCACTGATACCGCCGATTTCCCCGCTCCGCACAGCGTCACCTGGCGGGCCTATGTGCGCCCCGAGGTGCACAGCGACGGCCGCGTCGCGTCCGTGGTGACGGCGGAACGGCTGCGCGCGTGCATCCGCCCGCTCGATCCGGCGCGCATCACGGTCACCGACCTCCCCGGCTTCCCCAACACGCTGGAGCGGCGCAGCGCGCGCGTGGACCTGACCTATGCGCCCGCGCCCGCCCACCGATTGACCACCGTGATCAGCTGCGAGCAGGGATGGACGGTGATCGAGGAGTTGGGAGAGGGGTGGACGTTCACCGCCGACCCGGATGACCGGGGCGTGGCGGAGGGCTGGGGCGCGTCACCCGAGCAGTTACCGGCGGGCCCGCCCATCGCGGCGGACGAACCGTGGCCCGCCTACGGCGGCGATCCCGACAGCGAGGTCGGCTGGTACGCGCGGACCGTGCATCTCGACGCCGGGGCGATGCCCGACCGGCTGCGCCTGCATCGCTATCGCGGCGAGGGGTATCGCGTCTGGTGGGATGGGCAGGAGATGCCGATCACCGGGGTGCCAGCGGTCGCCCCCTACATCTGCCTGCCCGCGCAGACCGCGCCGGGCGCGCATCGCCTGGCTATTCGCGCCTGCCACGACGGGATGACCGCGCCCAGCCCGCGCCGCACGTTCTGGGGAGCGCCCGCGCTCGAACGCGCGGCGGCGCCCGCCCCGGCCCCGTCGGTCACGCGCGTGGCCGAACACTGGCTCGCCGTCGTTGAACGGTGCGTGGTGCACGACAACCACCGGCACGCCCACCTGGCGCGCGGCGACTGGCGCACCGATGCCGCCTTTGCCCTGCTCGCCGCGCCGGACCGCTACGCGGTCGCCGACGCGACCTTCCTCCACTGCGCCGGCGAGATGCGGCTGAATGCCGGGGCGCCGGCGTCGCTGGCCGTCGAGGGCCAGGCGGTGACGATCGGCGCGCTGGCAGGGGGGCACACGGTGACGGTGTGGCTCCCGACCCTCACCCTGCGCTGCACGCACGTTGGCGCGGGGGGCATTCACGCGACGGCGGTCGGCGACGGCGCGGTGTCGCTGGCCCTGACCGGGGCGCTGCGCGGCGCGGAGCTCCGCTTGAACGGCGTCCGGCACTCCGGGGGCGCGGTGTCCGGGCCGGCGCAGCCCTGCGATCCCGGCGCGCCGGCCCGGCTGGCCGGCGGGGATGCCGACCAGCGCCGGGACGCGGCGCTGGCGCTGGCGGAGGCGCGCGATCCGGCGAGTTTGGCGGCATTGCTCGCCGGGCTCGATGACTCGGCGTGGTCCGTGCAATCGGCCTGCGCCTGGGCGCTCGGGCGGCGCGGCGACCCCGCGGCGGTGGACGGGCTGCTGGACCGCCTGTCCCGCGAGACGCCGGAGCAAATCTATCCCGATCCCGGTGAAGGCGATGTCGAGTGGCCGGGATTCATGGTGGGCCTGGGCGAGACGCCGCCGCTGCCCTCCGGACGCCCCGCGACCGATCCGCTGGCCGGCAAACGCTGGCGGGTCAAGGTCGAGCTGGTCGAGGCGCTGGGCTGGCTGCGCGACCCGCGCGCCACGCCGGCGCTCACGGCGATATTGGCGTCGCAGGACGATGCCTTCACCGTGCTGGCCACCGCCGCGCACGCGCTGGGGCGCATCGGCGATCCGCGCGCCCTCCCGGCGGTGGAGATCGGCTGCGCCTCCCACGAAGCCTGCACCCGGTGGGCCGCGCGCGACACCTACGCTCTCCTCGCCGGACGCGCGTGGGAGGAGAGGGCGGAGGCGGTGCCGGGCGCCGGGGCCGCACATTGATTGAAAACCTCTGCGTCGCGTTGTTGGCGAAGGCGGATGGTGGCAATCTCTGGAGCGAGACAGCTCTGCCACGCAGGCGGGAGCAACCCGCCATCGCGCGGGGCCGAAGAGATGAGGATAATGAGCAGGTTGCGCATCATGCCGGTCGGTGATTCCCTCACCCGCGGCTCATATCTGGCGCGCTACGCGGACGGCCTCTATGCCGGCCAGGCCATCGGGCTGCCGCATCCGCTGGGCGGGGGGTGGCGGGCCATGCTGCAACAGCGGCTGCGAGAGGCCGGGGCGCGGTATACCTTCTGCGGCGACCTCGCCTCTGCGGCGCTGGGGGATGCCGCCGGGCGGATCGCCCCCGGCTTCTCCCCCCGGCACCACGGGCTGGCGGGATTCGGCAACCAGGCCATCCTTGACGGCGGCGTGGTGCCGACGCCGCCCGACGTCTTGCAGCGACTCGGCTGCGCGCAACTCGTGGCGCGCGATCTCGTCTCCGCGCTGCGCGCGCACCGCCCCACGGCGGTGCTGCTGATGTCCGGCTCCAACGGTTTCGACGCCGAGGCGCGAGACCGGCTGATCCGCGCCGTGCTCGATCACCTGGAGGGCCGCCTCTTCGTGGCCACCATCCCCCCGCAACTCCCTCCACGTGAAGGGTGGGAACGGGTAACCGCGTATAACGCGTCGCTCCCTGCCACGGTGGCAAAGCTGCGGGCGGCGGGGGCGGCGATCACCCTGGCGGATATCCACGCCCGCTTCGACGCCGGGGCCGACCTCCTCCCCGACGGCGTGCACCCCAACGCCGACGGGATGCGCAAGATCGCCGAGGGGTGGTTTGCCGCGTTGTCCGACATCTACTGATCCGCTCACAGATGACTGACACGACGTATGAACAGGGATGGACAGGATGAGCAGGATCATGTCGTCGCCGGAGATGATCCCATCCTGTCTACCCTGTGTATCCCTGTGAAGTCATCAATGCGCGTCTCGATATAAGGAGAGAGCCGATATGAAAAAGAGCGTCGTCCGCGAGAAGATGCGGCGGGGTGACATCATCCTGACCGCGAAGCTGAACTTCATGAATCCGAACCTGGCCGAGCTGATCGGCTACTTCGGCTTCGACTGCCTGTGGATTTGCAATGAGCACCAGGGCATCGACCGGGCGATGCTGGAGAACATCATCCGCACCGCCAAAATCACCGGCATGGACATGATGATCCGCACCGGGTTCGGCGCGCACACCGACCTGATCCAGCCGCTGGAGATGGGGGCGCAGGGCCTGATGATCCCCCACATCGCCTCGGTCGCGCAGGTGGAGGAGATCGTCCGCGCGGCCAAATTCCATCCCGTCGGGTTGCGCGGGATGGATTGCGTGAACGGCGACGCCGACCAGGGCATGGCCCCCACCGACGATTATCTCGAATTCGCGCGGAACAACACCTTCATCGCCGTCCAGATCGAAGACGAGGAGGCGCTGGCGCAGGTGGACAGGATCGCCGCCGTGCCGGGGCTGGATATGATCTTCCTCGGCCCCAAGGATTTTTCGCAGGCGGCCGGCGTGCCGGGCGCGGTGCGCCACCCCAGGGTGTGGGAGGCGATACTGCGCTGCAGCGAGGCGTGCGGACGGCATGGCATTTATTGCGCCACCTCGGGGCTGGGCGACCCGGCGTACATGCGCAGGCTGATCGAGCACGGCGTCAAATTCCTCACCGGCCCGTCCGACTACGGCGCCGTCGTGCGCGGGCTGAAGGCGGACGTGGAACGCTACGGGGAACTGGGCTTCACCTTCCGCCCGTACCATCCGCTGGGAGGCTGACGCGGTGACGGCCGGCGTGGTGACCGACATTCAGCGCTTTTCGCTCGACGACGGCCCGGGGATCCGTACCACCGTGTTCCTCAAAGGCTGCGGGCTGCGCTGCGCCTGGTGCCATAACCCGGAAACCTGGTCGCCGCGGCGCCAGCTCATGCGCGGCCCGGCCTGCCGCGGCTGCGGCGCGTGCGCGTCCGTCGTTCCGGCGGGCGACGCCGCGTGCCTTGAGCGTTGCCCCACCGGCGCGCTGGACGTCGCCGGGGCGGTGATGCGCGTGGATGAGGTGCTGGCGGAGGTGCTGGAAGACCGGGACTTTTACGGCGCGGACGGCGGCGTGACGTTGTCCGGCGGCGAGCCGGTGCGGCAGCATGCCTTCGCCGCCGCCCTCCTCGCCGCCTGCCGCCGGGCCGGCGTTCATACCGCCATCGAAACCGGGCTGGCCTATCCCTGGGCGAGACTGGCAGCGCTGCTGCCCGCGCTCGACCTGGTGATCTTTGACATCAAGCTGTGGGACGCCGCGCGGCATCGGCGGTACACCGGCCGGACGAACCGGCAGATTCTGGCCAACGCCCGCCGCCTGGGGGAGACCGGCATCCCGCTGATCGCGCGCACCCCGGTGATCGCCGGGATCAACGATTGCCCGCGCGAGATCGCCGCCATCGCCGAATTTCTCCGGCAGTTGCCCAACCTCATCGGGTACGAATTGCTCCCCTGCCATCCGCTGGGGGCGGACAAATACCGGGCGCTGGGGCTGGCCCCGCCGGCCTTCGACGCGCCGCCGCCGGCGCGGATGGCGGAGCTGCGGGCGGCGGCGCGGAGGGATCGCCATGACCTATGAACAACGCCTCGACCGGCTGCGGGCGCGCAAACTGGCGCAGACCCGGGAGAAATTGGCCCGGCTGGGCGCCCAGGATGAGGACGACTACGGCAACGTGCCGCCGCCCGCGGAATTTCGCTGGACGCCGCCCTGCGCCGACGCGGACGGCGCGTTTCACGGCGCGGCGGCGTGGGGGAAGAACTTTCGCGACCTGCTTGAGCATCACCCGGTGTACCTCGATCCCGATGACGCGTTGGCGGGGCGGTGGATGTTCATGCTGTCGCGCATGCGGCCGAACTACCGGCTGTCGCAGTCGCCCTTTCCGTTCGATTACGCGCACCTGCGCGAAGAGCAGGCGCGGTACGATATCACCAGCGGCATCGGCAAGGACGCGCACTTCGCCCCGGATTATCGGATCGGCCTCGCGCTGGGGTGGGGCGGACTGGCGGAAAAGGTCCGGCGCGCGCGGCGGGCGCATGCCGGCGACCCGGAAGCGGAAGAGCTGCTGGACGCCGAGCTCGACGCGCTGGCCGGCATCCGCAGCTGGATGCGGCGCACGGCGGAGGCCGCCCGCGCGCTGGCCGAGGCCGCGGACGACCCCGCGCGCCGGCGGAATCTGGCGGAGCTGGCCGCGATCAACTTCCGCCTGCTCGACGCTCCGCCGCACACCTTCCGCGAAGCCTGCCAATGGCTCGCGTGGTTCAACATGGCCTCGCGCACCTACAACCGCGACGGCGCCGGCGGACAGCTCGACGCGCTCCTCGCGCCTTATTACGAGGCCGACCTGGCGGCGGGGCGCCTGGACGAGGAGGCGGCCATCTTCTACCTGGCCTGCCTGCTGCTCAACGATCCGCATTATTACCAGATCGGCGGGCCGGATCGCGACGGCCGCGATCAAACCTCGCCCGTCTCCTTCCTGATCCTCGAAGCGGCGCACCGGCTCAAGGTCAGCTGCAACCTGACGATTCGCGTCTTCGACGGCATGGATGCGCGGCTGTTCCGGCGCGGCCTGGAGGTGCTCTTTCAGGATCGGCTGGGCTACCCGCGCTTCTCCGGCGACCGGGCGCTGGTGGCGGGCTTCATGCGCAACGGATTCGACGCGGCCACCGCGCGGGAGCGGATCGCGCTGGGCTGCAACTGGATGAGCCTGCCGGGACGGGAGTACACCCTCAACGATCTGGTGAAGATCAACCTCGCCAAAGTCTTCGAAGTCGCGCTGCACGAGACTTTTTCCGGCGACGCGCCCTCGACGGGCGCAGTGATGACGCGATTCGAAACACACCTGCGCCGCGCGGTGCAGTGCGCGGCGGCGGGCATTGATTTTCACCTCCGCCATCAATATCGCAACGAGCCGGAGCTGCTGCTGAACCTGTTGTCCCACGGGCCGATCGAGCGGGGGCGGGATGCCTCCCACGGCGGCGTCGAATGGTACAACCTGGGCATCGACGGCGCCGGGCTGGCGGTGGTCGCCGACAGCTTCGCGGCCATCGAACAGTGGATCGAGCGGGAGCGGCGCATGAGCTGGGATGCCCTGCGCGACGCCCTGGCGCACAATTTCGCGGGGGCGGAGCGGGAGCGGATCCGGCGGCGGCTGGCGCGGTCGGAACGGTATGGCCACGGCCGCTCCCTCGGCGACAAATGGGCGGGGGAGATCACCGCCTGTTTCACCCGGCTGGTGAAGTCCGCGCCGACGCCGCCGGGGCGCGTGCTCATCCCCGGCTGGTTCTCCTGGGCCGACACGGTGCGCTTCGGCACGACCGTCGGCGCCACGCCGAACGGGCGCTTCGCCGGCGCGCCCATCTCCCACGGCGCCAATCCCAACCCCGGCTTTCGCCGGGACGGCGCGCTGACGGCGCTGGTGAAAGCGGTGGCGCGGGTGCAGCCCGGCTACGGCAATACCGCGCCGCTGCAATTGGAGATCGATCCCGGGCTGGCGGGATCGGCGCGGGCGATGGAGGCCGTCGGGCGGCTGCTGCAGGCCCATTTCGCCCTCGGCGGCACGCTGGTCAATATCAACATCGTCGATGCGGAGACGCTGCGCGCGGCGCATCGCGGCCCGGAGCGCTACCCCGACCTGCTGGTCCGCGTCACCGGGTTTTCCGCGTATTTCTCCCGCCTCTCGCCGGAGTTTCGGCAACTGGTGGTGGAGCGCATCATCGGGATGGAAGACTCATGAACACGCACCTGTCAGAAGCGGCGCGGCGCATCCCCGTGCGCGGCGCGTACGATGTCATCGTCGCCGGGGGCGGCATCGCCGGCGTGGCCGCGGCCGTCGCCGCCGCCCGCGACGGCGCGTCGGTCTGCCTGCTGGAAAAGGCGTATGCGCTGGGCGGGCTGGCGACCCTCGGGCTGGTGATCGCCTATCTGCCGCTCTGCGACGGCAGGGGCCACCGCGTATCCACCGGATTGGCGGAGGAGCTGCTGCTGCTGTCCACCCGCGACGGCAGCGCCGCGCCGCCGGCGTGCTGGCAGCCCGGCGGCGACCGGGAGCTGCGCACACAGCAGCGGTACTTCGTGGAGTACAACGCCGCGTCGTACCTCCTCGCCCTGGAGCGGTTCGTGAGCGACCACGGGGTCGCGCTGCTGTACGATGTGCGGGTGGTGGGCGTCCATCGGCGGCGCCATCGCCTGGACGCGGTGATCATCGAAAGCAAAAGCGGGCGCGAGGCGATCGCCTGCCGGGCCGCCGTCGATGCCACCGGCGACGCGGACCTCTGCCACTTCGCGGGCGAGCACACCGTATCGCTGTCCACCAACAGCGCCGCCGGCTGGTACTACGCGACCGGCCCCGCCGGCCCTCGCCTGCATAAACTGTACCAGCCCTTCGATCCGGCGGGCGAGCGCGTGCCGCCGGGGGTGGAGCGCGGGTACGCCGGGGATGCGCCGGAGGAAGTGACCGCGCACCTGCTGGCCTCGCGCCGGATGATCCGCGACCACCTCGACACGCTGCGGGCGGAGGCGCCCGAGGCCCCCGTCCACCCGTTGCTGCTCCCCACCTTTCCGGGGTTCCGCATGACCCGGCGGTTGGCGGCCGCCGTGGAGATGGACGCCGAGGATCGCCGGGAATATCCCGACAGCATCGGCCTGATCGGCAATTGGCGGAGTCCCGGACCGGTATACAGCATTCCGCTGCGCGCGCTGCAAGGCGTGGCGTGCGCGAACCTGTTTGCCGCCGGCCGCTGTATTTCCGCGCGCCGGCACGGCTGGGATATGACCCGGGTGATCCCCGCCTGCGCGCTGACCGGCGAGGCCGCCGGCGCCGCGGCGGCCCTGTGCGCGCACCGGCGGGCCGTGCGCATCGACGCGCTGCAGGCACGCTTGCTGGCGCGGGGCGTGAAAATCCGGATGGCGCAGATCGAGGAGCCATGAACGGAGGACAACATGACGGACCGGCAACGGATCGGTGAAGCGCAACCGTTATTCCGTCGCACCCTGCGGCAGGGGTGGGAGTGCCGCTATCGCATTCCCAACCTGATCGTGTCGAAGCGCGGCACGGTCTTCGCTCTGCCCGAGGAGCGCGTCAACGGCCTCGCCGACGAAGCCAAGCGCCACCTGGTGCTGCGCCGCAGTCTCGACCACGGCCATACCTGGACGGCGATGAACGTGTTGTACGCGGACGACCACCCGCGCGTCTCGCACGGCTACAGCGGCGGCGTGGCCGACCTGGACACCGGGCGCGTCTTCGTCTTTTTCCGCGTGAGCGTGGTGATCGGCCCGGACGACATCGGCGGCGTTTGGCCGGAACCGTGGGAGATCGAGCATCCGGCAGAGGCAACCGCGCTGCGCGCGAAGCTCGCGCCGCACGTGCAAACCGGGCTCCACCTGATCTGGACCGATGACGAGGGCGAAAGCTGGAGCGCGCCGCGCCCCCTCGACGACGCCCTGCATGTGACCAATCCGGTCACCGGTGAATTGCGCCCCTTCTGGCCGCAGTTCACCGGCATTCAGTTGCGGCGCGGGGCGCATCGCGGGCGGCTCGTCATCCCCGGTCGCGGCGTCAGTCACACGGTGCCCTTCGCCCTCTATGCCTACGGTCACAACTACGTGGTCTACAGCGACGATCATGGCGTGACCTGGCAGCCGGGGGGCCTGACCCAGAACGGCACCGGCGAAGCCTGTCTGATTGAACAGAGCGACGGTACGCTCTACGTCAACAGCCGCAACGAGAGCCTGCGCTGCCGCGGCTATCGCGCCTGGGACCGCAGCGACGACGGTGGGGCCACCTTCACCGTCAGCGGTTACGATCTGGCGCTGCCCGAGCCGCACTGCGCCGCGTCGCTGAGCCGCCTGCCCGACGGCGGCATCCTCTTCTGCAACCCGGCCGTGCACAGCGCCACCCCGACCGTCTACGACCACGCGGCGCGCCACCACCTGACCGTGCGCCTGTCCTACGATGACGCCCGCACCTGGCCGGTCGCCCGCACCCTCTGCGCAGGCCGGGCTGGCTACTCGGCGCTGGCCGTCGCCCACGACGGCGCCATCCTCTGCGCCTACGAGACCCTCACCGCGGACAGCTACACCGGCGACATCATGCTGGTGCGCTTGAGTCAAGGCATGTTACTGTGACGACGTGACCCGCACCTCGATCTGCCACATCAGGTCGTCGGCTGCCCGCCGGTGTACTAGAAATCCCAGCACCTTTCACGTCACCGAAAAATGGACAAACACGCGGAACAGTGGTATGCACGCGTTCACTATGCGCGCCGAGGTATGGCAAAAATCTCCGTACCCACAGAAACAGAGAAAAATCGCCCGATGTGGGCTATTTCACGCTCAAATCGAGGGGGCGGCAGTCAACAGATGGGGGCGCGAAACGGGGCATTTCTACGCGTGAAGCGGGCGAAATTGGGGCGGGCGGAGATTTGTTAGTGTAAAACGTGGCACGGGATTGAAGTCTCGATGTAAGATCGCCACTACGCAACTGAGGATATAGCTCCAAGGCATTTCGGTCGTCCGCTCTTCTGGCATGTAGATCATCGGCAGGTTGCAGACATGGGTGTGCTCGGAGATGCCGACGTGCGGGTCTCGCACACGAGTTAGTGCATCCCCAAGCCAGCGGGTAAGCAGGCCTTCCATTTGGAAGTGCATTGCTGATTATGGAGGGCATCACATGGTGCTTCGCAGATGGAGAAATCACCAGCCCCACAGCAGGATAGATAGCGGAGGCTGGCAGAAAGATCACATCTGCACATGATGTTCTCGGTATTGCCGAACTGCTCTACCACCACATGAGAACCATGTGGCGCTGAAAGGCTTGTCAGGTATATTGAACTTCACGCCTGCTTGTCGAGCAAAAGATTACCGTTTCCTCCTTCTGTCTTCTGTTGCCCGCTCGACGGCATTCGCGACGGCTGCTAACATATTACGTCCCCGGGTCTGGCAGACCGTCTCCCACAACGCCAGCATTTGTTCGGCTTGGGGTTGTAGAAGGCTCGCTTGACTGGAACCAGACGGTGTGAGTGCCATCAAGTCTTTCAGCCCTTCATCTAACTGTACCATGATCTGGCGAGCCGTGACAGCCTCATCCACTGCATCAAGCAGTTGGTCATTAAACTGACTGCCGGTGTTGTTTCCAGAGTCATCTGAAGACCGCATCCCTTTTTGGATATACCTGTAGATACCAAGCCGTAAGCCTTCCGTTACTGTTTCTAACGATGGATACGCTGTGCAGACGATCGTTTCGGTAAACCGCGAACGCATCGCCCGCTCAACGATAATCATGCCGGCAGTCTCTGGGGAGCGTCTCGCTCCATCCAACTCGGCTTGTGGTAATCCAGCCTGTTCGTTATCGAAGCGCAAGTCAACCACAACGATTTCGAAAGGGGTACCCATACGTTCGGCTTCCTCTATGGCTCGAAGGCCATTACGGATCCGACTTTGCTCGGTGACATCATGGCCGGCACGCCTGAGGACGGAGACCATCCCCCACCGAGATTCCTCGGTGTCGTCAACGATGAGAATTTTTGCCATACGATCCATCCTTCCGAATCTTATGTGGATTCCTGCTGGGAACCTGGGAGCGTTCCCGGAACGCGTGGGCAGCCCCCTTGGGCTTTCTTTGCACAGCCCAGGTGGATTCTCAAAGTGGTACACTCAGGCGAGAGGAGAAAATCGATGCACCCTCCATGCTGTTCAGCAACCCAATTCATAATCCAGAGGCCAAAACCGTGCTCATCGACACGTCTTCCACCGACTTGACGTGGCCACGTTTGCTGAAAGTCGTGCCGTAGCTCAGAATCAGAAATGAGTTCCCCCGTATCCTGAACGGAGATGCAGGGGTGGGGGGGATCTCCTATTTGTTTGAGAGACACGATGATTTGCCCTGTCTGATGTGTCGACCAATGGTAGGCGCCTGTGATCGCCTTTTCAGCATTGCGGATGGCCTCTTTTAGGACAACTGCGAGCCATGCAGCATCGGCGGGGAAGCAGATATCATCAGTCACCTCCTGGGTGACAAAAATCCCCTTGCGTACGCGTTGCCCCGCGAGGTAAACTTCATCCCTGATGAGTTTCGCCAAGCTCTCTGGGCGATCGGTGGGACTGAACTCCATACTTCCGCGAAAGAAGCGCAGATACCGTGTATCATAAAAATCGATCGCGTCCATGACGGCTTTTGCTTGTCGTGACGCTTCCCGCGCATCTTCGTCGTGCTGTCCAGATAAGAGTGAGACCACGGTATTGAGCAGCAGGCAGTCATTGCGTAGCGAGTGGATGGTGAACCGGAAGTGCCCAACGGCCTCTCTGGCATGCTTTAACGCCATTGCCAACATGGCGGCTACGGAGTCGAGCGCCGCCATCTGTGCTTGCGAAAATGGACGGGACTCACCGCTCGGGCTTCGCCGGTTCTCGACTTTCAGTACGCCGAGTCGCTGGTCGCCAATTGTAATGGGGCCGCCATAAAATTGCTGACAAGGGTGGCCGCGAAAATATGATTGGCGTTCCTGTTCAGAGGCATCACTCGCAAGTGGATCAATATCATGCAGTGGTTTGTCG
>Ga0116159_1002936_pt1 | contig 15786 bp, 17 predicted proteins | sample AD_JPNAS1_MetaG_FD_89878 | JGI IMG/M metagenome (GOLD analysis project Ga0116159, IMG submission 89878) | Active sludge microbial communities of municipal wastewater-treating anaerobic digesters from Japan - AD_JPNAS1_MetaG | ecosystem: Engineered > Bioreactor > Anaerobic > Digestate | place...
ACAGGCTCCTTGTCAGTCAACCAGGCGAGGAAATCTCCGATCCGATCGGGATTCCGTTTTTCGATGTCGAGATACTCATGGAGCCTGAGTCGCGCTTCCGGGGACATGTGATAAACACCCACACTCACCTTTGTGGAGGCCGGAGCGACCGGTTTTTCTTCAAAGCGGATGATCCTTCCGGTTTCGTTCATATCAACCACGCCGTATTGAGACGCTAAGGCCTTCTCCCCAACGTCATAAAGGCCTATAAACGTGCACCGGGAATGCCCAAGACAGGGCAGCAGAAAATACCCTATCGGGAAATCAAAATAGTTATCCCCGCAGAAAACCAGAAAATTCTCCGGAGTTCCCTTGGACGGCCTGAGCGATAACTCCAGATCCCGCACGGCGCCCAGGCGCTTCTCCGGATCATTAACACCGTTATGGATGATTCGGATCGGCTTTTGATATTGGGCGTTTTTCTTCCATCTCTTGAAATTCTGGTAGAAGCGTTTACTGCTAACGATGACGATCTCGTCAATGATCGGAAATCGATCAAGCTTTCCTACCAGATGATCCAGTAAAGTCTTATCCCCGAGATTGATAAGCGCTTTGGGGATATTCCGCGTAAGAGGATAGAGTCTTGTTCCAAAACCTGCGGCGAGAATGATGGCTTTCATAGCGTGATTGATTCCTCCTGAAGTTCGAATTTGATGGGCAGACACCAGCACATGCTTTCTCTGACTGAATTAAAAGACACTCTCAGATCCTGTATCCGCCGCCCATCGCTCATCTTGTGAAAGAGCGTCGCAAGCTCGCTTTCAAACGACCGATCGTTCTCCTCACGAAGTTCCGCAGGGATCATTTCCGCCACCCGCCCTTCGCGGGCGCGATCTCCGCCTCTGCCCGCATCCCGTATTTAATGTCAGGAGGCATTTCCTTAAGGCGGATCGCGCAGGCAACGACATGCTTGATCTTGAAGACCTTTTCGACTTCGTCCCTTGCCCGCGGCGCGATGCGGATCACCTCCCCCGAAAAGGTTTTCCCACGGAATGCGTTGAATTTCGCCTTCACCGGATCACCAAGCGAAACCTTCGGGATCATTTTCTCGAGAATCAGCATCTCAAGGAAATATGTGTCCGGATCCGCGAACTCGAGCACGAACTCCCCTTCCTTAAGCGGGCTTCCGATCTGCTCACTCGGGTCTGAAAGCAGGATCCCGTCAAACGGCGCTTTGAGTTCCAGCGCCTCCACTTGTGTCGTGAGAAATCCGATCTCGGCCTCGGTGGATTCCATCTCTTTCGCTTTAATCGAGATCGTCTGCTCCAGTTCTTCAAGCCCGTAAACGGTGCGATCATGCTCTGTCTGTCCGATCACTCCGTTCTCAAAGAGGATGTTGCTTCGGTCCTTCTCCTGCGTCAGAAACCCCGCTTTTTTCGTAAGCCGGTCCTTATCCAGCTTTAAGATCTCAAGAGTAAGCTTCTTCTCTTCCAAGCGCTGCTTGATATCCAAGTTCTCGAACCGGGCGATCACTTCCCCTTTTTTCACCCGATCGCCTTTCTGATGAAGGAGTTCCTTGAGCATTCCAGGGCTGGAAAGTCCTATCCTCGCGAACCGCTCCGCCTGCAGGATGGCTTCTCCCTTGATGACCGGCCTCGGCCAGAAAAGAGCCCCTAAAAGAATAACCAGAATGAAACCGATAAACTTCACCTTCCCTTTTTTAGGAGGTTCTTTTTTTTCTTCAAAAAGCGCGGGCTCTTTTTCCTGATTATTGTTTTCTTTTTGCGTCATATTCTTGATCTCTCCTTGTTTGAATTAGATCCATGCCTTGCACCGTTCCGGGACCGAACGTGCGGTCCAGTACGCAACGGGAATGGAAAGGATCAGGCTTGTCAAAAGGGGCGTTGCCTGCCAGATAAAGTAAGGCGTTAGAAATAGACAGAAATAAAGGACCGAAAAACCCGCGGCGGTCCCGGGCCAAAGGACCTTCGCGGTATTTTGAAAGTTCACGTTGGTAAAGGGATTTTTCGCCATGGGCTTCCAGTGAAGTTTCCTTAAGGGGATACTTGCAATGTCCATGGGCGTGTAGAAAACATTGTTCAGGGTGAGGAACGTCGAAAGAACCAATTCGTAGAAAAAATCCTTAAGGTCCTTTAGATTCTTCAGCAGGCAGAGTTTGTGGAAATAGACCACGGCAATGCTGAAAATAAGCGTCCACTTGAGCTTGCTGTTCGTACAGGCGCCGAGCCAGATGGAATCGATCTCGAAATGGATAAGCTCGCCCGCAAGACAGGAATGCGCAAGAAGGCCAAAGATGAGCCAAAAAAAGAACACGACATCTGCCGCATAAAGATAGACCCCAAAGAACGCGAGGAATCGCGAGGCCAGGCTGATCTTCGGCATAAAAATTAACGGGATACCCTGCAGCGTCCCCCGGGCCCACCGCCGAGCTCTCGCCCTCGCTTCAAGATAGCTGGGCGGTGCCTCGTCATACGCGTGAACATCCGCGCAGAACGCCACACGGTACCCCATTTTGTCCAAGAGAACCGTATCCCAGTTATCATGGGAAAGCAGTCCCCTCGGAAGCTTGATCCTCGAAAGAAGTCCGGCCCGGGCGAGGTGATGATGCCCAAAAGATATAGACCGGCCAAAGATCGTCTGAAAAGACGCGAAATTGAATCGCTGGGCGAAATTCGCCCCGATCTTTTCGAAACGGGCGTACCAGCTCGCGGCATGAGCAATTCTGATGAAGGCCTGAAAGATCGCGATGTCCTTGTTCTCCGGATGCTCGGCCTTTCTGAGGAGTTTGAGAAGCGTCCCTTTGGGGATCATCCCGTCAGCATCGCAAACATAAAGATAGACGTATTCGGGGTGTGAGTGCAGAAACTCCGCGATATTTCCCTGTTTACGTTCAACGGGAACATCCCTGCGCCTGTAAAAGATGCGATCCGGATGACTCTCCGAAAGTTTCGCAACGATCTCCCGTTCATACGGCTCAAACTCTGCCGAAGAATCAGAAAGGACCCAAAGATCAGCATTCGGGAGCTTATTCCCCGAAAAGGAATACTCGATCCGCTCGAAAAGACCGTGAGATTCGTTGCGGACGGGGTAGACAATCGCGGTCTTCGGAAATTCTTTGACGAAGGCTCCCTTCAGTGCCGTTTCTTTAAGGAAAGGCCTGAGAACGCTCAAGGAAAAAAGGAACGCCACGTCAAAGAATAAAAATCCGAAGCCCGCAACCCAGAGGATCCCAAATATTCGGGATTCCTCCGTCCACACGATCGCCGATGACACAAGCCACACCGCAAGGAAGGTCAGGAGCGCGACCGCGCCAAGAAAGAGCGCGGTCCTGGTCTCCGGACTGAGCGGAAAGCGGCTTCCCGGGATCCGTCTGGAGAATCTCACGCTCTATCCTCCTCAAGATCCTCAATGCCCTTCTCCGGGAGCGTCTCTATTGCCGCAGGTTTAAAAGCCCGGGTCCGTTCAAGACGCGCCACTTGTATCCGGTATTCCGCGACCGCCTGAACAGACGCCGCACGCGCCTCTTCCAACGCGATAAAGGATCCGAGAAGTTCCCCGGCGCCTTTACCGCCTGTGACAAGACGCGTTTTCTCGTTCTTGTAATTCTCCTCATTTTCTTTAAGAAACGCGTCCGTCATCCGGATCTTCTGACGCAGGGCCCTCGTTTCATGAAAGAGACGCCTGACCTCACGCTCATGCTCCCGGATACGAATATCCTCGGCCCATTTGGTTTCCTCGATCTCCTGCTCCTTCGCGCGGATCTTGGAACCAAGCCGACCGAAATCCCAGATGTTCCATTTCCCTTCGATCCCCACGATCACACGGTTCGTGTCCACATACACGTCCCGGACACTATTCCAGCGCGTTGAGAGGCTGAGCTGCGGGAATCTTTCCGCCTGGAGAGAGCGTTTCTCCTGCTGCTTCGCAAGAAGCTTCAGAGCACCTTCCTTGTAAACCGGATCGGTTTCGCGCGATGCGCCAAGGAACGATTCAAGTCCGCTTTCAACTTCCTGAATGCTGCCGTACGTCTGAAGCTCGAGGACTTCACCTTCCCCGACCCCCACCGTTTCCCGCAGGACCGTAAGCAGGTAGTCATAGGCCTCCTTATGCTTCACGAGCGAATGCTTCACGCTTTCAAGGTGTGCTTCGACCTTGAACGCCTCAAGCCGCGGGATCACCTCTTTCCCTGAGAGTTTCTTGATCCGATCGCACTCGGCTGTAAGCTCCTTCACCTGCCCTTGAGCGATCCTCGTAAGCTCCTTTTCCGCCAGGACCTCGGCGTAAAGGACCCGCACAGCGAGCTCCAGATCAAGTTTCGCTTCTTCGAGCCGGAGTTTCTCGATCTCGCAAACGGCGCTCTGTCTCTTCTTTTCCGCGACCGCTTTCCCGCCCTGAAAGATCGGCTGCTCGATCCCGGTATCCAGGTAAGCAAGGAACCGCCGCTCTCCGGTGGCGGCGCCTGCCTGGATGTCAGCCTTGAGCTTCGGAAAGAACTCGGCGAGCGTCCCCTTATAAAGAGCCGCCTCTTTCCCCAACCGCGCGAGCGCTCGCTTTATCTCGCTTGCGTCCTTAAGCGCGTTTGAAACCGCTTCGTTGATGCTAAGGACCTCGCCTGAAGGCCGCAGCACCACCGATTCAGCGGCGTACGCACCGGAGGATGCCGCCAGGACCGATACCGCGAGTCCGAGGCAGGCTGCTTTCCTCCAAAACGTTTCTCCCTTTTTGAAACACTTCCTCATGATTCTTCCTCCTTTATCTGGGGTCTTTGGAAAATCCGGTGTTCCCGGATTACTCCGGTTTCTGTTCTGCCGCCAGTCTCTCTCCCAGTTCCGCTACCCCTTCCTGGAACGCCTTGAAATGCCTCGGAAGGATGCTGATCCCGCGCTTCGCTGCGATCATTTCCTCGGTATCTTCGTTCTCCTCGTTTCGCACGAAGAAGCGGATATCAGCCCGCGTCTTTCCGTTCACTTCCACCACCGTGAAATGCAGCTCTTCCCCGTTCCTCGTCTGGATCACACGCACCTTCTCTTTTTCAACGAACCCCTTCTCTTTTTTTTCGTTCTCCATTGTTTTTCTCCTTTTTGGTTTTTAGTTACACGGCTTCAAGCAAAAACACAAAGATGGGTTTTAACGCTTCCACGGTCACCGACTTCTCGACATTCACGCTCCTCAGGTTCCTTCGCGCCTCATCCGAAAGATTCTGCGCAAGATTAAGCTCAAGCTGGTTCTGCATGCTGAACGGGTCCTGCGACCTGCCTCCCAGAAAAAGCGCGCCCATGGAAAGGACGGACTCTCCGAGCGCTTTCACGATTTTTTTGTCCGTATGCTTTTCAACCTTCCCTTTGATCCCGGCGGCGCCGTCCTCAGAAAGCGCGAGCGCGTTCACGCGGATCTCGCGCCCGTCCGGAAACACCAGGAGCTGGAACCGGACATTGATCCGGTCAAGGGACTTCAGAACGTTCGCTTCTCCCAGGAATTTCGAGCCCTTGGGGATCACCGTCTTTTCACCGGCCATGAAGTCCTTGGAAACGAGCGCTACGACCGGCGCGTCCACATTGAAACTGAACACCCGCTCCCCCAGAAGCGCCGGGATCTTGGCACCCGAAGCGAGCCCGAGTTTCGTTTTTCCGGGTCTTTCGATCCCCGTCCGGATCACCCGCTCCGGTTCTTTCTTGAAAAGGAAGACACCCATGGCGCTGTCGAGTTTCCGCTTGGTCCGCGGCAGGATCTTCAGAGGTTTCACGGACGCTTCCGGTTTTTTAGATCTAAAGGAAGCGTCGATCGCGCGTTCCATGGAAGCGGCGGTCATGGCCACCCGGTTCTGCTCAGCCGCGGGAACGCTCAGAGCCTTGGGTTTCGGGGCCTTTTGCCCCATCACTAAATAGGAGACGAAAGCGACAATCAAAAGCGCAGAGCCCCATAACACGAACCGGTTCCTGACGAGGTCCCTTATCCGGTGCCAGTCATTTTCCCAACCCTCGGGTTTTTCAGAAAACCCGGGCTCGGGAGGCTTGGGAGTACTGTTTTTCTTTTGGACGCGCCCAATCAGACGCCGGATGAGCTTGATCATTCGAACCACCGGAACCCTTTGAGTTCGATATCCCGGGCCGACCCGGGCTCTAAAGCGTCCTCGAACACGCGGAGGACCGGCTTTTGACCTTTGCCAAGGACCCGGTAGTCGAATACGATCACGCCGTAGACGTAGCTATCGGGCTGGATGACTTTGGAGATCTCAAGTTCGGAGGGAAATTCGATATTCCCGGACTCCTGGTTCTTCAGGAGCTTCCGTTCATACTCAATCGCCCCCACCGACGCCTTTAGGAGTTTGTACGGGATCTTGGAGTAATTAAGGATCGAGAACCTGAGGTACCCTTTATCCGCCATCCGGGAAAGCGAAAGGAGATTTACCTGCACCTCGCCTTTCGCCTCCGATCCTTTCAAAGCGAAAGATTGAACGCCTGAGGCCACTTTCTCTTTCAATTTGTCCTCGGAAAGTTTCTCCGCTTTCTCTTCAAGCTTCGCTTCCTTCTGCTGGTAGTCCTCTTTGATCACCGCGGCTTTTTCTTCGACCTTCTTTTCAAAAGCGTTCTGGACGAGCGATTCGTCATCCTTCGGAAGCCTGTAATCGAGGACGAAGTCCGCGGTCTCGGGCGCTCCCGTGCTTACGTCAAAGGCGAGCCTGCCGGACTCCGTGATAATGATGATGTTCGACCGGGCCTCCGCGTCGTCCGTGACGGGTTTTACAAGGACCTGTCTTTCATAGACCTCAACTTTGAAGAGGTCCTGGTCCCCGACAAAGACCTTGAGCGCGGGTTCCGGAAGATCGATCGTCGAGACGTAGCCCAGGGCGGTCTGCAGCCGGTAAGCGACGCCCGAGCGCATGGTCACTTTGTAGATATTTCTCGTGGAACGCCGGAGTTTATTGAACGTCTGCCGTTCCTTCAGGTTTGAATCCGGGGTCTCCACCGGCTTCCCCTCAGGCTCCGGTTTCGCGTCTTCCGCGAACCCGGGAACAGGCGTTAAAGAAAGCGTAAGGACCCACGCGAAAAGTAATGTGCGTTTCATCGTTTATTTCCCTCCAGTCGGTTTAAGAGAATTTCTTTGTAATCTTCCACGAGAAGTCCCGAAGGGGCCGGAAGGCACCTTGGTATCTTTTTTAGGACAAGTTCTGATTTCAGAAGCGAGGCATCGCGATAATCGGGATCTTTGTAGCTTTTTAGCGTCCGCACCCAGACAAGCGAAACGAGAACATGCTCCGGGGTTTCGCGTTCGATCTTTTCTTCCTTAAACTCGAGGGCCGCGTAAAGCTTCGCTTCCTCGATCCGGGCGAGGACCCCGGACTCGATCAAGCTGCGCTTGGCGGCGCTCTGAAAGCGCGCGCTCATCAAATTCCACGCCTCCGCCATGTCCCGGCTCACGGTGTAGGCGTTGTACTCCGCGTATCTTTTAACGAAGGTCCTCGCGAAATAGAGGATCTCGGGGCCCGACGGAGCGTTATGCGCGGCCATATCCGAGATCGCTTCGGCTTTCCCCACCTCCTCCACCCGGATCACGACCGGCGGCCGTTTCGCGAGCGCGAACACACCGAAGACCGCGACAAAGAGAAGGCAGAGGAGCATGAGGCTCACGAGTTTCAGGAACTCCTGCTGCGATTCAAGGTCCCCGAACACTTCGTAGTAACGCCTCCCCAGGTTTTCGAGTTTTGTCTGGAATCGTGTTTTCATTTGTAGTTCGTCCCTCCTCCTGCCGGAGCAGGTTTGTTTTGCGGGGGTCTTGCGGGCATCGCGGCGTATTTAGCGATGAACGCGGTCCCGATCCCCACCACCGCGGACCCAAGACCGCTGATGCTTCCGCTTGAAGTGATCTGATGAGAAATGAGCGGCACTGAAATGAACAGAAGAATGAAAAGAACATTGGCCGCGATCACCGCCGCGGCGTTCGTCTCCTCGGGAAGATAGATCGCGATCACGTTCATGACCGAGATCACTTTCATGAGAATGGAAAGCACGACCGTCCAAAGAGACACGGCGACGAGGCTCCTGAGCCAAAACACAAGCCCCTGACTCGTGGATTTATAGACCCCGAACGCAATGAGAACCGGACCAAACACATAAAGGAGGGAGAGGAACACGAACCTGAGCCAGTTCAGGACCCCGAGCGCGACGAGCGCGACGATATAGGTCAGGTAATTGAGGATTGTCAGGATGATCCGGGTATCGAACCCGCCGAGATCTTTTTTCTCCGTGATCTCGCGGAAGACAGTCCTGATCACCTCCTGGAATTCCTCATGCGGGAGGATCGCTTTGGCGAGCAGATCCGTTCCGTAGACGATCCACACAAAAAAACGCTCGTAAAGGATCATGAGCCCCACAACGAGCACGGCCCGGATAAAAAGACCTTTGTAATCCGAGCGGTCTTTCATCACGAGGAAGTTCTCGTGCAGCACCGCCGCAATGAACATGAGCGGAAAGATCACGGCCGCGGCCGAGGCCGTCACGCCGTATGCGGAAGTGAAAAGATCCGGGATCTGAAGCACGTTCGTGAAAAGAAATCCCTGGTTCGTCATCGCCAACCCCCGCCTGACGCTCCCAGAATGCCGTCCAGATACTCGCCCGTGTCCTTGATGAAACGGAGGCGCTCCCGCTCCGCGTCTTTTTCCCGGCGCGAAACCTGTTCGATCTGGGTAGCCTCAAGCTCGAGAAGTTTCGCGATGGATTCCTGGGTCTGCTGGCCGAGAACCATCAGTTCCCCGATCCCTTGCGCCTGAAGTCTCACCGCGCCTTTCGGGCTCGCGGTCTCCGCCTGGGTCTGTATCTGGCGGGCCGCGTCCCGGAGATCCTCGCCTCCGTGCCGGATCTGACTCGCCAGTTGAAACGCCTCGACCACCTGCATCTCCTCAAAAGGGATATAAGCCCTTTGATTGCCCTCCGGGATACCTCCGGTGATGGCTTCAAGCGAAGCTCTGAGATCTTCCGCGGTGCCGCCCGTCTGAAGGATCTCGATCTGCGGTGTCGTGAACATTGCGTCTGAGTAAACGTCCCGGATCCTTGTCCGCATCGTGCTAATAAAGTCGCGGATCGGATCGCCTTTGACGAAATTCAGGATCTCATCCAGCCCTGAATGGAACCGGAGGAACTCAAGAGTCTGGTCCTTCAGCTCGGTCAGTTGATCCATGGCCAGCATGATGTTCTGGGCGAAGCTGCTATTGAGGATCGAATTCTGAAGTTCCTGAAGAGCCGCGTTAATGGCGTCAAAGGTCGGCATCGTCGCATAAGCGGAAGGAGCAGGAACACCCGCGAGGATCACCAGCAGAAGGAAAAGAACCAAAACACCTTTACGCATTCGCGGCCTCCCCGGGTTTTGACGCGCCGCCGGGAAACTTCCGGGCCAGTGTTTCAAAGATCTCCAGATTCGTTTTAAGAGGCGCTGCGGCACGAAGTTCCGACTCCCGAGCAAGATCCGCAGGGTCCGTCGTCGCGATCCAGTACTCGAGCGGGTTCGGCTCCACTTTCGCGATCACCCCGTGATCGTCGAACTTGATAAAGACCTCCGAATAGTGTCCGGGCCGGACCTCCAGTTCACGAGCGGCAAGGATCTCGTTCTCATTAAGACCGAAAGAAACGAGCTTTTCGTGCCCTTTCTTCAGGCGCAGGATGTATTTAATGGGAGAGTTATTGACCATCACGCCCGAGATCTTTGACTCCAGGAAATCCTCCGGGTTCTGGCTGATCGAAAGAACTCCGGCGTTCAGTTTCCGGGCCGTTCTGTAGAACACTTCGACAAGTTCCGTCCCTTGGGATTCCTTGAGGAGCTGCCAGCATTCATCGAGCACGAGTATCTTTTTGATCGCGAGATTCTCGAACTTCCGTTTCAGGGCGAAGGGAATGATAAAAAGCAGGATCTCCTGAAGTTCGGGATACCGGGAGATCTTCCGGAGATCGAAGACCGTAAAGCGCGCGTTAAAATCGAAGGTGCCTTTCCGGTTCAGCACTTTCCCGTACTCTCCCTGGGTAAAAAGAGAAAGTTCTTTGGCGAATCGGTAAGCCTTCCGCTTGTCCTCTTCATCGCCGTCTGAAAATCCGCGCAGGCCCTTCTCAATATCCCCCAAAAGCGGCGTCTCGTCCTCCCCGAGCGGGCGGTAAACTTCACGGATGACACGTTCCAGGATCATTTTCTCACTTGCCGCCCACTGCCCGGACGGAGCGATCATTCTCTGGAGGAGTTCCTTCAAAAACTGCAGGAACGTGGAATCGGCGTCCCCTTCCCTCGGAAAAAGCGCGGACTTGGAAGGAAAAGGATTCAAGGCGTAGTGCTCCGAACACTCCACCTCGAAATAGGCACCCTTGAGCGCCTGGGAAAGCTTCCGGTAACTCCCCCCAAGATCGATCACGATCACCTCGTGCTCTTTAGCTGCCATAAGAAAATGCAGCAGAAGATAGGACGTGAAAAAGGATTTCCCCGCGCCTGTCGAGCCCAGCATCACGGAGTGTTTCGCCTGAAGCTTCGGATCAAAAAGGTCCAGACGGAGGGGCTCGTCCCGCCAAGTCTTGAGCAAAACGCCCGGCCCCTCCGTTCCCTTCCAGCTTCCCTGAAGCGGCAGGAGATGGGCCGACGCGCTCGATGGAACCGGGAACGCGAGGGGGTTCTCCTCACCCTGAAGAGGAAGGAAAGTCAAAAAAAGACGGTCATGGTTCATGTGATCCACGAGGCCTTCGGCGCCGCCAAGCCTCCTAAACGCCCGCAAAACGTGCCCCGACCTTTCGCGAACCTCTTCGCGGGTCTTTCCTTTGACGAGTACGGCGAGCGACGCGTAAAGGATCTTGTCCCACGATTCAGCGATCTCGGTTAAAAATTCGTCCGCCTCCCCGGCCTTCGCCACCGCTTCATGGTCCTGGCTTCGCGAGAAGAAGTTTTTCGCGCGAGCATAGTTCCCTTCCCGTTTGATCCAGGCTTTTTCCTTCTCCTGGTCCGGGACTTCGAGCGTGAGAGTCAGGAGATAGTCCCGGCCGAGCTCCTTTTCAAAAGCCCGCATGGATTTAAGGGTCGTTTCCTCAGGCAGCGCGCAAAGGTTGATCCCCTGATGGAAATATCCGTTCAGATAGAAATCCCCGTAATCGGAGACCGGAAGATTTAATAGAAGACGCGACCGGAGACTCGCCCGTTCCCCGCAATGGGAAACTTCCTTCAGGAATCTTTCGGATGACACGCCCTGCTCGGCAAGCGTGGGATTTAGCAATTCGTAGAGATACCCCAGGGTCTCACGGTCCTGCATGGGACGGACATTAAATCCGAGGGTTTTCAGGCCTTCCGCGACCTCTCCCGAAACCGCGGTGAGGGCCTCCTTCGTTTTCTTAAACTCGAGCTCGGAAGCGAGATGCGCTTTTTTCCCGAATGCGAGCGAAAGATCGGGAAGCCAGGAAGCTCTCGTTTTCTTCTTGCCGGGAGGAACCGTGACAAATAAAAAAAGCTCCTTCTTAAAGAAAGGGTGCTGCCGCCAAAACCGAACCTTGGAATCGGCAAGCGCACGGGAAAGCATGTCCCCGCCCGCGAGAAAGTCCCGGTAACTTTGCAAGCCCGCTTCCCCTTCCTCCCCGGCCTTTACGATGAAATGGAAAGTCGCGCCTTCCGGGAGTGAGTTAAGGAACTTCCGCGTCCGGTTCTCAAGATCCAGGATCGCTTCATCCCCCTGAAGCAGCAAATCCCGGGGGTCGATCACAAATCCCGCGCCCAAAACACCGCTCACGCCGATCAGGACCCCGTCCTCGAGCCTGTAGAGATCGATCTGACGGAAGAAAGAAAGACGGGCTTCTCTTTGGATCAGGTCCCGCATTTTTGTCAGGAATGGAATGCTCACGTAAAAATCTCCTTTTCCGTTTCCCGAAGCATCGGATAGGTTTTGGGCCGGGCGAGGAACCCCGCGACCGATCCCGTCCAGTGCGGGGGTTTGTTGTTCTTATAAAGACGAAGGAAGAAGTAAGCGCCCAGAAGAAGCGCCGAGTTCCCGACGAGATGGGGCGAAAACATGAAGACCAGCAGAAAAACTCCGAGCAGCACCAACAGGTCGAAGAATTCCAGCCCGAAGATCCTGTTCGCCGTCCTGATCTTTCTGAACCATTTCACGGTATGTTTCATCTGTTCGTCCTTTAAAAATTCGTGATGCTTTGAATGAAATCCAGGACCGCGCGGGCGAGCATGATGAGCGCTCCGCCGCCCGCGGCAAGCGCGCCGCGCTGCATGCCCCGCTCGTCCCCGAGAGCCATGGAAACCCCCGCGACGGCGATCCCGATCACAAGCACTCCGGGCCCGACCGTCCGTATCAAAAAATCCCCGATCCCGCTCAAGAATGAATCCAGATCCGCTTCCGCGTTCGCTTCCGCGAAAGCCGCGGTCGCCTGAAGCACCAGGAAAGACGCCGGGACCAGGACCCTCAAAATCTTTTGCCGAAACTTGTCGTTCATCGTTCTCCTCCCGTGATAGTGAGGGGGGCGCTTTGAACGGCTCTTTGGGCCTTAGGCCCTTTGCCGCATAAGCGGGGCCGTGCACCCCCCTCATGGGAGGCCGAGTTACGACATGGACATTCACACCAAACGAACGTTTTTAAGCTGAAAATATTTTTTTCAGGGTCCGCGAAAGGACCTGCTGCACGCTCCTTTCCGTCCTCCCAAACATCCCGGCGATCTCTTTGACAGAGAGCCCGTCCCGGTATCGAAGCTTGAAGATTTTCCTCTGTTTCCGGGTGAGTCTGTGAAACGAGGCTTTTTTGAGGTAAAGCATCCCGCGCCTCCGTTCCGCCAAACCGCGGACAAAGGCCTCCCTTGCTTTCTGGCGAAGCCGCTGGACCGTTCTCGGAGCAATTCCCAGAAGACTCGCTACCTCGCTTTCCAGAAGCTTTTTTCCGTAACAAAGCCCGTAGACAAGCGCCTGGCGCGGCGTAAGAGCCCCTTCCTTGAGGAGAACGTTCAGCGCACGGTTCCCTCGCTTCAGTTCCACGGCCCGTTCTTTCTTCTCTTCGGCGGCAATCAGGCCGTCGAGCGGAGTCTTCGAACGTTCCGCTATTTTTTTACGGGCCTCCAGCTCAAAGGGGGCCATGGCGGGCATGGTCCCGATGTCCTCCACCCGTGTGAAATCAGCCGAGATCTCCCTCGACCGGATCTTTTTTCTTTTGGCGTGCTGCTCTTCATGTTTCCCTTCCTCTCGTTTCGCTTGCATCGTCTTCTCGCTTTCCGCCGCGAGAGGACTGAAACGAAAAGAAAAAAAGCGGACAGCGAGGGAGAGCCGTCCGCTTAAAAAAACACGTCAAACATGGAATCGACACACGATGGACGTGCGGAAAAACAAAAAAAGATTTTTAGGGGGAGAAGGTGCTACTGGGGATACTCGAAAGGAGGCGGGCTGGAAATGGACACACACCTAACGTGACACGGAAACTCTCCGCGCTGCCGCCCGTTCCAGCCCCTAAGCGGCACTTGGGGGTAATCCGGATCGAGACGCCGCGCAATGGGCGTCTGCCCCCGGGCTTACCTCTCACGGCCGGGGTTCATGCCCCGCCGCAAGGTGTCATGCGCGCGGTCAGCAGGAATGATCCAGTGAACGCCGCGCAACAAATAGATCCGGCTCGGTTTGTCCGGATCTGTTTAAAAACCTACCCACTTAAATAAGATACGTCAAGGAAGGCGCTTTTTCATTCAAGTAAGCCTGCACAAAATGTATCAATTTATAGCCTTTTCAAGCCCAAAAAATCGCCCTTATGGGCGGAGGAACAATCTCCCCCGCCCATAAGAAGATCCCTTACTTTTTCCGGATCTGTTTTGAGATCCTTTCGACGGTCCTCATACCGGAATCGACCTTGTTTGGGATCGTCTCCCAGCCAAAGGACCTTCCTGATTCCGGGGCGCTCCCGTAAGGAGCTGCGGAAAACGGAGCCTGCCGTACCTGTCCCAAGTCAGGCGCGCTTTGAGTGAAAGCTTTCCACCCCGCGAGCACCGGCTTCCACGCGAATAGCGCGAGAAAGATCCACGGCAGAAGCCATAATCCGTAACGAATGGCGTAAAGACACGCCCTAATGATCAAAAGCAGGACGCTTTTGTGAAACTGAAGCATCGCTTTCAGTTCGTTTTTTAATAGATGCCATTTCATAATTGATTCCTTTCTTTCGCTCTAGTGGTTGGGTTTCTTCAAAGAGGCTTCAGCGTGAGATCTACCGCGTCCTTCGCCTCATACGTCAAGTTGTGCAGATGCAGATTCCCGGTTTCAGAATCTTTCAATTGAGCGGCGATACTGGCCTTATGGACGGTCATATAATCAAGCTCCCGCCCGCTGAATTGCTTTTCAAATTGTTTGATCCATTCTCTCAAGCTCACGAACTGCCTCTTGTCCTTGGCATGATCGCTCATCGTCTCCCTCTCCTTCTGTTGAATATCGCGAAAGGCGGAGGCCCGGACCTCCGCCCTTCGCGGCGTTTGAAATTGCGGCTAAACGGTTAGACCCCTGAGAGCTCGAAGAGATCCCGCGTTTTTCCGTCGTCTTTCTCCGAACAATCAAAACTGCAGGCCTCGCACATGAACCTCCGGCTCATGTCGTCGTAGAAGAGCTCCTCCGCGGGAAATTCCGCGTCGCAAACCGCGCAGGGGATCTTCGATTGTTCGTTCATTCCGGAGCCGTCCAGAAGGCCGAAATCCTGAAGTTCGGTAAAGGAGAAAAGCCGCGGCGGGCGCTGGCAGTGAAAATCATCTTCCGTCCATCCCGGCCCCACATACGGTTTCATCGCGCACGGGACCTTTTTCATCCGGCTTCTGGAATTGAAGTTCCTGACGTCCGCGATGTAGAGATGGTCCTCAAGGATCGCCCAGACGGAGCCCTGAAGGCCGTTCCGGGCGAGTGCGTACTCGAGGTGCTCATGATCGCTTGACCAAAAGAGCGCTGTGAGACTCGGAACATACGCGACATGAAGCGGCCTTTCATTGTTCCGGATGAGAAAGAGCCGCCAGGGATCGCTTTTGAGAGCGAACCCGAGCGCGAAATCCCCTTCCATCTCCCCGAGCTTTGAGGCCATGCCTTTCACGCTCGCTTCCCCGTCAAGCACCCGGAAGATCGCTTCGCTATCGACCGGCGTTTCCGCCGTTTTCGAATATTTCTTGAGAAGCGTTTCCCGGTTCATGAAGTGGCCGTTATGCACCCCGAGGAAATGCTCCGTCTCGAAAGGATGGCAGTGTTTATTCTGCACATCCCCGATCGTCGCAAGACGGGTGTGCCCGAGGCAGATCTGCGTCCTGTCGGTAATCTCGCGGATCATCCCCTGAAACCGTTTCGTCTTGAGAAGTTTCCCTGAAGGCGCCGCTTCCTTAAAGAGCGTCCACTTGGATGGGGAAAGGAGCGCGATCCCGGTCCCGTCCTTTCCCCTTTCTTCATTCTGAAAAGCAAGATCCATGACCATACCCCGCAGCTTGAAACGTTCGAGCACGTTTAAGGCACCGTCTTTTTTCGCAAAACCGTAGATTCCGCACATAGCAGTCTTCTCCTGTTGTTGTTAAGTGATTGTTTTTGTTCTGAATTCCGGAGCGGTTAAGCGGGGGGATGAAGCAGCCGTTCGGGATGGAACTTCTGAACGCGTTCGCGCACATACCGCGCGATCCCGGGTGTGAGGCCAAAGAACGCCGTGAACATGCTGAGAAGTTCCGGGAAAGTCCCCGGCTGCGGCATCCGGACCTGCCCGATCACCTGGGCCTTATCCACGATCGCCTGGCAGATCACGATGAAATTCGTAATCTTAAGAGCGTTCAAAGTCCC